>Ga0247814_10000012_pt1 | contig 316798 bp, 281 predicted proteins | sample UWRJL179409R1_FD_179947 | JGI IMG/M metagenome (GOLD analysis project Ga0247814, IMG submission 179947) | Plant litter microbial communities from Arlington Agricultural Research Station in Wisconsin, United States - UWRJ-L179-409R-1 | ecosystem: Environmental > Terrestrial > Plant litter >...
AGAGCGATAGCGTTTTCGCCTTCCAGAACCTGAACAACAACAGGACCGGAGATCATGAAAGCAACCAGGTCGCCGAAGAAGCCACGAGCGCTGTGCTCAGCGTAGAAACCTTCTGCTTCAGCCTTGGACAGCTGCTTCAGCTTGGAAGCAACAACGCGCAGACCGGCTTTTTCAAAACGAGTGGTGATCTCGCCGATTACGTTTTTAGCAACGGCGTCAGGCTTGATGATGGAGAAAGTACGTTGAACAGCCATGGTGTAACTCCAGAAACAATGATTAAAGCGAAAAATTAAACCCGCGAATTATACGCGGGTTCTGAGGGATTTCCTAACTGCAAACTGTGTAGAGCTTAGTCTGCTTCTTCAATCCACAACCCTTGAATGGCTTCAAGGACCTTTTCACCGCCGCGGTCCGGGATATCGTCGAATTCCGGAAGCGCCATGACCAGATTGCGCAGCTTGACGAAATTGACGGTGAGCGGATCGATATCCGGGTGCGCTTCGGCAAGCTGGATCGCGATTTCCTGCACATCAACCCATTTGAGGCTCATGAGACGTCCTTGAATCAGTGGGGCGCTTCGGCCGCATGGTTAAGCGAATACTTGGGAATTTCAACCGTCAGGTCTTCATTTCCGACGATTGCCTGACACGACAGCCGGGACTGGGCTTCCAGCCCCCAGGCCTTGTCGAGCATATCTTCTTCCAGCTCGTCCGCTTCATTCAGCGAATCGAACCCTTCCCGGATAATGCAGTGGCACGTGGTGCAGGCACATACACCGCCACAGGCACTTTCGATCTCGATATGGTGCTCATGGGCAATTTCGAGGATCGACGTACCAGGTTCCACCTCAACAACCAGCCCTTCCGGGCACAGCACGGCGTGGGGCAGAAAAATGAGCTGCGGCATCAGTTATTCCTCAATTTCATTCAGATTGCGGCCCGACAGCGCGGTCTTGACGGTCAAGTCCATGCGGCGGGCGGCAAATGCATCCGTTACCTGCGACAAACGCTTGGTCTGCTGCTCGATAGCAGGACCATCAGTGCCTTGCATCAGCTCACGCAGTTCCTGCAACTGCAGGTCGATCACCATGCGTTCTTCGGCATCGAGCAAGCTCTGGCCATCAACTTCCAGAGCCGCCTCAACCGCCTCGACCAGCCGCTGGGCATCAACCTGCTGCTCACGCAGGACACGTGCAACCTTGTCGTCGCCGGCGTTTTCGAACGAGTCCTTGAGCATTCGGGAAATTTCGCCATCAGTCAGGCCATACGACGGCTTGACCTGAATGCTTGATTCAACGCCCGAACCCAGCTCACGGGCCGCGACACTGAGCAGACCATCGGCGTCGACCTGGAAGGTCACGCGGATTTTTGCCGCGCCGGCGACCATGGCCGGAATCCCGCGCAATTCAAAACGCGCGAGCGAACGGCAATCGCTAATCAACTCACGCTCACCTTGCAGCACGTGAATCATCATCGCCGACTGGCCGTCTTTATAAGTGGTGAAGTCCTGAGCGCGCGCCACTGGAATAGTGGTGTTGCGCGGAATGACCTTCTCCATCAAGCCGCCCATGGTTTCCAGCCCCAGAGAGAGCGGAATGACATCAAGCAGCAGCAATTCCTCACCATCGCGCTTGTTGCCGGCGAGCGTATCGGCCTGAATCGCCGCCCCAATGGCGACCACTTGATCCGGGTCGATTTCGGTCAGGGGCTGACGGCCAAACAACTCGGCAACCGCACTGCGTACGCGAGGTACACGGGTCGAACCACCGACCATTACCACAGCTTCGACTTCTTCCAGCTCAATGCCCGCGTCCCGCACGGCACGACGGCAAGCCTTGAGGCTGCGCGCCACCATCGGCTCGATCAGCGCCTCGAACGCATCACGGCTGAGCGTGCCTTTCCAGTCGCCGTACTCGACATCGACGGAAGATTCGCCGGTCAGCGCCTCTTTGGCCACGCACGCCGCCTGCAACAGGCTGCGCTGGGCGGAGGGGGCGATATCGGCAGACAGACCTGCTTCGGCAACAATCCAGCTGGCAATCGCATGATCGAAATCATCGCCACCCAGAGCGGTATCTCCGCCGGTGGCCATGACCTCAAAGACACCACCGGTCAGGCGCAGAATGGAGATATCAAAGGTGCCGCCGCCAAGGTCGTAGATCGCAACCACGCCCTCGGCGTTCTGATCCAGACCATAAGCAACGGCCGCAGCGGTCGGCTCATTGAGCAAGCGCAGCACGTTCAGGCCGGCCAGCTTGGCAGCATCTTTTGTTGCCTGGCGCTGGGCATCGTCGAAATAGGCAGGGACAGTGATCACTGCGCCCACCAGTTCGCCACCCAGCGTTTGTTCGGCACGCTGACGCAGGACTTTGAGGATGTCGGCAGATACTTCAACCGGGCTTTTCGGGCCCTGCACCGTTTCAATGAACGGCATGTGCGACTCACCACCCACAAAGCGGTAAGGCAACTGCTCGCCCAGCTGCTTGACGTCGGACAAACCACGACCCATCAAGCGCTTGACCGAAAGTACGGTATTGAAAGGATCTGTCGCGGCAGCAGCCTTGGCGGCCTGCCCTACCTCGATTCGATCGGCGTGATAGCGAACAGCAGACGGCAAAATGACGTCTCCGCTTGCATCGGCCAGAGGTTCGGAAAGACCACTGCGCAAGGCAGCGACCAGCGAATTGGTAGTGCCCAGGTCAATACCGACAGCCAGACGGCGCTGATGCGGTTGTGGACTTTGACCGGGTTCGGCGATCTGCAATAAGGCCATGCTTTATCAGAATTTCACAGGCGTGCGGCCAGGAGCAGCACGGGGTTAATCGTCGAGGCGCTCTTCCAGCTGGCGCACTTCGTAAGAGAGCTTGTCGAGGAACTGCATACGGCGCATCAGGCGCTCAGCCTGATCACGTTGCGCAGCATCATCCCAACAGGCGGCGAAGCTTTCGTTCAGTTCGTCCTGAGCGGTTTTCAGGCGACGCTTGAAAAGCGCAACGCCCGCCAGATCCGCCTCGTCCTGCAAGTCCTCGAGCTCTTCGCGCCACTGCATCTGCTGCAGAAGAAACTCGGGATCATGCACGGTGACTTCAAGCGGTACTTCGCCGCGCATCGCAAGCAGATACCGCGCTCGTTTTGGAGCGCTCTTGAGCGTCTGATATGCATCGTTGAGGCTGGCGGAGCGCTCTAGCGCGGTTCGCTGCTCACGCTCGGAGGCGTCGGCAAAACGATCAGGGTGAACGCCACGAGCAAGCTCGCGATACCGGCTCGCCAGCAAATCGAGGTCGAGAAGAAAGCTCGGCTGAAGCTCGAATAAAGCGTAATGACAAGGAGTGCCCACAGTAAGCCTCAAACGTTGAAGCTTTCGCCGCAGCCACATTCACCGCGGGAGTTGGGGTTGTTGAACTTGAAGCCTTCGTTCAACCCTTCCTTGACGAAATCAAGCTCGGTGCCATCGAGATAGACCAGGCTCTTCGGGTCAATGATCACCTTGACGCCGTGCAGTTCGAACACGGTGTCTTCACTTGCTGCCTCATCGACAAACTCAAGCACATAGGCGAGACCTGAACAGCCTGTGGTGCGAACACCCAGACGAACGCCATCACCTTTACCGCGCCCATCGAGGGAGCGGCGTACGTGGTTAGCGGCAGCTTCTGTCATGCTGATAGCCATCTGAACTCCTTGCTTCACGCTTCTTTAAAAAGTCGCTGCTGAATTACAGCAGGCCTTTCTTCTGCTTGTAATCGCGAACAGCTGCCTTGATGGCATCTTCAGCGAGTACCGAGCAGTGAATCTTCACCGGAGGCAGAGCCAGCTCTTCAGCCAGTTGAGTGTTTTTGATGGTCTCTGCTTCGTCCAGAGTCTTGCCTTTCATCCACTCGGTAGCCAGGGAGCTGGAGGCGATCGCCGAACCGCAACCATAAGTCTTGAACTTGGCGTCTTCGATGACACCCTGGTCGTTGACCTTGATTTGCAAACGCATAACGTCGCCGCAAGCAGGAGCGCCGACCATGCCGGTGCCAACATCTGGATCTTCCGCGTTCATCTTGCCGACGTTGCGCGGGTTCTCGTAGTGGTCAATGACCTTTTCGCTGTAAGCCATGATGCTATTCCTCTATCAGGGAGCCGCTCTGCAGGTCATGAAACGGTTGTCCACATGACCTGTCTGGAAGGCGACTTTAAATTAGTGCGCCGCCCACTCGATCTTGGAAATGTCGACGCCGTCTTTGTACATGTCCCACAGCGGCGACAATGCACGCAGCTTGGTAACCGCTTCGCAGACTTTCTGCGCAGCCCAATCGATCTCTTCTTCGGTGCTGAAGCGACCGAAGGTGAAGCGTATGGAGCTGTGGGCCAGTTCGTCATTACGACCAAGGGCGCGCAGCACGTAGGACGGTTCCAGCGAAGCCGAAGTGCAGGCGGAACCGGACGAAACAGCCAGATCCTTGAGCGCCATGATCAGCGACTCGCCTTCAACGTAGTTGAAGCTCAGGTTAAGGTTGTGCGGAACGCGTGCAGTCAGGCTGCCGTTCACGTACAGCTCTTCGAGGCTCTCGACCTGCTTGTAGAAGCGATCGTTCAGCGCTTGAAGGCGCTGATTTTCCGCTGCCATTTCTTCCTTGGCAATGCGGAACGCTTCGCCCATACCAACGATCTGGTGAGTCGCCAGCGTGCCGGAACGCATGCCCCGTTCGTGACCACCGCCATGCATGGCCGCTTCGATACGAACACGCGGCTTGCGGCTCACGTACAGCGCGCCGATGCCTTTAGGGCCATAAGTCTTGTGGGCGGAGAAAGACATCAGGTCAACCTTGAGGTTGGCCAGATTGATCTCGACTTTGCCGGTGGACTGGGCTGCATCGACATGGAACAGCACGCCGCGCGAACGGGTGAGTTCGCCGATAGCTGCGATGTCGTTGATGGTGCCGATTTCGTTGTTCACGTGCATGATCGAAACCAGAATGGTGTCGTCGCGCATCACCGCCTCAATCATTGCAGGGGTGATCAAACCGTCTTCGGTAGGGTCGAGGTAGGTAACCTCAAAGCCTTCACGCTCAAGCTGACGTGTCGTATCAAGCACCGCTTTGTGCTCAATCTTGGAAGTAATGATGTGCTTGCCCTTGGAGGCATAGAAGTGCGCGACACCCTTGATAGCGAGGTTGTCGGATTCGGTAGCACCGGAAGTCCAGACGATTTCGCGCGGGTCGGCGCCAACCAGATCAGCGACCTGACGACGTGCATTCTCGACCGACTCTTCAGCCTTCCAGCCGAATACGTGGGAACGCGAAGCCGGGTTGCCGAAGTTTCCGTCAGCAGTCAGGCATTCGATCATTTTCTGAGCGACACGCGGGTCGACCGGGGTCGTCGCGGAGTAATCGAGGTAAATCGGCAACTTCATTGAATCTCTCCTATCAGGCAGGCGCACCGCTCATTCATCTGCGTTCATTCAACGGCGGACGTTTCAATCTTATCCAGGTACTGGTTCTTGGCGCTGACGCCGTTACGACGCAGATCCTGGCGCTGGGCGACTTCCTGTACCTCACGGCGAGTGACAAGGTCGGCCAGACTGATACCGCTTAGAAATTCGTGAATCTGTTCGCTGAGATCGCACCACAAATGGTGAGTCAGACAGGTGTCGCCAGCGTGGCAATCACCAAGACCCTGGCAACGGGTCGCGTCAACGGATTCGTTCACCGCGTCAACAACCTGAGCCACCTTGATACCCTGCATGTCGCGCGACAGCTGATAGCCACCACCCGGCCCGCGGACGCTGGAAACCAGATTGCCACGGCGCAGCTTTGCAAACAGTTGCTCAAGGTACGAAAGGGAAATGCCTTGCCGCTCAGAAATGTCAGCCAGTGACACTGGCCCATTCTGCGCGTGCAACGCCAGATCAAGCATGGCAGTTACGGCGTATCGGCCTTTAGTAGTCAGTCGCATGGCGTGTACCGCAGAGGTTCGGAATGAGGGCGAGTATGCTATTCCCGAGTATTTAAGTCAACTATAAGACCAAGTAAAACAGTCGGGATTAAGAGCAAAATAGCGGCCGCATCATAGCAAACGCCGGGGCGCATGACACGCCCCCTTTCAAATCCGCCTCAGCCGATTTTGCTTTCGCTCTTGTCTTTCACACAGTCAAAGACCTCGTCGTGCAACTCTGGGAGATCCTTGGCGCAATAATCGCTACCCAGGCCCTTCAGCGCACCACACATGCCTTCCAGGCGAGCATCCACGGCCTGGAGATGATCAAGCAACTGACCGATGGCACGGGCGACCGGATCAGGCATGTCTTCACTGACACCATAAGCGTCGAAGCCCAGCTTCTCGGCAATGGCTTTGCGCTTGGCTTCCACATCATCGCCTGTCTTGACGATGATCCGACCCGGAATCCCCACGGCCGTTGCGCCAGCAGGGACAGCTTTGGTGACCACTGCATTGGAGCCAATCTTTGCGCCGGCTCCCACAGTGAACGGGCCGAGCACCTTGGCACCGGCGCCGACAACAACACCGTCTTCAAGGGTCGGGTGGCGTTTGCCGGCGTTCCAGCTGGTACCGCCCAGTGTCACCCCTTGATAGAGCGTGACGTCATTGCCAATTTCGGCAGTCTCGCCGATCACGATACCCATTCCGTGATCGATGAAAAAACGCCGACCGACCTTGGCGCCCGGATGGATTTCAATCCCGGTCATCCAGCGTCCGAAGTTCGACACAACCCGGGCAGGCCATTTCCAGCCGTTATTCCACAGGATGTGCGCCAGACGATGCAGCCAGATGGCGTGCATGCCCGGGTAGCAGGTCAGCACTTCAAAAGAGTTGCGCGCAGCGGGATCACGATGGAACACACTTTGAATATCTTCACGCAGACGCTCAAACATCACTGATCCTTTCGTTTGTAAGGTTCACCGCGAGCAGCCTTCTGGGTCTCAGTCAGGATGCCGCGCAAAATACTGATCTCGGACCGGTTCACTTCACTGCGCCCGTAAAGCCTGCGCAAGCGAGCCATCAGATGACGGGGCTTTTCCGGATCCAGGAAGCCAATGGCGACCAATGTTGTTTCCAGATGCCCATAAAAGCCTTCCATTTCATCCATGGTCGCCAGGTCAGCGCTGCGCACAGAAGTCACTTCGTATTTTTCGACCTTGGTAGGCTGGCCCTGAGCCGCCAGCCAGGACATACGTACTTCGTAGCTGAGCACCTGAACGGCCGCGGCAAGATTCAGCGAACTGAATTCCGGGTCGGAGGGGATGTGCACATGGTAGTGACATCGCTGCAGCTCCTCATTGGTCAGGCCGGCATATTCGCGACCGAACACAAGCGCAACCTCCGCCCCCTGCCCTGCCTGCTCAGCGGCCATGACGCCTGACTCACGCGGATCGAGCAACGGCCATGGAATACGACGATCACGGGCACTGGTGCCCAGGACCAGATTGCAGCCCACCAACGCGTCTTCGAGGGTCGCGACCACCTGAGCTTTTTCGAGAATATCGCTTGCACCCGAGGCCCGGGCGTCAGCCTCGTGGGACGGGAATACCAGCGGATCAACAAGCACCAGGCGCGAAAGCCCCATGTTTTTCATGGCACGAGCAGCCCCACCGATATTACCGGGGTGACTGGTACCGACCAGGACAACACGAATATTTTGCAGCAATGCAAGCGCTCACAGATAAGTAGGAGGGAGGAAATCTTACAGAACCGGCCCGGTTAGCGCCATGAAGGGTTGCTGCTGGGACCAATGTTGGAGCGAGGCTTGCTCGCGGACCAGACGACGCGATCATTCAGATAGACCCCGTTATTGCTCCTCGCGGGCAGGCCTCGCCTCAACAGATACTCACTTACCGCGCGCCAGCGCTGGAAAAATCTCGCCACTGCCCATACAATGTTCGGCTTTCTTTAACGACCTAGGTGAAACGTCCATGCAGCCCATGCTGAATATCGCGCTGCGCGCCGCCCGCAGCGCCAGCGAATTGATTTTCCGCTCCATCGAGCGCCTGGATACCATCAAGGTCGATGAAAAAGGTGCGAAGGATTACGTCAGTGAAATCGACCGTGCGGCCGAGCAATTGATCATCACTGCTCTGCGCAAGGCGTACCCGACCCACGGCATTCTCGGTGAAGAAACCGGCATGCACGAAGGCAGCGGCGAAGGCGCAGACTACCTGTGGATCATTGACCCGCTGGACGGCACCACCAACTTCGTTCGCGGCGTACCGCACTTCGCGGTCAGCATCGCCTGCAAACACAAAGGCCGTCTTGCTCACGCTGTAGTTCTTGACCCGGTTCGCCAGGAAGAATTTACCGCCAGCGCCGGTAACGGCGCACAACTCAACGGTCGTCGCATGCGCGTCAGTCCACGCACCAGCCTTGAAGGCGCACTGCTGGGGACTGGCTTCCCTTTCCGTGACAACCAGATGGATAACCTGGAAAACTACCTGGGCATGTTCCGCAGCCTGGTAGGCCAGACCGCTGGCATCCGTCGCGCTGGCGCTGCGAGCCTGGACCTGGCCTACGTGGCTGCCGGTCGCTTCGATGCATTCTGGGAGTCGGGCCTGTCCGAGTGGGACATGGCAGCAGGCGCCCTCCTGATTCAGGAAGCAGGCGGCCTGGTTAGCGACTTTACAGGCGGTCACGACTTCCTGGAAAAAGGCCACATCGTTGCCGGCAACACTAAATGCTTCAAAGCTGTACTGACCTCCATCGCGCCGCACTTGCCGCACTCGATGAAGCGTTAATTACAGCCTGATAAAAAAACCGGCGTGATGCCGGTTTTTTTATGCCTGCTACTTTCAAGCCCGACAGAAACGGAAAAAGCACCCGTGGGTGCTTTTTCTTTCTAGCGGCAGAATGGGTTAATTTGCCTGACCCAGAATCAACTTGCCGTCTTCGCCGACGGGAATCTCCCCGCCCGGATCACGATCCATGCGCACCTGTCCCACTTTGTCCTTGAGCTTGTACTTCACGTCATAGCCCACGACCTTATCGCTGATGTCGTTGACCGTATTGCAGCGAGTTTCAGTGGTGGTGTAGGTATCGCGGTTCTGCATGCCTTCCTGAACTTTGTTACCGGCATATCCGCCGCCCACTGCACCCGCGACGGTGGCGATTTTCTTGCCATTACCGCCACCGACCTGATTACCCAGCAGACCACCGGCAACAGCACCCAGCACACTACCGACAATCTGATGCTGATCTTTGACGGGTGCATGTTTGGTAACAGTGACATCCTTACAAACTTCACGCGGTGTTTTGATCTGCTGTTTGACTGGCTCTACTGCCAGCACCTCTGCATATTCAGGACCGCTTTTAACGAGGCTGTAGGTGGCAACAGCACCGCCAGCCGTGACAACGGCAGCGCCCAGCACAGCACCAACAAGCAACGATTTGTTCACGTGAACCTCCTGACCTACTCAAACGCAGTTTCCTGCGCGATACCCAGCCTTGGAGCGCAAGAGGCCATCAGAGTTCAAAACATCGCTTATCTACAAGCAGACTCAGAACATCCGCAACCCGCAGGACAAGCACAAAAAAAGGCGCGAGCTCATTGCTCGCGCCTTTTGATTGTTGCGGCAGAGAGATCAGCGATCAGGGACGATCATCAACCTTCTCGGCAACGACTGGAGGAATCAGATCCTCAGTCGTCAGATTCAGCCAGATCAACACCACGTTAGCGATATAGATCGACGAGTAAGTACCCGCCAAAACACCTACGAACAGTGCAATCGAGAAGCCTTCGAGGTTATCACCCCCAAAGACCCACAGTGCAACGATCGCCAGCAACGTCGAAACCGAAGTCGCGATGGTGCGCAACAGGGTCTGCGTCGTCGAGATATTGATGTTTTCGATCAGCGAGGCCTTACGCAGCAAGCGGAAGTTTTCCCGCACACGGTCGAATACCACGATGGTGTCGTTCAGCGAGTAACCGATGATCGCCAGGACCGCAGCCAGTACCGTGAGGTCGAAAGTGATCTGGAAGAACGACAGGATACCCATCGTCACCACCACGTCGTGGATCAGCGAAATGATCGCACCCACTGCAAACTTCCACTGGAAGCGGAACGCGAGGTAGATCAGAACACCACCCAGCGCCAGAAGCATACCGAGGCCGCCCTGGTCGCGAAGCTCTTCGCCCACCTGCGGACCTACGAATTCCACACGTTTGACGGTGGCCGGGTTGTCAGCACCCGCCTTGCGCAGCGCGTCGGCAACTTGGGTACCCAGTTGCGGATCTTCACCTGGCATACGCACCAGCAGATCCGTTGTGGCACCGAAGTTCTGTACGACTGCATCGTGATACCCGGCGCTGACCAGCTCTTCGCGAACCTTGCCCAGATCGGCAGGACGCTCGTAAGTCAGCTCGATCAGCGTACCGCCGGTGAAGTCCAGACCATAGTTGAGCCCCTTATGAAACCAGCTGAACAACGCCAGAATGGTAAGGAGCACTGTGATGGCGAACGCAACATTGCGAACGCCCATGAAGTTAATGGTACGTAACATGGCAGCCCCTTAAATCCACAACTTCTTGAAGTCACGCCCGCCATAGATCAGGTTGACCATTGCGCGGGTCACCATGATGGCCGTGAACATCGAGGTAAAGATCCCGAGCGACATGGTCACCGCAAAGCCTTTGACCGGGCCGGTGCCCATCGCAAAGAGAATGCCGCCGACCAGCAAAGTCGTCAGGTTGGCGTCGAGGATCGCCGTATAGGCGCGGTCGAAACCTTCGTTGATGGCGCGCTGTACGGTCATGCCATTGGCAATTTCCTCACGAATTCGCGAGAAGATCAGCACGTTGGCATCCACCGCCATACCCATCGTCAAGACGATACCGGCGATACCTGGCAGCGTCAGTGTCGCGCCCAGCAGAGACATCAACGCCAGCAGCATGACCATGTTCAGCGCCAGGGCGACTGTCGCGATCAGACCGAAGAAGCGATAGATGATCATGATGAAGATCGATACGAACAGCATGCCCCACAGGGAAGCGTCGATACCTTTGGTGATGTTGTCAGCACCCAGGCTCGGACCGATTGTGCGCTCTTCAGCAAAGTACATCGGTGCTGCCAGACCGCCAGCACGCAGCAGCAGAGCCAGCTCGGAAGCCTCGCCCTGACCGTTCAGGCCAGTGATGCGGAACTGACTGCCCAGCGGCGACTGAATGGTCGCCAGGCTGATGATCTGCTTCTCTTCCTTGAAGGTCTGAACAGGAACATCTTTTTCGACGCCGTTGACCATCTGCTTGGTGTAGGTGGTCGTCGGCTTCTGCTCGATGAAGATCACCGCCATGCTGCGACCCACGTTGCTGCGTGTCGAACGGCTCATCAATTCGCCGCCATGACCATCGAGGGTGATGTTCACCTGCGGGCGACCGTGCTCATCGAAACCAGCTTTGGCGTCAGTCACCTGATCACCAGTGATGATCAGACCACGCTCTACCGGAGCTGCCGGACGACCGCCTTCGCGGAATTCGAACATTTCGGTGGTGGCCTTGGAGTCATCAGGGCCTGCGCCGAGACGGAACTCAAGGTTGGCGGTCTTGCCCAGAATACGCTTGGCTTCGGCAGTGTCCTGCACACCTGGCAACTCGACCACGATGCGATTGGCACCCTGACGCTGCACCAGAGGCTCGGCGACACCCAGCTCGTTGACGCGGTTACGCACCGTGGTCAAGTTCTGCTTGATGGAGTAATCGCGGATCTCGGCAATCTTGGCCGGGGTCATGGCCAGACGCAGAACAGGGATGCCGTTCAGTTCAGCTGGGGTAATTTCGAAATCTGAGTAGCTCTTGCGGATCAGAGCACGGGCTTCTTCACGGGCAGCTTCATCGCTGAAACCCAGCTGAATAGCGCCATTGAGTTGCGGCAGGCTGCGATAACGCAGTTTTTCCTTACGCAGCAGGCTTTTTACTTCGCCTTCATATACGTTGAGACGCGCGCTCAGCGCCTTGTCCATGTCGACTTCCAAAAGGAAGTGCACGCCACCAGACAAGTCCAGGCCCATCTTCATTGGGCTCGCGCCCAGGTGACGCAACCAGTTCGGAGTGGTCGGAGCCAGGTTCAGTGCGACGACGTAGTCATCACCGAGCGCCTTGCGTACGACATCCTTGGCTGGCAACTGATCTTCCTGCTTGGTCAGACGCAACAAACCGCCTTTACCATTCTCAGCCAGGGAGGTGGCCTTGACCGCGATACCGGAATCGACAAGCGCTTTGCCTGCACGCTCCAGGTCAGCCTGACCGACTTGCAGCGCAGTGCTTGCGCCACTGATCTGGATCGCCGGATCGTCAGGGTAGAGATTGGGTGCGGAATAAATAAAGCCGATCACCAGCACCGCCAGGATCAGTACGTATTTCCACAGAGGGTATTTGTTCAGCATCACGCCGCCCGCTTATAAAACGCGAGGCGCCTTGCGCGCCCCGTCGATTGGTAAAAGTCTGAATCTTAAATCGCTTTCAGGGTGCCCTTCGGCAATGTTGCAGCAATAGCGCCCTTTTGCATTTTCAGCTCTACAGTGTCGGAAACTTCGATAACCACGAAGTCATCAGTCACTTTGGTGATCTTGCCAGCGATACCGCCGGTGGTGACCACTTCATCGCCTTTTTGCAGATTGCCGAGCAGGTTTTTCTGCTCTTTGGCGCGCTTGGCCTGTGGACGCCAGATCATCAGATAAAAGATAACCAGGAAGCCGACCAGGAAAATCCATTCGAAACCACCACCCATAGGGCCTGCTGCCGGTGCAGCAGCGTCCGCGAAAGCGGGAGAGATGAAAAAGCTCATTTAGCACTCCAGTTGCATAAATTTAGGATAAAACGACAAAACTCAGGTTCGACTCATGCCAAAGGCGGCGTTGGAATACCACGTTTGGCGTAGAAGGCATCGACAAAGGCGGCCAATGTACCCTGTTGAATAGCCTCGCGCAAACCAGCCATAAGCACCTGGTAATGGCGCAAATTGTGGATTGTATTCAGCATGCTTCCCAGCATTTCACCGCACTTGTCCAGATGATGCAGATAAGCGCGGGAGAAGTTCTGACAGGTGTAGCAATCGCAGGTCGGATCCAGTGGCGAATCATCATGACGATGGAACGCGTTACGGATCTTCAGCACACCAGTGTCTATGAACAAATGACCATTGCGGGCATTGCGGGTCGGCATCACGCAATCGAACATGTCGATTCCGCGGCGCACACCCTCCACCAGATCTTCGGGCTTGCCTACCCCCATAAGGTAACGAGGTTTTTCAGGGGGCATCTGGCCTGGCAGATAATCCAGCACCTTGATCATTTCGTGCTTTGGCTCGCCCACCGACAGGCCGCCGATGGCCAGGCCGTCGAAGCCGATCTGATCCAGACCTTCCAGCGAACGCATGCGCAGACTTTCATGCATGCCGCCCTGGACGATACCGAACAGCGCCGCGGTGCTTTCGCCATGAGCGATTTTCGAGCGTTTTGCCCAACGCAGCGACAATTCCATCGATACCCGAGCCACATCTTCGTCAGCCGGGTAAGGCGTGCATTCGTCGAAGATCATCACGATGTCCGAGCCCAGGTCGCGCTGGACCTGCATCGACTCTTCCGGCCCCATGAAGACTTTGGCGCCGTCCACAGGAGAAGCGAAGGTCACGCCCTCCTCCTTGATCTTGCGCATCGCGCCCAGGCTGAACACCTGGAAGCCGCCAGAGTCCGTCAGGATCGGGCCATTCCACTTCATGAAATCGTGCAGGTCGCCGTGGGCTTTGATCACTTCGGTGCCAGGGCGCAGCCACAAATGGAAGGTATTGCCCAGAATGATCTGCGCGCCAGTGGCTTCGATGTCACGCGGCAGCATGCCCTTGACTGTGCCGTAGGTGCCGACCGGCATGAACGCCGGGGTTTCGACCACACCACGAGGGAAGGTCAAGCGACCACGACGCGCCTTGCCGTCAGTGGCCAACAACTCGAAAGACATACGACTGGTGCGGCTCATGCGTGATCCTCTGGGCCCGATGCGGGAGCAGTCGGCGCGGGATTGCGGGTGATGAACATGGCATCACCGTAACTAAAGAAGCGGTATCCGTTTTCGACCGCTGCCGCGTAGGCAGCCATGGTCTCGGGATAGCCGGCGAATGCCGAAACCAGCATCAACAGCGTGGATTCGGGCAAGTGAAAGTTGGTCACCAGGGCATCGACCACGTGGAAGGGACGCCCCGGAAAGATAAAGATGTCGGTGTCGCCACTGAACGGTTTGAGCACACCGTCGCGGGCCGCGCTTTCCAGCGAACGCACGCTGGTCGTACCTACGGCAATCACCCGCCCCCCACGCTCGCGACAGGCGGCGACGGCGTCGACCACATCCTGGCCGACTTCCAGCCATTCGCTATGCATGTGGTGGTCTTCAAGCTTCTCGACCCGCACCGGCTGAAACGTACCCGCACCGACGTGCAGGGTAACGAACGCCATTTCGACGCCCTTGTCCTTCATCGCATCCAGCAACGGCTGATCAAAATGCAGCCCCGCCGTCGGCGCTGCTACCGCACCGGCGCGCTGGGCGTAAACGGTCTGATAGCGCTCGCGGTCGGCGCTTTCGTCAGGCCTGTCTATATAAGGAGGCAGCGGCATATGGCCGACTCGCTCCAGCAGCGGCAATACCGACTCGGTGAAACGCAGCTCGAAGAGCGTGTCATGGCGCACCACCATCTCGGCCTCGCCCCCGCCATCGATGAGAATCATCGAACCCGGCTTGGGCGATTTGCTTGAGCGCACATGAGCCAGCACCCGATGGGTGTCCAGCACGCGCTCCACGAGAATTTCCAGCTTGCCACCGGAGGCTTTCTGGCCAAACAGGCGGGCCGGGATAACCCGGGTATTGTTGAACACCATCAAGTCACCGGCGCGCACATGGCCCAGCAAATCGGAAAAATGCTCATGACCCAGTGCCCCGCTGACCCCGTCCAGGGTCAACAAACGGCTACTGCGTCGCTCAGCCAAAGGATGCCGAGCGATCAGGGAATCGGGGAGTTCGAAAGTAAAGTCAGCAACGCGCATGATGGAGTTCGTCTAGCAGGGCCGCGAAGTTTAGCGGAAAGAGAGAAAATTGACCATGAAAGGTGATTGACCAACGGTAAGACCGTCTGTAGACTTCGCCGCCATTGAGCCCTGATGGCGGAATTGGTAGACGCGGCGGATTCAAAATCCGTTTTCGAAAGAAGTGGGAGTTCGATTCTCCCTCGGGGCACCAGCTCAATAAGAAAGGCCTTGATTATCAAGGCCTTTTTTTTCGTCTGGCGTAAAGTTGGCGTAATGAGTGAGCATTTCGCAAGGACGGATATGAACCATCTAAGGGTCGACTGGAAATGGGTCATCGCCTTAGGAGCCAGTCTCTTGGGCTTTCCCTTTTCCTACTACCTGCCAGCAGCCAGAGCTGGCAGTTAGGTGGGGAAAAAGGCTTTCTACTCTGCTTGTTTTTGCGTTTTGCATCGGACGCCATCTGTATGGCAGAACCTAAAACCTCCTCGCCACATGCTTCAGCCTCACAATCTGCACCACCTTCACATCAACCAGCACCCGATAAAACACCACGTAATTGGGATGCAAAATCAGTTCCCGATACCCCGACAAACCCGGCCGACCTGAGCGTCCCATTTCAGGAAACTCTGCCAAGATTTGGGTTTTGCGGTGTAGCTCCTTACCAAAACTGGCCGCTCGAACCGGGCTTTCCTTGCCGATGTATTCAATGACTTTCTTAAGATCATCCCTCGCGCGAGTTCTCCACTGGATACGATAAAGCGATTCAGTCACGCGTCATTTCTCTTGCCGGTGGTTAGCAGTGCCTCTATTTGCGCATCCATCTCTGCCATGACATCGGCATGGGAAATGTCGTCGCGCGGGTCATCCACCGAATCCTGAATCTCGGCAGCCAGCCATTTGGTGTAGGCAGCCGCTTCGTGCGCCTCGCGCATTGCGTCCGCTCTGCCACGGTTACCAGCATCGGGGGCTTTGTCTGCGGGATTGTATTCACTGGCATCGAATTTCCCTACAGTGATGCCGACTTCGCGCAACACATTGAGCGCAGCCAGCGGATTGCCAAACCGCCGTGGCTCGGTGCTTCGCGCTTTGGAAAGGATGGCCCCGACACCGCTTAGGGTATCGATCAGAACCAAAAATGCTCCACCCTCGCCCTTTAGAGTGACGGCTGAGATACCACCGGAATTACTGGCAGCACGAAGCTGCTCAATTGTCATGCTAAGCATGATCGCCTCCTACGAATCGAATGCTTGGATTATAGGAAGTTAACGCATGAATTCAAGGAGTCGTGCATTCAAATTCCATCATTGATCCACCGTAAGAACACGTCCTGACCTTCATCTGATCTGCTTTTTTACAACCCCTCTGAATCTGTACTGCAAACACCCCGCCCTTGATAATCAGGCACCCAGCTGCCAGATGCAGCAACCATCATTGGGAGGTCTTATGGGCAAGCTAACGATTTACATGGCTGTGTTTTTAGTCGCAGCTATCGGGCTGGGGATGCTGGCGACTATTCCGCCGGGCTGAGGAAACGCTGGCGCCGCAGGGCCAGCTCAGATCTTTGCAGAATAAAAAATACCGCCTTCAGAACGCTGTGCCCCCTGAAGACGGTCAAGCATCTGCTAAATGCCTTACGCAGCCAGTAACTGCGCTTCCAGCGTGTTACTGCCGGTCAGTACGATCTCGGCAATACCCGGCGAGCCTACCGATTCAGGTTTAGCTGTCTGCGCATATGAACCCAGCTGACCAGCAACGGCGCCTACGTAATGCGGATCAGTGGTAGAGACGCCATCCCAGATTGCCGACGCGGTGGCGGTGCTGCCGAATGCCTTGCCTGCATGTTCACCGCCGACGAATGTGCCGTTGGACAGAGCGTGAGTAATGACCGTCCCGTCACTGGCTGTCACTACGCTGCCTTTGTAACTGAAGGCGGTTGCCACGTTACCCGCGCTGTCGAAAAGGACCACGGCGTCGTCTTTGCCAAGCCCGGGAAGATTGAGGCCAACCACTTTGACGCTGCTGTCGAGCCCCCATGCCGTTTTGAACGCCAGAAGCGTTGCGTCGTCGGTGGCCTTGGCAATGACCAGTTTCTCGCCAGCCCCAAGCGTCAGATTGGTGGGCAGGCTGATAGCTTCGCCAAACTGGGCGCTGTCGTCATCCACCCCCCAACCGCTGAGATCAATAGTGGTCGAGCCGTAATTGTAGAGTTCGAAGAAATCATCACCCGTTGCGTTCGAGTTGACCTCGGTGATCAACAAATCGTAATGCGTAGCTTCGCCGGTTTTGAAATCAATGGTTCGGGCGGTCAGGGTGTTCCCCGAATGATCGGTAACAGCGCCAGCACTGAGCACCAACTTGTAATCCGTTGCGGTGAGCAACTTGTCGGTTGGCTGGAGGGTGATTTTGTTGAAGTCGACCTTCACGCCCGCAGTGCCCATCGCAAAACTTTGTACCAGATCGCCGTTGGCCTTCTGGAGTTGGATAGTGCCTGCGCCCAGCGTCACGCCCTCATCAAATACCAGCGACAGCGAACTGGATGCAGCAATATCCGTCGCCTCGTCAGCCGGTGATGTTGCAACCAGGACTGGTGCAGCCGTATCGACCACCGCCGAACCCAAGGTAATCAAATTGCCTTTGAACTGCTGCAGCGCCGGGTCGAGGTCTTTGGAGACTTCAGTTTGACCGGGCCAGATCGTGTCACCGTTGTCCTGCAGCAGCTGAATCTGAGTACCGGCCTTGATACTGGTAAGGGAAACAATGGATTCGAAGCTGCCGCCAGTGCTCTTGAGCAACGCATCAAGATCGTTGCTCAACTCAACCGGTGCAGTTGCAGCATCGCCATTCCAGGTGAACAGCCGGAAATCGTGGGTCACTTCCGCGGAAGCAGTGCCGGATGGCCCGGCGATGATCAGATAGCCGCTGCCATCAGCCGCCTTTTCAATCGAACGAATGCCACGGCCCCCAAGATTCAATTCGATTGCAGCGCCGAATTGCGCGCTCGTGGCAGCGCCACTCAGCAGGGCCTGATAGTTTTCGACAGGGACAATCAATGCCTTGTCGCGGGTTGTGGTATCGGTCTGGGGAGCACGGAAGCCAAGCCATAGCTCGCTGTTGTCCGGGGAGGTGGTCATGCCCTCGATGGAGAAGCCATTGGTGTTTTCTGGGGAGATACCCGCTGCCGACGATGCCGCAAAGCCGAAGTAATTTGCTGCTTTGCCGCTGGCCCCGCTCTGGTCCCAATCGACCAGCGCGGCCTCAAGCCCCTTGAAATCACCCTGATAGGTGAAGGTCGTATTGGCGCCGGCGCCGCTGACCTTCACGCTGAAAATCACCTCACGACTGTCTGCATCAACGCCCTTTTTGGTATTGCTGTGTGACCCGCTCAGGTAGAGCGTATCGCCGATCATGACGGCGGCTTCCAGATCAACCTCGCCATTGACGCCGATGGCCTGGCTGTAATCCCACTCAAACACCGCATCACCACCGGCACGGTCATATACCCGCAACACGTTGGCTTCATCGTCGCCGACGATCATGTACTTGCTGTCCAACGCCACGGCTGCCGATGCGTCCGAGGAATTCGCGGTCGAACCTGCCTTGGGGGTGAACGTTGCTTCCAGCGATGGAGCTGGCGGTGTTGGCGTGACCGGTTGTGTTACAGGAGGGTTGAGCAGCAGCGCGTCGGCAGTCGCTTTGATCAGCTCAACCACCGATTTCTGGCCCTGCCCAGCAATGACGCTATCGACCTCGGCCGACGTCGGCGTGCGCCCCAGCAAGCCGTTGTAGGCCAACACGACTTGAGCCTTGACGCCATTGGCAACAGTGCCTTCCCCGGAGATGCTGATGGATGACAGGACCTGGTCTCGGGACATGCCACCGGCCAGTTGAGCATTCCAATACGCCAGACCGCCTGCATCAGGGCTACGACCCAAAGCGTTCTGGTATAGCGTTGTCAGGAAACTCTGATCACTGATCTGGGCGCTCTGAGCGAACTCTGCTGACTGGGTGAACGCCACAGCGATATCTGCCAGCTTCATGCCATCACGCTGAGCCGAGACCCAATACTGCAAGCCACCCACATCCGGCACTCGGCCAAATGCCGCGAAGTAAAGGCTGACGATTGGCGCGACGGTGTTGGCAGCTTCCTCAGAGCCGGTGAATGTCGTCACCACATCGGCAACGCCTTGCACACCGCTGTCGATACGCCCCGCCCAATAGGCAACTTCATCAGCCGAGCCCTCTCGGCCCAAAACGTTTTTATAGAGCGAGGAAACCGTATCGAAAGTCGTAGCCATGGGAAGCAGTCCGCTTTTTATTCAGAAGACCGTGGACGTTAACAGCAGCTTTTTACGGTTTTGTTTCAAGGTTGATACGAAGTGGGCGCTCTTGTACCAGAGACTTTGCGATGTACACCTCTACGCTCATTTCTGTAGTTGCCCGCTAGCGTTCATCCGACTGGTTCACACAGGCACGATTTCGCATTTCATCGCCAAGAAAAAACGTTCGAGGCGCTGAAACTCACGCCCCTCAAAAAGCACAATCCCACCTCCCTGCTATATCCGTTCGCATTCAAATTGCCGCAGGAAATCAAGTATTCGCTCCGTCTGTCAGCTTTCCTGAACGGCTCGCCTGATCCATCGCTCTTTTTTCCTGTGGTCACCCAGATGCCCACGCAGCCGTTTTGGCTAAAACAAGATGAGGAATTAGGCCATGTTCATGCATAACCGTCGTTTGCAATATACCGTTCGAGTGGCAAGACCTGATCCCGGGTTGGCCAATCTGCTTCTCGAGCAATTTGGTGGGGCGCAGGGCGAGCTGGCGGCCGCTGCGCGTTATTTCACTCAGGCCTTGGCTGAAGAAGATCCAGGCCGTAAAGACTTGTTGATGGACATCGCCACGGAAGAACTGAGCCACCTGGAAATCATCGGCTCGATTATCTGCATGCTTAATCGAGGCGCTAAGGGTCAGTTGGCCGAAGGTGTCCAACAGGAAGGCGAGTTGTACCGGGCGATCAATGGCGCAGGTAATGATTCACATATCACCAGCCTGCTCTACGGCGGCGGTGCGCCACTGGTCAACTCGGCAGGTGTGCCATGGACAGCCGCCTACGTCGATACCATTGGCGAGCCGACTGCGGACTTTCGCTCCAATATCGCCGCCGAAGCCCGGGCCAAGATCGTTTACGAACGCTTGATGAATGTCACCGACGACCCTGGCATCAAAGAGGCGCTGGGCTTTCTGATGACGCGAGAAATCGCCCACCAGAAATCATTCGAAAAAGCGCTGCAATCCATTCAACCCAATTTCCCTCAGGGCAAGCTGCCAGGCATGCCGGAATTCACCAACGTGTACTTCAACATGTCCAACGGCGGCCCTGACATGCGCGGCCCATGGAACGAAGGTGAAGAATGGGAATACGTCGAATCACCAGAACCGGCAGTTGATGGGGGGGACGGTAGTGCGTCGGTCATGCTTTCCGAGGACGACGAACAAATGCTGCTCAATATGAAAAACCGCACCATGTCCGATCCGGATGCCAACCCGATCACCGCTGCTGATCTGGGCTCGGGCTTCGTGCAAGGCAAAAATGCCTGAGACCTTGGCAATCAACGCTCAAATCAATAAAGGAGGAAGGTTATGTCGGTGTTTGACGAGTTGAACAGTCTGAATCCAGCGACGCCTGAAACGGCCCCCAAGGTGTTTGATTCAACACTGAAAAGCTTTGATGTACAGGCAGGCAATCTCAAGCGCGGCTTTCAGGTCAACCAGGCGCTTAATAGCCTGCGAACTCTGAAGCAGTTGAATCGAGAGCTTAAATCGCGCAAGACCCGTTCATATTCGGCGATAAGCTATCACCCGGATAACCGGTACGAGTAACCAGCAGTGATCAATAACAGTAGTAGAGCAAGCCCTGCCCTGGGCTTGCTCTTGTTGATGATTTTGAAGATGAACGCGCTTTGATCACGCCGAATAGCGATGTGGTCGATGGTTCATGGCGATGATCAGGTTAAGCGCAACGGCGCCCGCAATCGAAGCGAGCAGGATCGGCAGGCTAACCAGATAAAGGGAGCCAAGTACGACCAGCAGATCCACCACCATCTGTAACTTCCCGGCGCGCAGACCAATGCGGTCCTGCAGATACAACGCAAGGATGTTGATCCCGCCCAGACTCGCCTTGTGCCGGAACAACACGATAAAGCCTAGACCCATCATCAGATTACCCAGTAAAGCAGCGTAGATCGGTTGCAAGTGATCGATATGGATAAAGCGCGTATGCAGATCGGAAAACACCGACACAAGCGCTACGGCGCAGAACGTCTTGATGGTGAACTCCCAGCCCATTCTCCGAATCGCCAAGTAGTAGAACGGCAGATTGATCAGAAAAAACGCCATACCGAATGAAAGTTGCGAGGCATAGCTGATCAGGAATGCGATCCCGGCACTGCTACCGGTGACACCCCCCACCTTACGCAGCAACATCACCCCGAATGAAACCATCAAAGTCCCCAGAATAATGGCGAACACATCTTCGAACAGGGAATGGCGGACGATCGGGGTTGCGGCGGTTTGGGTCATGGTCAACTCTGGGGCATATCGAGAAAATTCAAGAATACAAAGCGCGCATAGATTACCCAAATAATGATCATTACACGCATATTTCTACAATAAACACTGGATTCACGCACAAAGACTATAAATACGCATCATGTACGCGCCCTCCAGCCCTGCATTGGCGCACGAATTCGATGGACTTTGTAGGAGCTGCCGAAGGCTGCGAACCACGGTAGCTTGCCTTAGCAGCGTTCGGCAGCTCCTACCGTAAAGGCGGCGACATAGCTGATCTGATACTCCTCACAGCTGGCTTCGTTCTTGCTTACTACGCCAGTATTGTTACCGACCGTTCTACTTCAGAGTTTCATATCCCTATGAAGAATACGAAATACTGCGCCACTGCTGCCCTGCTCTTCGGTTTCTCCGGTCTTGCCACGGCAGCCGAACCGGTCTCGCATCTGGATAAAATCCTGCAATCGGGCGAACTGGCCGTGTGCACCACGGGTGACTACAAGCCCTATACGTTCCTGCGCGGCGACGGCGAGTACGAGGGGATCGACATCGAAATGGCGCGCTCACTGGCGCAAAGCCTTGGGGTGAAAATCCAGTGGGTGCCTACCACCTGGAAAACCCTGATGCCGGACATGGTGGCGGGCAAGTGTGACGTCGGCATGGGCGGGATATCGGTCACGCTGGAACGCCAGAAGAAAGCCTATTTCAGCAACACCCTGGACATTGACGGCAAGATCCCTCTGGTACGTTGCGAAGATCAGGCGCTGTACCAAACCATCGAGCAGATCAACCAGCCGACTGTGCGCACGATTGAACCTGCTGGCGGCACCAACGAAGCTTTCGTGCGCGCTTATCTGCCTAAAGCGCAGCTGGCTTTCCACGACAACAAGACCATCTTTCAGGAGCTTCTGGACAAGAAAGCGGACGTGATGATTACCGACGCATCCGAAGCCCTGTATCAACAAAAACGCATGCCTGGCTTGTGCGCCGTCAACCCGACCAAATACATGCAATACGGCGAGAAAGCCTACCTGCTGCCCCGTGACGATGTGACCTGGAAAGGTTATGTGGATCAATGGCTGCACTTGAGCAAATCAACCGGCACTTATCAGACGGTTGTTGGCCATTGGCTGGCGGTGCCGGGGCAGTAAATGCAAGACCTGTAGGAGCTGCCGAAGGCTGCGAAGTGCGGCCTGTCTGATAGACCGCCATCGCGGCCTCGCGCTGCTCGTGCACTCCTACAGGAAAAACTTCATTGCAGAATTGTTATCCATATTCGGTAAGAGACGCCGCAGGGCTTGATCCGCAATGAAAGCCAACATAACCATTACCCGAGCATTTTGTGTCGAACTCCAACAGGAGCTTTCGATCGCAGCTGCACGCCGGGAATATTTCTCGATGGAAACGCCAAGGCGATTCGAGTTTCTCTGCTCGACCCCTGCCTGCCGCCGCTTGGGCGCCAAGATCACCGGCGTGCGTTATGACGTAAAGCCGCAGGACAACCCGACCTTCGTGTCCGCGCACTTTCGCGCCAATCCCCATTACGACCATCACGCCGACTGCGAGTGGATCGAGGACAGCGACGACGAGAACCAGACGCCCCCTGATATCGAAGAGACTGAGCCACAAGCGCGTCTGCGCAAGGCCAAACGCAAGCTGGATGATTACATTGATGTGTTTGATCCATCCATAAAGGCACCTGCCAAAGAGCAGTCCAAAGACCGCGCTGCCAAGGCTGTGCCCTTACCCGTTACGGATGACACGCTGCCAGCCGAGCCTGCGCAACTCAAGGCTGCAGGCCAACGCGAAACCCGCACCAACAATCTTGAACGTCTTGTCGACAGTTTCCGACAAGCCAAGGCGCAATTGTCCACTGATGACTTCAAGCTACTGACGCTCAAGGTTCCAGGTCAGGGCGAACTGGCACTGCGCTCTTATTTCCGCCACATCAAATATGCGCAGCCAGGACACAACAACCGCGTGCTCTATGGCGGCGGTCTGGTTGAGCGTTATGGTTTGGGTTTCAAATTCAAGTTCTTCGATCGACTCGAAGGCAAGCCAGTGACGCTGTATGTGTCGCCTGCACAAATGAAAGCCTATCGCTCCAGCCGCTACATCAGTGAGCTGCTTAGCCATGCCGAGGAAGTGAAGTTTTTTACGGTATACGCCTTGGGCGAAGTCAGCCAAAGCCCGTCTGGAAAGAGCGTCAGCGTGGCAGTTGACGACCTGCGGCACCTGGTAATTGTGCTGGGGCCAGCGAAGGAAAAAACCCTGTAGGAGCTGCCGAAGGCTGCGAAAGCAGTGATTCTGACACACCGCCATTCGCAGCCTTCGGCAGCTCCTACAGGTACAGGCTCAAAGGATGGGCCTGGACCTGAGCATTACATCAAACCTTGACGATCCAGCCTGCTGGCGCTTCAACGTCACCGGACTGAACGCCCGTCAGCTCGGCGTAGAGCTTGCGGGTGATTGGGCCGACTTCGGTTTCGCTGTGGAACACGTGCAGCTTGTCGTTGTACGAAATCCCGCCGATTGGCGTAATCACCGCAGCGGTACCGCAAGCACCGGCTTCTTTGAAATCGCCGATCTTGTCGATGAACACGTCACCTTCCACGACTTTCAGGCCCAGACGGCTTTGCGCCAGTTCGATCAGCGACAGGCGGGTGATCCCTGGCAGTACCGAAGGAGATTTCGGCGTAACGAATACGTCATCGTGGGTGATCGCGAAAAAGTTGGCCGAGCCGACTTCTTCGATCTTGGTATGGGTTTGCGGATCCAGATAGATGGCGTCAGCGAAACTGAGTTTCTTGGCTTCGGAACCTGGCATCAGGCTGGCTGCATAGTTGCCGCCAACCTTGGCCGCACCCGTGCCCTGAGGGGCTGCACGGTCGTAGCCGGAAATCATGAAATTGTTCGGCTTCAGGCCACCTTTGAAATACGCGCCCACCGGGATGCAGAAGATCGAGAAGATGAACTCGGGGGCGGTGCGCACGCCGATGTTGTCACCTACACCGATGACGAACGGACGCAGATACAACGCGCCGCCTGAACCGTATGGAGGAATAAAGCGTTCGTTGGCCGCGACGACTTTTTTGCAGGCCTCGATGAACATATCGGTCGGCACTTGTGGCATCAACAGGCGGCCACAGCTGCGCTGCATGCGCTGGGCGTTCTGGTCGGGACGGAACAGGTTGATCGAACCGTCCTTGCAACGATAGGCCTTCAGGCCTTCAAAACACTGCTGGCCATAGTGCAGAGCGGTGGAGCCTTCGCTGATATGCAGGACGTTGTCTTCAGTCAGCGAACCCTCGTCCCACGCGCCGTCACGCCAGTGAGAGAGGTAGCGCATATCAGTTTTGATGTAGTCGAAACCCAGGGTGTCCCAGTTAATGCTGTCGTGACTCATAACGCCCTCTTTCATTTAACGGCTGCCTGGACGAATCAGGCCATCGCCGTATTCTGCCAGATCATCCGCGGCTTGAGGCTTGAAAAACGCATAAACCTTGTTACACCTTTCAATCCGCCGATTCGGCTGGCTGGACGTCTCGCGCCAGGCACTGCGCAAACAGCTTGTGCAGTGGTAAATCGCGCTGAGTTCGACGCATCAGCAGCACCACCTCGCGAAAAAACGTCATCTCCCCCAGAGCAAAGGTCCGAACCCGTGCGTCGCGCTCCAGCCATAAACCTGCCCGGGGAATAAGTGCTACACCCAATCCGTTTTCCACGAACTTGACGATGGCATCCAGCTCATCCAGTTCCAGAGCCACCCGCACCTCAATGCGCTGTTCGCGTAGAAACTGCGTAACCTGACGGCCGCCAAACGAGGCCCGGTCGTACCGCACATGGGGTTGTTCAGCAAGGATTCGCAGGGGGTTTTGCTGCTTCACATCCAGAGGTGTGATGAGCACAAAGGGTTCGATTTCCAGCACTTGGACATGCAGCTCTTTGGGCAGCTCAAAGGGTGGCTTGATCAAGATGGCAGCGTCCAGCTCCCCGGCGTCCAGTTGGCTTAGCAGGTTCAGCGACACACCCGGCACCAGCTTGGCTTCCACCGATGGCGCCCGCTGACGCAACTTGAGTAGCGCCTGAGGCAGGAACCCGGTCTGGGCGCTGGCAATGGCGCCGATCTTCATCTCGCCCCGATAGTCATCTGCGGAATCAGGGATCGACATCCGGTTGAACAACTCGAAGATTTCCTGGGCCATAGGCAAAGCGCGAATACCCGCAGCATTGATAATCGCCTGGCGGCCCGTGCGATCAAACAGCCGCACTCCCAAGGCCTGTTCGAGGTTCTTGATTTGCGAGCTGACTGCCGACTGGGTCAACCCGATGTGCATCCCGGCAGCGGCGAAGGTTCCGTAACGAGCAACGGCGGCAAATGTCTTGAGTTCGCGAAGCATGAGGCCCACTGATAGAAATAATTGGTGCTGAGCAGTCAATATATCCGCTTTGTATTAATTTATTTCTCCCTAAAATAAAAACATCTCCGAACTGATTGATAAAAACAGGAATAACCCGTGAGCCTTTCCCCCTTCCATCTGGCAATCCCCGTGTATGACCTGGCCGCTGCGCGACACTTTTACAGCGAAGTATTCGGCTTTGCCGAAGGCCGCTCCAGTGAGCATTGGGTCGATTACGATTTTTATGGCCACCAGTTGGTCATCCACGAGCACCCAAAAACCGCGTCTCAGGAATCGGCAAATACCAACGCCGTGGACGGCCACGACGTACCCGTCCCGCACTTTGGCGTGGTATTGAGCTGGGAAGACTGGGAGGTTCTCGCTGAGCGCCTTCGCTCGCAAGGCATCAGGTTCGTGATCGAACCCTATGTACGCTTCCAGGGGCAAGTGGGTGAACAAGCCACAATGTTCCTGTTCGACCCCTGCGGCAATGCCTTGGAGTTCAAGGCGTTCAAGGATATCGGGCAGTTGTTTGCGAAGTGATTGCCTCTTGTAGGAGCTGCCGCAGGCTGCGAAAGCGGTGAACATGCCAAATAGCTATTCGCAGCCTGCGGCAGCTCCTACAAGGGCCGCGCGTTAATACTTGCGAGCACGAATATAGCTCAGGAACGCTGGCATATCCGAACTGCACAACGTGCGGGCAACGGTTTTGACTTCTTCCATAGGCCAATCCCACCAGGCGGCCTGCAGTAGCTCTTCGCGCACCTCTTCCTCGAAGCGCCAGCGTATGAATTTGCAGGGATTGCCGCCCACTACGGAAAACGGCGCTACATCCCGGGTCACGACAGCGCCAGCCGCCACGATGGCACCATGGCCGATGGTGACGCCGGAAAGGATCATCGCATCGGCGCAGATCCAGCAGTCGCTCCCAATCACGACATCGCCTTTGCTGGGCGCGTAGTCCTTGATGTCGTCCACCTCGCGAATCATCGCGGGAAAGGGATAGGTCGTGATCCAATCGGTACGATGCTCACCCCCCAGAAGGATCCGTACACCTTCGGCAATAGAAGTGTAGGAACCGACTCGCAGGATTGTATCGTCGCCAAATTCAATAACTTCGGGTATTCCGTAAGTCCCCACACCGAAGGTATAGCGGGGATATTTAAGGCGGATTTTTTCGGGTGCTCTTTGCAGCTTTTCCAGCTTGCGCAGACGTTTTCTTGTTTTACGATCTTTGAGCAATTCAAGGAATTTCATGGCGGCCCGTGATAACGACAATTTGAAGGCAACGGCGGTCAGTTTGATTACCAGTGAAGAACCAGACGCTTGAAACGACGTAGTGTTTTGCTGGTCATGTGGCGAAGCGGAATCGAGCGTATCAGTTTCCAGGCATAGGCTTTGTCGGAAACAACCGCATATTTGAGCGCCTTGTTGATGATATAGGTTCTGCCTGACTGGTAACCCGGGTACGAGCGGTAAGGTTCGATAGTTTGCAGATCAGCGTCGAGCAGCACCTTGTATCTTCGCGACAGATTATTTGCATGGCGCCGATACCGCGTTACACAAGTAGGCAGCACGTCAATGCCATAACCCTGATGGGCGATCTTCAGGGTCATCTGAAAATCCTGGACCTTGATCTGCGGGTTATAAAGACCGGCCGCCTTGACGGCTTCGAGTCGATAAAGCGCGACTGGCGCTCCCACCACGACCGCCTCACTCAATACCTTCTCGAAGTCCAGATGCTCTATGTAATCCCGGGACTGGCGCTTGGTCTCGTTGCCATCGCAGTCCATATAAATGATCAACGCCCCGACACACCCCAGCTGCGGGTGTTGGTCCAGATACTCGGCACGAACACGAACCGACTCCGGGAGCATGATGTCGTCAAGGTCCGGCGTGGCGACATAGGTGCCTTTGGCGTATTGCAAGCCATGATTGAGCGTGGCACTGACACCCTGATTAGCCTGACGATAAAGCTGAAACGAGTACTTGCTCTGTAGAGCTTCAAGCATTGCATAGCTGTCATCCGTCGAACCGTCGTCGACGATGATCACTTCAAAGTTTTCATAGTCTTGGGCAAATATGCTTTCAATCGCCGCTTCGAGAAATTTTTCCGCGTTGTAGCAAGGCGCGATGATGGATACCAGAGGAGGTTTAGTGACCGTGGGTGGAGCTGTCGGCTCAGGTTGTTCAATCATTATTATTCGGCCCCCGTGATTGGCTGAGCGTAGCCGGTTCCCATGGCAATTGCCTGTAACCACTACAAAAGTGTCTACTCTGCCCAAAGTCGGGTAGAAATTTATTCATATTTTCAATCAGTCATAAGTGTAGCCGACCAAAAAGACGATATTTTGACGACACGTAAACACCCACGCAAGCCCAACCCTATTAAGGCCATTTATTTGACTTAAGACCTTATCCCTCTAAGGTGGACCGTTGAATGCCTGAGACGCCGGCCATTGATAACGCTGCAACTCAGGTACTGCGATCAACCCGACTACTCACCGGATGAGCGAGCCAGCCATGGATACAGGCATCACCGTACCAGCCCCATCCACCGCGCGCAGCATTGAGCAGCGCTTGATGCTGTTGGTGTTTTTGCTGCCAATTGCTCTCATCACCCTGTCGGTGCTCTGGATCAACGACGGCAAATTGATCTATACCCTTGATGATCCCTATATCCATATCGATTTGGCCCGGCGCATTTTCGGCGGCCACTATGGGATCAATATCAATGAATACTCAGCTCCCTCGTCGAGCATTATCTGGCCATTCCTTTTAGCGCCCTTTACCCCCTTGGGTCAGTTCATGCTGTGGGTGCCGTTGATATTGAATGTCGGGTTTTCCTATCTGACGTTCTTATTGTTCAATCAACTTTTGAAGGATGTGAGCTTCGGCTATCGGTTTCTCATACTCGGTGGCTGGTTTCTGGCGACCAACTTCTATGGTCTGATTTTCAATGGCATGGAGCATTGCCTGCAGATATATCTGGTCACCCTGATAGCCATCGGCGTTTTGCACAAAGAGTTCGAAAATAATCCAACCACACGCGATGGCGTTTTTATCGCGATTCTCATGCTGCCACTGGTTCGCTATGAAGGACTGGCGGTTTCAATGCCCGCGCTACTTTACTTCTTCATCAAAGGTGAGCGGATAAGACCTGTCGTCTATGGAACCGGGCTGTTGGCGGCAGTGGCATTGTTCTCTTTGTTTTTATCCCACCTGGGGCTGGGCTACTTGCCTTCCTCGGTGATTGCCAAATCCGACACCACCGGTCTTTCATCCATTGCGATGAACGTCATCGGACAATTCGACAAGTACGGCTGGATCATCGTGATCATGCTTGTCACGTGCGCCCTGATGCCTGAGAGAAAACTATTCGCGCTATTGCTCATCAGTGTCACGGCTTTACATGCCCTGTTTGGCAAAAACGGCTGGTTCGGGCGTTACGAAATTTACTGGCTGACGTTCCTTGGAATATTTTTCATGCACCTGTGCCTGACGCAACTTCGGGCGCGTACCACGGCTATCATTTTCGGCCTGCTACCACTGGCCTTTGCGCAACTGGTCTACACGACTTTGAGCACCCCGCTGGCGGCAGCGGCTGTATATAACCAGCAATATCCAATGTCCCAGATTGCTCAACGTCTCAATGCGCCGGTGGCGGTCAACGATCTCGGGCTGGTAGCGCTCAACTCTCGGCAATACGTGCTGGACCTCTGGGGGCTGGGCAGTCTGGAAGCGTTGAAACTGCGCAAATCCCAGAGCGGATCTGCGTGGATCAGCGACTTGATGGAGCGCAAGAATGCGCACTATGCGTTCGTGTATGAGGAGTGGTTTGCAGAGCGGCCCGCGAGTTGGATCAAAGTCGGCGAGCTACAGATGAACATCCCGAAGATTGCGACTGCGTTCAGTACAGTGGCCTTCTTTGCCACGGATGAAGCTTCGGCGCAGACGCTCAAAGAAGTCATGCAGGCCTATGCGCTGGAATATCCAACCGGTAAATACCAGTTTCGGTTTGATCGGTAAACCCGGGCGTTTTATCAACAAAATATAAGCATTGAAGCCACTTTTTTGTGGGAGCGAGCTTGCTCGCGAAGGGGCAGGAACCTTCACAAACTCTGTTAAATCCGATACCGCTTTCGCGAGCAAGCTCGCTCCCACACGATCTTCGTACTGAGCGACAGCGGACCAAAAAAAGGGGGGCGGTAATAACCGCCCCCCTTTTCGTCAACCCGCTGGACTATTCAGCCAGCTTGAAGGTAATGAAGCTCGCTCGGCCCTGACGCAGAACGCGCATGGAGACGGAACGATTCTTCGGCAGGCCTTTAGCAACTTCGCTGAAGTTCTTCGCCGAAGTGAGTGCCTGGTTATTCAGGTGAGTGATTACATCACCCGCCTGCAATCCAATGAGTGCGGCTGGACCATCAGTCACTTCCTTGATCACCACTCCGCCCTTGATATCAAGGCTCTTTTGCTGCTCGGCGGTCAGATCGACAACCGATACACCGAGGCGATTGCTGCTGCGCTCGGCACCAGCGGATTCCGGCGTACCCATTTCCTGACCTTCATCCGGCAGCGCACCGACTGTGACCGTCAGGGTCTGGCGTTTGCCGTTGCGGATAACTTCCAGCTCAGCCTTGCTGCCGTCCTTGAGGTTGCCGATCAGATGCGGCAGATCAGCCGACATGACAATTGGCGTGCCGTTGGCGCTGAGGATGACGTCACCAACCTGCACACCGCCTTTGGCCGCAGGACCGCTTTCCAGCACTTGGGCAACCAGTGCACCAGCTGGCTTATCCAGACCGAATGACTCAGCCAGGTCCTTGTTGACCTCCTGAATCACCACGCCCAGCCAGCCACGATTCACTTTACCGCTGGCTTTGATCTGGTTCGCGACATCCATCGCAACATCAATTGGAATGGCGAAGGACAGGCCCATGAAGCCGCCCGAACGGGTGAATATCTGGGAGTTGATGCCCACTACTTCACCATCCATGTTGAACAATGGACCGCCAGAGTTACCCGGGTTGATGGCCACGTCGGTCTGAATGAACGGCACATAGGTGTCGTTTGGCAGGCTGCGTCCCTTGGCACTGACGATGCCTTTGGTCACCGAATGATCGAAGCCGAACGGCGAGCCGATCGCCAGCACCCATTCGCCGACCTTAAGTTTTTCGGAATTGCCCAGTTTCACCGTAGGCAAATCCTTACCCTCAATTTTCAGAACGGCAACGTCAGTCCGTGGATCAGTACCCACCAATTTGGCTTTAAGCTCGCTGCGATCGGAAAGGCGAACGAGAATCTCATCGGCGCCATCGATTACATGGTTATTGGTCAGCACGTAGCCATCTTTGGAGATGATGAATCCCGATCCAAGCGACTGAGCCTCTCGTTGGCGATCACTCTTCGGAGAGCCAGGCTTGCGCCCTTGTGGCGGAATCCCCCGCTCGAGGAATTCACGCAGCATCGGCGGCAAGCCTTCCAAGTCAGGCATCTGCTGCTGAGCGACAGAACGTTCCGGCATTTTCTGAGTGGTGCTGATATTCACGACAGCAGGGGAAGCCTGCTCGACCAGCGTGGTGAAGTCTGGCAAGGCTTCGGCTTGAGCCGTGGCCATCTGCCCGAACATCAGCAGGGCGGCAACAAACGAGAAATAGGTTTTAAAGCTGGGTATGGACATAGGGCTCCCGTGCACAACGAGCGAAGTTAAGCAATGCAGACCGAATAATCTGATGGGGGCTTGCCTTCGGTTTTCAACCATGGCAAAAACCCATCAGCTAATTTTTCTGGCCTGAAAACAACAAAGGCCAGAGCGGCAAGGCTGTGACCTATAGAAAAAAAAGAGAGTTTTTGCAACTCGCAAACCTCACCAAACGTTTCAGTAGAGGCGGCGAACATCCTGCAAAGGCTTGTGCTGCGGCGCAATAAGCCCAAGATGAAACCTTTTACACCTTGGGCCCTGCCAATCACTTTTTGAGCCTACTTCTTGGCTGGCGCGTCAGCGCTGCGCAGTGAGAGCGCAATTCGTTCGGCGGTACCCAGGGGAATTTCGCCTACAACGGTCACCATCGTGTCGCCTTTTGGAGTCGTCAGCCGCCGCGATATGGCAACGGTCGGCCCGAGCTGCGTACGCGTATCTGTCACCGTCGGGCCGCTGACGGGCGCGACGAACACCGAAAATCTCGCCAAGCCATCGTCGTACATCAAGTTGCTGACCTGTACTTTCGACTCGGCCTCCTTGCGTACCGCACTGCTGCTCAGCTCAAATCCGGGAGGGACCCACTCGAGACGCCAAGGAGCCGGTTTGCTGGCGGCGTCCTGCCTGGCTTTAACCACTTCGACAGGCCGACACTCAGCGCTGGGTTGCAGCACGTCATCGGTGGGGACGCTGGTGCTCAGCTCGGTGAACTGAAAACGCTCCAGCAACTGGCCCTTCTCGCTCAACAACAACGATTTGACCGGCAGGCCGGTTTCGTTATCGACATGTAGTTCGACGCCGAAACGATGCTGATCCTTGGGAGTAAGCGCGATGATCGTAGCGGGACGACCAGCCACTCGCGAACTGCCGACGGTTTTAATGTCGTACCACGCAGAGAGCTTTTTGACGTCGAACCCGTGGACAGATGCCTCAGGCTGATTGGAGACTCCGCTTTCAAGTTTACCGCTGACGCATTGAGTCAGACCGTCAGCACGAACGACTTCCTGAGCGGAACCATCGAGCTGGAGCAGGCGCTCACGAACCTTGCCGTCGGTGACCCGATGCCAGATTCGATGAGTGGAGAAACTACCATTTCGTTCGTAAACGAAGGTGCCTTGAAAGCTTTGCTGCTGCTCAGCCTGCGCAAGACGCTTCAACGTGTCTTGCGCATCATCGGCGTGAGCGGGAAGGACGAGCCATCCACCAAGCAATAAAGGCAATAGAGGGACGGCGCGCATTATCTTCCTTAACGGTTTTCCAGGCTGGCAGCGCGTGCGTATGGCAGAGCGCTTTCAGTTCCTTTCAATGCAGCTTGCTGGGCATGTTGACGCAGGTAACCTGGCAAACGCTGGTCTTGCGAACCCGCTTGACCTTGCAATACACCGTTGGCCATAGGACCTGGTGCCTGCTCGTTGCTTTCGGTGTAGCCAGCCAACACGGCCGGGCCTTTCACTTGCGGAACAGACAGGCTGGCAGGCTGTGGAGCCTGTTGCGCCAACTGTGCACCCGCGATGTCATCCTGGTTGTACAAACGTACGCCGGCCAGAACGGCAACAGTAACGGAGGCGGCAACTGCCAGACGACCCAGGGTACGCCATGGACCACGAGCAGCTTTCAACGGACTGACTTCATCGGCGATCGCGGCAGAGACTGCAGCCGTGATATCCAAGTGAGGGATCAACAGCTCTTTATGCATTGCTGCACGAGCAATCTGATAACGCGACCATGTGGCACGTGTATCCGCATCGTCGATGGCATTCAATACCCGACGCAATTCCAATTCGTCCGCTTCGTTATCCATCACCGCGGACAGCGATTCCTGCAGGGCTTCACGACTCATGGCGGTTTCCTCTCTTGGCTATCGCCGCTGTCTCAGGATTCCTGCAACAACGGCTGCAGGGCTTTATCGATGGCTTCCCGAGCGCGGAAAATCCGAGATCGCACGGTACCCACCGGACATTGCATGACGCTGGCAATGTCCTCGTAACTCAGACCGTCGAATTCACGTAAAGTTAGTGCCGTACGCAAATCTTCCGGGAGAAGCTGGATGGTTCGATGGACAGTGCCTTCGATCTCATCCCTCAACAATGCACGTTCTGGCGACTCGATGTCCTTGAGGCCATGATCGCCATCGTAGAACTCCGCATCTTCAGACCTTACATCGCTATCTGGTGGTCGCCGACCGCGCGACACCAAATAGTTTTTCGCCGTGTTAATGGCGATGCGGTACAGCCATGTATAAAAGGCGCTGTCACCGCGAAAGTTTCCGAGCGCACGGTAGGCCTTGATAAAGGCTTCCTGCGCAACGTCCTGGGCTTCATGGGTGTCGTGCACGAAACGCACGATCAACCCGAGAATCTTGTGCTGATACTTCAGCACCAACAGATCAAAAGCTCGCTTGTCGCCGCGCTGTACGCGCTCGACCAGCTGCTGATCCTCTTCCTGGGTTAGCATGAACACTCCTCATTGAGCTTGAAGGAGCGCTGTACCAGCCACTGTGTTGGCTTGAATACATAGACTCGGGCTTCTCGCAAAAGTTCTCCCCTCCAGGCAAGTTTCCTGCTGGCACTCAATGGCCCGCACGAAAAACGCAGCTCGAACCAGGTCGGCTGCGCGAATAATCTTGTCGTCGAATCCGCTGGCGGTAGCTGTTATCTAGCTCCGTTAAAGCCGACGCTTTCCCTTTACAGGCAACCTGCTATTGAGCTCGGGCCATGATGAAAAGTTCCCGAATTCCACTCGCAGGTGTAAGACCACCATTGCATCACCGTAGGAAAAATCCCGCGACAGCGTAACAAACTGCCGCCCCTACTATGAGAATGGGATGCAGCGAGCGTCGGACTAAAGCACAATCCGGGCCCCGCTGTGGTACCACATTGCCATAAAGCGGGGCTATTGTGCCGCTCCCCCCTTACTTATACTAGTGGCCCGTCTCGCAAATACGCTCACTTCGGGCGAGTGGCTGGTTTTATCAGACAAGGCGCTGCGGCCACTCATGGCTGGGCTATGGGGGAAGACTGGCGAGCAGTCTGGCGAAATCAGCCGACCCCCGGTTTGAACAGCGTATCTTGCGAAACTGGCCCACCAATGGCCGCCGTACACGGAATTCAGACATGAGCCAAGTTTTTCAACACGACGTACTGGTCATTGGCAGCGGCGCAGCCGGACTGAGCCTTGCGCTGACACTCCCTGCTCATCTGCGTATCGCGGTCTTGAGCAAAGGTGATCTGGCCAATGGCTCGACGTTCTGGGCTCAGGGCGGGGTTGCAGCGGTGCTGGATAACGCGGATACCGTGCAATCTCACGTGGAAGACACGCTCAATGCCGGTGGCGGCCTCTGCCATGAAGACGCGGTTCGATTTACTGTCGAACATAGCCGCGAAGCGATCCAGTGGCTGATCGATCTTGGCGTGCCCTTCACCCGCGACGATCAGGTAGGGACGGAGGACGGCGGTTTTGAATTCCACCTGACCCGTGAAGGCGGACACAGTCATCGGCGGATCATCCATGCCGCCGACGCCACCGGGGCAGCAATCTTCAAAACCTTGCTGGCCCAGGCCCAGGCGCGACCGAACATCGAATTGCTGGAACAGCGGGTAGCTGTCGATCTGATTACCGAGCGCCGACTGGGTATGGACGGCCAACGCTGCCTGGGTGCGTATGTGCTTAACCGCAACAGCGGAGAGGTCGATACTTACGGCGCCCGCTTCACCATCCTGGCCTGCGGTGGCGCGGCGAAAGTCTATCTCTACACCAGCAACCCGGATGGCGCCTGCGGTGACGGTATCGCCATGGCCTGGCGTGCGGGCTGTCGGGTGGCGAATCTGGAGTTCAACCAGTTCCACCCTACTTGCCTCTACCATCCACAGGCCAAGAGTTTTCTGATTACCGAAGCCCTGCGCGGTGAAGGTGCCTACCTGAAGCTGCCCAACGGTGAGCGCTTCATGCAGCGCTTTGATCCCCGCGCCGAGCTGGCACCCCGAGACATCGTCGCCCGGGCCATTGACCATGAAATGAAGCGCTTGGGCATCGACTGCGTTTATCTGGACATCAGCCATAAGCCAGAGGCATTCATCAAAAGTCATTTCCCGACGGTCTATGAGCGCTGCCTGGAGTTCTCCATCGACATTACTCGCCAGCCGATTCCCGTAGTACCTGCCGCGCACTACACCTGCGGTGGCGTGATGGTCGACGAGCACGGCCGGACCGACGTGCCGGGGCTGTATGCCATCGGCGAAACCAGCTTCACCGGCCTGCACGGCGCGAACCGGATGGCGAGCAACTCGCTGCTGGAGTGCTTCGTTTACGGCCGATCGGCTGCGGCAGAAATTATCGGGCAACTGGCTCAGATCCAGGCGCCGAACAACCTGCCAGGCTGGGACGCCAGCCAGGTCACAGACTCTGACGAAGACGTGATCATCGCCCATAACTGGGACGAGTTACGCCGTTTCATGTGGGACTACGTGGGGATCGTGCGCACCAATAAGCGCCTGCAACGGGCTCAGCATCGGGTGCGTTTGCTGCTCGACGAAATTGATGAGTTTTACAGCAACTATAAGGTCAGCCGGGATCTGATCGAGCTGCGCAATCTTGCACAGGTGGCAGAGCTGATGATCGCTTCGGCTATGGAGCGCAAGGAAAGCCGTGGCTTGCATTACACCCTGGACTATCCGGAGATGCTGCCGGACGCCATCGACACTATTCTGGTGCCGCCCACCTACGCCGGCTGAATTTAAGCCGCACTCGCAATAGGCGGTGCACGTCCGGCGGCATGGCATCACGGGGGATGCAGATCCCTTGAGTCATGCGCCAGCCGCCCCTGTCCTTTCCCGCGAGCCGAAAACGCAGCACCACCAGCGGCGGCAACGCAAGGCTGTCCCGCTGTAACTGCACCGGCTGCCATCCACCTTGCGCACTCCACAGCTGCCAACCTTCCCGGTTATGGCGTAATCCTGTGAAGGCCGTGGCTCGACTGAGTGAGATTGAACCTGGCACCACCCACAGGGCGTGGCCCAGGCAGGCAGCAAGACCCAGCGCAGACACCCAGCCCGGCACTGCCAATACATATGAAGCAACAAGCGCCAGGAGCTGTGCGGCTATATAAGCCATCAGCAACCCTCGCGAGGGCTGCCAGTGACATTCGAAGCAATCAGGCAGGCTGTACACGGTCCAGAATCATGCGGACCATTCGCTGCAGTTCCGCGTCTTCGGACTCGGCGCGCTGCATGAACCAGCCGAACATGTCCTGATCTTCACAGGTCAGCAGGCGGCGATACAGATCGCGATCAACGTCATTGAGCGTCGGATAAACTTCCCGGACAAACGGCACCAGCAGCACATCCAGTTCAAGCATGCCGCGGCGGCTATGCCAGTAAAGGCGGTTGAGTTCGACTTCTTCGACCATGGAGCGCTCCTCAAAATAGGCGGCGAGTATACAACCGCAAGTCGAATCAGGGCACCGCACATTGGTCGCAGTAGTTTTCAGGTACCCATTAGCCGGACTCGGCACTATCATGTGCCCCAGACTTTTTCCGTTGCGATGACTCATGGCCGACTCAGCTTTCTACTGCCCGCTTTCCCATGAAGGTGTTCTCGCCGTCCGCGGCGTCGATGCCAGCAAATTCCTGCAGGGCCAATTAACCTGCAACCTTGATTACCTCAGTGACGCCAAAGCCACACTGGGCGCGCGCTGCACGCAAAAAGGCCGCATGCAATCGAGCTTTCGCATTTTGCTCGAAGGCGACGGCTGCCTGTTGGCGATGGCCAGCGAGCTGATCGAAGCCCAACTGGCTGATCTGAAAAAATATGCAGTTTTCTCCAAATCCAAACTGACCGATGAAAGTGCCGCCTGGGTGCGTTTCGGCGTGCAAAACGGCGATGCGGCACTGGTCAACCTCGGCCTCGACCTGCCGCAGGAGACAGACTCCGTGGCACGCGGCAACGATTTGATCGCCATTCGTGTTTCTCCCGCCAGGGCAGAATTGTGGGTGCGTGCAGAGCAGGCCACCGATATCCAGGCACGTCTGGCGGCGCTGCTGACCGAGGGCTCGCTCAATGATTGGCTGCTGGGCCAGATTGAAGCCGGTATTGGTCAGGTGTTTGGCAGTACCCGAGAGGAATTCATCCCGCAGATGATCAATCTGCAGGCCGTTGGCGGCGTCAGCTTCAAGAAAGGCTGCTACACCGGCCAGGAAATCGTCGCGCGCATGCAGTACCTGGGCAAACTTAAACGTCGCCTGTATCGCCTCAGCCTTCCTGATCAGGACGTGGCTAGTCAGGACATACCTGAGCCAGGCGTGGCACTGTTTTCGTCGGTTCATGCCAGCGCTGTCGGCAATGTGGTGCTCGCCGCCCAGGCCAAAAATGGAGTACAGGTACTTGCGGTTCTACAGGCGGATGCAGCCGAGAGCGGTGACATCCACTTGGGCGCAGCCGATGGTCCGACACTGCAGCTGGCCGAGCTGCCCTACATCCTGGACAGCAAGCTCGAAACACAGCGTTGATATAGATACGAACGCCTTCATGCCGAAAATGTCTGCATATTGATCCCGCTTCCGCGCTTCTCTAGAGCGCGGAGATGCGGGACGACCCCAACGCCTGTGAGATGCGACATGAGCCAGATGGCTGACGAGGTGCAGAGAAATTTGATCAAGGCCATCGACAGAGATGCCTTGTTTCTGCCAACCCTCCCTGAAGTAGCACTAAAGATCCGCCTTGCTGCCGAGAACACCGAAATCAGTGTTGCTGCCCTGAGCAAGGTGATTGGCAGCGACACCGCGCTGTCCGCTCGCCTGATCAAGGTGGTGAACAGCCCCCTGCTGCGCCCTAATTTTGAAGTCAGTGACGTCAATACCGCGATCACTCGGTTGGGTGTCAATTACACCTGCAACCTGGCGATTGGTCTGGTGGTGGAACAAATGTTTCACGCAAAATCCGAAGTGGTAGAACGCAAACTTCGTGAGATCTGGCAGCAGAGCCTGCAAGTTGCGGGCATTGCGTACAAATTGAGCCAGAAGCGCGCGACGCTCAAACCTGACAAGGCAACCCTTGCAGGGCTGATTCATCTGATCGGCGTATTGCCGATCCTGACCTATGCCGAAGATCACTTCGAGCTGTTGTCTGACTCGGTCAGCCTGAATCATGTGATCGAGCGCATTCACCCAGTGATCGGCGAGCGGCTGCTGCGCTCCTGGGATTTCCCCGAACTGTTGGCGACTGTGCCGACCAAATTTCAGGATTTCACCCGGGTATCAACCAGCCCGGACTACATCGACTTGGTCCAGATCGCGACCGTGCACCTGCATCACGGCACGAGCCATCCTTACAGCCAGATAGAAATGAGCAGCCTGCCAGCCTTCCATCAACTGGGACTGGACATGAGTGGCGGTCATCTGGGGGCGGAGATGGATGAAGCGAAGATGATGCTTTATTGAAGCCCGGCAAGGATTGCGGATTTCTGTGGGAGCGGTGCTTGCCCGCGATAAGGGCGATGCGGTCCATCAGGCAGACCGAGGTGTTCTTATCGCGAGCAAGCTCAGCCCCCAGGTAGATGAGCCCAACAGATTCACTACCCCACCACAAAACTCACCCGCACCTTCAACCCGCCGGCCGCACCATCGTGCAGGCTGATCTGGGCCAGGTGTGCCCGGCAGATTTCCCCGACAATCGCCAACCCCAGCCCTGAGCCCTTGCCCTGCTGCTGACTGCGGTAGAAGCGCTCGAACACTCGATCACGCTCTGCTGCTGGAATGCCCGGGCCATCATCCTCGACCTCAAGGATCCCCGGCGCGCTGACGCGCAGGATCACGTTGCCGCCCGACGGTGTGTGCGCCAGGGCATTGTCGATGAGGTTGCTCAGCAGTTCGTTGAGCAGCGTCGGCTCACCCAGCAACAACACTGGCTGATCAGCCTCCAGTGCCAACGACACGCCATGAGCATGCGCCAGGGGTGCCATCGCCATGCCCAGTTCGCGCGCCAACTGGCTCAAGTCCAGTGTTTGCGCGCCGCCTTCAGCAATGGCTCGCGCACCGTTTTCGATACGAGCCAGAGACAGCAACTGGTTGGCCAGATGAGTCAGACGATCAGTGCCCTGCGCAGCCTCTTCCAGCGTCGTGCGCCAGTGCGCGGGTTCGGGATCTCGCAGCCCTAATTCGACCCGCGCCTTGAGCGCCGCCAACGGGGTACGCAACTCATGAGCAGCGTCGGCAATGAACTGCGCCTGGCGTTCGAATTGCTGACGCAGGCGCTCGGTAAAGTGATTGAGTGCGCTGACCAGCGGCCGCAGCTCGTGCTGCACTTCAACCAGCGGCAGGGAGCGCAAGTCATCCGGCTGACGCTCCTCGACAGCGGTCCGCAAACGCTCCAGCGGTTGTAGCGCGGCGCTGACCGTGAACCACACCAGCAACAACGCGCCTGCGCCGAGCATCCCCAGACGCAGTAATGTATCGGCCATCAGGCTACGGGCCATGCTGACCCGGGCTTCTTCGGTTTCAGCCACGCGAATTTCAGCCATGCCGTTCATGTTCGGTTCGCTCACTGGCTTGAGCAGGTTGACCACGCGCACCGACTGGCCCTGATACCGGGCCGTATAGAAACTGGCCAGAGCCGGATAATCGTCAGTTCGCAAAGTGCCCGGAGGCGGTGGCGGGATGCCCTCATAGCCGGAAATCAGCTTTTTGTTGATGTCATTGACCTGGTAATAGATGCGACCGGCACTGTCATAGGCAAACGTATCCAGCGCGATGTAGGGCACATCGGCGCTGAGGGTTCCGTCTCGCTGGGAAACCCCGGCAGCGATGGTCCGAGCCGAGGCCAGCAGGGTTCGATCATAGGCAATGTCGGCCGCTTCCCTGCCGTTCCAATACGCGCTCAAGCCACTGGCGAGCATCAGCACCGTCATCAGCAGCCCAAGATTCCACAGCAGTCGCCAGCGAAGGCTGTTATGCCTGCTCATCACGGCTTTCCAGCAGATAGCCAAGACCGCGGAATGTCACGATGGCCACGGGATGGCCGTCGAGTTTTTTGCGCAGACGATGCACATAGATTTCGATGGCGTCGGCACTCGCTTCTTCATCCAGGCCGAAGACCTGGGAGGCCACCTGTTCCTTGCTCATCACTCGGCCGGGCCGGGCAATCAACGCTTCCAGAACCGCCTGCTCACGGGATGTCAGGGTCAGCAATTCATCGCCGAGGGTAAAGCGGCGGGTGTCCAGGTCGTAAGCCAGCACGCCACAACGTTGCTGCCGCTCGCCGCCCAGCACACTGCGGCGCAACAGCGCCTTGACCCGCGCTTCCAGCTCGGAAAGCTCGAAAGGTTTGGCCAGATAATCGTCAGCGCCCAGATTCAGGCCATGAACGCGATCCTTCACGTCGCTGCGCGCGGTCAGCATCAACACCGGGAGGTTTTTACCTCGGCCCCGTAAACGCGCCAGCACTTCAAAGCCATCCATGCGCGGCAGGCCGACATCAAGAATGGCGACCGCATATTCCTCGCTGCTCAGCGCCAGATCGGCAGCTACGCCGTCGTGCAGCACATCGACCGTCAGACCAGCGCTCTTGAGCGCCTGGGCTACGCTTTCAGCTAATTGCGGATGATCTTCAACGAGAAGAACACGCATCGACTTCTCCTGATTGCGTGACTTTTAGGAGTCCGGAGTTTACAGGCGACTTGTCGGCTGTGAAGCACGGAAACAATTCAAAACTCAATTTAGCTTGCCTGTGAAAGGTTATTGAAAGGTTTGCGAAAGCTTCGCTGTTTAGCATCGGGCAAACGGCCATCTCAGCGGCCGCAAGAAAGACGCCTCGAAGCGTTTTCAAAATAAGAACAAAAATGGAGTCAACCATGACGATGCCAACGTCCAGGGCCTTCTCGCCCACCCGCAACGACCCCCACTGTTTTTCAGAATGCACGCACATGACTGCGGGCACGCCTTCGCTCATCCCTTGTTTGCGCATCGAAGAGCGATAAAAACGTTGTCAGCCGCCAGGTCATGGCTGCTGGCATGAACGGAAGCAATTCAAACCGCTGCACATCCAAAAACAAAAAACTCTGGAGACTGACCATGACTTTATCCTTGCGTCGCCTGGCACTGGCCGCTGGCTGCATGATGTTCGCCACGCATCTGATGGCGGACGAGCCCAAACGCCCTGAATGCATCGCGCCCGCCTCTCCCGGCGGTGGCTTTGACCTGACCTGCAAACTGGTGCAGAGCGCGTTGATGAACGAGAAGATCCTCTCCAAGCCGATGCGTGTCACTTACATGCCTGGTGGCGTTGGCGCGGTGGCCTACAACGCAGTGGTCGCTCAGCGCCCTGCCGATGCCGGCACGCTGGTGGCTTGGTCCAGCGGTTCGCTGCTCAATCTGGCGCAAGGCAAGTTCGGTCGCTTCGATGAGAACGCGGTGCGCTGGCTGGCCGCTGTCGGCACCAGCTATGGCGCCATCGCCGTGAAAAACGATTCGCCCTACAAAACCCTCGACGATCTGGTCAAGGCACTCAAGGCCGACCCAAGCAAAGTCGTGATCGGTTCCGGCGGCACCGTCGGCAGCCAGGACTGGATGCAAACCGCACTGATCGCCAAGGCCGCGGGCATCAACCCTCGCGACTTGCGTTACGTCGCCCTCGAAGGCGGCGGCGAAATCGCCACCGCCCTGCTCGGCGGTCACATCCAGGTCGGCAGCACCGACATCTCCGACTCCATGCCGCACATCCTCAGCGGTGACATGCGCCTGCTGGCCGTGTTCTCGGACAAGCGTCTGGACGAGCCGGAAATGAAAAACATCCCGACTGCGAAAGAGCAAGGCTACGACATCGTCTGGCCAGTAGTACGTGGCTTCTACCTTGGGCCAAAAGTGACTGACGAAGAATACAAATGGTGGAAAGACGCCTTCGACAAGCTGCTGGCATCCGAAGATTTCGCCAAGCTGCGCGACCAGCGCGAACTGTTCCCGTTCGCCATGACAGGCCCGGAACTGGACACCTACGTGAAGAAGCAGGTTGCTGACTACAAAACCCTGGCCAAGGAATTTGGCCTGATTCAGTGATCGATTGACTGACTAGCGGTCGCCCTGCCTGCGCGGCAGGGCGACCCGGGAGTTCCACCATGGTGATCCAACGCATTTTCGCTGCCTTCCTGCTGCTGGTCTGTGCAGGTCTGGCGGCAATGGCCTGGCCTTATCAGGCACCGTTTTCCTACGAGCCGGTTGGTCCACGAGCCTTCCCGCTGCTGATGCTGGGGCTGATGAGCCTGGCGCTGATTTACATGCTGTTCCGTCCGGCCCGCATCGTACACACCGACGAAGAGCCCGAACTCGACCGCGAAACCATCATCAAGATCGTCGCCTGCGTCGTTTTGCTGCTGATTTTCGCCGGGACCTTTGAACCACTGGGCTTCATCCTCAGCAGCATTCTGATCGGCATCCCCATGGCACGCCTGTACGGCGGTCGCTGGGTGCCCAGCGTAATCGTGGTGATTCTGATGAGCATCGGCCTTTACCTGCTTTTCGATAAAGCCATGGACGTTCCGTTGCCCCTGGGCCTGCTCGACGTTCTGGAGAACTGATCAATGGATACTTTCGGCTATCTGGGCCAAGGCTTCGGCGTTGCGCTCACCCCTTACAACCTCATCACTGCACTGTGCGGCACGTTAATCGGCACCGTGGTCGGCCTCCTGCCTGGCCTGGGCCCGATCAACGGCGTGGCACTGTTGATCCCGATTGCCTTTGCGCTGGGTCTGCCGCCGGAATCGGCGCTGATCCTGCTGGCAGCTGTCTACCTGGGTTGCGAATATGGCGGCCGGATCAGCTCGATTCTGCTGAACATCCCGGGCGAAGCTTCAACAGTAATGACCACTCTCGACGGCTACCCAATGGCACGTCAGGGCCTGGCGGGTGTTGCCTTGTCGCTGTCGGCATGGAGCTCCTTCATCGGTGCCTTCATCGCGACCTGCGGCATGGTGCTGTTCGCCCCGCTGCTGGCGAAATGGGCAATTGCCTTCGGACCGGCGGAATATTTCGTGCTGATGGTTTTCGCCATCGTCTGCCTCGGCGGGATGGCCGGTGATCGTCCGATCAAGACCTTTATCGCGGCACTGATCGGCCTGTTCCTGTCAGCTGTCGGCATTGACGCCAACAGTGGCGTGTATCGCTTCACGGGCGACAACATTCATCTGACTGACGGTATTCAATTCGTTGTGCTGGTACTGGGTCTGTTCTCCATCAGCGAAATTCTGCTGCTGCTGGAAAAAACCCATCGCGGTCAGGAAGCGGTCAAAGCGACCGGACGCATGATGTTCAACCTCAAGGAAGCGGGCTCGGTATTTGTCGTGAATATCCGTTGCGGTTTGCTGGGTTTCATCATGGGCGTGTTACCGGGTGCAGGCGCGACACTGGCCAGCGCCGTGGCCTACATGACTGAAAAGCGCATGGCAGGTGCCAGCGGCAAATTCGGCCAGGGCGACATGCGCGGCCTCGCTGCACCGGAAACCGCCATCGGCGCCTCGGCTTGCGGCGCACTGGTGCCTATGCTGACCCTGGGCGTGCCGGGTTCGGGCACCACGGCGGTGATGATCGGCGCACTGTCGCTGTACAACATCACGCCGGGACCGATGCTATTCCAGCAGCAGCCGGACATCGTCTGGGGCCTCATCGCGTCGCTGTTCATCGCCAACATCATGCTGGTGATCCTCAACATCCCGATGATCCGCATCTTCACCCGTATCCTCAACGTGCCTAACTGGGCGCTGGTGCCAGTGATCGCGATCATTACCGGGATCGGCGTCTATGCGGTTCACGCCACCACCTTCGACCTGTTCCTGATGGTCGGCATCGGTATCTTCGGCTACATCCTGCGCAAGCTGGACTTCCCGTTGTCGCCGATCCTGCTGGGTTTCATCCTTGGCGGTCTGATGGAGCAGAACCTGCGTCGCGCACTGTCGATTTCCAATGGTGCGATGGAGATTCTCTGGTCCAGCCCGATCACTATCGGAGTCTGGGTGCTGACCATCTTCATGCTGGTTTTCCCGATGATCCGCATCTGGCGCAAGCGCTCCGCTCAACGCAAAGCTGCGACCAGTGTCTGATCGACCCTTCAAGACCTGGTGTGGAACACCGCTGGTCGGCCTGCTTGGCGGATACCTCGCCAGCCAGGTCGGCTGGCCTTTGCCCTGGATGGTCGGCTCGTTGCTGGCGATCATCCTGGTCCGTTGCCTGACGCCCTGGCAACTGGCGGAAATACCCGGCGGCCGCAAATGCGGCCAATGGATCGTCGGCATCGGCATTGGCCTGCACTTCACCCCCATCGTGATCGAGCAGGTACTCGCGCATTTCGGATTGATTTTTTTTGCTGCGCTGATCACCAGCTTGTCCAGTGTGGTCGGCGTGTGGCTGATGCGTCGCAGCGGTGAAGACCGCGCGACTGCCTTTTTTTCGAGCATGCCTGGGGGTTCGGGGGAGATGGTCAACCTCGGCGCCCGCAATGGAGCCGTTCTCAGCAGTGTTGCCGCCGGTCAAAGCCTGCGGGTGCTGACGGTGGTGCTGTGTGTCCCGGCTATTTTCAAATACCTGATGGGCAACGGCACACCGCTGTTGCATGCCGGCAGTGTCAACTGGCTGTGGCTGGCGCTGTTGTTTCCCTTGGGGGCGGCGGTCGCCTGGCTTTGGCAACGTCTTAAACAACCCAACCCCTGGCTGTTCGGTCCGTTACTGGTCAGTGCCGTGATCAGCGTCAGCTTTGACCTGCATATTGGCCTGCCGGATGGCAGCAGCCAGATCGGACAATGGTTGATTGGTAGCGGCCTGGGCTGCCACTTCAATCGCAAGTTCTTTCAGCGAGCGCCATCGTTCATTGGCCGAACCTTGCTGGGCACAGCCCTGACCATGATGATCGCCGCCCTCGCCGCGCTTGCGCTGAGCTCCGCCACTCATCTGGATCTGCGCTCATTGACCCTGGGCATGATGCCCGGCGGCATCGCCGAGATGAGCCTGACCGCCGAAGTCCTGCAACTGTCCGTGCCACTGGTGACAGCAATGCAAGTCATGCGCTTGCTGTTTGTGCTGTTTATGGCTGAGCCGATTTTTCGGTATTGGGACCGACGTTTACCACCCTGATTCACATCGATACCCGTGGGAGCGAGCTTGCTCGCGAAGAGGGCAGCACATCCAAAACATCTTTGGCTGAACCACCGCCTTCGCAAGCAAGCTTGCTCCCACAGGTTATGCGTTTGGCTTTAAACCGGCGGCAACCGCCACTCGATCGGCGTCATGCCATTCTGTTCAAGGTATTTGTTGGCCCGGCTGAAATGCCCGCAACCTAGGAAGCCTTTATAAGCAGACAGCGGTGAAGGATGCACTGACGTCAGCACCAGATGTTTCGTGGCATCCACCAGCTTCTGCTTGCTCTGCGCATGGGCGCCCCACAGCATGAACACCAGATGCGGTTGATGCGCGCTGACGGCTTCGATGACTTTGTCGGTGAAATGCTGCCAGCCTTTGCCCGCATGTGAAGCCGCGTTGGCGCGCTCGACGGTCAGTGTGGTGTTGAGCATCAAAACGCCCTGATCGGCCCAAGACTGCAGGTGACCATGAGTTGGGATGTCGATGTTCAGGTCGCGCTTCAACTCTTTATAGATGTTGACCAGCGACGGCGGCGCAGGCACGCCGGGCTGAACTGAAAAGCACAAACCATGGGCCTGGCCGGGTCCGTGATACGGGTCCTGACCGAGGATCACCACTTTGACCTGGTCCAGCGGTGTTGAATTGAGTGCGTTGAAGATCAGCGGCCCTGGCGGATAGATCTCCTTGCCAGCAGCGTGCTCCTGGCGCAGAAATTCCCGCAACTGGCCCATGTAAGGTTTTTCGAATTCCTCACGCAGGGCATGCTTCCAGCCTGCTTCGAGTTTGATACGGTCGTCGCTTGTCATGGTCACACCTTGAAAACAATGGGCGGACACTAGGAAAGCTGACCGCCAATGTCAAATTCAGCTCGTCATGCGTTGCCTTTTCCTACACTGCACCTCATGCAACTTAACCCGGCACCGAGCAATCAAAACCCTGTTGGAAACCGCCCTCGAGAGGTCACGATGAATCTGCAATTTGAAGAACTCCCGGCCCAGGATGGGGTGCGCATCGGCATCGCCACGCTGGATGCGCAGCAGTCATTGAACGCCTTGTCGCTGCCCATGCTCCTTGCCTTGCAACATCGGCTGGATGCCTGGGCCAGTGATGAGAGCATCGTTTGCGTACTGCTGCGCGGCAACGGCGCCAAGGCGTTTTGTGCCGGGGGGGATGTCAGGTCGCTGGTAGACGTCAGTCGTGAACACCCAGGTGAAGTCCCACCGCTGGCCGCGAGTTTCTTTGCCGCCGAGTATCGACTCGACTACAGCCTGCACACCTACCCGAAACCGCTGATCTGCTGGGGTCACGGCTATGTGCTCGGTGGCGGCATGGGGCTGTTGCAGGGCGCGAGCATCCGCATCGTGACCCCGAGCAGTCGGCTGGCCATGCCGGAAATCAGCATCGGTTTGTTTCCCGACGTTGGCGCCAGCTGGTTCCTGTCGAAGCTGCCCGGCAAACTCGGCCTGTTTCTTGGCCTGACCGGCGCGCATATCAATGCCCACGATGCGCTTGATCTGGATCTGGCTGATCGCTTCCTGCTCGACGAACAACAAGACGAATTGATCGAAGGCCTGCAGCAGCTCAACTGGCAGGAACAGACCGCGATCCAGCTCAACAGCTTGCTCAAAGCGCTCCAGCAAGAAGCCATCGGCCAATTGCCAGAGGCCCAGTGGCTGCCGCGACGAGCAGAGATCGACGAACTACTGGACGTCGGCAACCTGCCCTGCGCCTGGAACGCCATCAGCCACCTGCAACACAGCGACGACACCCTGCTCGCCCGAGCAGCAAAAACAATGGTGTCCGGCTGCCCGTTGACCGCCCACCTGGTGTGGGAACAACTGCACCGCGCCCGCCACATGTCACTGGCCGAGGCCCTGCAAATGGAATTCGCCATGAGCCTTAACTGCTGCCGTCACCCGGAATTCAGCGAAGGCGTCCGCGCCCGACTGATCGACAAGGACAACCAGCCGCATTGGCACTGGCCGGATGTGACAAGCATTCCGCTGGCGGTGATCGATGCGCACTTTAGTAAGGCGTGGGAGGGACGGCATCCGTTGGCGGATTTGTCGGGATATTAATGGCTGACCCTGAATTGACTATCCTCCTTACCACAAAGTAAGGAATCCACTTAAACGGAGGTAGCCATGGCTGCTGCGACTGTCACATCAAAAGGGCAAATCACCATTCCCGCTCAAGTGCGGGCTTCACTCGGTCTGGATACAGGAGACAGGATCGAATTTGTCGATATCGGTAATGGCAAATTCGCGATTATGGCCGCCACACACTCTGTGCGGGATCTTAAAGGGCTGATACGGAAACCAGCTAAACCGATCAGCATTGAGGATATGAACCTAGCCATCGAAGCGCAGGGGGCAAAAGCCAGGTGATGAGTTTGGATACCAATGTGCTAGTGCATTACGTTGCTCAAGATGATCCGAAACAGTCTGCAATCGCATCTTGATTGATTGAATCGCTCACTGCATCCTCGCCTGGCTTCATCGCATTAGTCTCAGTCATAGAGCTGTTACGGGTGCTGCAATCGAGTTATCAATCCAGTAAATCTGAAATTATCGTGGTGCTTGAAACACTTCTGCGTACCCGCGAATTAACACTGGAAAACGCTGAAACTGTTTGGCAGGCGCTGAGACGGTTCAGTGACTCCAATGCTGATTTTGCAGACTGTTTGATTGAACGTTCTGCAAATGCGGCGGGCTGTGACCATACCGTCACGTTCGATAGTAAAGCAGCCAAAACCGTAGGAATGCAGCGGCTGTCTTGATGGAGGAGCGCTTTCCCATGAACACATTTCTTCAGTACAGAAGCTTCCAAGGTTCAATCGAAGTCAGTCCTGAGGACAACTGCCTCTTCGGGAAGCTCCAGTTCATCTCGGCACTGGTCAGCTATGAAGGCCAGACCGAAGGCGAACTGTACCAAGCGTTTCGTGACGCAGTGGATGACTGTCTTGCAACAGGCGGGCCTTGCGTACCTATCTCGTCTTGACGGCGGATCAATGCTCGATCCCAAAATGCGTAGACCGCTACCGCATCATTAGGATCGTAGGGCGATTGGGGATCTTGAGTAACAAGAGCATCGGCCGTGGCCTCGCGTTTTACACGACTCCAATTACTATTGCTGGATAGTGGCATAAATAAATTTCGCCATTGTTTTTTCAAGTTTCTTTATGAGTGCATAAACCTAGCAATAATCCGACACCAACTTCAGAAACATCCCACAAAAAATCCAAAACTGAAATATTCACCTCTACTCAGCGGTTGTATTCAGATACAAATATTCACATCACAAACGTGAACATTTAAAGAATTTGGCTGATACTTACGCGCGTTTTGAGCGATGCTGGGCCATGAGACACAACATATAAATATGTACCGACAAATGGAATGAAATGGATGATATTTGAAAATCCAGTTAGGCATTCAACACCTTGGTTTCTGAACCCAGACCAGTCACACCAACGACTTCAAACCCTACCAAACCATATCAGGCCTTACGTGGCAGAACTGGTACGCGATGGTTTCACCGTCATTAAAGGGTCGATACCCAAAGAAAAATGCACTTCGGTCATCGAGAACTTCAAGACATTCGCCCACCTGAACAATGACAAATTCGCTAAATTTCTCGACAAGGACGGGCATTATCCTCGCATCGTAAACTTGCATGCAGCCTTTCCCGAACTCATTGACTTGTTTGACAAAAATAGAGTTGCTTACGACGTTCAAGAGGCCATGTTTGGGAGTGTGCCGAGTCTCTACACCTCTCTGTTCTACGAGCGCGGCTCGGCGCAACCCATTCACCGTGACACACCTTATTTTTCAACGAAGCCCGAGATGTATTATCTAGGCGTGTGGGTAGCACTCGAGGATGCAAACGAACAAAACGGGGCTTTGGAAGTAATGCGCGGAGGCCACAACATTCCCGAACCTGACCGTGAAGCAATTGCCCTTGCTCATTTCAAAAGCCTGAATGCGGTCCCAAGCAGTTCCGCACTTCTGTGGGATGGCTTTCAAAATGAAGTTCAACGACTCTGCGCTGAAGCCGGTATCAACAAAGAACAATTATCCGTGGAAGCAGGGGACACTGTTATCTGGCACCCACAACTGCCACATGGTGGAGGTGCGATAAAAGACATCAGCAAAAGCAGATTCAGCTTCGTCATGCATACAACACCCAAGGGAACGCCGGTTTATCATCACGATAAATTCTTCAACCCGATGGCTCCTGCTGAAATCAACTCCGGCCGCCCCTATGAAAAACATGGGAGTAGTTATTTCGTTAAGCACAGCGAGGTTGACTTTGCTCATATAGAGCTGGTTCCGGCCAACAAATTTAAAACCACAAACTAACCTTAGCGTGAGTCGAGCCTTGAAGGCCCGACTCACCTTAATCAACAACTCAACGTATCCAGCACCTTTTATAAAAAGGATATTGGCAGAACGCAGCGCCTACTATCGCCTAATTATAGGTGCGAAATTTCTTATAGCCTTCGATACTGCATCAGTACGCTGTCGGAGCAATTTCCATACTGAACGATGTATCCATAGAGATACGCAGACGATGGGTTTTGCCTTGAACAATGCGCTGTTGATGCTCCTTCAGCCCTCCGCCGCAATAGAAGGACGTGTTAATGCCGATAATCCGCTCACCGATCGGTAGATAAAATCTTGCCGTTTCACCTGACCAGACAGATGCAGCGTGATTCCCGTCGATATAAACAAACACCTGACACGCACTCCCCGCAGCACCGGTGTCCCGGGTGACCCAAACCGTTCCATACGGCTCGGCTGGGGGTTGCTGAAAAGCCAGCAACCGGCTCTTGGACGCTGGCTTTGCACGCTCAGCGGGGATAGGTGAAGTAGCACAACCCGTCACCAGCAAAAACACACCAACAAGCAACATGAACCGCATGGGTAATCTCCATTTCCAGAAGATCGAACCGTACCAATATCAAACCCGCTTTTAAGTGCAGCGCTGCACTTGGGGAATGTTCCCACGCACTTCTCAGATGCATCCGAGAAAATTTTTGCCCACAAAAAACGGCGCCTTAATCAGCGCCGTTCTTGATCCATCATCTACCTATGCCCGCCTCTCCCATCACCGCCGCGACCACCTCTTCCATCGCCACGACCATCACCTCTTCCACCTCGACCTGGCCCGTGGCCTCGGCCGTCGCCATGTCCGTCACCCCATGAAGGGCCGGGGCGGCCGGGGTGGTTTCGGTAGTCGTTGCGTGGGTTGCGATAACCCGGGTATGGGCGGTGGCGGTTGTCGCCCCAGCCGTATCCCGGTGGACGGCCCGGCTGGTAATAGCGCGGCACCGGTGGCGGCGAGTAATACCGCACGGGCGGCGGAGCGTAGTAGCGCTGTTGTGGCGCTACATAGATTCGCCGTTCCTGATAATAGGGACGATAGCCGTTGTCGTAAGCGTAGGCACCGCCTCCTGAATACACCGGCTGCGTATAAACCTCTGACTCGTAATAGCTGGAGGTTCCATAGCAACCTGCGAGAGTCAAAGCCAATACAACGATGAGCAAGGTTCGTCGATACATGGCGGCCTCCTGGACCGCGATTGGGCACAAACCAGCGACGCTGGTCGGCGTCCTGCCAATAGATGGCGGACCTGAAATGAGACAGTAAAAAGACAATCAAGTGCCCCAGGCTAGACGGTATCTGACGAGCTACCGCCCCATTGCAGTGCGCTTGTGCACCACCGAGCGGCGAAATCCATCCCGTGTCTGCGCAGCATTATGCTGCCGCCCGCGCCACACGCCGCCTCCAGCAAGTTGGCACAACTATCGCTTAACAAACGTTGTGCAGGAGTCAACTCAGGTTCGCGGCACCACAATTTGCAATAGCTGACTAGGGTTCCGGCTCGCCTTTGGCGAGTGACAGGTCCGAGAGTTGGCGACCTCCAGTAGAGGTTACACGGCGGGATAAAAGCCCGGGAGACAGGACACCAGTGGTGTCGCGTAGCTCCTGATCGCCTTTCTTTCGCTACTGGAGGTAATTACATGCAAAAGTCCCGTCTATTGGGTCTGCTCACCGCGGGCCTCATCGCTGCATTTAGCCTCTCCCCGGCACAGGCTGCCGTTAAGAAAGAATTCAACGTCTGCTGGACGATCTACGCCGGCTGGATGCCCTGGGAATACGCAGGCACTCAAGGCATCGTCGATAAATGGGCGAAGAAGTACGACATCAAAATTGATGTCACTCAGCTCAACGACTACGTCGAATCCATCAATCAATACACCGCTGGCCAATTCGATGGCTGCACCATGACCAACATGGATGCCCTGACCATCCCGGCAGCGGGCGGCGTGGAAAGTACCGCACTGGTGGTCAGCGATTTCTCCAATGGCAACGATGGCATCGTCATCAAGGGTGCCGGCAAGAAAGTCGCCGACCTCAAGGGCATGAACGTCAATCTGGTGGAGCTGTCGGTCTCCCATTACCTGCTGGCCCGGGCGCTCGACAGCGTGGACCTCGCTGAAAAAGACCTGAAAGTCGTCAACACCTCGGACGCCGATATCTCGGCCGCTTTCAACACCAATGACGTGCAGGCCGTGACCACCTGGAACCCAATGCTGGCCGATATCAGAGCCAAGCCGGGCGTGACCGAAGTGTTCAACTCCAGCCAAATCCCTGGCGAGATCATGGACATGATGGTGGTCAACACTCAGACCCTCAAAGACAATCCGGCGCTGGGCAAAGCCTTGACCGGTGCCTGGTTTGAAGTGGTCGCGCTGATGAATGCGAAAAACGCCCAGAGCAAGGCCGCACTGGAACACATGGCAAAAGCCTCGGGTACTGATCTGGCTGGATTCCAGGCACAACTGGACACCACCAAGCTGTTCGCCACACCCAAGGAAGCCCTTGAGTTCGCTACCAGCAAACTGCTGCCGGACACCATGCGCAAGGTGGCCAACTTCTCCTTCGAGCACGGCTTGCTGGGTGAAGGCGCCAAGGACTCCAGCGCAGTGGGCATGACCTTCGCCAACGGCGTGATTGCCGGTGACAAGGCCAACCAGAAGCTGCACTTCGATCCGAGCTACGTGCAGATGGCTGCCGACGGCAAGTTGTAAACCGGGTCCAGAAAGGTCATTGCCATGCGCTTGATAAATCGCCGCCCGGATGGTGCCAGCCGCCTGATTCTGGTGCTCCTGCCGTTCGCCTTGTTGCTGTTCGCCTACTTCACAGGCTCGGCGACCCGACTGACGGAAAACCCCAACGACAAACTGCTGCCCAGCGCTGTGCAGATGGCCGATGCGGTAAAACGCATGGCCTTCACCGAAGACCAGCGCAGCGGCGGTTATCTGCTGTGGCAGGACACCGGCTCCAGCCTGCAACGTTTGGGCATCGGCCTGGGCATCAGTGCGCTGTTGGGCCTGTGCCTGGGGATTGCGTCGGGCATCCTGCCGTTGTTCGGTGCACCGTTATCGCCACTGCTGACGGTGCTGTCGATGGTGCCGCCGCTGGCAATCCTGCCGATTCTGTTCATCGTCTTCGGCCTGGGAGAGCTGTCAAAAGTGATGCTGATCGTGATTGGCATCACCCCGATTCTCGCCCGGGATCTTGAACAGCGGGCACGAGAAATCCCCGTCGAGCTGCTGATCAAGGCACAGACCCTGGGCGCTTCGACCTGGACGCTGATCCTGCGGGTGATCCTGCCGCAGTTGCTGCCACGACTGCTGATTGCCCTGCGTCTGGTGCTGGGGTCGGCATGGTTGTTCCTGATCGCGGCGGAAGCCATCGCCTCCACGGACGGTCTGGGTTATCGGATATTTCTGGTGCGCCGTTATCTGGCCATGGACGTGATTTTGCCCTACGTGGTCTGGATCACCCTGCTGGCCTGGCTGATGGATTGGGGCCTCAAGGCGCTGACCCGCAAAGCGTTCCCCTGGTATGAGGGGGCACGGGCATGAGCTTCATTTCGGTCAATAACGTCTGGCAGCAGTACGACGATCTGGTAGTGCTCGAAGGCCTGAACCTCAGCGTCGCCGAAGGTGAATTCTGCACACTGGTGGGCGCATCTGGCTGCGGTAAATCCACCTTCCTGCGTTTGTTGCTGGGCCAGGAAGTGGCGAGCAAAGGCAGCATCACTCTGGACGGTAAAGCACTGGCCAGCGAGCCGGATGCCAGCCGTGGGGTGGTGTTTCAGCGTTACTCGGTGTTCCCGCATCTGTCGGTACTGGACAACGTGGCGCTGGGCCTGGAGTTGCCACGTTCGGCGCTGCTCGGTCGATTGTTTGGCAACGCCAAACGCGAGGCTCGTGAACAAGCCGCGCAGTTGCTGCACAAGGTCGGCCTCGGTCACGCGCTGGATAAATACCCGGCGCAGCTTTCCGGTGGCATGCAACAACGGCTGGCCATCGCCCAGGCCCTGATCATGAAACCCCGGGTACTGCTGCTCGACGAACCTTTCGGCGCCCTCGACCCCGGCATTCGCAAAGACATGCACGCCTTGCTGCTGGAGCTGTGGCGCGAGACGCAGCTGACGGTGTTCATGGTCACTCACGACCTGTCCGAAGGTTTCAATCTCGGCACTCGCTTGCTGGTTTTCGACAAGGTGCGCGTCGACCCTCACGCCCCCGGTGCCTATGGCGCACGCATCACTTACGACATTCCCCTGAACAGCGACCGCCGCGCAGCACGCGCCGCGCTTGATTCGCTGCAACAGGCTTGAAGGATTCTTGCTCATGACCACATCAAACACGCTCTTCCCTGTATTCGCCGAAGAACTGCTGCCCGGCGGCGGCCATCGCTCGTTCGTGCTCAAGCGTGGCGAGCTGCTGCGCCTGACTGACCTCAATGGCAACGCCAACGTCAGCCTGACAATGCTCAACGCTCATGAAAAAACCGAGCGCCTGAACCTGCCTGACAGCCTCAAATGCCAACACACCGCCAAGCTCACCAACGGCCACTGCCTGTATTCGGACATGGGCCGCGTACTGGCGGCAATCACGGCAGACACCTGCGGCTGGAGCGACAGCCTCGGCGGCGTGCTTTGCGCGGATGAAGTGGCGGAGAAATACGGCCTGGGTCGCTATCAGGAACTGCGCAACGGCTTCTTCCGCAACGGCGTGGACAACCTGCTGGTTGAGCTCGGCAAGTGGGGGTTAGGTCTATCCGACCTGTTGATGACCTTGAACCTGTTCAGCCGCGTCAGCGTGGACGACGCGGGCAAACTGCACTTCGTGGCGAACAACTCCAAAGCGGGTGATTACATCGAGCTGTATGCGCCAATGGACACTTTGGTCGTGCTCACAGCCCTGCAACACCCGATGGACCCTGATCCCGAATACACGCCACAGCCGGTCAAGCTGAGCTGGATGAAAGCCGACGCCAGCGTCGCCGAACACTGCCGCACGTCCCGCCCGGAAAACGAGCGCGGCTTCATCAACACCGACCGCCTGTTCGCCTGAGGAGCATCGTTATGAGTCTGCATTCCAACATCCCGACAACCACCACCCACATCCCGGCAGGCGAGCCGTCGCTGACCGAACTCAAGGCCGGGCAAACCCTGCGCATTCTCGATCTGCAAGGTAATCAGGCGGTCGACACATTGTTCTTCAGCCTCGCCAACCCTCGCGAGCGATATGACGTGCAGCGCACGTTGCGGCGTCAGGGCAGCGTGTACCTGACGACCGGCAGCGTACTGTATTCCAACCTCGGCAAGCCGATGCTGACCATCGTTGAGGACACCTGCGGTCGCCACGACACCCTCGGCGGCGCGTGCGCGCAGGAGAGCAACACCGTGCGCTACGCCCTGGAAAAACGCCACATGCACAGCTGCCGCGACAACTTTCTACGCGCTTGCATTCACGACGGTCGACTGGGTAAAGGCGACATCAGCCCGAACATTAATTTCTTCATGAATGTGCCGGTCACCGCTGATGGCGGGCTGACCTTCGAAGACGGGATTTCCGCCCCTGGCAAGTACGTGGAACTGCGCGCCGAGATGGACGTGATCGTGCTGATTTCCAACTGCCCGCAATTGAACAACCCGTGCAACGGCTACAACCCGACGCCGGCTGAGTTGCACGTCTGGAATTGAGGCATAGGGGAGCAAACGCAGAATCTGTAGGAGTGAGCTTGCTCGCGATTGGGCCCATCAGTTGCTGATGGATTGACTGAACCAACGCTATCGCGAGCAAGCTCACTCCTACAGGAAAAACGTCCCAATTCCAAAAGAACACCCCACGACGGACGACCGGCGTGCAGACACATCAATAGCGGGACGGCCCGCTTCCCAGTTCGAGGTCGAGCTGATCGACTTCCGGGGTTCAAGACATGTTCGACAAACTGCTGATTGCCAACCGCGGTGCGATTGCCTGCCGTATCCTGCGCACCCTGCGTGCTCTGCACGTCAAAGGTGTGGCGGTGTATTCCGAAGCCGATGCCGCCAGCCTGCACCTGCTGGAAGCAGACGAAGCCCACAGCCTGGGCGAAGGCGGCGCGGCCGGGACGTATCTGGCAGTGGATAAGATCCTGGCCATTGCCAAAGCCAGCGGCGCCAGAGCGATCCATCCCGGCTATGGCTTCCTGTCGGAAAACGCCGCCTTTGCCCAAGCCTGCGAAGATGCAGGCATCGCGTTTGTTGGGCCCACACCCGAGCAATTGCGTGTGTTCGGGCTCAAGCACACCGCCCGCGCGCTGGCCAAAATGCACGGCGTGCCGATGCTCGAAGGTACGGAGCTGCTGGACAGTGTCGAAGCGGCACTCAGCGCCGCACAAATCATCGGTTATCCGGTCATGCTCAAGAGCACCGCAGGCGGTGGCGGCATCGGCATGCGCGTGTGCCGCACCGCTGCGGAGTTGAGCGAATCCTTTGAGGCTGTTAAGCGCCTCGGACAAAACAACTTCAGCGACGCTGGCGTTTTTATCGAGAAGTACATCCAGCGCGCTCGCCACCTTGAAGTGCAGGTGTTTGGCGACGGTCGCGGCGAAGTGCTGGCCCTGGGTGTGCGTGATTGCTCGGTACAGCGGCGTAACCAGAAAGTCCTCGAAGAAACCCCGGCACCGAACCTGCCCGACGGCATGGGTGAAGAACTCTGCGTGGCGGCCATCAAGCTGGCCAAGGCAGTCAACTATCGCAGCGCCGGGACCGTGGAGTTTGTGTTCGACAGCGACGATCAGCGCTTCTACTTTCTGGAAGTGAACACTCGCTTGCAGGTCGAGCATGGGGTCACCGAGCAAGTCTGGGGCATTGACCTGGTCAGCTGGATGGTGCAACTGGCCGCTGGCGATTTGCCGCCGCTGAGTGAGCTGCAAAGCGCATTGAAGCCAAGCGGCCACGCTATTCAGGCACGCCTGTATGCCGAAGATCCGGGCCGTGACTTCCAGCCTTGCCCTGGCTTGCTGACCGCAGTGAACTTCCCTGCCGTGGATGGCAAAAGCCTGCGCATTGATACCTGGGTGGAAGCTGGCTGCGAGATCCCGCCGTTCTTCGACCCGATGATCGCCAAGGTCATCAGTTGGGCACCGAATCGCCAGTTGGCCAGTGACGGTCTGGCAAATGCCCTGAGCGAAACCCGCCTGTATGGCGTCGAGACCAATCGCGACTATCTGCGGCAGATCATCGCCGATGTTCCTTTCGCCAGCGGCCACCCATGGACCCGGTGTCTGGAAGGTCTGGTTTATCACGCCGACACCTTTGAAGTGCTCAGCGGCGGTACCCAGACCAGCGTGCAGGACTATCCAGGCCGACTGGGCTATTGGGCCGTGGGCGTGCCGCCGTCGGGACCGATGGACAGTCGTGCCCTGCGTCAGGGCAACCGTCTGCTGGGCAATGCCGAAGGTTGCGCCGCGCTGGAAATCACCATGAGCGGGCCGCTGTTACGCTTCAACACTGATGCCGTCGTGGCCGTGACAGGCGCGGTTATTCCGCTGACCCTCAATGGCGAGGCTCAGCCGCTCAATACTGCCGTGTTCGTGCCCGCCGGTTCACAGCTGGCGCTGGGCACCATTGCCGGGGCCGGAGCGCGCAGCTATCTGTGCGTACGCGGCGGCCTGGACGTGCCGGATTATCTGGGCAGTAAAAGTACCTTCACGCTGGGGCAGTTTGGCGGCCATGGCGGCCGGGCGTTGCGCGCTGGTGACATGCTGCATGTCACGCCACTGACCGACCGCAGCGCGGGGCAACAAATCCCGTCGGACCAACTGGAAGACCTGGCTGATGTGCGCCACATCCGGGTGATTTACGGCCCTCACGGTGCGCCGGAATATTTCACTGAAAACTACATGCAGACGTTCTTTGCCACGGCCTGGGAAGTGCATTTCAATTCCAGCCGCACCGGCGTGCGCCTGATCGGTCCGAAGCCGGAATGGGTGCGGGCAGACGGTGGCGAAGCGGGCCTGCATCCGTCGAACATTCATGACAACCCGTATGCCATCGGCGCGGTGGATTTCACCGGCGACATGCCCGTCATCCTCGGCCCGGACGGTCCGAGCCTGGGTGGTTTCGTCTGCCCGGTGACGATCATCGAGGCGGATCTGTGGCAGTTGGGCCAGCTCAAGGCTGGGGATAAGGTGATGTTTGAGGCGGTGAGTATTGAACAGGCGCGTCAGATGATCCGTAGGACGACCGGGGTGGCGCTCCACCTTGCCCGCGTTGGGGCCGGGACATCCGACAAATCTTTTGAGTCTGGTATATCGCCATCGCGGGCAAGCGCGCTCCTACAGGGGATCGACGGCGCTGCACGGTCCTGTGGGAGGACCGGGGTGGCGCTCCACCTTGCTCGCGAAGAGGCCGGTACTTCAGATACATCTTCAACGCGTGGAAAATTGCCTTCGCGAGCAAGCTCGCTCCCACGGGTACTCAATTCACCTGTAATGCTCGACATCGGTCAGAACGACACCCGTCTGGTCGCGCGTCTTTCCGGTGACACGCATCTGTTGCTGGAAATCGGTGCGCCGGAGCTGGATTTGGTCCTGCGCTTTCGCGGTCATGCGTTGATGCAGGCGCTGGAAGCCAAACAGCTGCATGGGGTGATCGACCTGACGCCGGGGATCCGTTCGCTGCAAGTGCATTACCAGCCCGAACAACTGCCGCTGACGCATCTGCTGGACATCGTCGCGGGGGAATGGGATGCGGTTTGCGCGGCCAAGGATCTGCAAGTGCCGTCACGCATCGTGCACCTGCCGCTGTCCTGGGACGATCCGGCCTGTCAGTTGGCCATCGAGAAATACATGACCACGGTGCGTAAAGATGCGCCCTGGTGCCCCAGCAATCTGGAATTTATCCGCCGCATCAACGACCTGCCCAACCTCGACGAAGTGCAGCGCACGGTCTTTGAAGCAAGCTATCTGGTGATGGGCCTGGGGGATGTGTACCTCGGTGCACCGGTCGCAACCCCGCTGGATCCCCGCCATCGTCTGGTGACCACCAAGTACAACCCGGCGCGCACCTGGACCGCCGAGAATTCGGTGGGCATCGGTGGCGCTTACATGTGCGTCTATGGCATGGAAGGTCCCGGCGGTTATCAGTTTGTCGGGCGTACGCTGCAGATGTGGAATCGCTACCGCGACGTAGCCGCATTCGATGGCAAACCCTGGCTGCTGCGGTTCTTCGATCAGATTCGTTTCTACCCGGTCAGTGCCGAAGAACTGCTGCGCATCCGCCGGGAATTCCCTCTGGGTCGCTTCCCGCTGGAGATTGAACACAGCAAGCTAAACCTGGCGGACTATCAAGCGTTTCTCAATCGTGAAGCCGAAGGTATCGCTGAGTTTCGTAGCCAGCAGCAAGGGGCATTCAACGCCGAGCGCGAACGCTGGATCGCCAGCGGCCAGGCCAATTTCGAAAGTGAAGAAGCGGTTGCGCCTTTGACCGAAGAGGCGCCACTCAACGCAGGCGAACACAGTGTCGACAGCCACATCGCCGGTAATCTCTGGCAAGTACAAGTAGAACCCGGCCAGCGCGTAGAAGCGGGCGATGCACTGGTGATTCTCGAGTCGATGAAAATGGAGATTCCGCTGCTGGCCCCCATTGCCGGCGTCGTGCGCGAAGTACGGGTACAACCTGGTTCGGCGGTTCGCGCCGGGCAACGCGTGGTGGTTTTGCAAGCCGACTGACTTTTGACTTTTACCGACGGAATCCAAACATGAGCCTTGAAATGCTTTTAGCCGATCTACGCCTGGACTCAGTACGGGCAGCCTACGAGTCGGGCAGCATCACGCCGCGCCAGCTGATCCTTGCCCTGCAGGAAAAAGCCGCCACGCTGAACCCGGAATTCCACCTGTTCATCTACCTGCTGAACCCTGGCGAACTGGAACCCTACCTCCAAGCGCTGGAACGCCGTGAGATCAAGGATCTGCCGCTGTATGGCGTCCCGTTCTCGATCAAGGACAACATCGATCTGGCCGGGATTCCGACCACTGCCGCCTGCGTTGCGTATTCGTACACGCCCAAGCGTTCGGCGACCATTGTCGAGCAGTTGCTGGCGTTGGGTGCAATCCCCATGGGCAAGACCAACCTTGATCAATTCGCCACCGGCCTGAACGGCAGTCGTTCACCTTTTGGCGCTTGCCCAAACAGCGTACTCAAGGACTACCCGTCCGGCGGCTCCAGCTCCGGCTCGTCCTTGGCAGTGGCGCTTGGGGTCAGCAGTTTCTCACTGGGCACCGACACTGCAGGTTCCGGCCGTGTGCCTGCCGCGCTGAACAATCTGGTCGGCATGAAGGCCAGCAAGGGTTTGATTTCCACCGCGGGCGTCGTACCCGCCTGCCGCACGCTGGATTGCGTCACCACGTTCACCGCCACCGCACGGGAAGCCAGCCAGTTGCTGAGCCTGACCGCCCGGCTCGATCCGCGCGACGAATACAGTCGCAGCAATCCTTTGTGGAACGACGCCTCGGCATTCGGCACACCCCGGCCGTTTCGTTTTGGCGTGCCGCGAACCGAAGATCTGGAGTACTTCGGTTGCTCCGAAGGACCGAAGCTATTCGACGATGCCATCGAACGCATGAAAGCGCTGGGTGGCGAAGCAATGCCCCTCGATTTGTCGCCTTTTCTCGAAGCGGCAAGCCTGCTCTACAACGGCCCTTGGGTCGCGGAACGCTACAGCGTTGCCGGCGAATTGATGCAAAGCAATCCTGCGGCGGTACTTCCGGTGATCCGCGCAGTGTTGGCCAAAGCTCCGGCAGTGACCGGCGTGGACACCTTCCAGGCGCAATACCGCCTGCAGCAACTCAAGGCGATCTGCGACAAAGCGCTGGAAGGTCTGGACTGTGTGATCACCCCCAGCATCGGTCGCCCGGTGACCAATGCCGAGCTGGAAGCCGAGCCTGTGCTGCGCAACTCGGAACTGGGCTACTACACCAACTTCGTCAACCTGCTGGACTACGCCGCCGTCGCCGTGCCCAGCGGGTTCATGGAAAACGGCCTGCCGTGGGGCGTGACGCTGTTCGGGCGGACCTTCACCGATCAGTACCTGCTGAGCCTGGCCGATGCCTTGCAACGTCAATCCGGCTTGCCATTGATTGGCGGCTTGAGCACCGAACTCAGCGCTCCTGCTGGCGTGGCGCGCAATGACATGGCCCGGGTCGTGGTCTGCGGCGCCCATCTGGACGGACTGGTGCTGAACTGGCAGCTCAAGCAGCGTGGCGCAAGGCTTGTGCAGAGCACCCAAAGCTCACCCGACTACCAGCTTTACGCCTTGGCGGGCGGCCCACCATTTCGGCCGGGCATGGTGCGTGTCGATCAGGGCGGCGTGGCCATCAATGTAGAAGTCTGGGAGCTGCCCAGCCGCGAGCTGGGTTCGTTTCTCACCGGTATTCCCGCCCCCCTCGGACTAGGCAAAGTACAGCTGGCCGACGGCCGCTGGGAATGCGGTTTCATCTGTGAAGCCTATGGCCTGCAAGGCGCGCAAAACATCAGCCATCTGGGCGGCTGGAAGGCTTATTTGCAGACGCTGTGATTTTCAGAAGCTGTAAATATCAGCCGCTATAAATAGTTAGCACAGGCAAAAAAACCCAACCGACATAGTGAGCCTTCAATTCACTCTGTCGGTTTTTTCATGAACGATCATCCCCCGCAAACCGAAGCCCATCGAAAGCGGCTTGAAACACTGACTAAAAGCCCCGGTTTCAAGCTTATCGCCCGTTCGACACTGCTGCTCAAAGCCAGCCAGCTGGACATGGATTACCCGCCACGCCTGCGCGATTACATTCGCGAACAGTTGAAGCAGCTGTTGAAACGCATCACCGGCAAGGCACTTTCCCCCGACAAACTGAGTATTCGTTTCAGCAGCCAGATCAATCCCGAAGTGGATGATCTGGGCCATGAGCGGTATTCGCGGCGCATGACGCTCACAGATATTGGCGTGCTGTCGTTCAACGGAGCGATGATGCACACCCTCCTGCAGCACAGCTTCGCTGACAAACCGTTAGATAAATCGACCCCTGAGTTGACCGCCAGATCGATCCTGGAGCTGATCATCAATGCCCGCTGGTCGTTCGACTATCCGGCCATGATGGAAAATTTCTGGGACAAACACCGAGACACTTATCGCGCACTCGCCAAACTCTCTTTTCTCGATGAGCTGGCCAGGCAGTACGAGCGCAAACAGATCAGTCGCGAAGGCTATCAATTGGCCCTTGAGGCCCTGGGGCTTGAGGCGTTTCCGGAGTCCGGGCTTTGCCTGCACCTGGCGGTCACAGGCACGTGGTCAACAGCGAGCATGCTGTCAATCGACGACCAACTCATTCCCGAGGCCTTTCAGTTGCGATCGAAAAACACCTCGCATTGCTTCATTCACCTGCCAGGAGCGAGAACGTCTGCCGTGGAATACATCGCCGACGAGCCGCGTGAGATGGCACACAGATTGGTTGACGCCCTGAACGCTGCCCCAGGCAGGCAGGAAGTGTCCGGGCGCACCAGCCTGAGTGAAATCCAGGGCGATGTGTTTACGGCGATTACCGCCGCGCAGGAAAAACGTTCTCTGCACTACCTTGAAATCCAGGTTGGCATCAGCCCCCAGCCTAATCCCTTCAGCATCATCGAGCGCGGCCTGACCCTGCTCAGCGTGGTGGACCTCTTTCAGTCCGAGCCTGGCATTTTGCAAAAGATACCCACGCCATTGGTCACCGCCGCCAGAGTCATGGCCAGAGCCCTGCATGACAAACACGGCTGGGTGGTTAATCCCGATCAGGTTTTCATCCGTTATCTGCGCGGCACTTCCACCACCCCTCTGGGCGATGCCCGGCATCCCACTCTCGACTTTCAGGTGCCGGACGAAAAACCTATCAGCCTGAGCGAGGCGCTGGTCAGCAATTATCGAGTAGCGTCGCCCGTCGGCTACATCGATCATGGCGGGCGCAATGCCGTGTATTTGGACAGCACTGGCAAAGGTGTGTGGTCGGCCAGCCAAGAGTTGCCAATTGATGCTCAGGCCATTGAAAACGTTGTCAGGGAAATCAACTTCCTTGACCTGATGCACCGGCAAATCGATCAATTCTGGGAGCTGCACGGAACAGCCATTGATCAGATGCTGCAGGCTCACTTCACGACCCAGGCGCTGTTGTGCATCAAGCACGGCACCTTGCAGCGCAGCGGGTTTGACCTGGTCGTGCGGGCACTGGATCAACTGGACAGCGCTGAGCGAAGCAACCCGGTCGAGTGGTCAATGCCAGGCTTCTTTTTGCAGCACACCCTCTTTGAGGGGCCCGCCGCACAATTCTGCCCTAGCCTGCTGATCCTCAGTCATCCCGGTCGGCCGCAACGGGTGCTTTATCAGGCTGGCATCCTCAAGGCTTTCATCCAGTTCGCCAATGAAGAGGAACTCAACGATTACTTGCGCCACGCAGCGCGCAGCCAGACATGGCGCGAAGCAGTGCTCAGCTATGTTCCAGTGCGGCACCAGCAGCGACTCAGCTACATCCTCAAACTCTGGACAGGGGATCAGGCGCCCAGTCAGCCGGTTTCGGTATTTCGGCCATGGACCGACGTACTGCTCAATCAAGACGCCCGCAAAGCTCTGGCGCAGGAGCGCAGCGACCAGCGTTTCGCGGGCTCGCCTTTTGTTCATATCCGCGACATGCTCAGGCGCAACGCTCGCTGGGACGCGGATGACAGCATCGTCACGTCTCAGGAGATCTCCCTGCGCTACTGGACTCGTCAGCTCAGCCATCTGCAATTTCTGCTGGCGCCCATGTCCGTATTACTGACTCCGGCGTTGATTGCGGCCTGGATGACCGAGCTTGGCATTGCAGCGTTGAATATCGGTTCAGCGAATCTGCCAGGCGCGCGTCACCACGAAAAACGCCAGGCCTGGCTCAGTGTTCTGTCTCTCGGGCTGTTGCAACGGCCACCGCTGATGCCGCGCCTGAGCCACGCACTGCATAAGCTGGCGACAACGGTCAAACCCGCTTTGCGGCCGGCACTGACCTCAGCGGTTAATACCAAAAGTTTCAGCACCTGGCTCGGTCGCTCAATGCGTAACCGGGAGACCCGTCTCGAGCTGTTCTTTCATACCGACGCCATGCTCAAAGCCTGGACCATCCCCGGCCACCGGGCGTTCTCGACCCTGGCGGTCAAAGCCTGGAAACTGCAACGCCAGTTTCTGCTGTGGACCGCCGAGGGCCGCCAGGCGCGAACGCTGGTGGTCAGTAGTCACGGCTATTCCCTGCCCTGGAGCAAAAAGGCGATGATCCCCAACGGCACGGAATTGGGCGTTTATGCACCCCACGGTTTTGAACTGGTCGATCCGCGGTTGCATCGAGTCGTCAGCAAACAAGCGGTCCCGTTCGCACTGCTCAACGCGCGGTACAACACACTCACCGCGCCGCTGGATCAGCCTTATGAACTGACCGAAAGACTGCTGGCAGGCACCGCCCGGCAAGGCATGATCAAGAACTACAGCCTGGCGAAGTTCCAGACGCCCCACGGCGAAAGCTACCGGGATATCAGCCACATCGTGCGCAACTCGAACCAGTCGCCGTTCATGAGCACGCTGCCGCCCAGTCCCATGGATGTCCTGACAATCAGAAACCGCTTCGGCATGCCGACGCCAACCCTGGAAAGGCTATTCGACGCACTGTTCGAGACAGGCATTCACTACGATCGGATTCTGTTGGTGCATTGCCGGTGCTCGGCCTTCAAGTCGCTGTTGGGCATGGCACCGGTCCATCAAGTCCCCTGAGACAGACTGTGAAACTTGCGCAGTGGGGGCGTAAATGCGTCGAAAACAGGCAACATCTCGATAGCGCAAGTAATGGCGGCGCGCTAGCATGCCGCCATTACCTGCAATTTCAACTACGGACGTGTCATGCCTTTTCGCACCCCGGCGTATTCGCAGCGCTCGCTGTTGCTGACGTTAATTATTGTGCTCGGCAGCGGCTTTCTGGCGACCTCTCTGCTCAGTTATAACGCCTCGCGCACGGCTATTCGCGACAACATCATCAATACCGAGCTGCCGCTGACCTCCGATACGGTGTATTCGGAAATCCAGAAAGACCTGGTCCGTCCGGTGCTGATTTCCTCGATGATGGCCCGGGATACCTTTATGCGCGACTGGGTAGTCGACGGTGAGCGCAACCCCGAAAAAATGACCCGCTACCTTAGAGAGGTCATGGATCACTACGGCGCCTTCACCTCGTTTTTCGTGTCCGACAAAAGCCTGACTTACTACCAGGCCAAGGGCGTACTGAAGAAAATCGACGCCCGCGAGCCGCGCGATGTCTGGTATTACCGGGTCCGTGACATGGAAGCACCGTTCGAGATCAACGTCGATCCCGACATGGCCAACAAAGACAACCTGACCTTCTTCATCAATTACAAAGTCTTCGACTACGCCAACCAGTTCATCGGTGCTACTGGCGTCGGCCTGACCGTGGACGCAGTGATCAAACTGATTGATCGCTATCAGCAGCGTTATGACCGCAGCGTTTACTTCGTGGATGCCTTCGGACGCATCGTGCTGACCGGCGCAGACGGAGGCCCCCAAGGCGCTGCCATCGGTGATTCCCTGAGCAATCTGCCGGGCATCGCCGACCTGAACAGACAGATGCCCAAACCCCTCAGCGGCACGTATGAATACCAGAGCAACGACCACCGTCGCTTTCTCAATGTGCGCTATATCCCTGAGTTGCACTGGTACCTGTTCGTTGAAAAGGAGGAAGACTCGGCCCTGAGCAATGCACGGGCTTCGCTGTACCTGAACCTGCTGATTTGCCTGATCATCACGCTGGTGGTGGTCTACCTGCTGCATCATTTGATGAACCGTCACCAGCAGCGCATCGAAACCCAGGCCACACTGGACAGCCTGACCGGCCTGCCCAACCGACGCGGCTTCAACCTGATGGCGGACAAGACACTCAAAGATGCCGCGCGCGAGGCAAGACCACTGTCAGCGATGCTGCTGGACCTGGACCACTTCAAACACCTGAACGACACCCGTGGGCATCTGGCGGGGGATGAAGTGCTGGTGGGCTTCGCCGATGATCTGAGAAGTTGTTTGCGTCAGTCGGACATCGTTTGTCGCTGGGGCGGCGAGGAGTTCATCATCCTGCTCAAGGGCAGCGATAGCCAAAGCGCCCGACGCGTCGCCGAGAAAATTCGCCTGCTGGCCGAGCAACATACGTATGTGTTCGCCAATGAGCCGCTGCAAGTGACCGTCAGCATCGGCCTGGCCGAACTGCAGCCCGACGACACCCTGCACAGCCTGATCGCCCGAGCCGACAGCGCGCTGTACCGCGCCAAACAAAACGGCCGCAATCAGGTTTGTATCGAGGAGCCGATCCCGGCATGAGCACTGCATCTGCGAACCCGGCCCTGTGTCCGGCCTGTGGCGCCAGCAACGATTGCACCCAGGCCGACCCGAAAACTGCCGACCAGGCCTGCTGGTGTTTTTCTGTCAGCATCGATCCAGCGCTCATCCAGGCGTTGCCGGACGAGCTGCGCAATAAAACCTGCTTGTGTCCGCGCTGTGCGGGTATCAATGACGCGCTCTCAGGCAAAAACAATCCCTGAGACGCTATGGATGTTTGCCTGCAACCCTGTAGGAGCTGCCGCAGGCTGCGAAGGGGATATTTCTGATACACCGCTTTCGCAGCCTTCGGCAGCTCCTACAGATCGCCACCAGTGCATGATTCTATGTTGGCCTGCAAACTTACTCTGCGCCTGAACAGTGGTCATCGCGGGCAAGCGCGCTCCTACGGATCATCGGCACACGGCGGGGTTCGTGAAGCCCCAAGGGACCGAGTACCATACTTACCCTCCTCACCCATTGAATGCCGTGCCATGCGCCTCGACCGTTTTCTGAGTAACCTGCCGCGCTTCAACCGCAAGGACGTGCGCCTGGCGCTGATTGCCGGGCGGATCAAGGTGGATGGACAAGTGATCGGTGATCCCCATCACGATGTGCGGGAATTCTGCCGTGTAGAGTTCGACGCCGAAGTGCTGCAGGCTGGCAAGCCCGCGCGCTACTTCATGCTGCATAAACCGCCTGGTTGCGTTAGCGCAACCTCTGACCCGCAGCACCCGACAGTCCTTGATCTGTTACACGAACCGGACAAGCAAGAGCTGCACATCGCCGGGCGATTGGACTTCAATACCACCGGCCTGATGCTCATTACCAATGACGGCCAATGGTCGCGACGTCTGACTCAGCCGCAGACCAAGCTGCCGAAAGTCTATTACGTCGAAACCGAGCAGGTGATTGACGAGCGCTACGCGGAGAAATTCTCAGAAGGTTTTTACTTCGCATTCGAAGACTTGACCACGCAACCGGCCCTACTTACCGTGCTCGGGCCACGTTGCGCACGCCTGAGTATCGTTGAAGGCCGCTACCATCAGATCAAACGCATGTTCGGCTATTTCGACAACAAAGTGCTGCGACTGCACCGAGAAAGCATGGGCCATCTGACCCTGGACCCCGCGCTAGAGCCCGGACAGTACCGTTCGCTACAGGCCGCGGAAATAAAAGGCGTCCAGGCCTAGTACGACCGCTCGGCAGAACGCCTTTGGCAAACTACGAACGGCACTTGCGGGTAACCCGATCCCCTGCTTGAATCCAATCGTCGGTCCACATGTGACCGGCGAGTCATTTGTGCATTCTAAGAAACCTTTTGCCGACCAGAGCACACGCTCACGGCAAATCGCCCGCCAATAATAAAACACCTGTCGGACAGACCGTTCGGATCGACAAGGGCCCCTTAAGGCAATGCCTACCTGTCACGAAACTCGTGCAATTTCGATTGCGCGCAAATCTGTTTACGCCAGGAGACATAGATATGAGGCCAGAAATCGCTGTGCTCGATATACAGGGACAGTTTCGGGTTTACACGGAGTTTTATCGCGCAGACGCCGCAGAAAAGACCATCATCCTGGTCAACGGCTCGCTGGCCACCACTGCGTCATTTGCCCAGACGGTGCGTAATCTGCACCCTCAATTCAACGTGGTGCTTTACGACCAACCCTATGCAGGCAAGTCCAAGCCGCACAACATGAACGAACGGCCACTGACCAAGGAGCTGGAAGGCCAAATCCTGCTGGAGCTCATCGACCACTTCAATGCAGAACACATCATGTCGTTCTCCTGGGGCGGTGCGGCGGCACTGGTTGCGCTCTCTCATCGGCCGCAACGGATCGAAAAGGCGGTGATCAGCTCCTTCTCACCCGTGATCAACGGCCCCATGCGCGACTACCTCGAACGGGGCGTGAAGCACTTGAGCGTCCACGATCGCTACGAAGTCGGCAACCTGGTCAACGACACCATCGGCAAACACCTGCCGCCGTTGTTCAAGCGCTTCAACTATCGCCATGTGAGTAGCCTCGACACCCATGAATACGACCAGATGAACTACCACATCAACGATGTCTTGAACCTTGACGCCCAGAGTTACTTGAGTGCGGCCAGGAACATCAACGTGCCGGTACTGTTCCTGAACGGCGAATGGGACGAATACACTGCCGCCGCCGACGCCCGCCTGTTCGCGCCAGTCGTCCAGCACAGCACCTTCACCACCATTCAGAGCACCGGGCACTTTCTGGACATGGAACACAAAGCCGCCTGCCGCGATTCGCGTTTCGCCCTGATGGACTTCCTCACCCCTCCAGCGCCGGCACGCAACCGCTCAACCTACCACTTCAAACAGGTGCAGACCGTACATGCATTCGCCCTGTGAGCATCGCGTTCGACCAGGCAAGCAAACCCATTCGCCAGCGCAACACACACCACAACTGGCGGATGGGCCTGGTTCGGAATCGGGTCTGATGGGGTGCGTAAAAAAGGGGAAAGATAAATTAGCGCTTCAATTCAGCGTGGCGTTCTGGTACAAAGTCAGCCGCTTCAGAGCGGGTGTAGTTTAGTGGCAAAACGAAAGCTTCCCAAGCTTTAGTTGAGGGTTCGATTCCCTCCACCCGCTCCACTTTTTACGAGCTTCAAATCCCTTCTGCTTCATCCAGCCAGCCTCCATTGATGACCGCATGCCTGCCTCACGGGACGGTTTCCTGTGGGAGCGAACTCATCCCCGAAGGCGACCGCCTTGCAATCCTTCAGCACCTGACACTCCGCTTTCGCGAATGAAGCACTCCCACAGGGGTGTCACCAAAGCGCAATGTCATAGGTGAGATAAAGCCTATTGCTGTCGCGGCCACGGGCGAAATCCGAGCGGTAGACGTAGTTACGCAGTTTCACGCCCAGCCCCTTGAAGGTCCCGCCTTGCAGCACGTACGCCAATTCTGCATCACGCTCCCATTCTTTCAGTTGTTCCGAGCCGGCTTTGCCGTTGTCGCCACTGATGTAGCGCGTCGAGAACGTCAGGCCCGGCACACCGACGCGGGCGAAGTCATAGGCGTAGCTGAGCAGCCAGGTTTTTTCATCTTCTTCGATGAATTTGCCAATCCCGACGTTACTGAATGAGTACACGGTTGCGCCGCTGATGTACGGCAGGCCAGCGTCGCCGCTGAGGGTCTGATAGCCGCCGCCAAAGCTGTGTCCGGCAAGGGCGTATGTCAGCTGACCGCTGAGCATGTCGTTATCGATTTTGCCATCACGCGCGGTCCCGGCATCGACGCTATGGAAATAGCGCAGATCACTGGTCAGCACTCCAGGCCCCAAAGGCAAATCATGCTGAATCGATGCGAATTGCTGGCGGTAAAAGTTCTCGAGTTCGCCATAGAAATAGCTGAGCCGGATGCTTTTGCCGAGTTTGTAATCGCCACCGACATAGGAAAAATCCGAGCCTCTACCGGAAAAACCGTCGGGAATGATTGAGCGACTGTCCGAGGAATCTCGCAGTTTGAATTGGTCCAGGCGCCCGCCGGTCAGGGTCAGGTTGTCGATTTCGGTGCTGGAGAACTGAGCCCCCTGATAAGTCTGGGGCAACAGCCGTGCATCGTTATAGATAAGCACCGGTGTCTTGGGCAACAACGTGCCGTACTTCACCGTAGTTTTGGACAGCCGCACCTTGGCGGCCGCACCCAGACTTGAGAATTCATCCGCCGCGCGGCCATCGGCGTGTACAGGCAGCAAGCCGGTGCCACTGCGACCTTTGCCCGAGTCAAGCTTGACCCCCATAAGGCCCAGGGCATCAACGCCAAAACCCAACGTGCCTTGCGTGAAACCGGACTGATAGTCGAGCAAAAAGCCCTGCGCCCACTCGGTTCGCTCGCTTTTGGCGGTACTAGCGGCACGTGCGCTCAGGCCGTTTTCGTCGCGGAAGTTCTCGTTGAAATACACGTTACGCAGTTGCAGCTTCAGCTTGCTGTCTTCGATGAATCCCGCCGCATCGGCAACCGCCCAAGGCAGTATGCCCAGTAGCGGCGCGCTCTTTATCAAGGCCGTAGCTCCACGCTTGAAAAACATACTCATGCTCAGTACTCGTCGTTGTTGTTATGGGTGTTATTTGGAGATGCAGTGACCCGCGCGCCTTGGGCAAGGCGCGTGAGGAGTTGGCTGTCAGGGATTAAGCGATCAGCGTGATGGCACCGGTCAGCAGCGCCAGGGCTGTAACCACCAGAGAAGTCAGCACCGCCCACTTCACCATGGCTTTCTGGAAGTCGCCGATGTCGCGGTCGATCATGCCCACTAACAGCAATGTCGACGCCACCAGCGGACTCATCAGGTGCACTGGCTGACCCAGGATCGACGCCCTGGCAATCTCCAGCGGGCTGATGCCATAGGCAGCGGCGGCATTGGCGAGGATTGGCACCACGCCGAAGTAATACGCGTCGTTGGAGAGGACAAATGTCAACGGCATGCTGGTCAGGGCAACGACCAATGGGAACAGATGACCCCACTCGGGTGGAATCCAGGCCACCAGGGTTTGAGCCAGCGCGTCGACCATCTTGGTGCCCGAGAAAATCCCGGCGAAAACACCCGCAGCGAATACCAGCAGCACCACGGTCATGGCGTTGCCGGAGTGGGCGAGAATGCGTTCTTTCTGAACATCCAGCTGCGGGTAATTGATCATCAGCGCCAGCACGAACCCGATCAGAAACAGGACCGCCGAATGCATCAGGCCCATGACCAGCGCGATCATCACAGCGATGACCAAGGCCAGATTGACGTAGGCGAGCTTGGGACGTTTGTGTGGGGTATCGCCCAGAATCGCTTCGATGTAGCAGTTCCCACCACCGCTTTGCAGGTCGATGTTACCGATGCGTTTGCGCTCGGCACGGCCCAGAAGAAAGGCCGTGAAGACAACCCACGCAGCGCCACCGATCATGGTGGGCAACAGCGGAATGAAATAGTCGCCTGCGTCCAGCCCCAGCGCTGCAATTGCCCGGGTGGCGGGGCCACCCCAAGGGGTCATGCCGCTCATGATGCTTAACGACAGCATGGCCACGATCCCCAGGATCATCGGGTTCATGCCAATGCGCTTATACAAAGGCAGCATCGCCGCGCAAGTGATCATATAGGTGGTGGTGCCATCGCCATCAAGCGCTACGGTCAGCGACAACAGCGCCGTGCCTACTGCGATCTTCATCGGGTCGCCGTTGACGCGCTTGAGGATCTTGCGAATCAGCGGATCGAACAGCCCGGAGTCAATCATCAGGCCGAAGAACAGGATCGCGAATAGCAAAAGCGCTGCAGAGGGCGCCACCATTTTCAGGCCGTCGAGCATCATCTTGCCGGTGGTGCCGCCAAAACCACCAATGACTGCAAATACTATTGGGACGACCGTCAACGCAACGATGGGCGACAGACGTTTTGACATGATCAGGTAGGTGAACACCACAACCATGGCCAAGCCAAGGAAGGCAAGCATATGGATATTCTCTTGTTGTTATTTATGGGCAAGCGAATGCTGTCGGGCTTGCCGAGTAAAGTGGAAACAATACTCGGCGCGCTCGAAAGGCTATCTACTGGCGTATGGGTTGTTAACTGCGCTCGGCGACCTGCGGGGCACTGCCCCACTGGACGATATCAGGACTGATTGCTGCCGGTTTGCCGTTGAGTCTCTGCAAGAGCACCTGGCGATCACAGGCGTTTTCAGACAGGGAGATCACTACGGTGGCGACGGCATTGCTGGCCAGGCTGGTCAACGCTCGCGCTTCGGACATGAAGCGGTCAATCCCTATCAATAAGGCAAGACCGGCCAGCGGAATGTCGTGGATGACAGACAGGGTCGATGCCAGCGCGACAAAACCGCTACCGGTCACCCCCGCAGCTCCTTTGGAAGACAGCAACATGATCGCCAGCATGGTCAGGGTCTGGGTCATGCTCAGCTCAATGTTGCAGGCCTGAGCGATGAACACAGCGGCCAGTGACAGGTAAATCGCGGTGCCGTCCAGATTGAACGAGTAGCCGGTGGGAAGCACCAGGCCGACCACTCCTTTCTTGCAGCCCAGTGCTTGAAGCTTCTCCAGCATGCGCGGCATCACCGGTTCGGTAGACGAGGTGCCAAGCACCACCAGAAACTCTTCGCGAAAATAGCGCAGCAGCTTCCACAGGCTGAACCCATTGGCGCGGCAGATCCCGCCCAGCACCACGAACACAAAGAAACCGCAGGCGATGTACAGGGTCATGATCAGCTTGGCCAGCGACCCCAACGAGGTAATGCCGTATTGGCCGACGGTGAATGCCAGCGCACCAAACGCACCGATCGGGGCGAAACGCATCAGGTACGAGAAAATCTTGAAAACCATGTGCGAAGCTGATTCCAGCACGTTGAGCACTGGCTTGCCGCGCTCGCCCAGGGACGACAAGGCGAAACCGGAGAGCACCGCAATGAACAGCACTGGCAGCACTTCACCCTTGTTGAACGCGCCAACAAACGTATCCGGAATGATGTGCATTAAAAAGTCGACGACGCCGAGTTTCGCGGCGGACTCGGTGTACTGACTCAACCCGGCGGTGCTCAACTTCGTCGGATCAATGTTCATGCCGACACCCGGCTGGATTACATATACCGCAACCAGTCCGATGAAAAGGCTGATAACCGTCAGAGCGAGGAACAGCAACATGGTCTTGCTCATCAAGCGCCCGAGGGAGCGCTTGTCACTCATGCCGGCAATGCCCGTGACGATGGTGCAGAACACCACCGGGGCGATCATCATTTTGATCAGCTTGATGAACGCATCACCCAGAGGCTTGAGTGCCACGGCTTGCTGACCCCAGAAATGCCCGACCAAGACCCCGAGGACAACGGCGCAGATAATCTGAAAGTAGAGCGATTTTGCGATTTTCATGATGCATCACCCATTATTGGAGTTGTTCTGATGCGGTACTTGGTGTCATGTCATGCAGAGCACGGTGCAGCCAGCCAGCGTCAACCCGCCAGACGCTGCGTGGAAGGCACGTAGACCTCACCGGAAAACAGTCGTCGCGCAGTCCGTACCACGGAGGCACGGATCGTCTCACCGTTTTCGCCGACGTAGGCCAGGGCAACCTGGATCGAACCGCTCGGATGTTCAATCCGAACCTGATGCAGACGCGGCGTATCACCGCTGATACCCAGCAGGTTTGCAACCACAGTGCCTTCGCTTACACAGGCCGTCGCCAGGCCGATAGCGCCGGTGATGGCCAACGCCTTATGACAGTTGTGCGGCATGAAGTAACGAACCTTGAGAGTCCCACCCTCATCAGGCCGGGAGATCAGAACGGGCTTTGGAATGACTTTGTCACTAACATCGCCCAGCCCCATGGCCATACCCGCACGCAAGCGAATAGCTTCGAGCTTGCGTAAGAAATCTTTGTCGTCATCCAGCTCGGCGGGGGTCTCGTCGCCACGCTTATCCAGCAAAGACGCCTCGATGATAACCATGGGCATTGCCATGTCGATGCAGGTCACCGGCACGCCATCAAGGATGTCAGTCTGCTGGCCGGTTGGAAACATCTTGCCGGTCTTACTGCCCGCAGCGTCAAGGAACGTGAGCTGGACGGGAGCAGCCTCCCCCGGTACTCCGTCAATGCTCGTCTGGCCTTCGTAACTGACTTGACCACCCGGTGTATTGACGTCAGCGCAGACGAAAGTTCCGGTATTGAGGTTGCGAATCCGCACTTGGGTGACATCTGCGGTGGCCTTGACCAACCCCTGCTCCACCGCAAACGGACCGACCGCGCAGAGCATGTTGCCGCAGTTGGGCGCGGTATCGACGCGCCGCTGCGACACCATGACTTGCACAAACAGGTAATCCACATCGGCATCTTCGTGGTCGGAGGGGCTGACGATGGCCACCTTGCTGGTTTGCGGACTGCCGCCACCGATGCCGTCGATTTCCAACTCGTGGCCTGAGCCCATGAGCGCCAGCAAAAGTTCGTCACGCTCTGAAGTCGTGGCGGGTAGATCGCTGGCAAGGAAGACCGGCCCCTTAGAGGTGCCGCCGCGCATCAGAACGCAAGGAATCGGTTGCATAATGGCTGACTCTTATTGATCAATTGGAGTAATTGATGTGTTGGAAGCAAGAGTCCCATGGATTTTTGACCTTATCCAATGCAAAGATCGTAGCCATTATTCCACTTTACACAATAATTGCTAAGTTGGTTCTGAGCCCATTCGCAATCCACCCGAGGAGAATAAATGTGGAATATGAGCTTCAAGATATCCGATCGTTCGTGAAAATCGCCGAACTTGGAAGTTTCCACGAGGCTGCCGAGGTGCTGCATATTTCACAGCCTGCGCTGACTCGGCGCATCAAGAAGCTTGAACAGGGGTTGGGCACATCGTTGCTCGACCGCACTACGCGCCGCGTCAGCCTGACCAGCGTAGGCCGGGATTTCTTCCCCAAGGCAAGGCGCCTGCTCGATGATTTCGAAGACTCTATTCTGAACATCCGGGAGCTGGCAGAGCGGCAGATTGGTCAAGTCACCCTCGCCTGCATTCCCACTGCGGCCTTCTACTTTTTGCCGTCCGTGATCCGTCTCTATAACGAGCGTTACCCGAAGATTCGCATTCGCTTGCTGGACCTCAGCGCCAACGAAGGCCTGGAGGCAGTGCTGCGTGGCGAAGCAGATTTCGGCATCAACATGATGAGCGGCCAACACCCGGACATTGAGTTTGTGCCCTTGGTCAAAGAGCCCTTTGTGCTGGCTTGCCGACGCGACCACGAACTGGCTGAACGCGAGTCCGTATCCTGGATTGAGCTCAGTGAATATCGCCTGATCGGGGTTGGGCGTTTGAGCGGTAACAGGATGATCCTCGACCACGCCCTTGCCGGTTTGACCTGGCGGCCCAAGTGGTTCTATGAGGTGCAACACTTGTCGACCTCACTGGGTATGGTCGAGGCGGGCCTGGGCATTTCCGCCATGCCGAGCCTGGCGATGCCGGCCGAAGGTCACCCGACACTGGTGAGCGTGCCGCTGGTCGATCCTGTGGTGGATAGAACGCTGGGGCTGGTTTCCCGGCGCGGCGCGTCACTGTCCCCGGCGGCTGAAAAATTCGTCGCCATGCTGCTGGAGCAGTGGCCGCAGTAATGCGTGAGATGTCGCTGAAAAAATCAGAGCCTGGAGGAGCTCACGGGAACCGCGAAGTCACGATAGCGGACTGACTGTTGCACCGCTATCGCGGCCTCGCGGTGGTCGTGCGCTCCTACAGTCAGCGTTTATGCACCAGAGATCGCGCGCGCCACTGTCAACTCAGAAACGACAATCAATCCATTCCCACCTCGTTATTCTTTCCAATTCAACACCGTATAGTTTTGCCCATGAGTCAGCGGCGGCGAACATAGCGCTGCCCACTGCGCTGTTACCTGGAAGTAACGCTCAAGTTTGAGCCGGACTAAAACCGGGCAAAATCTAAGTTCAGCGTTAACAACAAACAACAGCACATTCGTTACATCGGCACAGGTTATTACACGGTCAACTCGGCATAGATTTCATATCAAAATCTGTAGCCAAAATCCTTGAAGCAACTGTCAGGGCTGGGCGAGCAAGTGCTGATTTCTTGCCTCCAATGGCTGTCGCTTCAACCAACGCTCAGGATTGAGCTAACGTCTTTAGGCTGACTCTCGTGCAATGCCGAGAGCTGGAGGTTCTGTGTCAGATACTAACAACACGCCAATGAGTTCCCGCAGGCAAGTTCTCAAGGTTGGCGCTACTGCGCTGGCCGCCGGCTCACTTTCGTCAATAGCCATTGGCAGCACTGCTGCTCAAGCGGCAACTAAAGCCCCCACTGGAAAAGGACAAAACGACATGACAAGTTTCACGACCAGCGACGGCACTGAAATCTTTTACAAGGATTGGGGCACCGGTCAGCCCATCGTCTTCCACCACGGCTGGCCCCTCAGTTCAGATGACTGGGATGCACAGATGTTGTTCTTCCTTTCCAAGGGTTATCGGGTAATCGCCCACGACCGTCGCGGCCATGGTCGCTCGACTCAGACCGCAACCGGCAACGAAATGGACACCTATGCCGCCGACGTGGCAGCCCTGGTAACTCATCTCAAGCTCAAGGACGCCGTGCATATCGGCCACTCCACGGGCGGTGGTGAAGTTGCTCGCTATGTTGCTCAACACGGTGCTGGTCGCGTGGCCAAGGCAGTATTGATCGGCGCGGTTCCGCCGATCATGGTCAAGTCGGACAAAAATCCAGGCGGCCTGCCCATGGACGTGTTCGACGGGTTCCGCGCTGCACTCGCTGCCAACCGTGCCCAGTTCTACAAAGAAGTGCCGACCCCGTTCTACGGCTACAACCGCGAAGGTGCCAAGGTCTCTGAAGGTATCAAGGACAACTGGTGGCGCCAGGGCATGATGGGCGGCGCAAAAGCCCATTACGACTGCATCAAGGCGTTCTCGGAAACCGACTTCACCGAAGACCTGAAAAAGATCACTGTGCCGGTACTGATTCTGCACGGCGATGATGACCAGATCGTTCCAATCGCCGACTCGGCGGAACTGTCCATCAAGCTGGTAAAAAACGGCACGCTGAAAGTCTACAAAGGCTATCCGCACGGCATGTGCACAACCCATCCGGAAGTCATCAACGAAGACTTGCTGGCCTTCATCAAGGGCTAACTAAAAACTGACGGAAAGGCTCTAGATCGCGGGTTTGCGCAGACAGCGCGACAAAAAACCGGCGATCTGGAACTTATTTTCATCTATTACTGGATATTTCCGGAAAACCTGCTATCCAGCCTCAAGCTGAACCGTTTCATGTCGATAGGCTACTAACGTCTACCTTGACAGGCCCCTCGCATGAATCTGAGAAATCTCAATATCGCTCCCCGGTCGCTGCTTTGCTTCGGCTTTTTTGCCGTGCTGATCACCGCCCTGGGTCTTTTTTCATTGGCTCAGTCATCTGGTTTGAAGGAGTCACGGGAGACCTTGCAAGACAACGTCTTACCCACAATTCAGTCGATCGAGCAGATCAAGACTGATCTGGTGACCATCCGCCTGGGCAATACCGGCCTGCGTTCGGCGTCGAACGCTGATGGCGCCAAACGCCAGCTAGAACGTATCAGCCAGGCCCGCAGCAGCCTGCAAGCCGATGTCAACAAGCTGAAAGCGTTGCTGGTCACTGAAGCGGGTAAAACGGCGTTCAGCAACATGGATCGCAACCTGGTGGCCTATCTGGCGGTGCATTCGCGTTTCCTGGATGCAGTTGCACAAAAGCGTGAAGACGTCATCAGTGCAATGACCGCTACCGACGGCGAGATGACCCTGGCAGCGGACCTGCTGAGCAAGGACATCACTGAAGTCTCGCGCCTGGCTAATCTGAAGATGGCCGAATCCGACGCCATTGCCGACTCGACCTATGCCCAGTCCCGCAATGTCACCATTGCCGCGATCGTCATCGCGTTGGCTGCAACCCTGACCTTGGCCGCCTTGTTCACCCGCAGCCTGGTTGCGCCCATCGCCAAAGCCCTGGCAGTCGCCCAGCAAATTGCGGCCAACGACCTGAGCAAACCTATCGAAGTGGACGCCAGGGATGAACCCGGCCGCCTGCTTGAAGCGCTGTCCGTCATGCAGCAAAACCTGCGCCGAACGCTGGGTGAGCTGGGTGATTCGTCAACGCAACTGGCTTCGACCTCTGAAGAGCTGACCGCAGTAACCGAGGACTCCTTGCGCGGCGTGCAGCGTCAGAACGACGAAATCAATCAAGCTGCAACAGCAATCAACCAGATGACCGCAGCCGTGGAAGAAGTCGCGCGCAATGCATCGCTGGCTTCCACTGCTGCACGGGATTCGAGTCAGTCGGCAGAAAATGGCCGTCAGCGTGTGGGCGAAACCGTTAGTGTGATCAACGAGCTGCATGAAGCGGTAGGTGTCACGGCGATCGAGATTGATGGACTGGCGGTGCAGGTGCAAGGGATCAGCGGTGTACTGGACGTGATTCGCGGTATCGCTGACCAGACCAACCTGCTGGCCCTCAACGCGGCGATTGAAGCGGCGCGGGCTGGTGAAGCCGGTCGTGGCTTTGCGGTGGTAGCTGATGAAGTACGGGCGCTGGCCCACCGTACTCAGCAGTCGACTGCGGAAATCGAAAAGATGATCGCCTCGATCCAGAGCGGCGCCGGCAAGGCCGTCAGCGCCATGGGTCACAGCAGCGAACGCGCACGTGCCAGCCTGGATGTGGCCGAAGCCGCCGGTCAGGCGCTGGTGGAAATCACTGCAGCCATTGTGCAGATCAATGAACGCAACATGAGCATTGCTTCGGCCACTGAAGAGCAGGCGCAAGTTGCCCGTGAAGTCGACCGCAATCTGACCAGCATCCGCGACCTGTCCCTACAGACATCCGCAGGCGCCAACCAGACCTCGGCCGCCAGCAGCGAGCTGTCACAACTGGCGGTGGGGCTGAATCAATTGGCGCTGCGGTTCAGGATGTAAGAACAACATTCAGGCGCCACGCCTCCTGTAGGAGCGCGCTTGCCCGCGATGGCGTCAGATCAGGCGAAAAATCGTCGTCTGACACACCGTGATCGCGGGCAAGCGCGCTCCTACAGATTTAGCCTGCACCTCAAACCTTCACCCGCCGCTCCACTACTATTTCCGGCAGATCCATACGACGCATGTACAGCCGCAGCGGTTCGCTGATGCGCAGGCGGTCGTCGATGTTTTGCTCCAGCAGCAATTGCAGGCGCTGACGGCTGAGGGTCATCAGCTGGTTCGCGGCGGGTGACCAGACAAACTCGCAGGTCGGGGTGATGGTCTCGTCCTTGACGTCCATGCCGAATGAATCTTCGCTGAAACGCACGATATGACGCCCGGCCTTGTGGTGGTAACCCACAAACCCGGCAAGTTGGTCGGCGGCCTCGCATATAGCGCTTGAGGTGGTTTTCATCAACAGTCCTTTGGCGATTGCAGACCCGCGACGCAATCCAGCGCGGGCCGTGCTCGTGAGCGGTGGTTGGCAATCACAGGGCGCTGCGGAAGATGCCTTCTATTTGCAGTTGGTCAGCAGGACGCGGGTTGGTCAGGCCACAAGCATCTTTCAACGCGTTTGCAGCCAGGATCGGGAAGTCTTCTTCCTTCACGCCCAGCGCCGTCAACCCCGGCGGAATGTCGATGGAAGCGGACAGCGTACGGATCGCGGCAATCGCCGCACGAGCGCCCTCCTCCGCCGACAACCCGCGAGTATCGGCGCCCATGGCGTGCGCGACATCCGTCAAGCGTGCCGAACTCACCGCCGCGTTGAAACTCTGCACATGGGGCAGCAATACCGCGTTGCACACCCCGTGAGGCAGGTCATAGAAACCACCCAGCTGGTGTGCCATGGCGTGCACAAAACCCAGTGAGGCATTGTTGAAGGCCATGCCCGCCAGGAATTGCGCGTAGGCCATATTTTCCCGTGCTTCCATGTCAGAGCCGTCACTCACCGCTCGTGGCAGGTAAGCGGCGATCAGCGACATTGCCTTCAGGGCGCAGGCATCCGTGATCGGGGTGGCAGCAGTGGACACGTAGGCTTCGATGGCGTGGGTCAAGGCGTCCATGCCGGTCGCGGCGGTCAAGGATTTTGGCATCTTGGCCATCATGGCTGGATCGTTCACGGACAACAGCGGGGTCACGTTGCGATCGACGATGGCCATTTTCACGTGACGCGCTTCGTCGGTGATGATGCAAAAGCGGGTCATCTCACTGGCGGTGCCAGCAGTGGTATTGATGGCAACCAACGGCAGTTGCGGGTTGCGGGACCGGTCCACCCCCTCGTAATCACTGATATGCCCGCCATTGGTCGCACACAGTGCAATGCCTTTGGCGCAGTCATGGGGCGAGCCGCCACCCAGTGAAATCACGAAATCGCATTCGCGCTCACGCAATATGGCCAAGCCATTTTCTACGTTGCTGATGGTTGGATTGGGCTTCGCGCCGTCGTAAACCACCGAGTCGATGCCCTGCTCGACCAGCAAGCCCGCGATCTGCGCGGCCAGCCCAGCCTTGGCAAGCCCGGCGTCGGTGACGATCAGGGCTTTGAGAAAGCCGTATTTACGAATGGCCTGCATGGCTTCGTCGATACAGCCCAGGCCCATGATGTTCACGGACGGAATGAAAAAGGTGCTGCTCATGATGGATCCTCGGCGTTGTCGCCTGCGCGTGGGAGATGCTTACAGCATGCGCGTGCCGAGGATGGCGGGATTGATCTGGCTCAATCTATTGGATGCAAACAGTGACTGTAGGAGCCAACTTGTGGGCGAATAATTTCCCCAAATAACTATCTGAGTTGAAATGCGTTTTCTGTAGGAGTGAGCTTGCTCGCGATAGCGTCAGGTCAGACGACAATTGTTCAACAGATCCACTGCTATCGCGAGCAAGCTCACTCCTACAGCTACCACTTCTGTATTACCCAATGAACCCATCAGCCAGCAACAGGGTTTCCAGGCACTGTTCCTGAATGCCGTAGAACACCTTCAGCTCCTGGATTTTCGCCAGGATGTCTGCCGATTCAAGAGGTTCGGCGCGTTTCACGGCGAGGATCATTTTGTTCTTGTTGGTGTGTTCCAACGAGATGAATTCAAACACTTTGGTCTCGTAACCGCAGGCTTCCAGCAGCAGGGCGCGCAGGCTATCGGTGACCATTTCCGCTTGCTGACCCATGTGCAAACCGTATTGCAGCATCGGGCGCAACAGGGTTGGGCTCTGAATTTGCAGGCGGATCTGCTTATGGCAGCACGGCGAGCACATGATGATGGATGCGCCGGAACGGATGCCCATATGAATAGCGTAGTCGGTGGCTATATCGCAGGCATGCAGCGCAATCATCACATCCAGAGCGCTGGGCGCAACGCTGCGCACGTCACCACACTCGAACACCAGGCCCGGATGTTCGAGCCGGGCGGCTGCGTTGTTGCACAACGTGACCATGTCTTCGCGCAGTTCAACGCCTGTAACTTGCCCCTCGGCCTGCAAGGTATTGCGCAGGTAATCGTGGATAGCGAACGTCAGATAGCCTTTGCCGGACCCGAAGTCCGCGACCTTGATCGGCTGGTCCAGCTTGAGTGGCGAAGACGTCAGGGCGTGGGAAAACACTTCGATGAACTTGTTGATCTGCTTCCATTTGCGCGACATGGACGGGATCAGCTCGTGCTGCTTGTTAGTCACACCCAGATCCGTCAGGAAAGGCCGGGTCAACTCCAGATAGCGTTTTTTCTCGCGATCATGTCCAGCCGATGGCGCTTCGCGCTCCTGTTGAGCCTTGCTCTTGAACAGGGTGCTTTTGCCTTTCTTGCTGAACTCCAGCTGCACTTCGTCGGTGAGCGACAGCAGATGCGCATTTTTGAAGGACGCAGGCAGCAGCTCGGCGATCACCTGAACGGCCTCGGCCAGCGGGAAGTTCTTGGTGATGTCCCGAGTCTTGTAGCGATAGACGAACGACAGACAAGGCTGATCCTTGACCGTCAGGGCCTTGATGATCAGCCGCTGTAATTCGACTTCAGCGCCCACGTACTTGGCCAGTACCAGTTTGATGAACGAATTCTGCGAGAGGCTGTTTTCCAGCAGGCTCAGAAACTGCGCACGGTGATCCGGCGCTGACTGGTTGGGAGTGGCAGTGACTGACATCGAAAAAGCGCCTCGGGGCGAACTGAAACAAAGGCGGCTATTTTAGGCGGGTTTTAATTGATGGGTGCAGGTTTTGTTGGAGCGAGGCTTGCCCGCGAAGAATAAAAATGCAGTGTGCCTGAATCACCGAGGCAGCTAATTCGCGGGCAAGCCTCGCTCCAACAGTGTCATTCACAGGCTCACCCCAACACCACCAACCTGTTCGGCAACTCATTACGCGCCTGAGTGACCGGCACGTGCTCGGCCAACACTTCGCCGCAGGCCTGGATGCAACCGAGAAACCCCTGCAACGTCTGCCCGTCGCGAACCTGGCGGGTGAAGACGTCGATCATGGTTTTCCAGGTGTCATTGTTCAAGCGGCTGGAAATCCCCTGATCCACCAGGATTTCCACATAGCGCTCGGCCTCGCAGACAAAGATCAATACACCGGTACCGCCAGCGGTGTGGTGCAGGTTCTGCTCGAGAAACTGCCGACGCGCCAGATTCCCCGCACGCCAGCGCCGAACCTTGGCTGGCACCAGATAAAGCGCCCAGCCACTGAAATGACAAAACAGAGCCACAACGATAAACGTCGCAATCTGCGCCAACAGCAAGTGATTGGCATCGAGCCACAGCGGATAGAAATTGATCAGACCTGGCAGCAGCAACCCAATGATCCCCGCCCAGATCAGCGGCACATAGGTGTAATCATCGGCCTGGCCCGCAAGGACAGTGACGAGCTCGGCGTCTGTATTGCGTTCAACCTGCGCGATCGCGTCGGCGACCTGCCGCTGTTCGTCTTGATTCAGTAAAGCCATGGACACATCACTCTCAGCGTACTTATTTAGGGGCATTACTACCAATTGCCCGACGAGCCGCCGCCTCCGAAGCCGCCCCCGCCGCCACTGAAACCACCACCGCCGCCTCCGCCGCCAGAACCCCCCAGGCCGCCGCCGAAGCCGCCCAGCCCGCCAGCACCGATGAACCCGCCACCGCCACCACCACGTCCGGAACCGCCGAAGCCGCTCATGTTCAGCACCACGATGGCCAACACAATCAGGCCCAGCAGCAGCAATCCGTGCTCGACGAAGAAATCATCTTCATCTGTGGCCGCAGTCGGCTCCGCCAAAGGATTGCCGCCCAGCACCTGAATAATGGCCTCGGTGCCTTTGGTAATGCCGCCGACAAAGTCGCCATTCTTGAACGCTGGCGTGATCACCTGATTGATGATCACCGAAGACTGGGCATCAGTCAGGCGCCCTTCCAGGCCGTAGCCCACTTCGATCCGCACCTTGCGGTCGTCACGGGCAACGATCAGCAGCGCGCCAGTGTCCTTGCCTTTCTCGCCAATGCCCCAGCTTCGCCCCAACTGATAGCCGAAGTCCTCGATGCTGGCGCCTTGCAGGTTGGGCAGCGTGACCACGACCACCTGCTCGCCCGTGGCTTGCTCGTGGGCCTGCAGCATTTGGGTGATTTGCGCGCGGGTCTGCCCATCGAGCATCTGCGCGTCATCCACCACGCGACCGGTCAGCTCGGGAAATTGCAAAGCCGCCTGCGCGGCCATCGCGCAGGTCCAGAGCAGCGCAAGGCACAAAGCCCTGCACAAAACCGGGCGCAGGCTGCGCATCAGAATTTAACTTCCGGCGCTTTTTCCGAGCCGGGTGCCGTGGCTTCGAAGTTCGGTCGGATCGGCAGATCGCTGTACATCACGGTGTGCCACAACCGCCCCGGGAAAGTGCGGATTTCGGTGTTGTAACGCTCAACCGATGTAATGAAATCCCGACGCGCCACGGCGATACGATTCTCGGTGCCTTCGAGCTGCGATTGCAGGGCGAGGAAGTTCTGGTTGGATTTCAGGTCCGGATAACGTTCGGAAACCACCATCAGGCGGCTCAATGCACCGGTCAGCTGCCCCTGCGCATCCTGGAATTGCTTGAGTTTGGCCGGATCGTTCAAAGTGCTGGCATCGACCTGGATCGACGTCGCCTTGGCCCTGGCTTCAATCACAGCGGTCAGCGTGTCTTGCTCCTGCTTCGCGTAGCCTTTGACAGTTTCCACCAGATTGGGGATCAGGTCTGCGCGGCGCTGATACTGATTCTGCACCTGAGCCCAGGCGGCCTTCACCTGTTCGTCGTAAGTGGGAATGTTGTTGATGCCGCAACCGGTCAGCATCGTACTGAGCACCATCAGTAGACTGGCGGCCCATGTGTAACGGCGGCCTCGGAAAGCCTCGCTGCGCTGTATTTGCATTATGTATGTCCCTTGTTTGTTACTTTTTGATTCTGAATGGCAAAGTGGCTTTAGCCAAAACAGCAGTTCCCCGGCATAATCCGTCGCCTGCGCCGTTTGAAAACCTGTGCGCTACAGATGCTCGGTGCGACAACAAGTTCAGCGGTCATCTGCCGCCCTGATGACAATAAGCACCAAAGGTCAAAATCCCCAAATAATGGCTGCCTGTTATTTAACGAGAGTTGCGGGCCGAAGCCTTGAGAAATCATTCATGAATAAGCTGTGTTTACTCGGCCTTATGGTCGGTCTGGCAAGCCAGTCGGTGTTTGCTGCAAGCAATGTCAGCGCGCCAGCGGCTAATAGCCAGGCAACGTTGCAAGCCAAAAACGCGTTCATCGGCAATCTGATGAAGCAAATGACCCTCGACGAAAAGATCGGTCAATTGCGATTGATCAGTATCAGTCAGGAAGTGCCACAGCCGCTGATCCTCAAGGAAATTGCCGCAGGTCGCATCGGCGGTACGTTCAACTCCATTACACGCTCGGAGAACCGCCCTCTGCAAGAGGCCGCCGTCGCCAAGAGCCGTCTGAAAATTCCGATGTTCTTTGCGTATGACGTGATCCATGGCCATCGGACGATTTTCCCGATCAGCCTGGGTCTGGCCGCCAGCTGGGACATGGCCGCCATTGCCCAGACCGGGCGGATTTCGGCTATTGAAGCCAGCGCCGACGGCCTGGACATGACCTTCGCGCCGATGGTCGATATTTCCCGCGATCCACGCTGGGGCCGTAGCTCCGAGGGCTTTGGCGAAGACACCTATCTGGTTTCGCGCATCTCGACCGAAATGGTCAAGTCGTTCCAGGGCCAGAAAGTCGCTTCTGCAGACAGCATCATGGCCGCCGTCAAGCACTTCGCCCTGTATGGCGCCGTCGAAGGGGGTCGCGACTACAACACGGTGGACATGAGCCTGACGCGCATGTACCAGGATTACCTGCCGCCCTATCGTGCAGGGATCGATGCGGGTGCAGGCGGCGTGATGATCGCCCTGAACTCTATCAATGGCGTCCCGGCAACCGCCAATAAATGGCTGCTGCAAGACTTGCTGCGCAAGGATTGGGGCTTCAAAGGCGTGACCATCAGCGACCACGGGGCGATCAAGGAACTGATCGACCATGGCATCGCCAAGGATTACCGCGAAGCCGCGAAGCTGGCCATCAAGGCTGGCGTTGACCTGAGCATGAACGACAAGGCCTACGGCGAAGAACTGCCGGGTCTGGTCAAGAGCGGCGAGGTTTCGGTCAAGGAAATCGACAGCGCCGTGCGTGAAGTGCTGGGCGCCAAGTACGACATGGGCCTGTTCGCCAACCCGTACCTGCGCATCGGCGATGCAGCCCAGGACCCGGCGGACACTTACTCCGATGATCGCCTGCACCGCCCGGAAGCTCGGGACGTTGCGCGCAAGACGCTTGTCCTGCTGAAAAACGACAATGAAACCCTGCCGCTGAAAAAGCAGGGCACCATCGCGGTGATCGGCAGCCTGGCGAAAAGCCAACTGGACATGCTCGGCAGCTGGTCTGCCGCCGGTCGCCCGAATCAGTCGGTAACGGTATATGACGGTCTGGCCAATGCAGTGGGCGACAAGGCGAAACTGCTTTATGCCCGTGGTGCGAACGTCAGCGATAACGAACACATCCTCACCTACCTGAACTTCATTGAACACGAAGTCGACGTTGATCCACGTCCGGCCCAGGAAATGATCGATGAAGCGGTCAAGACCGCTGAACAGGCTGACGTGATCGTGGCGGTAGTGGGCGAATCCCGTGGTATGTCCCACGAATCCGCCAGCCGCAGCAGCCTGAACATTCCAGGCAGGCAGCAGGACCTGATCAAGGCCCTGAAGGCCACCGGCAAGCCGTTGGTACTGGTATTGATGAATGGCCGTCCGCTGGTATTGGTCGACGAAGTTCAACAGGCCGATGCGATGCTGGAAACCTGGTTCCCTGGCACTGAAGGCGGCAATGCGGTGGCTGATGTCCTGTTCGGCGACTACAACCCGTCGGGCAAGCTGGCGATGTCCTTCCCGCGCTCGATTGGCCAACTGCCGGTTTACTACGCCCACCTGAACACCGGTCGCCCGCTCACACCGGGCAAACCTGGCAACTACACCTCGAACTATTTCGAGGAAACCAACGGCCCGCTGTTCCCGTTCGGTTTCGGCCTGAGCTACACCCAGTTTGACGTTTCGGACATCAAGCTGTCGGCCAAAGACCTGCCACGCAAAGGCAAACTGACCGCCAGTGTGACCGTCAAGAACACCGGCAAGGTGGCGGGTGAAACGGTGGTTCAGCTGTATCTGCACGATGTTGCGGCGTCCATCAGCCGTCCGGTGAAAGAGCTCAAAGGCTTCGAGAAAGTCATGTTGCAGGCGGGCGAAGAGAAAGTGGTGAGCTTTACCCTGAGTGAAGACGATCTGAAGTTCTTTAACCCGGAACTGAAATACGCAGCCGAAGCGGGCGAGTTCAAGCTGATGATCGGCCTGGATTCCGAAGCGGTGAAAGAGACGAGTTTCAATTTGCTCTAAAGGCAGCAGCAAGGGCAGGTCGGCTGCCCTTGCACGTCGCCTTTGTTGGAGCGAAGCTTGCCCGCGAAGACGGTATGTCTAATTCAAAAAACTTTCTGAATGAACCGTCCTCTTCGCGGGCAAGCCTCGCTCCAACGGTCCTTAACCTTATGCATCTAACCTCTCGCACCCTACGCATCACTCTTTACACCTTGCTGATTCTCGCCGGCGCGGCGGTTTCGGCCGGGCTGGCCGTGCAGCAGGCCCGGCTACACGCGGTGCAGGACGATGCCGCGCGGGCAGGCGAGCAGCTATCGCTTTACGCCAACACGTTGCACACCCTGATCGAACGTTATCGTGCCTTGCCCGCGGTCCTGGCGCTGGATCCGGAGCTGCGTGCCGCGTTGAACGGCCCGATCAACGCCCAGACTCAAGACGCGCTGAACCGCAAACTGGAGCGCATCAACGGTGCGGCACAGTCATCGACGCTCGAATTGCTCGACCGCAACGGCTTGGCCATTGGTGCCAGCAACTGGCGCTTGCCCAGCAGCTACGTGGGCCACAATTACGGCTTTCGCCCCTATTTCCTGCAAACCAAAGCCACCGGTGTCGGGCGCTTTTATGCGGTGGGCGTGACCAGTGGCATCCCGGGTTATTTCCTGTCCAACGCGGTAATCGGCGACGACGGCAAGTTTCAGGGCGCCATGGTGGTCAAGCTGGAGTTTCCGGACCTCGAACATGAATGGGCACAAGGCGATGATCTGTTATTGGTCAGCGACGCCAAGGGCATCGTGTTCATCGCCAATCAGCCCGGCTGGCGTTATCGCGAACTGCGCCCGATTTCGACGCAGGATCGCGCCGAACTGCTCGCCACTCGGCAGTACGACAAGCAACCACTCTCACCGCTGCCCCGCCGCGAGTTACGCACGTTTAACGAAAACAGCCATCTCACCCGCGTCGACGGGCCGAACGGGACCGCCGACTACTTATGGGAGTCGCTGCCCCTGCCCGGTGAGAACTGGACTCTGCACCTGCTGCGCAAGCCTCAGGTCGCCAGTGAGGACACCCGAAACGCCGCCCTGGCGGCTGCGGGCACCTGGCTGACGTTGGTGTTTCTCGGGCTGTTCCTTTACCAACGCTGGCGCCTGGCCCGGATGCGCGAGCGCAGCCGCGACGAACTGGAGCGTCTCGTCCAAGAGCGCACCCGTGACCTGCGCACCGCTCAAGAAGGCCTGGTGCAATCAACCAAGCTCGCTGCGCTGGGCCAGATGTCGGCAGCGCTGGCTCATGAAATCAATCAGCCACTCACCGCCCAACGCATGCAACTGGCGACATTGCGATTGCTGCTCGATCACGGTCGGATCGACGATGCCTACAAGGCCATTGCCCCGCTGGATCAGCAACTGACGCGCATGGCGGCATTGACTGGCCACCTGAAAACCTTCGCTCGCAAAAGCCCCAACGGCCTGCGCGAACGGCTGGACCTGGCGGCAGTGGTCGATCAGTCGCTGCTGTTGCTGGATTCACGGCTGCGCGATGAGTGCGTCGACTGCGTCTTGACCCTTTGCCGACCGGCCTGGGTGCGCGGCGATGCCATCCGCCTCGAGCAGGTAATGATCAATTTGTTACGCAATGCCTTGGATGCCCTGCGGGACAAGCCTGTCAAACGGCTTGAAATCCGCATCGAGGCTCAGGACAAGCGCTGGAAAGTCAGTGTTGCCGACAGCGGCGGCGGAATCTCTGCTGAAAACCTGGGCAACATCTTCGACCCGTTTTTTACCACCAAACCCGTCGGTGACGGCCTGGGGTTGGGGCTGGCGGTGTCGTATGCCATTGTCCATGAACTGGGCGGCAAGCTGAGCGCCGAAAATCAGGGCAGCGGTGCGCTGTTCTCGTTCAGCCTGCCTAACGACTATCTGGAGCCAGACCCTGCATGTTGAACTCGGTGATTGTGGTCGACGATGAAGCGCCCATCCGCGAAGCCGTGCAGCAATGGCTGACGTTGTCGGGCTTCAATGTTCAAGTATTCAGCCGTGCCGAGGATTGCCTGGCGCAGCTGCCTGAGCATTTTCCCGGAGTGATCATGAGCGATGTGCGCATGCCGGGCATGAGCGGCCTGGAACTGCTGGCCAGAATTCAGGCGCTGGACGCCGATTTGCCGGTAATTTTGCTGACCGGTCACGGCGACGTGCCCATGGCGGTCGATGCCATGCGTGAGGGGGCTTATGACTTTCTGGAGAAGCCTTTCAGCCCCGAAACCCTGGTGCGCAATCTGCGCCGCGCACTGGAGAAGCGTGAGCTGATTCTGGAAAACCGCCGCCTGCACGAGCGGGCCGATGCCCGATCACAACTGGACGCGACATTGCTCGGCGTATCGCCCAGCCTGCAAACCTTGCGCAGCCAGGTGCTGGACTTGTCGCAGCTGCCGGTCAACGTGGTGATTCGCGGTGAAACCGGCAGCGGTAAAGAGATGGTCGCCCGCTGCCTGCATGATTTCGGCCCACGTGCAGCCAAACCTTTCGTGGCCCTCAATTGCGCGGCGATCCCGGAACAACTGTTCGAGGCCGAATTGTTTGGCCACGAAAGCGGCGCCTTTACCGGAGCGCAGGGCAAGCGAATCGGCAAGCTCGAATACGCAGACGGCGGCACCCTGTTCCTCGATGAAATCGAAAGCATGCCGCTGGCCCAGCAGGTCAAATTGCTGCGGGTGCTGCAAGACAAAAAGCTGGAGCGGCTGGGTTCTAACAAGGCTATTGATGTGGATCTGCGAATCATCGCAGCTACCAAACCGGACTTGTTGGAAGAGGCCCGGGCCGGACGCTTTCGCGAAGATCTGGCCTATCGTCTGACGGTAGCCGAACTGCGCCTGCCGCCGTTGCGAGAGCGTCGTGAGGACATTCCATTGCTGTTCGCCCATTTCACCAGAGCTGCGGCCGAACGCCTGGGACGCAAAGCGCCGGAACTCAGCGGTGCCCGGCTGAGCGAGTTGCTCAGCCACGACTGGCCGGGCAATGTTCGCGAGCTGGCCAATGCTGCTGAACGGCAAATCCTGGGGCTGGCTGCTTCCCAGGAAACCGTCAGCCAAACCGGACAATCACTCGCCGCCCAGCAGGAAGCCTTCGAAGCCCAATGCCTGCGCGCCGCCCTCGCCCGCCACAAGGGCGACATCAAGGCCGTACTCCATGAACTGCAACTGCCGCGCCGCACCCTGAACGAAAAGATGCAGCGCCATGGGTTGTTGCGGGAGATGTTTGTGGAGTGATGCTCTTTTCAGCAGAGGATTGATCCCTATTGGAGCGAGGCTTGCCCGCGAAGACGGTATATCTAATCGAAAAACTTTCTGAATGAACCGACCTCTTCGCGGGCAAGCCTCGCTCCAACAGATCTACGCGCGCAAGAATTAAGCGGTTTTCCGCTCATCCATGAACAGCAGCTGAGCGGATTTCCGCTCATAAAATCCCGCCAACCCTTCTAAACCGGGCCTCCATCAACTGGCACAGCTCCTGCTATAGCCACAGCCAGGCTGCGCATTGACGCGCCATTCCTAAAAATAATGACTGTAAGGAACATGATGGATACCTCCAGCTCAATGCCTAAAGGGTCGACCGGCACGGCGACTACGGAAAAAACCACCTCAACCCGTCTCAAATCAATTTTCAGTGGCTCGGTCGGCAACATGGTCGAGTGGTACGACTGGTACGTCTACGCCGCTTTCTCCCTGTACTTCGCCAAATCCTTCTTCCCCAAGGGCGACACCACGGCCCAACTGCTCAATACCGCTGCGATCTTTGCCGTAGGCTTTCTGATGCGCCCGATTGGCGGCTGGCTGATGGGTCTGTATGCCGACCGCAAGGGCCGCAAGGCAGCCTTGATGGCCTCGGTACTGCTGATGTGCTTCGGCTCGCTGATCATCGCGTTGACACCCGGCTATGAAGTCATTGGCGTCGGCGCCCCGATCCTGCTGGTATTTGCCCGCTTGCTACAAGGCCTGTCAGTCGGTGGTGAGTACGGTACTTCGGCGACCTATCTCAGTGAGATGGCGACCAAAGAGCGACGCGGCTTCTTCTCAAGCTTCCAGTACGTGACCCTGATCTCCGGCCAGCTCATCGCGCTGGCGGTGTTGATTGTCCTGCAACAGACCCTGACAACCGAACAGCTCTACGCGTGGGGCTGGCGTGTGCCGTTCGTGATCGGCGCGCTGTGCGCCGTTGTTGCGCTGTACCTGCGCCGTGGCATGGAAGAAACAGAGTCGTTTACTCGCAAGAAGAAAGAAAAAGCCAAAGAAAGCCTGATGCGCACCTTGATGCGCCACCCCAAGGAACTCATGACCGTAGTGGGTCTGACCATGGGTGGTACGTTGGCCTTCTATACCTACACCACGTACATGCAGAAATACCTGGTGAATACCGTCGGCATGAGCATCACTGACTCCACCACCATTTCAGCGGCAACATTGTTTCTGTTCATGGTGATCCAGCCTCTGGTGGGGGCGCTGTCTGACAAAATCGGTCGTCGCCCGATCCTGATTGCCTTCGGCGTCATGGGCACGCTTTGCACGGTCCCTATCCTGACCACATTGCATACGGTTCAGACTTGGTGGGGTGCGTTCTTCCTGATCATGGCGGCGCTGATCATCGTCAGCGGCTACACCTCGATCAACGCAGTGGTAAAGGCCGAGCTGTTCCCCACAGAAATCCGTGCGCTGGGCGTGGGCCTGCCGTATGCGCTGACCGTGTCGATCTTTGGCGGTACTGCGGAATACATCGCACTGTGGTTCAAGAGCATTGGGATGGAAACCGGCTACTACTGGTACGTCACCGCCTGCATCGCCTGTTCGCTGCTGGTGTATGTGTTCATGAAGGACACTCGCAAGCATTCGCGGATCGAAACTGATTGATTCATCATCAGTGCGATTGATCAAGGGCGGCCCTGCATTGCAAGGCCGCCCTTTTTTTCAGAGAGGATCCTGTCCAGATACTTTCAAGATGGTGCATTTTTCAGCTAAAAACCGGGCATTACCGGCAATTAATATCGAACTTCAAGTTTGTCAAGAGTGCTTATTGCAAGATTTTTCAAAGAAATGCACCAGTTCAAAGCACCACAGCCTGAAAGGCCCGAATATAGGGCCCTGTGGCTTACTATCATTTTTAGCGATGGTCGGTAGCAATCCGATTAACTTCTTAATAAATCCTGGGCGCGTAGCATTCACTCCATACCGAACTGACAAACCATTCGATTGGAGAACTACCATGAAAACTAACAAACTGATTTTCGGCATCGCATTTTCTGTTCTGGCTTCCAGCGCTTTCGCAGCTCCACACCTGCCAAGCCTGCCAGGTAACAACAACACTAATCTGATCGAGCCTACCTCGACTCTGACTGTTGCTGAAGGTGGCTCCAAGCACACTAACGTAGGTGGCATTCGCCAGGCTGCTGACGGTTCTGACCATGTAGGCGCTAATCGTCTGGCTGCCGATGGTGCTGATCGTGTTGGTGCAAATCGCCAGGCCGCTGACGGTTCCGACCATGTAGGTGCTAATCGTCTGGCTGCTGATGGTGCTGACCGCGTAGGTGCAAATCGCCAGGCTGCTGACGGTTCCGACCACGTTGGTGCTAATCGTCTGGCTGCCGATGGTGCTGACCGTGTAGGTGCAAACCGTCTGATCTGATCGTCAGACGTGTCCCTTCTAGCCCGGCTTAATGCCGGGCTTAATCGTTCAGGGCCACTGCTAATGTCCTGACGTGCTCTTTGCTGATGTAGCTCTTCTTGATGTGGCTCTTTTTGATATGAATCGGGCACTATATCGATTCTTTGCAAAGGCCATCATGGTTACAGGAATTGCCCATGTCAGATGACATCTACTCGTACCAACCTTCCCAGGGCCATGGCCTGCCCCACGATCCGTTCAACGCTATCGTCGGCCCGCGCCCCATTGGCTGGATCTCGTCCCAGGACGCCAACGGCAAGTTGAATCTGGCGCCTTATAGTTTTTTCAACGCCTTCAACTACATCCCGCCGATCATTGGTTTCTGCAGCGTCGGGCGCAAAGACAGCCTCAATAACATCGAGCAGACTGGCGAGTTCGTGTGGAACCTGGCGACCCGATCCCTGGCTGAAGCCATGAATCAGAGCTGCGCCCCGGTTGCAGCGGATGTGAGCGAGTTCGAACTGGCTAATCTGACCCCCCTTGCCTCACAAATCGTTGCCGTGCCGCGCGTGAAAGAAACGCCGGTTTCGTTCGAGTGCAAAGTCTCGCAGATCATCCAGCTGCAGCGAGCTGACAAGGAATTGGTCCCTAGCTGGTTGATACTCGGCGAAGTAGTAGCGGTACATATCGCCAAGTCACTGCTGAAGGATGGCATCTACGACACGGCGGCGGGTGAACCGATATTGCGTGGCGGCGGCCCGGCGGATTACTTCCAGCTGGGCCCCGAGGCGTTGTTCAAAATGCATCGGCCCAAGGCCTGATCAGTCAACGCTGAATGTTATTGCTGGAACACCAGATTGCCTTCGGCGTCGATGTCGAGCAACCGCGCCAACTCGCCGGTTGCAGCAACGTCGGCGTCATGGGCAGTCTTGAATATCTGACCGGCGAGCACTTTGTTGAACATCGGTGCGCCACCCGCATTCAGCGCTTTGACGGCGATAGCAGCGCTATAGCCTTCACCAGGTGCCCCACTCGGCACTACGGCTGAAACGGCTTCAAAATTGTTGAGTTCTTTACGTGCCATTGCTTGTGATCCTGCTTGTGCGTTTAAAGCAGGGGATTCTAAACCGCTGACGCTCAGATCGTGCGCAACATCTGCAGAGCCTTGTCTTGGGCTTCCTGTTCGGTAGCGAAGGTCTGGAAATCCAGGCTACTAACCATGTACGTCTGCACGATTTCAGAAAAAACTTGTACATGCGGCGCATCGAGCCAGGTATTCATCTGGTCTTCACTGGCCCATGACCCGGAGATCAGCCACAAGTCAGGGTCTTGGGGTGCGTTTTGCAAGGCGAAGCTCAAGCAGCCACTGGCATTGCGCGAAGGCTCGATCAGGGCGAGCAGGCGTGCACCGAGTTTTTCACTTTGCCCTTTCCTTGCGCGGGCGAAAACGAGATGGCTCACTGCTGATGATTGAGGCATGGTCGTAATTCCTTTCAGGTGTCGAGGAAGAGTGCCGAGGCGGGATTTTCCGGGTTTGGCAACAGGGTTCGAGATTAGGGTCTGCTGGCAATAGCCGTTAGCCGGTTTCTGCCAGCTTCTTGCCCGATCCTGCATTGGAGCCAGGCTCACCTTGCCAGCCCGAGCCTGACCCCAACCGCACGCACGCAGATTCAGGCAAGAGATGTGACGGTTTTTCGCGCTGCAAAACCGGCATCAGCAGAATCAGGCAATCATTTGGCAGGATTAGCGTAACGCCCGTGCTTGCACAAAAATAAGCTGGGCGCATAAACCCCAAGCCTATAAAACGAAGCATTGAGGGACGCACCGAATGTCGCAACCACAACAGAGTCTTGAGCCCGTCAGTGAACACCTGGAAAAGCAGCGCGCTGAACTGGCCGAGCTTATTCGGCGCTTTACTCCCGGCGAAGGTAGTTTCCAGACCGCTATTGAGCCGCTGTTCATGGTGCGCTACGAAAGCGCATCGCAATCGTTACCAGCCTTGGCCCAGCCAGCGCTGTGCCTTTTCGCCCACGGCAGCAAGGAAGTGCGCCTCGGGGATGAAATCTATACCTATGATCCCCTCAACTATCTGGTGCTGTCGGTGGCGATGCCCCTGAGTGGCCGAATCCTAAATGCCACTCCCGAGCAACCCAATCTGGCGCTGCGTCTGGACATCGACCCTGCGGACATCAACGCCTTGATCGCCGAAGCCGGCCCTATGAGCGTGCCCACCCGGCCAAGCGGTCGCGGCCTGTATATCGAACGCATTGACACCCAGCTATTGGACGCCGTGCTGCGGCTGTCACGCTTGCTGGACAACCCTAAAGACATTCCCATGCTTGCACCGCTGATCAAGCGTGAAATCCTTTACCGATTGCTGCGTAGTCAGCAGGGTCATCGCCTGTACGAAATCGCGATTACCAACTGCCAGACCCATCGCGTCACCCAAGCAATCAAATGGCTTAACGAGCATTTCGCCGAGCCCCTGCGCATCGAAGAACTGGCTCGGGAGGTGAACCTCAGTATTTCCACCCTGCACCATCGGTTCAAAGCAGTCACCGCCATGAGTCCGTTGCAATATCAGAAGCAACTGCGCTTACAGGAAGCGCGGCGCTTGATGCTCAACGATGGGCTCGACGCTTCGGCGGCAGGCTACAAAGTCGGCTATGAAAGCCCGTCTCAGTTCAGCCGCGAATACAGCCGGCTGTTCGGCGCCCCTCCCCTGCGGGATATGGCGCGGTTGAGGGTGATGGTTTGAGCGCCCGCTTCCCTGATGACGATGCTTTCCCTGTGGGAGCGGTGCTTGCCCGCGATAAGGCTGGACGCGATTAACCTGATATCTGTGGCGCCCTTATCGCGGGCAAGCACCGCTCCCACATGGACCGCGTACAGTCTTAAAACTCCGCCATCCACCCCCGCTGATCAATCTCGATCAAAGTAGGCCCCGATCGCTCGTTGGCCGCATGCAGCGCCGCCTTCAATGCTTCAACGTCAGACACCCCTTCTGCGGCACAACCGAGGGCTTTGGCGACGCCGATGAAATCCGGGGTGTAGATATCCACACCAATGGGCTCGATGGCGCGGTTGACCATGTACTTCTTGATCTCTTCGTAACCCTGGTTATTCCACAGCAGGATGATGATCGGCGTGCGCGCTTCCACGGCGCTGGCCAGCTCCGGCAAGGTGAACTGCAAGCCACCATCGCCGATCAGGCAAGCAACCGGATTTCCCGCACCACCATCGACGCTGCCCAGCCACGCGCCGATGGCCGCCGGCAAGGCGTAGCCAAGTGTTCCGTACCCGGTCGAAGAGTTGAACCAGCGGCGTGGCTGCTCCAGATTCAGCGTCAGGTTGCCGGTGTACACCGGTTGCGTCGAGTCGCCGACCATCACGATATCGGGCAGCACCTCCAGGACAGTCTGTAGAAAGATTGTCTGCGCACGAGTCGCCGCGTCCCAGGAAAGGTCCAGGGTTTGGCGCAAAGCCGCCACGCGCTTGACTCCCCAATCGGCATTCCGCTCGCCAAGGGAGTCTTGCTCCAGCGCGGCCAGCAGAGCTTCGGCGGCAGTCTGCGCATCAGATACCAGTGCCACTTTGGGTGAGAAGTTACGCACTGTCTGGTCAGGATCAACGTCGATGCGCAGCAGTGTGCCGGGGATTTTGAAATGGCCCTGGAAGGTAATGTCGTAATCGGTTTCTGCCAGTTCGGTGCCGATGGCCAGCACCACATCCGCGGCTTCGATCAACTCACGTGTCGGATCAAGCGCCTGCGTGGAGCCGATCAACAACGGATGACCGGACCCCAGCATGCCTTTGGCATTGATGGTCAGGGCAACCGGCGCTTGCAGCAGCTCGGCAACCTGCCTCAAGGCTGACGCCGCTTCGATAGCGCCGCCGCCCGCCAGGATCAGCGGGCGTTTGGCGCTGGCAAGCAGTTTGCCCATTTGGCTGATAGCAGCTGGCGAGGGGCCGGCGCGGCTGATGCTTACAGGCTCACTGTCGAGCAAGGCATCGGCATTCTCTACCAATACGTCCAGCGGAATTTCAATGTGCACAGGACGTGGGCGCCCAGCCTGAAACAAGGCAAATGCCCGGGCCAGAACGCTTGGTAACTCGGCGGCTGACATCAGCGTATGGGAGAACGCCGCAACCCCTGCCACCAGCGCGCCTTGCGACGGGAGCTCATGCAGCTTGCCCCGGCCGCCGCCCAACTGGCTGCGGGACTGAACGCTGGAGATGACCAGCATCGGGATCGAATCGGCATAGGCCTGGCCCATGGCAGTGGTGATATTGGTCATTCCGGGGCCGGTAATAATGAAGCAAACCCCCGGTTTGCCGCTGGTGCGCGCATAGCCGTCGGCCATGAACCCTGCACCCTGCTCATGCCGCGGCGTGATATGTCTGATCGCCGAGCCCGCGAGGCCACGGTACAACTCCACGGTGTGCACGCCGGGAATGCCAAACACCTTCTCGACGCCATAAGCCTCAAGTAACTTCACCAACACTTCACCGCAGGTTGCCATCGCTATTTTTCCTGATTGATTTGAGGGGACCTGTGTCGAATGCCCCGAACACCCTGTAGGAGCTGCCGAACGCTGCGAAGGCGGTGTGTCATATAAACATGTCTTCGCAGCCTTCGGCAGCTCCTACAAATACCAACAATCTGAACCAACGGGCCGCTATAACTTTTCACACCATACTGGCGAAAAGATATGCCATTTGGATCCTACGGCCTGCTTCGCCACGACCTAGACTCCTGACAGTCCTGTTCAGAACTGCTCAGTAGTTGGGATGAGGTTAACCGAGATGAATATAAAAATAAGAAGGTGTTTGTCTGTAGTCGGTGTAGCTGCGGTTATTGCGCTTTATGCTACCAGCGCTTATCGGGTGGAAATGGCGCGCCAGGCTCCTAAACACGTTGCAAGTTGCAGCTTCGGCCACTGCGTTCCGGCGAATGCCACTTTCAGTGCCTTGCGATGAGGCCGGGCTGAAGCGATTAAGTCTTGAGAATTGCGTAAGGCAACTATCGATTAGGAAGCTATCGGCTTAGACTGATCGCCTTCCTCCGTTGGCCTCGACGGGGCATCACTGTCGATCAGGTTCTGTCTTGACCAGTCTCAATCACACCACGCCGTCCATCCGCAGCGTTTTGTCTGCATTGATGATGGCGGTATTTCTCAGTGCTCTGGATCAGACGATCGTCGCCGTCTCGATGCCAGCCATCTCTGCCCAATTCAATGATTTCGACCTCCTGGCCTGGGTTATTTCCGCCTATATGGTGGCGTTGACCGTGGCCGTGCCCATCTACGGCAAGCTGGGCGATCTTTATGGGCGGCGCAAATTGATGCTGTTCGGGCTTGGGCTGTTCACCCTGGCCTCGCTGTTCTGCGGAGCCGCACAAAGCATGGAGCAACTGGTTCTGGCCAGGGTCCTTCAGGGGATTGGCGCGGGCGGCATGGTCTCGGTGAGTCAGGCGATCATCGGCGATCTGGTGCCTCCCCGGGAGCGTGGCCGTTATCAGGGTTATTTCAGCGGTATGTACGCGACCGCCAGTGTTGCCGGCCCGGTTCTGGGCGGCTTCATGACCGAGTACCTGTCGTGGCGCTGGGTGTTTCTGATCAACCTGCCACTGGGGCTGGGTGCCTGGTGGATCGCCAAACGTACGTTGCTCGGGCTGCCAGTCCCGCAAAGAAAGCCGATCATTGATTACCTGGGCACGGTATTGATGATCATCGGCTTGACCGCGTTATTGCTGGGCATCACCGAGATTGGTCAGGGCCGTGGCTGGCGGGACCAGCAGGTGGTGATTTTGCTGGGTATCGCGTTGCTGGGGCTGGTGCTGTTTGTCCTTTACGAGCGCCGCACCATTGAGCCGTTGCTGCCGATGCATCTGTTCGCCAACCGGACTGCGGTGCTGTGCTGGTGCACGATATTTTCCACCAGCTTTCAGGCGATCTCGCTGATCGTACTGGTGCCGCTGCGCTTTCAGACAGTCACCGGCGGCGGCGCTGACAGCGCGGCCCTGCACCTGCTGCCCTTGGCGATGGGTATGCCCATGGGCGCCTTTTTCGCGGGCCGTCGCACCTCGCTGACCGGTCGCTATAAACCGATGATCCTGACCGGTGCGCTTTTAATGCCACTGGCCATTCTGGGCATGGCCTTCACCCCACCGCAATCGGTGGTGCTGACCAGCCTGTTCATGGTCCTGACCGGGATCGCCAGCGGTATGCAGTTCCCCACCTCGCTGGTCGGCACACAGAATTCCGTGGCTGTTCAGGACATGGGCGTCGCCACCAGCACCACCAATCTGTTTCGCTCGCTGGGGGGAGCGGTAGGTGTGGCCGTCATGTCTGCGCTATTGCTGGCGATGCTGCAAGGCACTGGCCTTGCCCATATCAGCTCAGGCTCCATCGGTGGCGAGGGCACATCCGGCAACGTTTTGATGGACAGCCTTAATGCCGCAAGCGGCCCGGCGTTGCAGACCCTGCGTGGGGAATTGGCGATGACCTTCAGGCACTTGCTGATGATCAGCGCGGCGGTCTCACTGTTCGGACTGGCCGCCGCGCTGTGTATGCCCAACAACTTGTTGCGTGGGAAAGGCCACAAAGAGGCGTAGGACTGAAGACTGTAGGAGCTGCCGAAGGCTGCGAACCGCAGTGTGTCATACCGTCCGAGGTTCGCAGCCTTCGGCAGCTCCTACACGGTCACCCGCTGTAATACCCCACCGCCACCAGATAATTCCCCGCTTTACGCATGTACGCGTGTTTGTTCTCCACCTTGCCGGTCACCGGGTTGCGCCAGCGGTATTCATATTCACCGGCGTCCTGCCTGGCGATCATCGCCAGCATGGGTTCACCCACTGGCTTGCCTTGGGGATCCTTGACCTTGTTGAAGTCGGTATTGATCAGTCGCAGATTGGTGCCGTGTGCCACGTAGCGTTTGCTTTTCAGGTCGACCACGAACACGTAGAGGTCATCCTGCAAAAAACCACCGCGCAGGTCGTTGATTGCAGCCAGGGTGCCTTTCTCATCGCGACTTAACTCGGCAACCGCTTTATCCAGCAATGCCCTGGCTTGCTCAGGCGCCGCCCGGGGCACGTAATAGCCGACGGCCAGGATCCGCTCGGCAACGCGCTGAAAATAGACATGCTTGCGTTCGACCTTGCCGTCCGCCCAGTTGTGCCAGCGGTAATCAGCCTGCTGGACGCCTTTTTCCTCAGGCGTGGTGAGCACCTCCTTGAACGCTTGTTGCAGGTCAGGCTCCAGCACCTGAGTGACGTCTCGCCCGATCAACGCCACCGACGGGCCGCCACTGGCGAGCATTGTGCCGTGGGTATCGACCACGAAAACGTAACGTTCGCCATCCACAAATTCGCCCTGGCGACTGAACTCCGCAAACGCCTTGTCACCGATTTGCTGATAACGCGCCACGGCTTTTTCGAGCAGCGCCCTGGCGGCGGGCCCCTGCTCCGGGCTTTCAGCCCCCGCCCACGATTGGCCAAGCCAGGCACAACAGACAAAACCCAGTACCACGGACCTCAATGAAACCTGCATCGCGGACACCTCTTTTTTATAAGTCTGAGCAGAGCTTAGACAAAGGCCGGGCGATGCAGAATCATTCATAAGATCAGGGCCAGGTATTGCCTGCCGCCCTTGGGATCATTCAGGGTCCGCCGACCAGAACCACTGGGTACGTTCCGCTTTGAGATGCTCAAAAGCAGGCATGATGTCACCCTCGTTGAAAAAACGCCGGGATCGCGCCTTGGCATTGCTGAACCAGTATCCGGTCTGCGGACAGGGTTGACCGGCTCTCACAGGCGGCTTGGGTTTTTCCTCAAAACGGTCGTACCACTGCAGAGTGGATTGCTCGGTGAAGCCCCTCCCCCGAATCGGGTAAGGATGCAGGCAACCGGTGGTACGCACTCGCACCGGTCCGAGGACATGGTGCAGCGCTCTATACGCACGGGATGGCGCCTCGCTTTTTTCACCCAGCATCGGCAGCAACCCGGTTCGCACCAGCAATCCGGCGTCATAACCCTGGAAAACAACATCACTGTGGGCACTGAGCTGGCGACGCAATCGATCATTGCCACCCAATATTTTGACGAATCGACTGCCCAGTACGGTGTACCAGCTGACGCCCTTGATTCGGTCAAGCAGGTACAGGCTTTCCAGATGCGGACCGGCATCGACCATCAGCCCGGTATGCTCCTGAGCGAAGCGATATTCCACCGGCAAATAGCGTGCGTCGTCATCAGGCATGATGCACGCCAGGCCTCCATAGCCATGCTCGGTAAGCACTTGATCGCACAAATACTTGAGCCAGCCTTCGTAAGTCTTGGCGCCCTCCCTCTCCTCGAGCAGAGACCACGGCAAAATCATTTTCAGGCATGAGTGGTCCGTATCATTCTGGCTTTTGCCTGCACCCATTACGAACATCCTGTGGGTGGCCGCTTCAGCGGAGTTGGCACTGGAGATTGACCACAGCAACGGCTCTTCCGCCGGGGACTCGAGAATCTGACGGCGACAAGTAGCGAACCCGCTCGGCGACAGCTTGCGTAGGTGTTTGTAGGACTGCCATTTGAGAAACGGGCGGAAGGTTTCATAGAAGCGGCTGAAGCACGCCTCCAGCCGTCGCCGGGTATCGACCGTATGGCCGTGCTTGAAATACAGGGTCGTCATCAATCCGAGGCGAACAAGCGGCACGCCTCTTGCTGAAACAACCGTCAGTTGCTCAGCCTTTTGCCTGAGCTCAGCCAGGATCCTTACAATTTCAGATACAGTTTCTGACACGCTTTAAACTCCCCGGCAACCCACTCATGTGCTAACGGGGCGCAGAGTGAAGGGAGTTTCAGAAGGGAGCAATACGGTAAAGGCAGTTTGGGAAATCAGCTACAAAGTTCAAGAAGCGTCCTACTCCCAGTTCACAAATTTCCGCGTTTACCGAACATTTTTTGTAAGACATAGTCGTAGTGGCATTGCGCCAACAAGGTAAACGATGGGTAAACTGACTGGGCAGTCACCCACCATTTCGTTATAGATAGGCAGGGCGGCGACAAAAGGTTGCAGGCGGGACGCACTAATGGGATCAGTTACGTAAAGCAGGACTCAGGCGCAACATATCGAGCCCCGCCTCAACCCATTTTTCTGCCTGATCACTGATCGAATAACTGTCGGGGATGAGCAGCCACTGACCGAGCATGCCATCGATGTACGCATGCAATGAAATCGAAGCGCGCGCCGTGTCCAGATCTGCAGGCAGTTGACCTTTGCGCACGGCGTTACTCAAGGCCAGACCAATGCGGTCGTTGCACTCAAGAGCACTCTCCTGCCGCTGACGGCGGAAGTCACACATTTCATCGGTAAATTCACATTTATGAAACAGAATCTCATTGATGCGACGGGTTTTCGGATCCAGCGCAACTTCATGAAACAAATGAATAAGGAGATTCTTCATGCAGCCCAATGGATCGGCTTCGTCCTCGCTTTCGCTCGCCTTGGCCATCTCCTCCAGGGGCTCCTGGATGCTGTCCAGCATGGCCTGCACCAGATCGGCTTTATTACTGAAGTGCCAGTAGATCGCGCCTCGCGTCACCCCAGCCAGGCTCGCGATATCCGCCAGAGTCGTGCGCGCCACCCCTCTCTCATAGAACGCTTTTTCAGCGGCCTCAAGAATCAGACTGCGGGTGACCTGAGCTTCCTCTTTGGTGCGACGGACCATGGCATCAAAACCTCAATAAATATACTCCAGGCTCCGAGTGACGCGGGCTTGAAGCAAAAACGGGCGGCATTTGTTTTGCCTTGTCCCGAACCTGTAATCCCCTGTCTGCGCGGCTTTGCGCCGCAGAAATGGGTATTTACAAACAACCGTGAATGTAAGTATATTCATTAGCTTGCTACTAATCCAACCAGAATTTTTTATCCCTTCCAATTTTTCTTGAGCACTCAAGGCTCCAGACCCGAGGATCTTCATGCAATTCAAGCCAGCTGTTACCGTTCTGGTCACTGCCGTCGCCCTGGCCACACTGCTAAGTGGATGCAGTAAAAAGGAAGAAGCGGCAGCCCCTGCCGCACCACCTCCTCAGGTCGGCGTCGTTACCATCAAAGCTCAGCCTTATACGTTGACTACAGACCTGCCGGGCCGTACCACGGCCTACCGCATTGCCGAAGTGCGGCCGCAGGTCAACGGCATCATTCTCAAGCGCCTGTTTACCGAAGGTGCGGAAGTGAAAGCCGGTCAGCAGCTTTATCAGATCGACCCGGCGCTTTACGAGGCCACGGCCAACAGCGCCAGTGCGACCCTGCAATCGGCCAAGTCCCTGGCCGACCGCTATAAGCAGTTGGTGAACGAACAGGCTGTCAGTCGTCAGGAATACGACAACGCGCGATCGACCACTCAGGAAGCTCAGGCTGCCCTGCAGACCGCGCAGATCAATCTGCGTTACACCAAGGTCATGGCGCCGATTTCCGGCCGTATCGGTCGTTCCGATGTGACCGAGGGCGCTCTGGTGACCAGCGGGCAGACCAACGCAATGGCGACCATCCAGCAGCTGGATCCGATCTACGTTGACGTGACTCAATCCTCAGCTGAAATGCTCAAGCTCAAGCGCGACCTGGAAACCGGCAAGCTGCAGAAAGCCGGTGATAACGCTGCCACGGTCAAACTGACCCTGGAAGATGGCAGTGAATACAGCAAACCAGGCAAGCTGGAGTTCTCGGAAGTGTCGGTAGACCAGGCCACTGGCTCGGTGACCTTGCGCGCAGTGTTCCCCAACCCTGATCACATCCTGCTGCCGGGCATGTTCGTCCACGCACAGCTGCAGGCTGGCGTCAGCGCCAAGGCGATCCTCGCTCCGCAGCAAGGCGTGACCCGCGACCTCAAAGGCACGCCGAGCGCTCTGATCGTGAACAAGGACAACAAGGTCGAGCAACGCCAACTGGTCGCCAACCGCACTGCCGGTGCTTTCTGGCTGGTGGAGAAAGGCTTGAACGAGGGTGATCGCGTGATCACCGAAGGTCTGCAGTACGTCAAGCCAGGTGCTGAAGTGACCGTGAAGGATGCGGGCAACCTCACCGAAGCCCAGTCTGCCCCTGCCGCTGGCAAAGGTGAGTAATCGATGTCTAAATTCTTTATTGACCGCCCCATCTTCGCCTGGGTATTAGCCCTGGTGGTGATGCTGGTGGGTACGCTTTCGATCCTGAAACTACCGATCAACCAATACCCGGCCATTGCGCCGACCGCTATTGATATCCAAGTCACTTACCCAGGTGCCTCTGCACAAACCGTGCAGGACACTGTGGTGCAGATCATCGAGCAACAGCTCAACGGTATCGACAACCTGCGCTATGTTTCCTCGGACAGTAACTCCGACGGCAGCATGACCATTACCGTGACGTTCAACCAGGGCACCAACCCGGACACCGCCCAGGTGCAGGTCCAGAACAAGCTCAACCTGGCGACCCCGCTGCTGCCACAAGAAGTACAGCAGCAGGGCTTGCGGGTTACCAAGTCGGTGAAGAACTTCCTGCTGGTGATCGGCGTTGTTGCTGAAGACGGCAGCGGCCTGACTCGGGAAGACCTGTCCAACTACATCGTTTCCAACATCCAGGACCCGATCTCGCGGACCTCTGGTGTAGGTGACTTCCAGGTATTCGGTTCGCAGTACGCCATGCGTATCTGGCTGGACCCGGCCAAGCTCAATAACTTTCAGCTGACCCCCGTGGAAGTGAGCGCAGCCATTAGCGCGCAGAACGTTCAGATCGCTACCGGTCAACTGGGCGGCCTGCCCGCCATGCCTGGTACACAGCTGAACGCGACGATCATCGGCAAGACCCGCCTGCAAACAGCCGAACAGTTCGGCAACATTCTGCTCAAGGTCAACACCGACGGTTCGCAAGTGCGCCTGCACGACGTGGCGCGGATCGGTCTTGGCGGTCAGAACTACAGTATTGATGCACAGTTCAACGGCAAACCGGCTTCCGGCATGGCGATCAAACTGGCCTCCGGCGCTAACGCTCTGGACACTGCCAAGGCAATTCGCGCCACCGTTTCCAACCTGGAGCCTTTCTTCCCGCCCGGGATGAAAGTGGTTTATCCGTACGACACTACGCCTACGGTAACCGAGTCGATTTCCGGCGTTGTACACACCCTGATCGAAGCCATCGTGCTGGTGTTCCTGGTGATGTACCTGTTCCTGCAAAACCTGCGCGCGACCATCATCACCACGATGACCGTGCCAGTGGTATTGCTCGGCACGTTCGGGATCCTGGCAGCGTTCGGATTCACCATTAACACCCTGACCATGTTCGGCATGATTCTGGCCATCGGACTTTTGGTGGACGACGCCATCGTGGTGGTGGAGAACGTCGAGCGGGTCATGGCCGAGGAGCATTTATCGCCCAAAGAGGCGACGAAGAAATCCATGGCGCAAATCCAGGGCGCACTGGTAGGTATCGCCATGGTGCTCTCGGCGGTACTGCTGCCGATGGCATTCTTCGGCGGCTCCACGGGGGTTATTTATAAACAGTTCTCGATCACTATCGTTTCAGCGATGGCCCTCTCGGTTCTGGTTGCACTGATCTTCACCCCGGCCTTGTGCGCCACCATGCTCAAGCCAATCGATCCGGAGAAACACGGCCAACCGAAAAAAGGTTTCTTCGGCTGGTTCAACCGCACGTTCGATCGCAGCGTCGTCAGCTACGAAAACGGCGTGAAGCGCATGGTCACCCACAAGTTGCCTGCGTTTATCGTTTACCTGGTGATCGTCGCCGGCATGATTTTCCTGTTCACCCGCATCCCGAGTGCGTTCCTGCCCGAAGAAGACCAGGGCGTGATCTTCGCTCAGGTACAGACTCCGGCTGGTTCGTCTGCCGAGCGTACACAGAAAGTCATCGATGAAATGCGCGACTTCCTGCTCGATACGGAAAACGGCGAAGGCGCAGGCGTGAAATCGGTGTTCAGCGTCAACGGCTTCAACTTCGCCGGTCGTGGTCAGAGTTCGGGCCTTGCGTTCGTGATGCTCAAACCGTGGGACGAGCGTGACTCGAACAACACCGTGTTCGAGATCGCCAAGCGCGCCCAGGCGCACTTCTTCTCCTTCCGCGATGCAATGGTGTATGCCGTCGTACCGCCTTCGGTACTGGAGCTGGGTAACGCCACCGGCTTTGACGTTTACCTGCAGGATCAGGGCGGTGTCGGTCACGAAAAACTGCTTGAGGCTCGTAACCAGTTCCTCGGCATGGCGGCGCAAAGCAAGATCCTGGCGGGCGTACGTCCAAACGGTCTGGGCGACGAGCCGCAGTACCAGCTCACCGTCGATGACGAGAAAGCGAGCGCGCTGGGCATCACGCTGGCGAACATCAACCAGACTTTGTCCATCGCTCTGGGTGGCAGCTACGTCAACGACTTCATCGACCGTGGTCGTGTGAAGAAGGTGTACGTACAGGGTGAAGCATTTGCCCGTATGACCCCGGAAGACCTCAACAAATGGTACGTGCGCAACGACTCCGGGACCATGGTGCCGCTGTCGGCCATCGCCAAGGGCGAGTGGATCTACGGTTCGCCAAAACTGTCGCGCTATAACGGCGTAGCGGCGATGGAAATCCTGGGTACTCCGGCACCGGGCTACAGCTCGGGTCAAGCCATGGCGGAAGTCGAGGCCATTGCCAAGAAACTGCCAGCCGGTATCGGCTACGCGTTTACCGGCCTGTCCTTCGAAGAACGCCTGTCCGGCTCGCAAGCGCCTGCGTTGTATGCGCTGTCGATGCTGGTGGTGTTCCTCTGTCTGGCGGCTCTGTATGAAAGCTGGTCGATTCCGATCGCGGTCATGTTGGTAGTGCCGCTCGGTGTCATCGGCGCATTGATGGCCACCAGCCTGCGAGGCCTCTCCAACGACGTGTTCTTCCAGGTGGGCTTGTTGACGACCATCGGGCTGGCGGCGAAGAATGCGATCCTGATTGTCGAATTCGCCAAAGAGCTGCATGAGCAGGGCAAGAGTCTGGTGGATGCGGCGATGGAAGCCTGTCGCATGCGTCTGCGTCCGATCATCATGACCTCCATGGCGTTCATCCTCGGCGTTGTGCCGTTGGCGATCTCCACCGGCGCAGGTTCGGGTAGCCAGCATGCAATCGGTACGGGCGTGATTGGCGGTATGATCACAGCCACCATTCTGGCGATCTTCTGGGTCCCGATGTTCTATGTTGCCGTGTCGTCGATGTTCAAAGGCAAAGACAAGGACAAGCAACACAAGTCCGAAATTTCACACGATGAGGCTGGCCAATGAGCAAGTCCCTGATCTCTCTGGCAGTCACTGCGGTCATCCTCAGTGGTTGCTCGTTGATCCCTGAATACAAGCAACCTGCAGCGCCGGTCGCCGCCCAATACCCGCAAGGCCCGGCGTACGCGCCGGCCGAAGCGGCCAATGTCGCGGCAGCGGAACAAGGCTGGCGGCAGTTTTTCCGCGATCCGGCTCTGCAACAGCTGATCCAGACCTCGCTGGTCAATAACCGCGACCTGCGTGTCGCGGCGCTGAACATCGACGCCTACCGTGCGCAGTACCGCATCCAGCGCGCTGACCTGTTCCCGGCTGTGTCGGCTACAGGTAGCGGCAGCCGTCAGCGGGTTCCAGCTGATTTGTCCACCACCGGTCAGTCGGGCATTACCAGCCAGTACTCCGCCACTCTGGGCATCAGCGCTTACGAACTCGACCTGTTTGGTCGAGTCCGCAGCCTGAGCGAGCAAGCGTTGCAGACTTACTTCTCCAGTGAAGAAGCACGGCGCAGCACACAGATCAGCCTGGTGGCGAACGTCGCCAATGCCTACATGACCTGGCAAGCCGACAAAGAACTGCTCAAGCTGACCGAAAACACCCTCAAGGCGTTTGAAGAAAGCTATCGCCTGACTTCGCGCAGCAATGAAGTGGGTGTGTCTTCGGCACTGGATCTGAGCCAGGCACGCACCTCGGTGGAAAGCGCCCGGGTTGCACTGGCACGCTACCAACGCCAGGTCGCACAGGATCAGAACAACCTGACCCTGCTGCTGGGCACCGGTATCCCAAGCAATTTGCCTGAGGCCCAACCGCTGAGCGCCGATCTGCTGAGCGAAATGCCAGCGGGTATGCCTTCCGAGCTGTTGCAACGTCGTCCGGACATTCTGCAGGCCGAGCATGAACTTCTGGCTGCCAACGCCAATATTGGCGCTGCACGAGCTGCGTTCTTCCCAAGCATCAGCCTGACGGCCAATGCCGGTACGCTCAGCCCGGACCTGTCGGGTCTGTTCAAGGGCGGCTCGGGTACCTGGTTGTTCCAGCCGAGCATCAATATCCCGATCTTCAACGCTGGTAGCCTGCGTGCCAGCCTGGATTACTCGAAAATCCAGAAAGAGATCAGCGTCGCCAATTACGAGAAGGCGATTCAAACCGCCTTCCAGGAAGTGTCCGACGGCCTGGCTTCACGCAAGACTTACAGCGAACAGTTGCAAGCACAGAGCGATTTCGTCGGTGCCAACCAGGATTACTACCGTCTTGCAGAGCGTCGCTACCGTATTGGTATCGACAGCAACCTGACGTTCCTGGATGCCCAGCGTTCGCTGTTCAGTGCTCAACAGTCGCTGATCACCGACCGTCTGTCCCAGCTCACCAGCGAGGTCAACCTGTACAAGGCCCTCGGCGGCGGCTGGTATGAGCAAACCGGACAAGCCAAACCTGTCTCGCAAGAGAAGCCGTCAGTCCAGTTGTTCTGATGGCTCATCCGACAGCCGCCTGATCCGGGCGGCATCGATGGCTGAAGTTGTTCCAAAAAAATGCCCGCAGCGCACGCTACGGGCATTTTTTTTGGCAGAGGAATCTGACGGCTTTGGTGCAACAAGCCGTGCGCCTGGTCTCCAGCCGACCGTTGCGCCCCCTTCCCTTCAAACCTTGGAAATCACCAGACAACATTCTCCCGACTCTCCTCATCGTTTGATGGATTCATGGCTTCATGCATAAAACTCTGGAGCATGAAATTCATGCTGAAGGCTGACGAAAACGCTTTGCCTGCCAGCTCGTAAGCCAGACCGTCTTGCTGCTGGTCTTCCTTGAGTTTCGCCATGACCTTCTGCAGTACCTCCATTTGCGCACCTGTGGTTTTGAAGGTTTTTTCACCGTCAGCCCCTACGTAATTCCTGAGAAACTCCTGCGCATTGAAGCCCTCCTGAGCAGCCATCAGCGCTGTATAAAACGCTTCATAGTCGGCGTCGTATTCGGCGGAGTTATTGTCTCGAGAGGCGCCCCCCAGCCGATTCAATCGCTCATCAAGCGAAACCACAGCCGATGAGCCTGTTGCTGGGGGCACAGGTTTGTTGAACGAAATGGCATCAAGCGACATTGTCGGTATCTCCGGACAGGGTTTGAGAGCAAGGCTCGGGCGGCTCAGTCAGGTAACTCTCTGTGTGATTGCGCAGGACTTGAACAAAGCCCTCGTCCAACGAGCGTATGGCATCAGGCAGTGCCTTCACCCGAGCCATCAGGCGAGGGGCGAGACGCTCGCGAATCGATTTGAGATCGAACTCCAACACCTGATGCCCCATGCGAAGCAGGTATCGCTCCTGATCGTGGTACTCGATGGACACGGGGCCATCCCAACGACTACGCAAACCCTCTGCCAGATCTTTACCCTTGCTACGGCAATGGCCAGGCATCAGGACGTACAGAGTTTCGGCAGTCGTTGCCTGTTGTTCACCCAACCACTGGGCAAGGGCTTGCTCAAGCCATTGATCCTGCTGCAGCAGATCACCCAACAACTGCTCGGCAGCCTGCGCAAGATCCTGACGCAACTGAGCGCCAAGGACCCGTGAACGCACCAGAAGCTCGGCCATATCGGCGCTGGCCTGGAGAATTCCATGGCCATACCCTTCTTGAAAGGCGTAGGCCCGAATGGAGTCGGATTCGTCGTTGGCCTGGGCGATGTGCTGGCTGGCACGACGGCGGGCCGTATCAAGTAAATGCCGGCGATGCCGTGCAGCAGCCAGGTCTTCGCGGGAAAACCGATCGCCGCCCTGGGGTGGAATATCAGTCAATTTGCGAATGGATTCGAGCATGTTGTATCGCCAAGGCAAGTAAGGCCGCATCGGGCGTCGTGGGAGCCAGCAACTGCTGACGTGCGATGACTTGAGGAGAAAATTGCAGAGGCAGGCGCTCAAGCAGAGCCGGCGCCACCCGCCCCCGCCATGCAAGCAGCGCATTCAGTCCAACGGCGTCCAGTTGCTCGCCGAGCTGTTCACCGCCTTCCAGCACGAATTCCGCCAGGCGCGGAGCAATCGAGCAACTGGCGAATGCACGCACCGACCTGGACAGATTGCACATCGCAGCCCCCCTGGTGAGATGGGGCCAAGCCGCCTGGGCGCCTATCAAACGAGCCACTACGGGCAACAGATCCCAGTATTCAAGCCACAGATCAGTGACGGGTGAGCGTTCGACATCAGGCATGCCAGCACTCAGCCCTAATCCCTGAAGCACGATATCGTTGAGCACATCCCGGGCCTGCGGGGTATTCATCGACGAAGGTACCTGCAGACGATGGGGGTGCAGGTATGCCAGAGGATGTGTCAGAACCCGTTGTATTTGCTCATTTCGTGCCGGCATCTTGCTTCCCTTCACTCAGACGCCGGATCGACCGCTGGCGTTGCCACCACAAACTGCAGGCAATGATGCCTAGCAGCACAGCTACAGCGCCCAGCCAAACGCTATCAGACAGGGAAGTTTGAGGCTCCAGCGTGGGCAATGCGTGCTGAATCACCGAACGGCGCGACAGCACCACCGAGATATTGTCGTACTCGACATCAGCAAAACTGTTTATTAGAAATCGCTTGATGTCGCTTATCAGCAATTGGCCTTCAACATCGCGCTCATGCACCACCAGCGCGGAGAGATGGACCGGACTGGACTTGCGCCCACCTTCGCCGGCATCCAGGTCATAGCTGACATGCACCCGCGCGCTGACGATACTTTCGAGGGTGAGCAGCGATTGCTCAAGGCGTTGTTCAATAGCGGAATAAAGCCGGGCTTTTTCCGCCCGAGGCGAGGCGACCAGAGCGTCGCTTGGAAACATCTGCGACACCTCAAGGCGGGGTCGCGATGGCAGCGCATACAGATTCAACAAGTCGACTGCAGCGGCAAAATCGGCCTGGCGGATGCTGACGCTGTAACCGGTCTTACCGTTATCCAGCTTGCTCGCAGCGATGTTATTGCGCTGCAAAACCGACACAACTTCGTTGGCCTGTTGTTGATCGAGCGCCTCCAGCAAGGCCGGCTGCCGACAGCCGACCAGGGTAAAGCAAAGCAGCGCCAACGCTGCGTAAGCCTTCATGATGAACGCAACAAGGTTTCAACGGTGCTTACGCCCTTTCGCACCATGGCGTTGATCATCGAAACGTCAACGGTGTATTCGCCCATTCGTTGTTGCAATGCAGCCAGAACTTCAGGGTCGGTAATATCCGAACGCTTGAGCATGGCGTCAATGGTCTGGGTTCTGGATTCTGTATCAGCAGCAGAACTTGCGAATGCCTGTAGCAGACGCTGCTCCAGATTGACCACTGATGTCTCACCCGGCACCCGCAGCTCGGCGAAACGCGCCTGGGATACACCCGACGCAGAGATAGTTTGAAGAGGCATTAAATACTCACAAAGCACATGGCAACCCCCGTCGAGAGAGTCGCCAGCTAGAGAACAGACGGCGATAAAGCGATCAGCGCGCCGCCTGGACGATCGACATGTCAATGTCCTTGAACGCTTTCACGGTGTTGGTTTGCACGTTACGAAATACCGTATACGAGCCCAGTGCTGCCTGGTAAGCAGCGAGCAAACCTGGATCGGAAGAGTTTTCCTGCAGGTCTTCAAGCGCCGTGTTCAATGCATCATGCAGCTTGACTGCACCTTGCTCGAAGGCATCCGCCTGCTGACCGAGAAAGTCATCATGAAAACCGGGGGCGGGAGTTACACCTGGCATATATCACCTGTTAGATAGGTTTGGGAAAGTACCAAGAGGACGGGGTCATCTTGATGTAGCCCTGTGGGCCATACTGAAACGATTTGCCTTTGAGCCAATCGTCGTGAAGCTCAATTTCGAAGTGCACATAACGATTACCCCACTGGCGATAGAAACCGCTGACGTAATCGCGGACGGCCTGCAACTCGGTGTCAGCCAATGCACCCTGCACGGTGAATGTGATGCTGTTGGCCTGCGCCGAACGGTGATACGGCAAGCCCAGCCGCTTGAGCCCCTGTTCGGCAAGCCCCGCCAGTTGCTGATCATCTCGTCCGCTGATCACAACCTCATCTGCGTAGGGCGCGGCCTCGCGCAGCAAGCCAGTCAGGCGTTGCTGCAAGGCCGGGGTCAGCTGATTGCGTTGGTTGCTCACCAATAACTGCGGCACAGCCGGCCTGGAAAGATCAATGCTGTGCCAGGCAAGTGCAGGCTCGGCATTGGCGAGCATGCGCTGCAGACGGTCCTGCTCGTCAGACACTGTCACCACGGTTGTGGGGGACTGATATTTGCTGCGCTCCAGAACCTGTCGTCCCCAGCTGGCATCTCGTTCGGATGCCGCGAAGGCGTACAAGGTTCGGTCACGACCTGGTAACACGGTGAAACCGCCACTGGAACCGCCAATCAGAACCTGGACATCAGCTATCGGATTGGGCCGTGTCACATACCAGCCAGCCGCCAGCAGGACAGCTACGGCAAGACCCGCCGCAGCCCCCAGCCATTTCGGAAAAGGCTTAAGGCCCTGCTCCACGCGCAGCGCTGTCTGTGCCGGTTCGGCTGCAGCCAAAAGCGCATGATCCCAGGACTCATTCTCCGGCCTTAAAGCAAAACGCAGCCCGCCCACACTCTCCAGTTTCTGCTTACTGCACGTACGCTCTTCAGTTTGTGCTTCGAGCAGAATCCTCAGCGTCACGCCATTGATGGATGTATCACCAATAAGCACTTCAAAATTGCAACCGTCGAGGTCCAGGGGGATGTAGAGAGCATCCGCTGGCATCGATAGCGGCTGCTGCTGGTCGCAGAGACGATCTTGAGAACCGACCACAAACAAGGTGCGGCGCTCTGTCAGCTTGAATTCACAACCTTGCAACGGGCCGTTGAAAACCCTCAACACCCACGCGGGGGTCGGGGTGTCCTGCATATTGTTCATATTATCCATCGGCTATTCGTAGTGACTGGCGCTTTGGCCGGGCATCTTAGGTATGCAACCGGCGGAAATCCTGATGCGTAGCGCGCAAACCTGGCGATCATTCGATCAGATTCGAAGGTCCGTCAGTGATCAGTTGCTGATAGAGACCCCAGACTTTGCGCGCGTAACGCAACCGGACAGCTTCACGATTGGCCGCACTCCCTGCGTTATAGGCCCCCACCGCCGACCAGTTGTAACCGTGACGGGTGAAGAAGTCAGCGAGGATCGACGCACCAACATGCACGGCCAGGCAGGGCTCAGCCAACAACCGCTGCTCAGTAATACCTCTGCGCTGCAAGTTCGGCATATGGAAGCTATTGATTTGCATCAGGCCGATATCTCGCGAGCCGTCCTTATTGATGTGCACGGCATCGGCGCGCATACCAGACTCAACGATGGCGATGGCTTGCAGCAATTCAGGCTCGACCGCATATTTCGCCCCTGCTTCATCCCAACAGTTGCCACGGGCCAGTTCATGCACGAGACAACCCACCAGGAAAACGGCCAGGCGCAAAATCCGTGGATTAAGGCCGCGCATGAGGCAATGTCATCAGTGGGGTCATTGCACAGGTCACCCGCTTGCCACACGCGGGTGCGAGCCAGGAAACGGCCACTTGCTCCAGACAGACTTCAGCCTTGCGCCCGGGAGCAGAGAACCGCCAATAACCCTGTGCATCAAATACGCTGCTATCTGCCGCCTGAGGATTCTGAAAATCCATAGCTTCCAAGCCATTGGCCGATGCATTGAACATGCTCGCCAACCCGAGCGCCAATGGATGCGCACCAAGCCCGTTTTCCATCGCTTGTTGAATCATCGACAGCGCCAGCTCGGGTTGCCTGTGCGCCACCATGCGCACCTTCAGGAGTTGCGCAGGCACCGATTCCGGATGGTGCTTCAAAGCGATATCGATACTGTCAGCTGCCTGGGCTTCCTTGCCACAGGACCACTGATGCAAGGCGTAGAAGCCATAAACATCGGCACGATCAGCGCTGAGCAGGCACCGCTGGAACAAGGCCTCTGCGGCGTCAATACTGCCTTGAAGGCTGGTCAGCAAAGCCAGACGCAGGAGCGCGGCAGGGTTGCCCGGCTCTATCTCCAGCGCCCGCCCGAGGGATATCTGCGCCTGCTCGAAGGCCCGGTGGGCCGGACAAATGCCCAGTATTGCCAGGGCCAGCCAGGTTTCGGCCAGAGCCGACCACGGAGGAACATAGGTCTCATCCAGGCGTATGCACTGGCGAAAATGCTGCAAGGCATCTTGCAGACTGTCCGGGGTATATACTTGCAAGCCGGTCAACCCGTTGAGATAAGCCAGGGCCAACGGATAGGATGAGCAAGACTCACTCTTTGGCTGCAAGCCCGGCATCCGCTGCGCAACCATAAGGAGCACCTGCTCCAGAGCAGTCTCTACCGTCTCGCTGTTGATCACCTGCGAATGCAGTAACGCGTGGCCGCGCCTGTGGGCAAGTTCGACGAACAATTCGACACTCGCCCCGCCGCTCTCGCAGCGACCGCTCAGATAATAATCGGGAGCCAGACGCTCAACGATCTGTAATGCATCGCGGCTGCTCAGCGATCCAGCAGTGAGACTGGCTGGCATGACCCGCAGGGTTCCCGCGAGCGCCTTGGTCAGGCTTCTGGTGATTTGCTCGTGGAGCATGGCACCCAATGACGCACTGTCACAACGAAACGGCAGCACCAGCAACGAAGGCACTGACGCTGATGGTTTGGACTCCTGCAACTCCAGCACCGGGCAAATGAAACGATAGCCCCTGCCATAGCGAGTGCTGATGTAACGCTTGTCGCCGCCAAGCAGCTTGCGTAGCGAATAAATGCAGCGCGTCAACGACTCGTCGGCGACGTCACAACCTGGCCACACGCTTTCGAGTAATGAATCCTTGTCAACCAGTGCTCCAGCAGCATCAAGCAACATGCGCAGGACTGCCAATTCTTTGGGGGGTAAATGCACTCCTTTGCCTTGATCCTCCGTCAACCAGTCGCCCTGCAACACCCATCGCCCGAAGGCATACGTGGGTATCGGCGACTTGTTCCCGCATTGAACCATCATCTGTTACTGACTCCCAGACTGGTGAGCGCACAGTTGATCAGGCAGACATAGCCGAAACAAACACGTGCGGTAATATCTTATTTTTTACAAAAAAAAACGAACGACAAAGTTAGCAACAACAAACATTACTTTATGTAGGAGATTTCTCTAATTAATTAACAATGCCTTATTTTGCTGTAGGAAATTTCTACACTAGAGCATCATGTAAAAATCGAGAGCACAGAAAAAGGCCCTAAGCTTGCGCTAAGGGCCTTGAAGCAACCGCTGACTAAAGGAATCAGAAAAATTTATCTACCAACCTGCATAGATCACCCGCGGTCCGAACCGATGACAGTTCATCTTCAGGAAGTTCAATACCGAAGAGATCATTCAATGCATGAGTGATTTCAAGGATCTCAAGTGAGTCAGCCCCCAGATCCTCGACCAGGCGACAACCTATCCCAACCCTTTGCGGTTCCAGCAGAAAATAATTGGCTATCAGCGTAAGTGTTTGTGCTTGAGTCGCTGACTTGAGTTCAGCTTCAGGAAAGTGGACGTTCATATCAACTCACGAATCTGCTGCTATAGGTATAACTGTTCAAGCCTGCGGTCATGTCTATTGAGGGTAAATTTGCTGGATACTCGTCCGATGTTGCAGCGCCACGCTTTTCTAGCGCCAGCATGCGATCTACACGACTTTTGAACGTGGGGTTCTGAGCGTATAACGCTCGGAACGTCCTGTTTTTCTCGACCTCTTTCCATGATGATGAACCTCCTAACAAAAGCGCTTTCAGAGCTTTAGCATCTGAACTTGCCGTGCGGTCGAGCTTCATCATGCCGCTCAACCGTTCGAGATTTCTAAAGCTGGCCCTGTCTAAATCAACATTAAAGGCCGCGGGCAAGTGCGCATTATGCGTATTCAAGCTGACACCGGTCAGTAAGTCTTGATCATTCAGCTGGGCATGATCCTCTGTAAAAACGAGTTGCTGAGCTCTATCAATGTGCTCCGCGAAGAAAATCTGGTTGGCTTTTTCATTGTGCCAATTGGTTTCCGCGACCTGTTGTTGCCGGTAGCCCGTTATTTTCAACTGGCGGACATCAGGCGTCTCACCACCGGCGATGTGCATGTGATCATCTCTACGAAGATATGTCTCCAAGCCCGAATCTACAGAAAACATCACAACCTCCTCAGTGACCGGAACATGATTACGAACAAGTGGTGCCAGATCTTCAGATTCAGAGGGCTGCAACAGATACTCAGGAGGTGGTGGGAGATCTTCCACCGAGGTTGTATCGTACAAATTGCCGCCCCTGAACACTGCAGGATCCATATCAAAATAATTATCCAGAGGCGGCGGACCTTGCTCGGTATTAGTCCCAACAGTGGTTAACGCAGGCCTTACCACCGGACCCGGTTCACTGTCCTCGAACATCTTCTCAATAAAAGCGCGAAGCCGTTTGTCCATGCCATCCAAATTGGCGATCGCTTTCGCGCCCTTGACCGTAATAGTCGGTTGCCCACCTCCACCGCCGTGACCGCAACAATGATGCAGACACTCGGCAATCTGTGGCTTTTGCGGTGCAGCCGGATCGTTCACCGCAGCGGCTTCAAACTTTCCACGACGGTGCAGATCAAGGACCCGGAGTGTCTGTCGAACAAACTCACCCAGGGCCTGGCCGTTACCGCCCGCTTTGGCGATTTTCAACTGGCCGTCTAATGTGCTGGCAGCCGCGGGAGTCAGATCGGCATGTTGCATAAGCTCGCGAACGCTCTGCGCGGTCAACGGGCCCCAGCGGTTTTCAACACCCGCTCGCAAGCCATCCACAAGATAGTCCTGGGCAAGTTGCAACTGAATGGATTCGAATATCTCGCCGGGCCCGGCCGCGTTGTTTCTGAGTAGGTTATCGATTTGCCCTGAGAGTTTCTGATAGGCCTCATAGCGCGATTTATGCTTCAAGTCCATGGTAACGAGGGACCATGCCGGCCTAGCCTGAAATTTACCCGCCAAATCATCAAGCGCAATTTTTGCATCCCTCAAACCCTGTGCATCGACGCCTTTAGCTTCCAGCAGGTGTAAATTGACGGCGCACTCCATTAAGGCAACGGCGCTGTTATCTGCGCCATGACTATCGGTTTTCTGCGCACTTCTTAACACGAAATCTTGCAGGCTCACGTCAAGAAAGCAACTTGCCGCCGCCCGCTTTTGCAAGTCCAGATAAGCAGCTTTTGAATTGGTTGGCACGCCGCCAGTGGTCTGGGCAGTAACTAGCGAATGATCAGTGTTGGCGGCCGTTTGGAGATGACTCCACAAACCCTCCGGTGGTTGATGACCAGACGTGAAAAAAACTGGCGATGTCTGAGAATTACTACTGACTATGGTCATGGCTTATCCCAACGAAGCTGAAAACGCTTTCAACATTTCGAATAACGCAGACAGAGTGGAACTGATGACTTTCTGCACGTTGTCATGGATGGAGTTGGCGTTGCTGTATTTTTGCGTGTGTTTCTGCAGCGCGCTTTCCAGCTCCTGGATCTGTGCATTCCACGCCGCCTGCCAGGCCTGAAAGCGGGCTGGAAGCAACTCCGGGTTATCACCAGAAGGCAAGCCCTCCTTCATTTCGCGCAACGGTGACAGATCCACCACCACACAATACGAACCATCCGGCAGCCGCTTAAGACATGAAGCGGGCAAGCCCATCGCCACCAGCCACTTCATTGCATCGTCCCGACTGGAGCCGGTCACACTGCCGTCCTCACCAGGCACAGGAAACAACACAGCGTCTGGATTGGGCAGCGAGTATTTGGTAATCAGCTCATCCAGTGCTTCTCTGATCGCCCGGACATCGATTTGAACTGCACCCTTGTCACCGACCACGTTCAGCCATTGATGCAGCTTGCCGATCACCTCTTCATTGAGTTCGGCAAACAGCTGCGCGTAGGCCTCGACCATACGCGCATACACATCCAGATATTCCTCCTTGATGATGCCAATCAACCCCTGAAGGCCATCGAGGATATCGTCGAAAGATGAACGCGCTCCAATCGGATTCTCGATGCCCGACCGTGAAAGCGCCGCGGCCACTCGCTCAGCCAGCACCGGTACGAGGTCCTTGATCAGGTGATCGCGCTGTTCCGGGGCCAGCTCCTGGCCGCGTGTCCGCAGAAAATCCAGACCAGACTGCACCGCGTTGCGGGTCAACTGCCCAGCCAGCTTGCCGCTGGCGAGCTGCTCGGCAAGCGCTTGCGCCAGCCGGGTCTTCAGCACAGGACCTGCCGCCGGATCATCGAAATTGCTGGCCAGCCCCGACGCAGCAGTGCGCAAGGCCAGCGCATTGCTGCTGGCCTGATGCTCTTGTTTGAGCTGGCGTTTGAAGATGTCATCAGCCAGTGCCTCGCTGACATCCGGCCCAGATCCGACCTCATGGGCGTGCGGGGAATTTTTCTCTGGCGGCGAATGACTCCATTCGCTCGCCACGCGTTGCGTCGCAATGACGGGTAATGCAGAAATAATCGTCATGGGTGAGTTCAAGCCTTCACGCTGCTGGCGATGGTACTGGCGGCGGCGTTGCGGCCCTGCATGATCTGCATGGCGACCTCCAGCAGTTTCTGCATCAGGGAGCTGTCTTCGGAGAGGCGCTGAGCCTGCTCATCGGTCAGGCTCCGGCCAATGGTCTGGATCGATTGATTCTCCACTTCAATCTGTCGCTGGGCGTATTCTTCAAGGCGCACCACGGCCGAAATCATCGTACTCAAGACCATGGCCATTGAGGTCAATGCCTGCCCTAAGGTCAGGTTCTTACCGTAAACCTTCTCGTTCAAAGCGCTCATCAGGTCGGAGACGAGGGCCTTTTTATTGAGCGTGGCGATTTCATCGCTGAGGATCGCGCGCTCTTGCGCAGTCAGGTTGTTGCTGCTCTGATCGAGCTCGACTTTGCGGGTATTGCCGTTCTTGTCGATAACCGTGAAGGACTTGATCGCATCCACAGGGTTTTCGACGGAGCTCCTTTTAGTGAGCTCGGTTTGCAAATCATTAGCCCGGTTGCGAGCGTCCATGGCGTCACGCTTGTTCGCCGAAATATCGGTATGCTTCTGGCGTTGCCCTTTGAGATTAAGTGCCATGCCACCCATTGCCATGGCCCCTGCAACAGCAGCCCCGGTAATTGCACTGTTCATCACGGCATTACCCGCCTCGATGATGGACACGCCCTGGGCCCTGGCAGCATCGGCGGCCATCACGGCATAGGTGCCCTTCAAGCCAGCGCTGGTCTGACGTGAAATATTCACTGCGATGATCGCCGCGACCAGTACCCCGACATGTTTCTCCCATGCAGAAGGATCGAACTTGAGGGTCGACTCAAGCCCTTCCTTGCCGGTTTTCTTCTCGACTTCTTCCAGGACGAGCTTCATTTGTGCGTCATCAAAATCAGATACGTCAGTCAGGGTTTCCAGTTGCTCCAGGGTTGGCAAGGGAACGAATACCTTGCTCATCACCTGATTCTGGATGCTGATTTCGATGGCGGCCGAACTGCCCATCGCCTGCAATGAGTTCAGTCCGGTCTTGCTCAGTGCCGTAAGCGGCATGCCATCGATCGAAGAGAGTTGAGGGGGTGGCAAAAGGCTCGGGCGGTACGTAATGGTAGTCATGGGTATTGATCCTGAAAAAGTAGTGAATCAGACGTTGCGAGCGATCTGCAGGCTGCTGGCCTGGCTGTTCTGCATCTCGAGACCGATCTGCTCGATCAACCTGGTCTGTTTGTCGAGCATCTCGCCGAACATCTCGACAGCCTGGTCGATGTATGCCGACATGGACTCGACAATCGAGGTAGCAATCACCACCGCTGCAAGATTTTGCGCTGCCCGCGCCTGGTGAATACCGCTCTTGATTTGCAGCCCCGCCTGAGTGGCAGCACCCACGCCCTCGGTGACGGCAAGAGCCTTGTCGAGGTTGTTGCCATATTTGGCAAGGGACACAGCGTCGGACTGCAAACCGACCGAGCCGCGAACCTTGGTCGCCATTTGAGTCATGGCCTTGCTGGCCGAACGTGCGCCTTCCTTCAGCAAGTCGGGGACCATCTTCGACACGTGCTTGCCGATCATTTCGCCCGCCTTCGAACTGATTCGACCACCAGCTCCCTTGGCGGCAACGGAGACCGCCGCCATGGCCGCGACTGTCACCACTGCACCGGCAACCGCACCGGTGATATTGCCAACGGTGCTGGCCGTTTCATCCGGGATGCCGGGGACTTTCGACAGTGCCCATGAGGCGGCTTTGCCCAGTTCCTTGACCATGGGCGCAACGACTTGCTCCATCATTGGCTTCATGGCCTGTTCCATGAATGAAGTACCGGTAACCTCCTTGCCGATCATGTCGCCCCCCGTCAAGGTCACCCCGACCGCAGCCACGGCCAGGCTGGCACCGGCGGTGAACACCGCACCTATGACACTGATGACAGTCAACAGGCCGCCCAGCACTTTGCCGAGGCAACCCATGGCTTTGTTCAGCCGTTCCGCCTTGGCGACTTCCTCTTCGTGTTTTTTGGCTTCGGCCTGGGCCTTCGCGGCCTGGGCGTCGCGAATCTTCGTGGCGACTGCCTTGTCGGCTTCCAGCCGACTGTCCGCGGAATCGCCCATCAGCTCGGCAAACCTGGCCATGATGAACACCATGCGAGCGGCGGCACTGAGGTTGTTTTTCTGCGCTTGCCGCAGCTCTGGATTAAACAGGATGCCGGCCTCTTCGGCCTTTTCCCGCAGGCCATCAGCCTTGATGTTTGCCACCCTGGCCGCCTCAACTGCCTGGCTGTGGAGCGTCGTGGCCTGAGTCACCCCTTGGCGCGCCGCTGCCAGTTCGGTGTGCGCAGCATCCCGGGCAGCAAGTGCATCGGCGTACTCAGGCGCGTCCGGATCGAGGCCGTCGAGGTGCGCCTGCGCCTGATCAAGTGTTCGCTCCGCGGTTCGCACCCGCGCCATGGCAGCTTCAAGTTGCTGCTGGCTGGTGGAGGCATTTTCGAGGGCATTTTCCAGGTCTGCCAAAGCCGCCTCGTATTCGCTAGTAAGGGCCTGCTGGTTCGCTGCGGCAATCTGCGCCGTGACACGCATCCCCAGTAGACGGTTTTCCAGCCCCTTGCTGTTGGTCTCCCCAATCAAGGCAACAAGGCTTGCCATCAGGCCGACAAAGCGACTGGCGGCATCCGGTTTCTTCGAGTCATTCAACGCCGCCGGAGACGCCAGTCTTGGTGCGCCCTCGATCTTGCGCGTACCAACCTGAGCATCGGACTGAAAGCTGACCTTGCTGATATCAATCAGGGCTTTGGTAGCAACCTGCTTATATTGATGGGTCTGTGCGGCCTGGCTGGCAGCTTCGCTGTAATCGGCCTTGATATCGCTGCCGGCTGCCCGGTTGAGCAGTCCGACGGTGCTGGTTGCTATGGAATTCATGCAGATCAATTCTCCGACATATCACTTTCGACATGGCTCAAGGTATCGAGGTAAACCAGCGCCTGCTGACGCAGCTCAGGCTCCTGGACATGCTCAAGCACATACTCGAAACACAGTTTGGCTTTACCGGCCTTGCCCATGGCTAGCTGACATTGGCCGGTGTAGAACATCGGGCGGTAGTCATCCTTGCCCTGGGCGAATGCCACAGCGTAAAGATCCACAGCCTTCTGGTAGTTCTGCTTGAGGTGATGCACCGCTGCCAAACCCATCCAGTAATGGGTGTTGTAGAAGTCATAGATGCACAGGAAGTGGAAGAACTTCTCCGCATCGTCCAAGCGTCCCTGCTCGTAGAACTCGTAAGCAAAGGCATACAGGCTGTCCATCTGCTCGCCGGAGATCCCCTTGAGATCCTTGAGCGTTGCGCCTTCGAGAACCGCCTCAACAACCTGTTCGGCAAGTCGGTCTTCCTCTTGGTGTTTCTTATGGCTCATTGAGCACACTCCTAAAGCATTGCCAGCGTTGCTGGCACCCGGCATTGAGCCAAAACCCAGGCGACACAACCGCCAAAAAACGCTCATGGCCCGGTTTGGGCGATTTGAAAGAAAGGCGGACAGGGTCGCGACAGAGTCAGGCCTGCTCGACTTGTTCAAGCCAGATGAGCAGGCGCAGGACCTGTTCGACTTCCTGCTCCTGAATGAAGCTGTAGCGTCGATGGGTACGGAAAATCCGTCGTGCCAAAGCAATATCAGTGATCACTGGCACGCCGACTTTTTCGGCATAAGCGCGCACCGCCAATGCGCGCTGATTGGTTTCCATGAGCGATATGAACGGCAGAACAGTGATCTGCGGTCGGAAGTAGATCCCGACGGCAATGTGTGTAGGGTTGGCGATAATGACGCGTGAGCCCTTGATGTCAGACTTGACCTGTTCAGAGAGCAATTCGATATGCAGATTGCGGCGGCGCCCCTTGATTTCAGGGTCGCCCTCTTGCTCCTTGTGCTCGCGTTTGACCGACTGCTTGTCCATCTTCAGCTCTTTGATGTACAGCCAGTATTCGCACAAGGCATCAAGCAAGACGACCACCACGATGCACACCAGAAAGGTCAGAGCCAGAACCAACAGCAACTGACCCCAGATCTGGAACAGGGCCAGAGGCTGTGCATGGAGTTGAGCGAAAATCAGCTGCCGCTGGGTAAGCCATACAACCCACAGAGCCACCCCAAAACTAGTCAGATACAGCAGGGCCTTGACGCTGTCCTTGACGGTTCGCAGGCTGAATAGTTTTTTGAATCCATTGATAGGATTCAAGGCGCCGAAATTCAGCTTGAGCGCTTCGCTCGCCAAGGCCAACCCGGTCAGGATCAGCGTGGGCAAGGCGTTGGCAAGTACGCAGATCAGCACAACCGGCAATACGGTCTGCACTGCGATCCACAAGAGTTGCATGAGGTAAGGCTGCATCTGCACATCGAAGTCACTGGCGATGACCTGGCGGTATACGTCCATGAGTTCCAGCACCGTGACATTGCTTACCAGATACCCCACGCCAAACAGCATCAGGCAGGACGTCGCCAGATCCTTGGCTTTGAAAGTCTGGCCTTTTTTCGCGGCGTCGCGCCGACGCTTGGGGGTCGGCTTTTCGGTTTTTGAGGCACTGGACAATCTAGTTCCTCGCCTCAGGGATCAGCCAGTCGCTCAAGCGAGCCTCCGCAGTCCCCCCCATGCGCAGCACCTCATCAGGCAAGTGCGTACCAAAAAACAACAGCAGCACAATCAGGGCGACAATGCTTTTGATCGTCAGGGATACCGAGAAGGCGTTCATCTGCGGAGCGAACCGCGCCAACAATCCGAGCAATGCTTCGCTGATCAGAAGCATGGCAACGACGGGGGCACTGATGACGAGAATTTTGCTGATCAATGGGTCCAGCAGTTTCAGCAGCGGCTGCAGTGCCAGATCGCAACCCTCGACAGGGGAGCACAATTGGTAGCTATGGTTGTAGGCTTGCACCAGCACCAGCATCCCGCCACCTTCAAGAAAAACGGCGGCCGCAAACAACTGCAGGAAGTTGGCGAGCTCTGATGTATCAACCCCGTTTGCGGGGTCAACGGTGTTGCCAAGCATTGCCCCTCGCTGATTGTCGATGAGGTTGCCCATGCCGTGCAGTACCCAGAATGGCCAGCACAAAAGACAACCGAGGACTACGCCGATTCCCGCCTCGCGCAGTATGAGTCCATAAAAAGCCAGGCTATCCAGCGCGGGTAAGGCGTTTTCATTGGCAGGCCAGATAGACAATGCGACGAGCATGATCACGGCCGTTCGCGGCGCACCGCTGAGCACTCCGGTGTTGAGAAAAGGCAGCATGAAAAACACAGGGGCCAGGCGCGCGTAGCCGAGCGCACCCGCCGCCATCCAGGTATGGAGATCAAAAAACAGCTCGAACGGCATCAGGACATCACTTCAATGCCAGGCCGATGACTTCGCGACTGAAATTCAGCAGCGTATCGCCATACCAACCCGAGAGTAAAAACAGGCACAGTGCGACGGCCAGCAACTTGAAACCAAACGGCAAGGTTTGCTCCTGAAGCTGAGTCACTGTCTGGAACAGACCTATCAAAAGGCCGACCACGGTGGCAGCAATGATTGGCCAGGCGACCATGATCAGGATCAGGTAGAGGGTTTTGTTGCCCGCGAAGACTAGATCATTCATCTCGATCTCCTCACTGGGCGAGGGTCAGGTATTGCTTGACCAGACCGGTGGACAGCAACGACCAGCCATCCAGCGCAACGAACAACACCAGCTTGATGGGCACCGAGATGATTACCGGACTTATCATCATCATGCCCAGCGCCAGCAAGATGCTGGAGATCACCAGGTCAACAATGACAAAAGGCAGGTACAGGTAGAAACCGATTTTGAATGCCGCCTTGATTTCGCTCAGTGCATAAGCGGGCAACAAAGCAAACAAGGACGGTTCAAAGGGCTCCTCCTCAATGCGCGGCCCGGCCTCCTCGTCGCGCTGTGCCGCTTGGGCGCGTTCGAAGAATCTGGCCAGCTCGGGATCGGTGTATTCGCGTAGATAGTCTTTGTAGCCCCCCAGGCCGTTATCGGCAAAATCCACCACCGCATCGATACTGGTGAAGGCGACGTTTTCCTGATTGTAGTAGCTGTAGCCTTGCTGCATAACCGGGGTCATCACAAACATGGCCAGCATCAGCGCGACGGCATTGAGCGTCATGTTCGAGGGCACCTGCTGTAAACCCAGTGCATTTCGGACAATCACGAAGACGATGGAGAACTTGATGTAGCACGTACCGGCGGCTATGAGGAATGGCAGCAGTGACGCGAACGCCAACAGGCCAATCATGGAAATATCGTTCATTCCCTTGTGCCTCGAACCAGCGTATGCAGTTCTACCCCGAGCCCACCCTCCCATTGCACCAACTCACCTACAGCCAACACTTGGCCATTGGCGCGAACCTGCACCGATGTCTGCGCGCCCGCCTGCAATGCCAGCACCTGACCAGATTGCAAATTCGACAGTTCGCTCAGATGGCAGACTGTTTCCTGTAGCACAAACTCAAGTTCCACCGGCAACTCGCGTAGTACATCCCTTCCTTGGGTAGCTGGCGCAGGTTCCTGGCGCTGCGCCGACCCTTGCGTCGGCAGGTGAGAGGCGTTGAATTCCACGTGAAAACCTTCTTCGGTCAATGTAAAGGAACCGATACGACGTTCGGCCATAGACAAGTGTTGAGTGCGTTCAGTGATGACCAGAACATCCCCCGTGGCGAGACATTCACGCTCGCCAGGCTGTAACCGCCCCTTCCCCACAACCATGCTGACGGGCAGTGGAAAATCACTGAGCCACGCTGGCAAAGGGTTGGATTCAGCTGAGGGTGGTGGAATGGCATCGACGATCCACAGTTGTCCCTCAGGGGTGTTCACCCAAGGCAACCACTGCTCGCTCAATTGACTGCCGCTCAGCAGTTCAACATCTGCAATCGAGTGATAAGCCAGCTCGCTGACCACGGGTTGAAATGGCCGGCTGACGGCTGCGAAAAGCTGCGCGATGCGGGCCGTACAACAGCCGTTCGGCAACAACGAACGCAGTTGCGCAAGGACCTGCTCCAGCCAATGCTGTGCATCCATCACGCCGTGCCATTGACCATGAGCGTTATGAGCCACAAAACGCAGGTAACTACGTTCCAGTGCGGGAAAACTCAGGCCGGCCTCGTGACCGGCCGCTCGCCAGCGCTGGACAGTCCTCCCCGCCAGGTATGAACGCATATCGATGCGCCGTAGCGCATTGAGCGGCTTCAGCCCTGCCATTTCGGTGTCCCAGGATAAGAATCCGAGTCGTCGGCATCATCATCTGAATGCTGCCGACCATTGCGCTCGCGCTGTTGCCCGGAAGGCTGATCTTCCGTGAGCCGCCAGTTTGGCTCGGCGCTATCCAGATGCAGAGCCAGGTGGCGAGTGATATCGGAACTACTGCCCGCCAGTTGCAGCTGGATGGACGTGTCAGAGGGCTTGCTGACATTGACATGGCCAACGACGCTGTTCTTGGCGAACGGCAGGCGAAGATAGGGTTGTTCAGCCATTACCAGAGTTTCGCCTGGGTGTTGAACCATCGGCTTGTGCATGGGGCTAGACGCCTCCATCGGCACCGCCGCGACCGCCGAAGAACGGTTTGGGGGATTGGCAACAGGCAACTCAGCCGTTACCAGTATTTCGCCAGGGTTTGGAGCAACCGATTTGTGCATTGCTCCCGGCGCGTCCATCGGTGCCGCAACGACCGCAGGAGAACGGCTCGGGGGAGTGGCAGCAGGCTCAACCGGTCTGTCACCGACCTCATGTGGCACCTGATCTGGTGCTTGTGGAGAAACCGCCAGCGGCACGCCAGCCTGAGTCAGCTTTGCCTCGACGACTGAACGTGTGCTGATGTCAGCCGGAGCAGGCGCCATCAAGCCAGATGCATCAGAACGCGTAAGCAGTGAGGCCACAGGGGCATGAACCGAGCGGTCACGAAAGACGCCCAGCGGTCCACCTTGCGCAAACGAACGAGGCTTCTCCTGGAAGATGAAGGAGGGCAAATTCTCACCTCGCCCGCTATCACCAGCGGGAGGGCGAATTGCAGTTGGCTTCACCCAGTCGGCTGCAGTGGCGAAACGATTGGACAGTGTCAGTTTCACCAAGTCAGGCAGTACTACTTGCTGTAGCAACGACAGCACGGCTTGAGGCAAGTCCTGAGTTTCAGTTGATTCAAGCAGAAGATCGTCCAATTCATCAGTCAGTGGCTCGCCATCGACGGTCGGCGCTGGTAGGGGCCTGGTTGTTGTGGGGGTAATCATCTTGAGGGTCTCGTCAGTTCTTCAATCTCGGCTTCTTCGCGGCGTAGCGAGGTCTGCATTTTCTGTTTCAGCAGGCGCTGCTTCAGCTCACTAAACTTCATATGCCTGCGCTGCAGGATCTGCTGCTCCTGCTGGTGCCTGTGTACTTCGCCCTCGATCTGCGCGCGCTGATCTTCGAGTCGCGCGTGCTCCAGACCGAGGTTTTGCAACTGCCGCCGAAGGTTCGCCTGGTGACGCAGCGACGCCATCAATTCGCTGTGATTCAATGTGCAGCCACCTACTCGCTGGCTGGCCATCAATTGCTGCAGTGACTCCTGCTGCCTGGTTATCCCAGACAGCTCACTGGTCACTGGCCGCAAGCGCGTAAGGGTTCGATGCAGGGTTTGCTCACACTGCTGCTGGCGGTGCTCGCTGAGGCGTAACAGGCGTCCAACCTCATCCAACGAGCTCATTGAGGCTCTCCAGGGTCAGGGCGTAGCCGCAGGTTTCATCCATTGATTGCCGCAACCAGTTATCCAGAGCATCACGACGTGCCATGGCGTGATCGTTGGCAGGATTGCCCCCCGCCCGGTACTCGCCCAAATCAAGCAAAATCTGGAGCTCTTCCAGGCGCGCCATGATTTGTCGTGTCTCACCAGCCAACTGCTGCTGGGCCGGCTGAGTGATCTGCCGCGCCACCCGACTGGCACTGCGCAGTACATCGATGGCAGGGAAATGGCTTCTGGCGGCCAGGGTGCGACTCAGATAGATGTGCCCATCGAGAATCGAGCGGATCTCTTCGGCCATAGGATCAGGCTCATCGTCACTCTCCAGCAGTACGGTGTAGAACGCCGTGATGCTTCCTTTCCCGGTCACCCCTGGACGCTCCAGAAGGCGCGGTAAGGCATCGAAGACTGAAGCGGGATAACCGCGCCGGGCCGCGGCTTCGCCGGCAGCCAGTGCCAGATCGCGTCTAGCCCGGGCGTAGCGGGTCAGCGAGTCGATAAACAACACAACGCGCTTGCCTTGATCCCGGAAATACTCGGCGATGGTCGTTGCCTGCAATGCGGCGTTGCAACGATCAACCGAGGAGAAATCGGACGTCGCATAGACGACCACACAGCGACTACGTCGGGGGGACCTGCGAAGGGTCTCGACAAACTCGGTGACTTCCCGCCCCCGTTCGCCAATCAGACCGATGACGAACACATCCGCCTCGCTTTGAGCAATCAGCATGTCAATCAACGACGTCTTGCCAGCCCCGGCAGCCGCGAAAATCCCCACCCGCTGACCAATACCGCAGGTCAGCAAGCCGTCGATGGCCCGAATCCCGGTGACCAGAACCTGGTCAATCGGCTTACGCTGGTGGTAAGCAGGCGGGGTTGCGTCCACCTGATAGACCTCACACGCGAGCCCTTCGGCAGTTGAAAGCCGCTCGACTGTCTCACCCCGCGGGTTGATCACACTGCCGAGCATCGAATCGCTGCACTGCAGTTCAAGCACGGCACCTGTCGGTACGATCAACGACTCGCGTGAAAGCCCGGAGGCATCACCCAACAGGCTGAGCAGTACTGCACCAGGCTTGAAGCCAATCACTTGGGCACGTGCCGAAGACTTCTGATCCCTCCAGTGGCGTCGCACCTGGCACACTTCGCCGATGACGACACTGGCGAGTTCTGCCTCGATCAAAGGACCGCTCAAACGCAACGGATGCGCAGCGCGCTTGCCCAAAGCGTCCAGGCTCATTGGCGGATGATGCCTTGCACTGCCTGAACACCCTCAAGAAAAGCGTCCAGCGCATCGGCAAATGATTCTTCACCCATCAGGGTTTGGGTACTTAGCGATACACGCAACTCCAGACAGTCCTGCGACTGAGCCAATTGCATCTGGCCGTCTCGTGCATAGCCACAACCAGCCATGACAAACTCAAGCAAATCAGCCGCACAATGACGAAGCGTGACGCTGCTGCATTCACTCACCGAACTCCAGAACCACACATCCTCGTCAACTTGCTCAACATTGATACTGGGCAGATTTTTCAATTCCAGTTCGATGGTGCTGTGCCCATCGAAGCCTCCCGCTTGCTCCTGAGTACAGCCCCGACTCAGCAATGCATTACGCAGCAAACTTGCGACATCCAGATTAGACATGGGTAAGCCCCCCTAAAGTGTCTTGATGACTTGAACGGAAACGGTGTCAGAGACCTCGCCGAAGGACATCACATCCAGCTCTCGGAAACGGCCTTCAACCAGCTTCTTGATATAGCGGCGCACATCCACTGATGAGAGCAGCACGATGTCCTTTTGCGGTATGTGCAGCCCGCCCATGACCAACGCCAGACGGTCCATGAGTTCTTCTGCATCAGCGGGCTCCAGATTGAGGAAGTTGCCCGTGGAGGTCTGCCGAATGCCTTTGCGGACCACCTCCTCGAACTCTGCCGAGAGCAGCAGCACCCGTAATTCGTTGGCGGCGGAGAACTTGTTGCTGATATAGCGGGCCAAACCGCCGCGCACGTGCTCGACCAGGGAAAGTACGTCTTTCTCCCGTGACGCCCAGTGCGCCAGGGACTCAAGAATCAACTTCATATTGCGCACCGAGATTCGCTCGCTGATCAGCCGCTGCAGGACCTCGGCAACTTTCTGGACCGTGGCATGGCGATAGACTTCCTTGAGCAGGTCCGGGTAACGCGCCTCCATTTCATCGAGTAGCGACTTGGTTTCCTGGACCCCGAAAAATTCATGAATGTTGCGTGCCAGCAACGCCACCAGGCAGCGATAGAACTCGTCGTAGGCTGGCCTCAACTGATAGCCGAGCTCGCCCAGCGTCTGCTGATCGCCGGCATCGACCCAGATGCTTTCCTGCTTGTTGCTGTCCAGCCCGGAAGTGACCTGGATTCCCGCACCCAGTAACTGCGCCGAGTAGTTGAGGACCCGAAGTCGACCGAAATGGATATCGAACTGATCGGCACGCACTTCATTGATCAGCACCGCCACCTGATGGTCAGGCAAAGAGTCGCCCGCACGCAGATGTGGCTCTGGGATTTTCACGCCGTAATCAATAAAAAACTGGGTTCGGAAGCGCTCGGTAATCCTTGCATCGCGAAGTTCCTGAAGACGCGATGCGGGCACCAGCAGCATCAAGGGCACGGTTTCGGTGGCAAGATTGTCCACGTCCTCGATCAAGCCATGCTCGTTGCCTGGATCCTGCTGAGCACTGGCTGACTGGACGCCGACGGTTTCCCGTTGCTCATTGCGCTTGGCCCGATGCCGGACAAATAGCAATAAACCCAACGCAGCGGCCAGAGCGACGAATACCATCAACGGGAAGCCGGGCAAGACGCCGACAGCCAGCGCCAGCACTGCGGTTACCCCGATGACAAAAGGGTTGCCAAGCATTTGAGTGATGATGTTGCGTCCCAGGTTTGCCTCATCGCCATTGACCCGCGTGACGATAAAGCCGGCACCGATGGCAATCAGCAATGCAGGAATCTGCGCCACCAGACCGTCTCCGATCGTGAGCATGGTGTAGGTCGCCAAAGCACTGGACATATCCATGCCCAACTGGCCGACGCCGATGGCGATGCCACCGATGAAGTTCACGAAAATAATGATGATGCCGGCAATGGCGTCACCCTTGATGAACTTCATCGCACCATCAAAAGAACCGTAAAGCTGGCTCTCACGTTCCAGGGTGCCGCGTCGCTCACGAGCCTGCTCAGCATCAATCACACCGGCCTTGAGGTCCCCGTCGATGCTCATCTGCTTGCCAGGCATGCCATCCAGGGAGAAACGTGCTGCCACTTCGGCAACGCGCTCCGCCCCCTTGGTGATCACGATGAACTGGACAATCGTCACGATGGAAAAAATAACGAAACCGACGATCAGGCTGTCGCCGATCACAAAGTCGCCGAACGAGGCGATGATGTCCCCCGCATCGGCCTGGGTCAGGATCAACCGGCTGGTACTGATGGACAGCGCAAGACGGAACAGCGTGGTAATCAGCAACAGCGAAGGGAAAGTCGAGTAGTTGAGAATGCGCTCAATGTAGAACGAGCCCATGAATACCAGCAGTGATATGACGATGTTCAAACCGATCAGCAAATCCACCAACCAGGTTGGCAACGGAATGATCAACATGGCGATGATGGTCACCATGAGCGTCAGGAGCAGCAGTTCCGGACGAGACGTCACGCTCTGCAAAATTTTATTCAACATGAAACAGTTTCCGAACTGGAATGCTTTGGATGAACGCTCAAGCGTCCGGTGCCGCACGGCGCTCAATGGCTTCGTGGCCGAAGGTGATATCGGCCAGCTGCGTGAAGTGCTCGGCCAGGCGCTGCAGTGCCTGTTCGTCCGGGAATAGCTCAATCGGAAGGTTCAGGCAGGCGTTGCGCATTACTTGCAGGACGATTGAGCGCTCGGCATGGCTGACCAGCAGGACTGTGTCGCCAAAGGTGCCGTGCAATAGCTGATCGAGTTCATCCGGATAGCGCAGCAAGCCGAACAGGAATACCAGCAGGTCACTCTCTTGGCGCTCATGGCGGCGGATCAATTCATCCGCGAGCAGTTTTTTGATAAACAGGGCATCAGCCGAGCGCAAACGTTTGAGCTGGGTCAGCTTGATCAGCAACTGGCCAAATTCGCTATGCGAGCAACTGGGGTCCAGAGCGTCGATATCCGTCAGCAGTGCGGCCTCTATGAATGCCAAGACCGTCGCGCGGTGCTGATAGCCGTACAGCGCGATCCAATCCTCGTAACAACTGACGGGACCGTCGTCCGCTTCCAGAAACGAGCGGTAGGTTTCGCGCATCAATGCGGCCCGCAACCCGAGGGTCTTGCCAAACAGCCGAGCCTTCAAGGCGCAGTTGATACCGGCCTTGAGCCGCCTGGGCGGAGCTTGTTCAAGCACGGTCTGGAGCATCTGTTCAAGGCGCTGCCGGGCAGGTTTGTCCAGCTGCTTCTGGCGCAACAGCTCACGCAACACGAGCACCAGATCACTGTCGTCGGGAAACATCCCTCGGGCCATCTGCAGCAACCACTCGACCGGACGCTCGCCAAGCCTGGCCAGTGCCAGAATCTGTTTGGCCTTTGGCAGTGCATCTTCATCCAGCACCTTCTCGAAGCCGCCGGCTGCGACGTCCACAGTCGCTTCGAAATTGCGCCGGTTGCGAAATTGCGTGAGCGCCGCAGACATTTCATCGCTGCTCTGCATGTAACGCTGCAGCGCGGCCGCCGGTGACGTGTCTTCAACCTCACTCGAGGCCTGCTGCGGCTGGGCATCAACCCTGGACGTATCCTGGAGTCTGACCAAAGGTTGCCGGGAGATCGGACCTAGACTCATATCAGCGCTCGATCGCTTTCAACACGGCACGGTCAGTTGCGTCATGCATGCCAAAATCGCTGGCCTTGATGGCGAGATCCCGGGCACCCGGTTGCAACGGACTGATGATTTCCCTTGGCTGAATCAGAAAAACCCTGACGGTGTTGGCCTTGCGAGCCTGCCGATACGTGAACAGACGCCCCAGATAAGGGATAGAACCCAGCACCGGAATCCGACCGACCTGTTCGCCACTTTCGTCCCGAGTGAAGCCACCGACCAGCAGGCTTTTGCCCTGAGGAACACGCGCCACGGTACTGATTCGGGTACGCCCGACCGTGGGCAGTGCTCCTGATTCGTTGTCGTCCCGGTCCAGCCGTGACGAATCGACTTCGCTGCCATCCTCAATGTTGAGAGACATTTCAATTTCATTGCTGTGAGCAAAACGTGGCAATACGTTGATCATGGTCCCGTAGGTCACGTGTTGCAGGTCAACCGTGCGCTCCCCGATTAACTGTGCATAGAACGTTCGGTTGTTGTCGAAAATCGCCGGGACGTTTTCCTGGGTCAGGATGATGGGTCGGGAAACCACGTTTGCCCGGTTGTTACGCTCAAGCGCCATGACGTGGGCCATGAACGTAACGCCGTCGAGGGTAGTGGCCGAACCGCCATTGAGCGATGCCGAAAATCGGCTGCCCAGCTTGAGACTGCCCTGCCAATTGACCCCCAACTGGTTGAGATCGTCTTTTTCCAGATCGATGATCCACAAGGACAGCTCGATATGGCGCTTGGCTTCATCCAGGGCTGCGGCGAGGTTTTCGATGAAGCGAACCTGATCGGGCAGCCCCTTGACCAGCAAGCTGTTGGTGTCAGGGAAGGCGACCACTCGAATATTGCCAGCGGCCAATTCCCGGGAAATAACCTGAGGCGAGGTATTGGGCGTATCGGCCAGTGCTTCACCCAGGGCCTGCAGGGGAAATTGCGGCATGACCGATAGGGTCTTTTTACTGACATTGGTATCGACGCCGCGCTTCTCCCCCTTCAGCAACTGCTCGATGACTGTCGCCATGCCAGGGACGACAATGCTTTCATCGCGCATTTGATACTTGCGATCCCCGACGAAGGTGTTCTGGAGGCGGATGACGCCTATCCGCTGTTGGCCCAGTTGCAGGTCAGCGCTTTGGGTATCCATGAACCGGGCGGCCTGTAGCACCAGATCCACGTAGACGGGCGGGCCTGACACGTAGAATGTCCGCAATCCGTCGTTACGTAAGGGGTAGCGAGCATCCAGCAGACCTGAGCGACGCAAAAATCCCTGAAGTTTGTCGACGGTGATGATGTTGAGCGAAACCACCGTGCTTTTCGCCTCGGCAGCCTCATACAGATACACAGCCTGGCCATCGTTGTACCAGATCATTCCCATCTGCCGAGCTACGCGTTCAAGCGTACTTTGGGGGTGTAGCAGGGAAAACTCGCCGGAAATGGTTTTTCGACTGGCCGCCTTACTGACAATCACAGGCTTACCCAAAGGAGCTGCAAGTGCGTTGAAGAAAGTGTGCAGACTTTCCTGGCGAGCGACATACCCCTCACCCTCACGCACAGGGGCGGCGTTGACGAAGGCGGGTATGGCGCTGCATGCCAAACACAGGACGAAGAGGGAAAAACGGCTTCTGAAAATCATCGAATCATTTGCTCGAAAGGCGGGTTATATCAATCAGACTGCTGGGCGTGACGCCCACCAGTTCACGTATTTCTTTGGAAAAATGCGATGAAGAAGCAAAACCGAACTCCAGCGCGACATCAGTCAAGGACTGCTTGCCTCTCGCCATCGCCAGCAGCGCCTGAGCCGTGCGCCATTCACGCATTTCCGGCTTCGCCGCGCCGCCGAGGGCTTCGTGACAAAGGCGGCGAAAATGCGACACCGATACGCCGTATTTGCGGGCAAGGCTGCACAGCTTCTCGCTGGCCGCACTTTGCTCGAGCAGAAAGCACACCAACCGATAGCTTTCGCTCTGGCGCAAGAACCGGGCAAAGGGTTGCAGTGCATTGCTGTTGCTCATGACCTGAGTGACGTACCAGCTTTTTAAAGAGGCGGCGCTGTTCAGCACAGCCTGCGGCGCGGCCATGGACGCCAGGGACTGGTTAGCTGAGCAAGTGGCCGGCGGCATGGCCTGATCTACGAAGGCTTGCAGCTTCACCAGCCCGGCACGCTCAACCCGCAGGATTGCGGCATCCCCGTCGACCACATGGATACCCGGACTAAACGCCAGCAATCCGGACCAGCCGCGGGGAAAACGGTACAGATCGACACAGCCGCGATGAGCCAGCGTCAGAGGCTGTTCACCCACGACAATGGCAACAATCTGAACAGTCAATTGAGCGCTGCGGCTCAGCATCACCAGCGTCGCGGCTGGTTCTGGCGGTTGATCTTCAGGCATTGGCGACGCACCCACGGGTCAGGCAAGGGATGCGGATGCTAGAGGAGCGCCGGAGCGCAATCTTGATGAGAAACTGATGAAGGGTGTTCAACTTTCCGCAATGCGTTGCCTGAAGACAAGCTTCAGGCAACTGGGCAGCTTTGTTAAGACTGCCCACCATCAACCCACAGCTAATACACCGGGTTAAAGAACCTTAAAAATCTTGCTCGACAGCGAATCGTATTTAACTTGCTTCTGTTGCAGGTCGCTTATTTCCTTCTCATAACTCATATGGTTAGCGTATTTCTCTAACAGGTTTGCCGCTCCTTTGACCGCCCCCTCACTACCGCCGCGGCTGCCATGGCGGATGTTGTGGACTTCTGTGAACTCGCTCCTGGTCAACTTCACAGCCTCGAACGCGCTCGAGGCTTTGGCCAGCGCCTTTTCATTATTCGTATTCTTGACAGCGATCAGTTGAGCGGCGAAGTCAGAGTACTTTTGCGGATTTTGCGTCGCCAGTTTCGTCGCGGCGGTGGTGCTATGAAATACCCTGGCATGGATGTAAGTGCCCACATTCATGTGCTTTCCTCAAATGACGGTAAATGGCCCTAAGCCAAAGAGGCGGAATTCTCAAGGTATTTACCATCAGCAGTTTTCATAAATCGCTCATGACAGGACAGGCAAAAAAGTGGCGCGCCCGGAACAGGCGCGCGCGGATGGTCAGTGATCGTGATGCAGATAAGCCGGTTGCTTGGGCAGACGCAGGCTGAACAAGAAGGCAATCGCCATCATGACGGTGACGTACCAGTAGAAGTTGTTCTCCATGCCCATGCTCTTCAGGTTGAGCGCCACGTATTCGGCTGAACCACCAAACACCGCGTTAGCCACCGCATAGGCCAGGCCAACACCCAATGCGCGAACCTGTGGCGGAAACATCTCGGCTTTGACCAGCCCGCTGATCGAGGTGTAGAAGCTGACAATCGCCAGCGCCAGGGTGATCAGCAAAAAGGCCATGAACGGATTGGTGGTGGTCTTGAGGGTCATCAGGATTGGTACGGTACAAAGGGTACCCAGCGCGCCAAACCAAAGCATGGAGTTACGCCGGCCAATCTTGTCCGCCAGCATGCCGAACAACGGCTGCATGCACATGTACAGGAACAGCGCGCCGGTCATGATGTAGCTGGCGGTTTTCGGGTGCATGCCACCGGTGTTGACCAGGTATTTCTGCATGTACGTGGTGAAGGTGTAGAAAATCAGCGAGCCACCGGCGGTGTAACCCAGCACGGTAATGAATGCGGCTTTGTGATCTCGGAACAGCGCGCTGATGCTGCCGGCGTCCTTGTTATCACGCTGCTCGGCGGTGGTGGTTTCTTCCAGCGAGCGACGCAGCAACAGCGAGATCACGGCGGCGATGGCACCGATGACAAAAGGGATCCTCCAGCCGTAGGCGCGCAGCTCTTCAGTACTCAGAAATTGCTGCAGGATCACTACCGTCAAGACCGCCAGCAATTGGCCGCCAATCAGCGTCACGTACTGGAACGAGGCAAAAAACCCACGCTGCCCGCGTAATGCCACTTCGCTCATATAGGTCGCCGTAGTGCCATATTCGCCACCCACCGACAAACCCTGAATCAAGCGTGCGAGCAACAGTAACGCAGGTGCCCAGGCACCAATCGAGGCGTAAGTCGGCAAACAGGCAATGATCAGAGAGCCGCCGCACATCATCAGTACGGCAATCATCATCGAGTTCTTGCGGCCGTGCTTGTCAGCCACCCGGCCAAACAACCAGCCACCAATAGGGCGCATCAGAAACCCGGCGGCAAAGACGCCTGCGGTATTGAGCAACTGAACGGTGGGGTCGTCGGAGGGGAAGAAGGCGGGGGCGAAATAAATTGCGCAAAACGCGTAAACGTAAAAATCGAACCATTCGACCAGGTTGCCCGACGAGGCACCGACAATGGCGAAGATCCTTTTGCTGCGCTCTTCGCCCGTGTACTGCGTGGTTGTCATTATTTTTCCCTCATGGTGTGAAACAGGTTCCAGGACATAATCAGTAACACTGTTTTCGGACAACGCACAACTCTTCGAAATTCCATGAGGTGGCCACGCGGTGCGCAGTGGACATGGCGAACCACCAGAACAATGCCTGCCGAGTTTGCAGTGAAAACTCTTACTTATTGTTTAATAAGCGATTTTTTAAATCCTGAAGCCCTCAACACGGACAGCCTTGCGGTTCGGACCACCAGCAGGATGGGGCAGTCTCATCAGTGGGGTCCGTCGACAAAGGACTCGCCATGCCATCGATTACCGCTTACACCCCCTCTCGCGTCTCCCACCAGCCTTCGCCTGACACGCCGACTAACCAGAAAAACCTTCCGACGATATGGAGCATCTCGCCATTCATTGCAGGGGTTCTGCACGAGTTGGACGCGCCTGTCGGCTCGCTTTCCAATACGTGCAAGCGTTACCCGCAAATGGACCTGGCCTTTTCGATACTGAGCGAACATTTAAGTGCGGCAGACCTGAACTGGCTGGACGAAGAAGGGTTCGGGATGCTGGTAGACATGACCGAGGGTGCTGATGAGCATGTCTGCGAGGCACTTATCCAATCGCTGACCCAGGCACTGAAGCACCGTAGCCCGTGGGAAACAACCCAACAGATTTTCGAAAAGTCTCTGTCAGAAAAAAACCGCCGGGGTATCGAGCGCAGCCTGGATCGTAGCGCGCCGGTGAATCACAACTCCGCAACCTGGGGGGAACAAGTCAAAGCGCTGATCAGCCCTCTAATCAACGGCCTGCAAACCTTTCGCTATCTGGGCAGCGACCACGAGAAAACGTACGGCCTTGATCACGAGGCCCTGGCGCGCCATCAGCAACAGCAGCAACAGCAGCAACAGCACTCTCAGAAGAAAAATGACAGCAGCGAAGGCTTCGGGATGATGCAGATGTTGCTGAGTTATTTGCACTCCTACGGGCAAATCTCGGCACCTGATATCAAGACACTGCTGGGTGAGGACATTCGGCAGGCTTGCCAGGTCGAGCGAGCCCTGCCTGATGGCTGGTCTTTACTGCCAGGGGCTGAAGCGTTGCCAATGCCGGCCCCTGTAAATACAGCCGCACTATGGAACAGCTTCGCCAACCAGCCTGCATCGCAGATTGGCGAGCCCGACAGCCCAATAAATATTCCCCAGATCACGTTGACGGATGAAGTCGAGACGAGCGAGACAGCGGCATTCGCTCCCGGCGATGCGAGAGTAAACGAACACCGCCAACGCGCTCAGGCAGACTTTCTGCTACACGAGCTGATCACACGTCTTCGGGAAAAAGGCTTTTACGACACACGCAGCGAGAAACTCTTTCTCTCCCTTTTGACTCAGTTACCCGAATGGCCCGCTGGCACTCAGTTAAAGGTTTTCGACAGCGGCGGTCAGCTCGACGCTGTCTACCTCAAAGGCAGTGTTCCAACTCAGATCACGAACAGTGTCGACATCACCCGCCTGAGCAATGGTGAATATGCAAGTCGCTGGGACAGCAGCGCCGGAGCCAATAATCAGGAGGAGTTGCTGGAGATTATTCTTGGACAGTTGCCCAAAAATTCGTCACTGGGCAAAGGCGGTGATTTTCAGTTCATCTCAGAGGCCGGACGGATTATCACCCTACGCGAGCAAATGGCCGTTCTGGCCAAAGCCGAACAAGCGCAGCTGTTCGACGCACTGATCGCCGACGAGTCTTTGGTCAAAGGTGATCCCGATGTGGGCAACAGCAACCCCTTCCTGCCGTTCTGGCAGCAAACCCCACCCAGTCAATCTTCGCCGGTCCTTACAAAGCTCCACGAGCTCAACCCCGAGCTGAGCACTGAACGCCTGAGAGAACTCTTGAAAAACTCACCGCTCAATGAGCCCGAGCAGGCCACATTGGTGTTCAACGGCACCCTGCCTGCTGCATTCATCGAAGCTGTCGAGCAAATCAAACTTGAAGTGCGCCAGGACGCTGCCCTGGATGCTATCTACCACCCGCGCAATTTCAACCCGGATGCTGATCTGATCGTCCGTGATTTCGTGCGAACCCTGCTCATGGACAAGGCCAACCGAGAGCTACTGATCATCGAGCCGGGCGACACCGACTACAACTCGGATGACATCAGCTCCAGCCAGTTGGTGCTCGAGCATGACGGCAACGGCAACTACTTCGGCCTGGATGAAAACGGTGCTGTTCCCGTTAACAAGGGCAGCGATAGTTTCTACAGAGCCGTGGGTATACTGCTGCAACCCCATGAGCGCCAGGCACTGGGCATGCAGTCCGATACCGATGCCACAGGCCTGCGCAGGGTGATTGGCGATGCCGTTGCACAGGAGATTGGCGGCTGGTTTTCTCCACCGGAGATCCCCCAGGATCTGCAACCGGTCAATCGCCACGAGGACGGGCCTGAATGGCTGGAAAATGCCTCGACAGAGGATGTGAACGCCAGGCATCAGGCCCTGGAGAACTATCAGCAGGCCCTGATTGCGGCCCAGGTCCCCGAGCTGCCCGATATCACTGAATTTGGTCAGCCAGAGAAGCTGCGCGCCTATGCCAAGGAGCAGCTCGGCCAACGGTTATCCGTGGACCTTGGTGCGGATCTGGACCCGGATCAGATCTTCGTCACCACTACCACAACTGTTCTGGCCGGTGACCCCATCCTGGTGCCGGATATCGGCCCTGTGCATCAGCCCGGCCAAGAGCCGCTGGAGTTCGTCCCTACAACCCGCAGCCTGACTGACTTCTCTCTGGAGAACGTCGGCGTAGCCGATCTTGATTTCTGGACTAGCGCCAGCTTCACAGACGCCAGTGGTAACTCCATCCCGTCACTGAACAGGTCTTACGTACATGGCCTGGTGCGCGATCTCAACGTAGGGGGCAGCTACGAAAGCTTTCTTGAAACCCATCTCCTGACCTCTGCGCAAGGTCAGGCCAATCGCGATGCCTATGCGAGCGTCATGCACGCGCAAATGCAGGTTGATGCCATTGAAGCGAAGATGGCGGGTGATTTCGCCGACAACAAACTCTTGGCACCAGAGCGCTGCGACAGGGCTTTCAACTGGGTCACAGCCGTCCTGGACCACCCTGAGGACACCCCACAAAGGGCGAAAGTCGATAATCATCACATTCAAGCCAATACCCTGAAGATAAACGCAGTGCCCATTGAAGGCTTGATCGTAATCAAGCCGGCTGAGACCGAAGCAATCTCAGCGTTGGTGATATACACACCTGAAGCCCCTAAAGGCCAACGTTACAAAGAGTTTCCCAGCACAACTGAAATGCGCGACGAACTGCTGACCGATCCGCAGTTCCTCGACTATCTGGTCGCTCGCGCACCTGCGGACTCGCAAGCAGAGCTGCGGCGAGCACTGACCAGCGCCCCAGGTCGACTGTTTATCACTACCGACGTCATTACCGGCAATCTGTATCACGCCAGCTATGAAGTTGAAGCACGCCGGGCTATCAGTAATGTCGATCAACAGACGACCTCCACGGGCGAGGCCAACCTGAGAACGGCATGGGAGATCGCGTCTGGAACGGTCGGATTGGCGCTGGAATTCACCCCCTTGCGGATAAGAGGCGCAGTGGCAGCGGGACGAAGCATTTATGCCTTTACTAAATGTGTCAGCGCTGAGAGCAGCGCGGCCACGCACTGCGTACAGGCTGCGCTGCTGTTGGCCGATGGTTTTACGCCAGGCAAGAGCAAAGCACCCAAGGGTGTCACACCGGTCCTGAATACCGGATTGGCGCTTGGAAAGTCACCCACTGGCCTGATAAGACGCACTGATGGCATCTACAAGGGGGTCTTCGAAAAAACCAGCGCCAGTGGCAGTTCACGCTTCTACATCAAGAGTGGCTCTGACACCTACCTGGTCCGTTACGATCCCTACGACCCGCTTCAGCCAACCTGGAAAATCGTTGATCGGCGCCGCCCGGACGCCTACTACCAGCAGAGGATTACCCAGGATAAACACGGCAATTGGAACCCGGGAAAAGCAGGTTTACCCGGCGGTGAATCCGTGCGTGCGATTGACCCTGAGGTGCTTGAGCTCGCTGACCGGGCCAGCCCACTGGCGACGTTGAAGCCTGAACAGCGGATTGCCTACCTGACCTATCTGCTCGATAACCGGCAGCCGCATGAGGTCAAGTCGTTACTCAAATCCCTGCAGACCCGCGGCGTGACAGGAATGAGCAGACCTTGGCAACAATTGCACAGCAGCGCCCTGGAAAAAGCTCAGGTGAAAATAGTCGTGCCGCTCAAACGACCGCATCCTGACTCCCAGCAGCCTGGGCCTTCTGGCAAAGCAAGGCCAGCTTCCGCAGCGAGCAGAAATGTGCTCACACGGGTGGAGATCAGCGAACAAGTCATACCCAAGGAAGATTGGCCCAAAGTGCTCTATCACTACACCACTCAGAAAAACCTCGGGACATACTGGTCAACTCCGGGTCATCTGTTCAGCTCCAGACCCAGTAGTGACCCCCATGTAAACGCTCGCGCCAATATGGCAAACACACCGGGCGTCTATGTGACGGATCTGGCACCAGGGTCCATGTCCAGAGCCGATCTGGCAGACACTCTGTTTGGCAGAAACTCATACACCGGCAAGTCGCGGGAAGATAAAGTCCACAGTTACATGCAGCTGGACATGACCGCCGTCAGGGACGCCAGGGTGCAACTGGTCAAGGTCAGCGGTGGCAGCTTGTCGCCGCACGTTTACATGGTTAAGCCCGGCACCCCTGATAACCACTGGAGAGTGACCCAGGGCCTAATGACGGGTGAGGGCGACCCGGTGCTGATTGCCGCAGGCACGACACCTAAATCGAAAAGCCCAGTGACACCGTCTTGACGGCCTGAGCGAAACGATCACCCGACCTCCCATGACCTTTTATCTCGGGCCATTGAAGGTCGGGTCCCCTTGGCATGCCCGGCTACCGCTCGATAGCCAACGCAAGCCCCTGCCCTACCCCTACGCACATGGTGGCCAGCCCTCTACGGCCGCCGGATTTTTCCAGTTGATGCAAGGCGGTCAACACCAGACGCGCGCCGCTCATACCCAATGGATGCCCAAGGGCGATTGCGCCGCCGTTAGGGTTTACCTGTGGCGCATCATCGGCCAGGCCCAACTCTCGAAGCACGGCAAGACCCTGGCTAGCGAACGCTTCGTTAAGCTCGATCACATCAAAATCGGAAACTGCCAGACCGAGGCGCTCAACCAGCTTGCGCACAGCAGGCACCGGACCGATGCCCATCACGCGAGGAGCAACACCCGCGCTGGCCATGCCGAGAATCCGTGCCCGCGGGGTCAAACCATGCTTCTTGACCGCGTCGGCCGAGGCCAGAATCAGCGCAGCAGCGCCGTCATTGACGCCCGATGCATTGCCGGCAGTGACCGTCTTGTCAGGGCCATTGACCGGTTTTAGCTTGCTCAGGGTTTCCAGGCTGGTATCGGCACGGGGATGTTCATCCTGCTCGACGATCGTCTCACCCTTTTTGTGGGTGATGCGCACCGGCGTGATTTCTTCGTTAAAAAAGCCCGCAGCCTGGGCGGCGGCAGTGCGCTGCTGGCTGCGCAGGGCGAAGGCGTCCTGATCGGCTCGAGAAATCTTGAAGTCATCCGCCACGTTGTCACCGGTCTGCGGCATCGAATCGACGCCATATTGCTCTTTCATCAGTGGGTTGATGAAACGCCAGCCAATGGTCGTGTCTTCCAGCTTCATGTTCCGCGAATACGCCGCGTCAGCCTTGCCCATGACAAACGGCGCACGGGACATGGACTCGACGCCGCCGGCAATGGCCAGCTCCATTTCCCCCGCAGCAATCGCCCGGAAGGCAGTGCCGATGGCGTCCATGCCCGAGGCGCACAGGCGATTGAGAGTTACACCGGGAATCGATTCCGGCAAACCTGCCAGCAACGCGGCCATGCGCGCGACGTTGCGGTTGTCCTCGCCGGCCTGGTTGGCACAGCCGAAGAACACCTCATCCACTTCGTTCCAGTTGACCGAAGGGTTGCGCTCCATCAACGCCTTGATCGGCACTGCGGCCAGGTCATCAGCGCGCACGCTGGATAACCCGCCACCAAAACGGCCAATGGGTGTACGAATCGCATCGCAGATAAATACTTCACGCATCATGCTTCTCCCGGCGCCTGACCATGAGCCGCCGCAGTGCGGGCCTCCAGATCGCGCAACGCTGTCAATTCAGTTTCAGTAGGTTCGGCTGAATACTCGACGTTGTCCGCGAAACGCACTTCCCAACCGGTGGCCGCGATCACCTGCTCACGGGTGACACCGGGATGCAGCGTCGTTACCACGAATTCGTTGCTGCCCGCCTCCGGCTCCATGATGCACAGATCGGTGATGATCCCCACCGGCCCGGCACCCGGCAGGCCAAGACGCTGGCGCGAATCGCCACCTTCGCCATGACCTACAGAGGTGATGAAATCCAGCTTGTTGACGAACGCCCGCGCCGATTGCTTGAGAATAATCAGCACCGACTTGGCAGAACCTGCGATTTCCGGAGCACCACCAGCACCCGGCAGGCGCACTTTGGGGTTGTTGTAGTCGCCCACCACGGTCGTGTTGATATTGCCGAACCGGTCCACTTGCGCCGCGCCCAGGAAACCCACGTCGACTCGTCCGCCTTGCAACCAGTAGCGAAAGATTTCACTGGTAGAGACGACGGTGTCAGCCGTCTCCGCCAACTCGCCGTCGCCAATCGACAAAGGCAGGACCGTCGGTTTGGCGCCAATCGGGCCAGACTCATAGATCAAGACCACATCGGGTGAAGACGTCAGGCGCGCCAGGTTCGCGGCCTTGGAGGGCAGGCCGATGCCGACGAAACAGACAGCGCCGTTACGCAGCCGACGTGCCGCCGCTACAGTCATCATTTCATTGGTGGTGTAAGTCATTATTTCGCCTCCGAGGAGCTGGCAAGCTTGCGCTGGAACTCGCTGAAATCTGCTGTGCCGTGGATGTATTCATCGATCCACGCACTGAAAGTGTCGCGGTCCCGGGCAATAGGGTCCCAAGCCTGATAGAAACGGTTGTCACGCTCGTAGTAACCGTGAGCGTAGGACGGATGCGCACCGCCCGGCACATGGCAGACCGCACTCAAGGCCCAGGTTGGCAAGACGCAGGCGTTCATCGGTGCATTCAGGTCATCGACGATTTCTTCCACGGTGACAATGCAACGTTTGGCGGCCAGCGCTGCTTCTTTCTGCACGCCGAGGATGCCCCAGAGCAAAACGTTGCCTTTGCGATCAGCCTTCTGCGCGTGGATGACCGTGACGTCCGGGCGCACCGCCGGGACTGCCGCCAGCACTTCGCCAGTGAACGGGCAGGTCACGGTCTTGATCAGCGGGTTGACCTTCGGCAAGTCAGAGCCGGCATAAGCGCGCAACACAGCGAACGGCAGACCCGATGCACCGGCGACATAGGCATTGGCCAGGTCAGCATGGCTGTGCTCTTCGATTTCCATGGCGTGCGGCCATTGTTTTTCTACCGCATCGCGCAAACGATGCAAGGAGCCCACACCCGGGTTGCCGCCCCAGGAAAAGACCAGGCGCTTGGCACAACCGGCGCCGATGAGCTGGTCATAGATCAGATCCGGGGTCATGCGGACCAGGGTCAGGTCTTTTTTGCCCTGACGGATGATTTCGTGGCCTGCAGCCGTGGGAATCAAATGGGTGAAGCCTTCCAGCGCAACGGTGTCGCCATCGTTGACCAATTGCTTCACGGCATCACGTAAAGAAAGAATTTCAGCCATGAGGTGCTCCCGAACTCAAATCGCATCCAATGAACAGCGCAGATGAACTACGCTGGAATGCAGCTGAGGTTATGCCCGGGCAGATGGCCAAACAATCCGATAATCGATTATCCGTTCGTTAATCGCACAAATTCAAAACTCTCACTGGATAGCCTCAAGTGAATAGCTGAGTACTCAAATCCCGACTTGCGTCCAGCATGATCGGCAGGAATCGTTGCTCCAGCTCACTTCTCGCAACACGGCCGGCGCTGGTGCTGACATTCAATGCTGCCAGCACTTGGCCGGACGCGTCATAGACCGGAACCGCAATCGAGCGCAGCCCCTGTTCCAGCTCCTGATCGACAATGCACCATCCCTGCTGGCGAACCTGCTGAAGACATTCGAGCAGGGCTTCCGGGGTGCGGATCGTGCGGCTGGTTTTGGGTTGCAAGTCCACGTGGTCCAGATATTCACGCAGCGAAACATCATCCAGCGCCGATAACAGAATGCGCCCCATGGAGGTGCAATAAGCCGGGAGCCGCCCGCCGACCGACAGGTCCACGGATATCAGACGCTGGGTGGTGGCTGAACGGGCGATGTACAGAATGTCCTCCCCCTCCAGCGTTGCCATGTTGCAAGCCTCGTGCAGCTGATCACTCATGCGATCCAGATAAGGCTGGGACGAAACGGCCAGCGGAGTCGAGGACAAATAGGCATGGCCCAAGGTCAGCACTTTGGGCAACAGCGAATATGTGCGACCGTCCGTCGTTGCATAGCCCAGCTTGATCAACGTCAGCAGGCAGCGCCGCACTGCGGCCCGGGGGATTTCGGTTCTGTGGCTGATCTGGGCAATGGTCAAATGGCGCTTGCGCTCTTGAAAGGCATGAATCACTGCCAGCCCTCGGGCCAGGGAAGTCATGAAATCCGGGTCCCCGGTCAGCGCCTGAATCCGCTTGGCAGGTGACGCCACGATTGGGGGCGCCAACGAAGCAAAAGAATTTCGTAGTTCATCATTCATTGCCACTACCTCGCTAAAACCCTTTCAGCCCATATGGGACGCCGCTTGCGCGCATCTTGAAGCCGAAACAGTCAACGCGCGTCGTGCGATTATCGAACGACTGGCCGATAATCGCAATTGACCCGTCACAAAGATACTTATACCTTTGCATGGCCTTAAGTGGCTTCTTGGAAATACTGGTCAGGTACCCACGAGAAGTCCAAGGCCGGCCTTGCCCATGAAGCGAGGCCGTTTTTATTCCTGCACCCTCTTCTGATTGCTATCAAAGCGCCATAACTGAGTGGCACCCACCAGCGGCGTGAAGCTATTGCGCGCTCTATCACCCGTCAATAATTCGCGAACTACCCTGTCAGGATTCTGTCTGGGCCTGTCAATATTTTGCGCCTCCAACTTCCTTTCATATGTTCCCCACCGAAACTTCGGAACAGTCGTACAAGAAAAAATCCACTTTGGAATTCTTTCAGTTACTCATCCCATATATAGTTGACGGAGCCGTAGTTCTTGGAGATAGTGTTCGTCACTTGGCTGGAATAACGATTCGCAGTGCTTGCCATCCCGTCGTCACACCCATGATGGATGACCCGCACCCAGGCTTGAGATGCTGCCACCCTGAACCAAAACAGCCGTGCCACATCCTTATCCCGCGAATGACGGTCAGCCCAAGTAGCTATCGCACTTGCAACTCAAAAAACGAATGTCGCTACGACAGATACGTTTCTGGTGTTCGTAGCCGCGAGCAGCAAAGAGTGTTCACGCAGAGCTGATTCCGACGTTGCTGTTTGGCCAATGGCCTGAACATGCCGTTTGAAGCACAGCTTCATGTGGGAACAGTGCAGCTGCTCAGTGATATCGCCAGAGTTCAATTGACTTGATCAGGTAACAAAGTGACTAAAGATGAACTGCGCGCGGAACTTGAGCGCCAGGAACAACGTTTCAAGGATGTATATGGTGGAGAAATTACCACCTACGCAGCTCAACCAGAGCCGGAACGCAAACCTTGGCGGAAAAAAGCCAGTCTCCTTGACCAGGCTTTCAAGCAAGAACTGCAAAAAATGGAAAAGGACCTCAGCGAAGAAACATAATCGCCCGGTGCTCGAACATGGCCTGGGTGCGCCGATGCGCGCGCCTGGCAGCTCTAAAAGGCACCAATTCCCTGAGGCTTCATAGCGTCTGACTGCTGAAAAAACGCCGCCCTGACAATGACGGCGCTGCCTTGCTTTGCATGAAATCTGGACTTTGAGCGACGACCAATCAGCGGCTGTCACATCGACCTGTATTTTTTCTGTCATAATCCCGCCCCCTTCAGACCGGGTCAGAAAACCTTCATGATCGATTTATTCAGCGGACTAGATGCCTGGGTACTTATAAGCCTGCTGCTCGCCCTGGCATTCGTCCTCACCTTCGAGTTCATCAACGGCTTTCATGACACCGCGAACGCGGTGGCGACAGTCATTTATACCAAAGCCATGCCGCCTCATCTGGCCGTATTCGCCTCGGGTATCTTCAATTTCCTGGGCGTTCTACTGGGTGGGGTGGGCGTGGCCTATGCCATCGTGCATCTGCTGCCGGTGGAGCTGCTGATCAATGTGAACACCGGCCACGGCCTGGCGATGGTGTTCTCATTGCTCGCTGCTGCGATCACGTGGAACCTGGGCACCTGGTACTTCGGTATTCCGGCCTCCAGCTCCCACACCCTGATCGGTTCGATTCTCGGGGTCGGCCTGGCCAACGCCTTGATCAACGACATCCCGCTGGCCGATGGCGTGAACTGGCAGAAGGCGATCGATATCGGCGCTTCGCTGGTTTTCTCGCCACTGGCTGGCTTTCTGGTTGCCGCACTGGTTCTGCTGAGCCTGAAGTGGTGGCGCCCGCTGTCCAAAATGCATAAAACCCCCGAGCAGCGCCGCAAGCTCGACGATAAAAAGCATCCACCGTTCTGGAACCGCCTGGTACTGGTCGTTTCGGCCATGGCGGTCAGCTTCGTGCACGGTTCCAACGACGGTCAGAAAGGCATCGGCCTGATCATGCTGGTATTGATCGGCATCGTGCCAAGCGCTTTTGTCCTTGACCTGAACAGCACCACGTACCAGATCGAACGGACTCGGGACGCAACCCTGCATCTGAATCAGTTCTATCAGCGCAACAGCAGCACGCTGGGCGAGTTTCTGGCTCTGGGTAAAGCAGAAAAAGGTGATCTGCCGGAGAGTTCGAGCTGTAACCCGGCACAAACCGAGCCGACCATCGCAGCGCTGCTGGACAACCTGAGCGGCGTGACCGATTACCACTCGCTGCCTTCGGAGCGTCGTATCGAAGTCCGCCGCTACTTGCTTTGCCTGGACGACACTGCTCGCAAGGTTGCCAAGTTGCCAAACCTGGCTCCGCGTGAGAAGTCAGACCTGGACAAGCTGCGCAAGGACCTGACCGAGACCACTGAATACGCGCCGTTCTGGGTGATTCTGGCCGTTGCCCTGGCACTGGGTATTGGCACCATGGTCGGCTGGAAGCGCGTGGTTCTGACTATCGGCGAGAAGATTGGCAAACAGGGCATGACCTACGCCCAAGGTATGTCGGCTCAGATCACCACCGCCTGCGCCATCGCTGCGGCCAACCTGTTCGCCCTGCCGGTCTCTACGACCCATATCCTGTCGTCTGGCGTTGCCGGCACGATGGTTGCCAACAAAAGCGGTCTGCAAGGCGGCACCGTGCGCACCATTCTGCTCGCTTGGGTTCTGACCCTGCCGGCGACGGTTGCGCTGTCGGCCGCATTGTTCTGGCTGGCATCCAAAGCGCTGGCTTGATTCAAGACGTCATCGCAGGCAAGTCTAACTCCCACACAAACGCCGGACTCGTGGGAGCGAGCTTGCTCGCGAAGGCGACTTCAATCTTCACTCAATTCGTATGTCTGACTACGCATTCGCGAGCAAGCTCGCTCCCACGGGTACTGACTGGTCGGCCGCGATCACCTACCTGCGCTTCTTCCCCCCGCCCAGCAACGACCCCATCAACCCCCGCACCAACTGCCTGCCCAATTGATTGGCCGCCTGACGTGCAGCATTTTTCATCGCCTGCCCGGCTATGCCACCAAGAAACTCACCGGCCATGTCGCTGAAGCTCTGCTGGTCTTTTGCGTTTTTCTCCGGTATTTGCGCCGGCTCTGGAGTGGCGATCTTGCGGGCAATGAGCATTTCATAGGCCGATTCACGATCTATCGGTTTGTCGTAATGCCCCGCCAGCGGCGAGCGGGCGATCAGGCTGGCGCGCTCGGCATCGCCAAGTGGCCCGATCCGCGATTGGGGTGGCGCCACCAGCACTCGCTGAACCATGGCCGGCGTACCCTTGTCCTGCAACGTCCCTACCAATGCCTCGCCGATGCCCAGTTGGGTCAGCACCTCAAGGGTGTTGATATCCGGATTGGGCCTGAAACCGTCAGCCACCGCGCGCAATGATTTCTGTTCCTTGGCAGTGAACGCCCGCAGGCCGTGCTGAATGCGCAATCCCAGTTGGGCCAGCACAGCGTCGGGGAGATCACCTGGGGACTGGGTGACGAAATACACCCCTACGCCTTTGGAGCGAATCAGGCGCACGACTTGTTCAAGTCTTTCCTGCAACGCCTTGGGCGTGTCGGCGAATAGCAAATGCGCCTCGTCAAAAAACAGCGCCAGCAGAGGCTTTTCAGCATCGCCGCGCTCCGGCAGTTGTTCGAACAGTTCCGCCAGCAACCACAACAGGAAAGTGGCGTAGACCTTGGGTGCCTCGTGAACCAGGCGGCTGGCATCCAGCAGATGGATACGCCCTCGCCCGTCACTGGCCGGCTGCAGGAGGTCCTCCAGCTGCAGGGCAGGCTCACCAAACAGGGCTTCAGCACCCTGCTGTTCCAGTATCGCGAGACGTCGTTGCAAGGCCTGGCTCGACCCGGTGGTCATCAGCGAGCTGTCTTCGCCCAATAGCTGTGGGTTATCCCGCAGATGGTTGAGCAAGGCCTTGAGATCTTTGAGGTCCAACAGCAGCAGACCTTCGCGGTCGGCAACCTTGAAGGCGGCATACAGCGCCGCTTGTTGGCTGTCGGTCAGCTCCATCAGGCTGCCTAATAGCAACGGTCCCATTTCACTCAACGTGGTGCGCAAAGGATGACCGGTCTGCCCATGGATGTCCCACAAGGTCACGGGATAGCCCTGCGGGGTGTGATTCAGCCAAGGCATACCGGCGATTCGCTCGGCGATCTTGCCTTGCGGATCACCCGCCGCACCCAGGCCACACAGGTCACCTTTGATATCAGCGGCAAACACGGCAACACCCGCGTCACTAAAGGCCTCTGCCAAACGCTGCAAAGTGACGGTCTTGCCGGTCCCGGTCGCCCCCGCCACGAGTCCATGCCGATTGCCCAGGCGCAGCGCCTGTGTGACCGCCAACCCGTCTGGGCCGGAACCGATAACGATATTCAGAGAATCGGGCATTTCATCACCTGTCTTAAACATTGTTTTCCGACATCTACTGCGCAATAACCTTAGCGGAATACCGTTGACGCTGACTTGAGGTTTAACGGCAATAACACTATTAGCCGGTGGAAACCGCAGACCACTCGTCAGAACAAGCTCTTCTCTGCATCACCCGCACCGTGCTGTTTCCGGCCACCCAGGGCAATAAAAACTCTGCTGCAGGCAACTAATCAAGGGCTTGCGGCTGAGTTGATTCAGCGAACATCTATTCTTGCTGAAGGTCAACGTTAGGACGCTGACCTCTACAGGAGTGTTCACTGTGCATATCGCTGACATGACGATGTTCTACGCCCCAGCCAGCGGCGGCGTGCGCACCTATCTGGATGCCAAGCATCGACGCCTGGGCCTTCACCCAAACGTCCGACACAGCCTTCTGATACCTGGAGCGACACGCAGCCACAAGGACGGCATTTACAAAGTGCCCGCCCCTCCCGTGCCCTTCGGTAACGGGTATCGGTTCCCGCTGCGCCTGGCTCCCTGGCGAAATGCCCTACAGCGTCTCCACCCAGATCTTATCGAAGTGGGCGATCCTTATCTGACGGCCTGGGCCGCGCTGGATGCACGGCGTCAACTGGATGTGCCGGTTATCGGCTTTTACCACTCAGACCTGCCACTGCTGGTCAGCAACCGTGTCGGCAGTTGGCTGGGAACGAACGTGGAAGCCTATGTGAGCAAGCTGTATGGCAACTTCGATCGGGTTCTGGCGCCAAGCAAAGTCATGGCCGACAAACTGATCGGGCTCGGCGTCAAGAATGTTTATGTCCAGCCGCTGGGAGTTGACCTGAACATCTTCACACCGGCCGTTCGCGATGCTCGCCTCAAAATAGAGATGGGGTTGCGGCCGACGACACGCCTGCTGATTTTTGCCGGGCGTGGCTCCAAGGAAAAGAACCTCCCGGTGCTGCTCGATTGCATGAAGTTGCTCGGCCAAGACTTTCATCTGCTGCTGGTGGGCTCGCACATGCCTGCCCAGGTGCCTGACAACGTTTCAGTTGTGGGGCATTTCTGCCCGGCAAGCGAACTCGCCCGAATGCTCGCCAGTGCCGATGCGCTGCTGCACGCTGGCGATCAGGAGACCTTCGGCCTGATCATTCTCGAAGCCATGGCCAGCGGGATCCCGGTGGTCGCTGTCGCAGCGGGGGCCTTCTGCGAAATCGTGCCTCGGGAATGCGGCCTGCTTTGCGACCCCAACAGTGCGCCGGCCATGGCCGACGCGGTGCGTGAATTGTTCAGGCATGACTCTGTGGATAAAGGGCTTTCGGCCAGACGTTATGTCGAAAGTCACTACTCATGGGACAGCGTGGTCACGGGCCTGCTGGAGCATTATCACGCGGTGCTGGGCCATTCCGTCGCGGTCCACGATCATGCTTGAGTCGATAACTTCCCCCCCTAGTGTGTTGCTGGTACTGCATGATGTCGCCCCCGAGACCCTGCCGGACTATCAAGACTTCGTCGCGCAAGTAGACGCCTCGGGGCAGATTCCCATAACTTGGCTGGTGGTGCCGAACTTCCATAGGCGCAATGACGTCGAACGCAGCACGCAATTTCAACGGTTTATGCAGCATCGCCTCAATCGCGGTGACGAGCTGGCCCTGCACGGTTACTTCCATTGCGACGACGGCCCCTCGCCTCGCACACCACAGGATTACTTCATGCGCCGCGTTTACACCTGGGAAGGTGAGTTCTACTCGCTCACGACCCAACAGGCACTGACCAGGCTGCAAGCCGGCATCGAGTTGTTCCAGCGACTGGAGTGGCCGCTTCAAGGGTTTGTCGCACCCGCATGGCTAATGAGCCAAGGTACTCGACAGGCACTGCGCCAATTGCCCTTGGCCTGGACCAGCGATGCCCGACATTTATACCGACTGCCTGATTTTTCCCCGGTCGATGCGCCCGGCCTGGTCTGGAGCGCGCGCAGCCCCATGCGGCGCACGCTCTCGAAAATCGTCAGCGACTGTCGCCAAGCACAGTTTCGCCATGCACCTACCCTCCGGCTCGGCTTGCACCCTGTGGATATGCGCCATGAATCTTCCCGCAACTATTGGCTTGAAACCTTGCGTCGCCTGATGGAAAACGGCCGGGTGCCGATGACCAAATCCCGATGGCTCGCCGCCCTGGGCAACACTGACAAGGCGGTGGCATGAAGCGTGTCGCATGGTTGGCGGTAGGCTTGCTGGCTGCCGTGCTGATCCCGCTGGTGCTCGGCGGTGGAGATATTTTTCAACGCCTGCGCAGCTTCCCTTTCCCGCTGCTGATGGCCATGTTCGGCATGATCATCCTGTGCTGGGGCCTCAATACTTTGCGCATGCGGATACTGCTTGGCGATAGCGCCAGGAATTTGAGCATCAAACGAAGCCTTGGCCTGATCATGGCCAGCGAATTCGCCTATTGCGCCACACCCGGCGGCAGCGGCGGGCCGTTGACACTCATGGCAGTGCTGTCACGCAACGGGGTTGGTGCCGCCAAAAGCAGCGCGGTCTTTGCCACGGATCAACTCAGCGACCTGGTGTTTTTCCTGCTGGCGTTGGTGGGGATCATGTTCTACGCCCTGTTCAACCACCTGAACGAACGCATGGAATGGCTGCTGGGCTTCAGCGCCGTCCTCGTCGTTGGGAGCCTGTTGCTCTTCTTCGGCTTCGCCCGCTTTCACCGACAGGTCATCAAATTCAATGGCCGATTGCTCATACGCTTCAACACACGAGCCATTACTCGTCGACGCTGGGCACGCAAGCTTTTGCATTTTCGTGATGCACTGGCCCAGACCTGGAAAATGCCTCGGGAAAGATTACTCGCGGTGTTCATGCTGACGTGTGTGCACTGGGGCTTGCGCTACAGCATCCTTTACCTGGCGCTGTTGGGGCTGGGGGTGAATGTGCAGTGGGCGTGGACGTTTCTGATCCAGATGCTCTCGCTGACTGCCGGTCAGTTCAGCCTGCTGCCGGGTGGCGCCGGGACTGCCGAGCTGACTTCCGCAGCGCTATTGGCGCCCATGGTCGGCAAGTCCACCGCGGCGGCGGCCATTTTGATCTGGCGCACGGTGACCTATTACTTTTACCTGGTAGTAGGCGGGCCGATTTTTCTGCTGATGGTCGGTCGTCCGCTGCTGAACCGGCTGATGCGCTTCAACCAGATTTGAGTGGTTTGCCATCTTCCGGCAGACCTTTTTCCAGCTGTGTCTTGCGCCAGAGCTCTGCGGCACCCTCGAAATCAGCCCCATCTTCAGGGCTCAGCGCATCCGGATCGTAACGACTGAGACAGCCCTCACCCAAGGTGGGTGGGGCTGTGGAAGTTGCTTTGTCGAGTGGGTCGGTCATTGCAATCCCCAACATGGATTATGCGATCCCTGTAGGAGCTGCCGCAGGCTGCGAAAGCGATATGCCTGAAACATCGCCATTCGCAGCCTTCGGCAGCTCCTACAAGATCACCGATCCAGCAGAGCTTAGTCGAACACAACCGTCTTGTTGTCATGCACCAACACCCGATCTTCCAGGTGATAGCGCAGGCCGCGGGCCAAGACCATTTTCTCGACGTCACGACCGAAGCGAACCATGTTCTCGATGCTGTCGCTGTGGCTGACACGAACTACGTCCTGCTCGATGATCGGACCAGCATCAAGTTCTTCAGTTACATAGTGGCAAGTTGCACCAATCAACTTCACGCCGCGCAAGGATGCTTGGTGATAAGGCTTGGCACCGACAAATGATGGCAAGAAGCTATGGTGGATATTGATGACCTGGTGGGCATATTCACGGCACAACTGCGGCGGCAGTATCTGCATGTAACGCGCCAGTACAATCACGTCCGCCTGATGCTCGGCGATGAGACGGGAAACCTCGGCAAAGGCAGGTTCTTTATCTGCCGGGTTAACCGGGACGTGGTAATACGGGATGTTGTGCCACTCGACCATGCTGCGCAGGTGCTGGTGATTGGAGATCACGCAGGCGATTTCGCAATCCAGCTCATCGGTGTGCCAGCGGTGCAGCAAATCGGCCAGGCAGTGGGATTCACGGCTCGCCATCAGGACTACGCGCTTTTTCTGAGCAGAGTCAGTAATGCGCCAATCCATCGAAAACTCTTCAGCAATCGGTGCAAACGCCTCGCGGAACGCCTCCAGTTCAAACGGAAGCGTATCGGCGCGCATCTCGTGACGCATGAAGAACCAGCCACTGAGGTTGTCAGAGTGGTGGCTCGCCTCGGTGATCCAGCCGTTATAGGACGCCAGAAAGTTACTGACTTTGGCAACGATGCCAACACGGTCCGGACAAGAAATCACCAGACGGAAAGTGCGCATGAGGGAAACTCCAGAACTTCGCAAAGGCCGCCATTCTAGCGGCTGCGCGGCAAAACTGCAGTATTCCCGTGGAATCTGATCGAGGGCTGCGGCTGGACGTGCAAATTTCTGCCAGGGCGGCAGCCCCCTTACGTTCCGTGCTTATGAAAGGAATCTTAGAACCGCCTAATAAGCGTTCATCTTTAGCGTGCGAGTAAAACTCAGCTAGTGTCCTGTCTCGTAAATACGTTCATCTCTGGCGAGTGGCTGATTTTGTCAGGCAAGGCGCCGTGACGACTCATAGTTTGTGCTGTGGTGAGGAGCGGCAACGCGGCCCGGCGAAATCAGACGCCGCCCAAAATGAACAGCTTATTTGCGAGACAGGACATTAGTTGTCAGTGCTGTAGGAAAAGGCGCATATTTCTAAATAATTCAAATAAAACTTTTCTTAAATGTTTACTTGGTCAAAGGGCATGACTATTATTGCGTCACTGTCTACCTTCACCCTCTCAACATAAGGTGTGCCTCATGTCTCTGATCAACGAATACCGCGCCACAGAAGAAGCAATCAAAGAACTGCAAGCACGTTTGAAGAATCTGTCCCAGGACGACAAACTGCAAACCGAGCTGGAATTCGAAGGCAAACTGCGCACCCTGATGGGCGAATATCAAAAGTCGCTGCGTGACATCATCGCCCTGCTCGATCCAGACGCTAAAGTTGGCAAATCTGCACGTGGCGCTGCCGTGAAAACTACCGGCACCAAGCGCGCGCGCAAGGTTAAGCAGTATAAAAACCCGCACAACGGTGAAGTCATCGAAACCAAAGGTGGCAACCACAAGACTCTGAAAGAGTGGAAAGCCAAGTGGGGCGGTGACGAAGTTGAAGGTTGGGCAACCCTGCTGGGCTAATCCCCGCACGGTTCCAGCTTCACCCGCAACATCAAAAACGCCAGCTTGCTGGCGTTTTTTATTGTGTTTTTTTCACCGCCAGCACCACAGCTCGCCCGCTGGAGGCCTAGAGGGCCAAGCGCTGACGCAACTCCTCGACGTAGTCCTGCCATTGTGCCAATACCGTGAGCTGCTCCGGCGTAGCACTAACAGAGAGTTCCACCAGCGATCGGTTGAAACTCTCAAGGGTATTAGGAGCACCCCACTCAGGATTTGTCAGACGTTTCTGACAGAAACTGCGCCAGCGTTGTTGTTCCTCAAGGCTGAGAGTCTCGGCAAAGTTTCGCGCCCGATACCGAAACAACAACTCAGGAAGCCGCCCATCATCGAAAGGCCAGACATTACTCGCCAAATCCTCAGGCTCGGCATTGCGCACTTGCTCGCAAAGCCTGCGATCCCGATCACCAATAAAGCCGTCATACAATTGCTGCTCTGGATCCTCACTGGCGTTGAACTCATCCGGTGCATAAATGGCGTTGAGCTTGTCCTGCCAGATTGCCTGCCCTTCCCCCATCTGTCTCGCGCGATCCTCGAAGACCGTCATATCCAGCTGCAAGCGTTGTTGGTCTTCGATGCGCAGCACTTTCAACGGCGCAATCACCGGGCAACGGTTTATATGCAGGAGTTTAAGCGGCACAGGCAGTTCACCTTCCAGCAACTCCTCGCGTCGGGTATATAAACGGCGCCGAAGAGTTTGCGGATCCTCAGCCAGTAACGGCAGATGATCCTGATGTAAATCACAAACGATTAGCGCATTTCGATTCTGTGGGTGCCATGCCAGTGGCAGCACTACACCTACATAATGTCGGGCTGCGGAGAAACGCCCTGATATATGCACCAGAGGCTCCAGCAGTCTTATCTGCTGCTGGACTTTCTGCTTGCTGCGTAGCTGGAAGAGGTAATCGTACAGTTTCGGCTGTTTTTCCCTGATGAGACGAGCCAGGGCAATAGTGGCGCGGACATCAGACAATGCGTCATGCGCCTGACCATGGTCGATACCATTGGCGGCTGTCAGTCGTTCCAGCTTGAGGGTGACTCGCCCGTCCTCTTCGGGCCAGATAATCCCTTCCGGACGCAGTGCGTAGGCGGCGCGGACCACGTCGATCAGATCCCAACGGCTGTTGCCCCCCTGCCATTCGCGTGCATAGGGATCAAAAAAATTCCGGTACAGACTGTAACGGGTGACCTCGTCGTCGAACCGCAACGTGTTGTAGCCAGCGCCGCAGGTGCCCGGCGCGGCCAGCTCGGCATGCACCCGGGTCATGAAGTCGGCCTCACACAGGCCCTGCTCGGCCAGACGCGACGGCGTAATGCCAGTGATCACGCAGGCCGCGGGATGAGGCAGGATGTCGTCGCTGGGCTGGCAGTAAATATTGACGGGCGCGGCGACCTCATTGAGCTCGACGTCAGTGCGGATACCCGCCATCTGCAACGCACGATCATTGCGAGGATTGATCCCGGTAGTTTCGTAGTCGTACCAAAAGAGGGTGGTCGTCACGGGCAGATCCTGAACAGAAGACCGGCAAAGTGTATGGCCTCAAGCAGCCAAAATGCGAATCGGTCATATTCTGTCGTGAAATGAAAAGTTTTCTTACAGCCCCTGCTGCAAGAGTCCGGTTGCTTAGCTGGCAGGTGGTGGCTAGCATCAGACTTTGTTTTCAGGCGTCCACTTCCAGACAATGCCATCCCCTTACGTTCAGCCAAGGAATGCACCTGCGCACGCGCCACTGGATACCCGCACCCGAATTGAAACTCCGGAAGGCATTGATCTGCTCCTGCGCCCTGCAGGTCTGGTCCCGCGAGCCCTGGCATTCGGTATCGATTTCAGCTTCCGTGCCCTGATCCTCGGAGGGTTGTATCTGCTCTTCAGCCTGTTCGAATCCTTTGGCGCGGGCCTCACTGCCCTCAGCCTGTTCCTCGTCACCTGGTGGTACATGGTGTTATTCGAAGTCTTGAATCAGGGCTGCACGCCGGGGAAAAAGATTATGGGCCTGCGGGTTATTCACGATGACGGCACGCCCATCGGCTGGACTGCCTCGCTGGTCCGCAACCTGCTGCGCTTCGTGGACATGATGCCTTTCGGCTATAGCCTGGGCGCCATAAGTTGCCTGCATCACCCACAATTCAAACGCTTGGGAGACCTCGCCGCAGGAACGCTGGTGGTGTATCGCGACACCCCCATCCCGCGCCCCGAGCTCCCCGACGCCGTGGCGGTGGTTGCGCCGTTCGTGATGAATCTGGAAGAACAACGCGCAGTACTGGGGTTTGCCGAGCGACAACACCAGCTTTCACCCGAACGAACCCTGGAGTTGGCATCGATTCTGGCTCAACCGCTCCAAGTATCTCCCGAGCAGGCAGTGGCGCAGCTCAACGGCGTGGCCCGCGGGCTGTTGGGGTCTTCATGAAACAGGCCCTCTTCGAAGCTCGTCATCAAGCTCACTGGCAGCGTTTCGAGGAGTCCCTCATCGCGCTTGAACGCGGCAAACGCCTAAAGGCGTCAAGCGACTCCTTTACCCGTGACTATCGGCGCATCTGCAGCCAACTGGCCCTTGCACAAGAGCGCGGTTATTCCAGCCATCTGGTCGATCCGTTGCAGCAGCTGGCGATGCGCGGCCATCAGCAGTTGTACCGCCATCGCAGCCCCATTGGCTCGCAGCTATTGGGGTTCGTGCTCGCAGGTTTTCCGCGACTGGTCAGGGCGCAATGGCGTCTGGTGGCAATCGCCAGCCTGATGTTTTTCGGCAGTCTGATAATCATGGCCGGGCTGATTCAAGGCTTCCCGGATCTGGTCTATAGCGTGCTGGATCCGCAGCAGGTCTCCGAAATGGAGCGCATGTATGACCCTCAGGCCCAACGGATTGGCCAGGCGGGCGAACGCGCAGCCGACGATGACTGGATGATGTTCGGTTACTACATCATGCATAACATCGGCATTGCCTTTCAGACTTACGCCACCGGCTTGCTGTTCGGACTCGGCAGCCTTTTCTTTCTGTTCTTCAACGGGCTGATGATCGGTGCCGTGGCGGGACATCTGACCAGCATCGGTTACGGGCAAACCTTCTGGTCGTTCGTGATCGGGCATGGTGCTTTCGAGCTCACGGCCATTGCCCTGGCTGGGGCCGCGGGGCTGAAGCTGGGCTGGGCGCTGTTGGCACCGGGTCAGCTATCCCGGGCACACGCGCTGCGTCTGGCGGCAAAGACCAGTGTGCAGCTTATCTATGGCGTCATCGTGTTTCTGTTGATTGCCGCTTTTATAGAAGCCTATTGGTCATCCATGCGCTGGCCGCACCCGGCCATGAAATACACCGTAGGCGCGGCGCTCTGGGCGCTGGTCATTGGTTATCTTTTATTCGCCGGGAGGAAGCAGCATGCGCCTGACTGACTCCAGCGTTGCCATTCACCCGCGCAGCCCGTGGGAAGCGATTGACCTGGGGGTACTGCTCGCGCGCCAGCATCGCGGCTTGCTGATGGGGAGCTGGGCGATTGTCACCCTGCCACTATTCACTCTGCTCAGCCTCACCCTCTGGGATTACCCGACACTGGCAATTCTGCTGTTCTGGTGGCTCAAACCCGTCTACGAGCGCCTACCGCTGCTCATCTTGTCCAAGGCACTGTTTGGTTCGCCACCCGGGTTGAAAACGGCGCTGAGGGAATGGTGGTCGACGTTACGGCCAAATCTCCTTTCCAGCCTGACCTGGCGACGCTTGAGCCTGAGCCGCAGCTTCATGCTGCCGGTACTCCAGCTTGAAAAACCTTCTGGCGAAGAACTTGGCAAACGTATCGCCGTATTGAGTCGAAAGGACATGCGCGCCGCCCGGCTGCTCACCGCCGTTGGCAGCTTGCTGGAGATGGCACTGTGGATCGGTCTGCTGGTGCTGTTTTATGCCCTGATTCCTCAGCAACTGCTCACCGATTGGAATCAGCTGGCATTATTCGGCCTGGAGGGAAACCTGAACTGGCTGGAGCACCTGACCAACGCGGGTTATGCGCTGGTGCTGGTGATCTGGGGACCGGTTTATGTGTCCTGTGGCTTCACCCTGTATCTGAATCGCCGCACGACGCTGGAAGCCTGGGACATTGAACTGGTCTTGCGTCGCCTGCGCCAGAAGCTGCTCGGCAGCGCCTATATGCTGCTGATCGGCGTCGGCCTGACACTGGCGACTGTCGCACCGCCAGCATGGTCCGCTGAGGATGCCTTCATCTGCCCGCTGCCAACCCTGGACAGTGAAGCTCAAGCTAACCCCGAAAGCGCTCGCCTGACCCATCAAGCACTCAGCAGTGAAGCTGCCCGCGAGGGTATCGATAAGGTGCTGCAAAATCCGCCGTTCAAGAACCCGCAAACGATTTCCGGCTGGCGACTGGAGAAGCGCGAAGTCACCTCGTCTGCAGCGGGCGAGCAGGCCAGCGGATTGATCACCTGGCTGAACAGACTTATGCAATTGGGTAACTTCCTGGCCCAGACATTCAAGATACTGCTTTGGGCCTTGGCCGTGACCTTGCTTTGCCTGGTTATCTGGCGCTACAAGACTTGGTTCAAAACCTTTGTTTCCCGCACAAAAACTCGCGAAACCGCGGTTCGCAGCCAACCCGAGCAGTTGTTCGGGTTGCAGATCAGCGCACAAAGCCTGCCGGCAGACATTGCCGGCAGTGCCGAACAACTCTGGCCGAACCAGCCCCGTGAAGCATTGGGGCTGCTGTACAGGGGATTGCTCAGCCGTCTGGTCAGCGATTATCAATTGCCACTGAAAAGCGCTGACACCGAAGGCCAGGTACTGGAGCGCATTGCCCTTCTCAACCAGCCGCAATTACAAGTGTTCAGCCAGGATCTGACGACTCAATGGCAAAATCTGGCGTATGGCCACCGACTCCCACCCGCCCACCTGCAGCGTAAGCTGTGCGATGGTTGGCGGCAGCTGTTCGACGGCGCCTCGCCTGACGGAAATTCGCGCCCATGAGCAAGCGCAGTCATTGGCTGATTGCCCTGCTGGCCTTGCTCATCATCGGTGTGGGCGTGGTGTATCTGGCCGAAAATCTCGAACACTATGAAGAAACCATCGACAAGGGGCCTTCGCCAGCGGTCAGGGCCAACCCCTATCTGGCTGCAGAGAGCTTTCTGCGCCAGCGATCCATTGCCGTAAGAGTCACTGACTCCCTGAACAATCTGGTCGATCCTGCGCAGCAAGCCCAAACCCTGCTGTTGCTCGACAGCCGTGAAAACATGACCCCGGCAGACGCTGAACGCGTCCTGCGCTGGGCACGTTCAGGCGGACATCTGCTGTTTGTCGCCGAACAACTGTGGAACGACAAAACCGGGCGCAGTGGCGACTTGTTGCTGGATCGCTTGCAGATTCATCAATTGCTCAGCAAAGACCTGAAGGACCAGGACCGCGCACCGTTCAGGGCCATGATCCCGCTGCGGGCGCCTGAACCTGAGACTGAAAAACCGACCACCCGCTGGCCCGAGTTGACTCGCCTTTACATTGAAAACGAGGCAGCACCGGCCTACATGAGCTTCGATACCAGCTTCCACCTTGAAGACCCGCAAGACCACGCACAGGCCTGGGCCAACAGCGCCGAAGCCACCCACATGCTGCAATTGGTGTACGGCAATGGCGTGATCACCGTTGTCACCGATGCCGACCTGTGGAAAACCCGCGCCATCGGCAAATACGACAATGCCTGGCTGTTGTGGTATCTGACCCAGGACAGCAACGTCACGATGCTGGTCAGCACAAGGCACGACAACCTTCTTGACCTGCTGCTGCGCTACTTTCCACTCCTGCTGCTGACGCTCGCGCTGCTGGTCGGCCTCGGCCTGTGGCGAGGGGGGATGCGCCGGGGGCCTCTGTTACCGGCGCCATCCATGGCTCGCCGACAACTGACCGAACACCTGCGGGCCAGCGCTGAACTGGTTCGCCGACACAGCGGCCAGCAAAGCCTGCTGCGCACGCTGCAAGTTGACGTCCTGCGCCGCGCCAGGAAACGTCATCCCGGCTTCGAAACATTGCCGGTTACCGAGCAATGGCAAGTATTGGCACGACTGACACGACAGCCGACCAGCGCGATCAGCCAAGCCCTGCGCCCGCGCCCCGCCACCCGGCTGTCCAGCGCCGACTTCACCCGGCAGGTTGCCCACCTGCAAACCATCAGGAATGCCCTATGAGCGATCAATCAAACGATCCATCGAGCAATAGCGAACCTGTTGTCGAGTTCAACATCGACCACAGCGCCGAGCCCGCCGAACCTGTTGCGCCAGCCAGCAATCAGGCACAACAGCGCCAACGCGCCAGCCATCTGGCCCAGGCCCTGCGTAATGAGTTGCGAAAGGCAGTCGTGGGTCAGACGGCGGTGATCGATGATGTGCTGACCGCCTTGATTGGCGGCGGCCATGTATTGGTCGAAGGCGTGCCAGGTCTGGGTAAAACCCTTTTGGTTCGTGCTCTGGCCCGCTGCTTCGGTGGCGAGTTCGCGCGCATTCAGTTCACCCCGGACCTGATGCCCAGCGATGTCACCGGGCATGCCGTCTATGACATGCAAAGCGAACAGTTCAAGTTGCGCAAAGGCCCGCTGTTCACCAACCTGCTGCTGGCCGATGAAATCAACCGTGCGCCGGCCAAGACCCAAGCCGCACTCCTCGAAGCGATGCAGGAACGACAGGTCACCCTTGAAGGTCGCCCCATGCCCATCGCGCAGCCCTTCATGGTGCTGGCGACGCAGAACCCGATCGAGCAGGAAGGCACCTATCCCCTGCCGGAGGCAGAGCTGGATCGCTTCATGCTCAAGTTGCGCATGGACTATCCCGAGCTTAACGACGAGCTGGCGATGGTGCGTCAGGTCACCCGATCCACTCGCGCCGACATGCTTGACGTGCAGCCGCTGCGGGTAGTTCTGCAGGCCCGTGAAGTCCAGGCCTTGCAACGCATCGCCAGTGAGCTGCCCATGGATGACCAAGTGCTGGACTACGCGGTGCGTCTGGCGCGAACCACTCGCAGCTGGCCAGGGCTGACCATCGGCGCCGGTCCGCGGGCATCCATTGCGCTGGTGCGCGGGGGCCGGGCACGGGCGTTGCTGCGCGGCGGCGAGTTCGTCATCCCCGACGACATAAAAGGCTGTGCGCTGGCGGTGCTGCGCCATCGGGTAAGACTGTCACCTGAACTGGACATCGAAGGTCTATTGGTGGATCAGGTGCTCAAGCAGATGCTTGATCAGGTTCCGGCACCGCGCCTATGAAACAGGCGTTGAAGCCTTCCCTCTCCCTGCTTTGCTGGCTGGGTGGCCTGGCGGGCATGGCGTTGCTGCTGGGTATCGGGTCAGCGCTTGCCCCGGCAGCCGATGGATTGAGCGGGCTGTTCTGGAGCTTATTACTGGCGCTGGTGATGCTGGCGGCGCTCGATGGCTACAGGCTGCTGCGCCTGCCCTCGCCCGATCTGCAACGCCGAGTGCAGGGCAGTCTCGCCTTGGGGCGCTGGAGTGAAGCGAGCCTGCAACTGACCCACCGCTACCGCAGCCCGGTCACGGTTGAGGTGTTCGACCACGCGCCTGACGGTCTTGAGTGCGAGCATTTGCCTCAGAAAATTACCCTGCTGCCTGGGCAACAGGCGGAATTGGGTTACCGCTTGCGCCCGCATCAACGTGGTCTGTTCAACTTCCAGTGTTGCGAAATCTACCTGCCCAGCCCCATGGGACTCTGGAGCAGTCGCCGCTATGTGCCGTTGCCTGACGTCACCCGTGTCTACCCCGACTTTGCCCGACTCTACGGTGGACAACTTCAGGCGGTCGATAACTGGCTGAGTCAGATCGGCGTCCGTCTTCGGCAACGGCGTGGTCTGGGCATGGAATTCAACCAACTGCGCGAATTTCGCGAAGGCGACAGCCTGAGACAGATGGACTGGAAAGCCACCGCCAGACACCGCACGCCTATCGCCCGGGAATATCAGGAAGAGCGTGACCAGCAAATCATCTTCATGCTCGATTGCGGCCGCCGAATGCGCAGCCAGGATGGCGACCTGTCGCACTTCGATCATGCACTCAACGCGCTGCTTTTATTGGGATACGTTGCGCTGCGTCAGGGGGATGCCGTGGGGCTGGTCACCTTTGCCGGTGAACAGAATCGCTCTCTGGCGCCTGTCAGGGGGCAGAGCCAGCTCAATGTTCTGCTCAACAGCGTCTATGACCTGCACAGCAGCCAACGTCCGGCTGACTATAACGCCGCCGTGCGCCAACTGCTGGCGCGGCAGAAGCGCAGAGCGCTGGTGGTGCTGATGACCAATTTGCGAGATGAAGACGACGAAGAGTTGCTGGCCGCCGTCATACAGCTTGAACGCCAGCATCGTGTTCTGGTGGTGAGCCTGCGCGAAGAGGTGCTGGACACCTTACGGCAGGCACCGGTCCAGACCTTTGATGAAGCATTAACCTATTGCGGAACCATCGACTTTCTCAACGCACGCGCTGATCTGCAGGAACGCTTGAGCGCCCATGGTGTTGCAGTACTTGATTCGCGCCCGGCAGAGCTGGGCGCGGAACTGGTGAGCAGATACCTGAGCTGGAAAAAGGCCGGGGCCCTATAGGCGAAGCAGGAAACGTACCGAACACATCCTAGACACTGCTAGGCCGACGCCTCCAGATGGTGAAAGCTGAAGTAGTAACGCAAGGCCTTGATCAGCTCCGCGTATTCCGCAGGTGATTCGGTAAGGGTAAAGCCCGAATCGTAACTACCGGGAGTTTCGTCTTCGTGGCACCAGAGACAGATCGCATTCACGTCGACCGTCGAGGGCAGACCTCGCTCGCAGGGTACCTGAAGACGTAATTGAAATTCAGCCCCCACCAATACTGGCAGGTCACTGATTAGCATCAGACCATTCTCGGAGATATTGCCCAGGCACCCCATGAACTTGCCGGTGTACCGATTGGAAACCCGAAGATAGAAAGGCAGTTGATGTCGTTCGATCCTTCGCTCTTTTAGCATGGTTCAGTCGCCGTCATAGACCATTGAGCATGGTCGCGCTAAATCTTCCAGATTGTCACAGCCTTGAACTGCACAAGCGCTGCGAACAAATGCTTCAAGGTGGATAAATCGCAGAGTGTGTGTCTGACTCGCACAGGCCCGTGCGAGTCACTCTTTAACCATCAACTTTACAAAGCGTAGCGCAAAGCGGCCAGACGGCCACTCAAGAACGCTACCGCCCATCCATTCGAGTGTAACTACCGTGAAGCAGGCCTCGTCTGGGCAGTCTGAACTCTGGGATAGTGCCCCAACTGAGCAAGGGTTTCCAGGCGAGCACGGGCTCTGAACGCATATTCGCTGGCGGGATACTGGGTAATGATGAATTGATAAGTCTGCGCCGCATCAACGAACAGTTTCTGACGCTCCAGACACTGACCGCGCAGCATCGACACCTCAGGTTGGATGTAACGCCGTGAGCGGCTTTGGCGGTCGACCTTGGAAAGGCTCAACATTACGTTTTCACAGTCGCCACGATCATACGAACGGTAGGCGCTGTTCAAATTGGAATCCATCGACAAACGGGTGCAACCACCAACGGCGGCCAGCAATACTAAAATCATCACGATTCGCATGGGACTCTCCTGTGCTCTGCAGTGTATCGACCCGAACCCGGATTTCTTCAAGGCGTTTTACGACCAATCGTCTGTCCGCATCCGCCTGCGGGAGTTCAAGGCAGTGAAACGAACAATGACTTCGGATCAAGACAGTAGTAGCCTCTCGCTGCGCTTCATATAAGGAGTTTGTGCATGACCGTACGCCGCACCAAAATCGTCGCCACCCTTGGCCCTGCGAGTAATTCACCAGAAGTCATCGAGCAACTGATCCTCTCGGGTCTGGACGTTGCCCGTCTGAACTTTTCCCACGGCACCCCGGATGAGCATAAGGCGCGCGCCAGACTGATCCGCGAAATCGCCGCCAAACACGGGCGCTTCGTCGCTCTGCTGGGCGATCTGCAAGGGCCGAAAATTCGTATCGCCAAGTTTGCGAACAAGAAGATCGAGCTGAAGGTGGGTGACAAATTCACCTTCTCCACCGCTCACCCGCTGACCGAAGGCAACCAGCAAATCGTGGGTATCGACTACCCGGATCTGGTCAAAGATTGCGGCGTTGGCGACGAGCTGTTGCTCGACGACGGCCGTGTTGTCATGCGCGTTGATACTCAGACAGCTGACGAACTGCACTGCACCGTATTGATTGGCGGTCCACTGTCGGATCACAAAGGCATCAACCGTCGTGGCGGTGGCCTCACAGCGCCAGCCCTGACTGAAAAAGACAAGCTGGACATCAAGCTCGCCGCGGAAATGGACCTGGATTACCTGGCCGTATCCTTCCCGCGCGACGCCGCCGACATGGAATATGCACGCAAGCTGCGTGACGAATCCGGTGGCACCGCCTGGCTGGTTGCCAAAATCGAACGCGCTGAAGCAGTGGCCAACGACGAAGTGCTCGATGCACTGATCCGCGCCAGTGACGCGGTCATGGTTGCCCGTGGCGACCTGGGTGTTGAAATCGGCGACGCAGAACTGGTTGGCGTTCAGAAACGCATCATCCTGCACGCCCGCCGTCACAACAAAGCCGTGATCGTTGCCACCCAGATGATGGAGTCGATGATCTCCAGCCCGATGCCGACCCGCGCCGAAGTATCCGACGTGGCCAACGCCGTGCTCGACTACACCGACGCCGTGATGCTCTCGGCTGAAAGTGCTGCCGGTTCTTACCCGATCGAAGCGGTGCAAGCCATGGCGCGCATTTGCGTCGGCGCTGAAAAGCACCCGACCGGCAAGACCTCCAGCCACCGTATCGGCCACTCGTTCACCCGTTGTGACGAAAGCATCGCCCTGGCGGCCATGTACACCGCCAACCACTTTCCCGGTGTGAAAGCGATCATTGCCCTGACTGAAAGCGGCTATACCCCGTTGATCATGTCGCGGATTCGTTCCTCGGTTCCGATCTACGCGTTCTCCCCGCACCGCGGAACTCAAGCGCGCGCGGCCATGTTCCGTGGGGTGTACACCGTACCGTTCGACCCTGCCAACCTGCCACCTGGTCAGGTCAGCCAGGCAGCGGTCGACGAGCTGCTCAAGCGCGGGCTGGTGGAACAAGGTGATTGGGTCATCCTCACCAAAGGTGACAGCTACCACACCATCGGCGGCACAAATGGCATGAAGATCCTGCACGTCGGCGATCCTTTGGTCTAAGCCTTCGCGCAGTAAAAAAGCCCCGCGCTCGAAAGAGCCGGGGCTTTTTTATTGGCGTTTTTCTGCGTCAGAGTGCATGGGAGACAGGAGTGATAGCCATCAGCCTCCTGTCACTTTTGACAGCTTACGGTCCGGCGGTAGTGGGTGCAGAGTAGCGCTCAGCGCTGACAGAAGTTTTCGATTTCTAGCGAATGGTTTCTGCGGAGCGTGCCCTGCCCTTTCCACTGACGCCGGGCCGGGTAATGGACGCTGAATTATTTGGAGATATTAAAATGGCTACTCAATCAAAAAGTGGGGTCGCACTCGGCGATTTAGACCCAAGCTTCGGTGAACAAGGCAAAGTACTTCTAGACTTCCCCGGAGCGAAATTCAAATCGGTGCAGGGTATGAATCTGACTCCTGCAGGAAAAATACTGGTGGTTGGATCAACTGACCCCGCTGCCTTTATCGTAGGGTGCCTTACTGAAACTGGTGAGATAGACAACTCCTTTGGTCAAAATGGCTTCATGAAAGGTAAGTTCCAGAAACATGCATCCGTGGGAGGATTCGTTATCCCCCTTAGTGACGGCAAAATTCTGGTCGGCGGGAGCTACTCTGCGAACGATGAATCCTTACCTGCAATCAGTAGGCTTCTGCCAGACGGCAATTTCGATACAGCTTTCGCAAATGGCGGCACTTTTGTTTTTCCGCCAGACGCTATCCCCTCGGACACAAAAAACGATACTGATGTGACGCCGGAGCCTTCACGGTCCGAGGGTAGTAGCGGCATGCGGAGTACCCTTCTCCCGGACGGGAGGATCCTGATGAGCCAAGTGAATGTTTCAAACCGTTATAAATTCGGCTTGCTGATTAGGCTAACCGCAGATGGACTTCTAGACAGCAGCTTCAATGGCACCGGTTTTACCTTCGTCCGCTATCCTCATAAAAATGTCAGCCGAACATCAGTCTTGTCATTCATGGTGACCGACAGGACCGAAATCATCGTCTGCGGACAGATTGAAATAGAAGGACGGTCGGTTCAAGGGCTGCTAGCACGTTATGGCACAAACGGCCGTCCCGACACTCGCTTTGGCTCAGAGGGCACCGGCTTTATTGCCTTGGATGTTGACCCCCACCTAATAAGAGTGGACGACATTGTTGAGGGCCAGGATGGAAGGTTCGTAGGATTCGGGACGCTGACAAATCTTGAGACAGCTAAACAGGGGGCCATTGCCTTTGGCAGAACGCGCGAAGGCACGCCTGACACCCGATTCAATAAAGGCCAGATAGCTAGCGTCATCGATTTAGAGGTCGCTAGTGAGTGGTATTCCGCCGCCATGATGATGGCAAGCAACAAGTTTGTTGCGACCGGTATCGCTCACGACTCCAGCCTCAAGAAACAAGAGATCCTTGTGGGTCGCTATTTGGGATCGGGCGAACTGGATAATGAGTTTAGCGACGGGAGGGGTTGGGTGACGGTTGGCAAAGGCCTTGAGCCACGCCTGATTTTGCAAAGCGATAACAAAATCCTCGTTTGTTATGTCCATTGGGTACTTGGTTCAAGCGAGAGTTACGTGGTCCGCCTGATGAACTGAATGCGATCAGCACTAATGACTTCCCCTTTAGATCTTGTAGGAGCTGCCGAAGGCTGCGAAGGCGATAATCCTGACACGGCGCCATTCGCAGCCTTCGGCAGCTCCTGCAAGGATGTTGAACGCTATCCCTCCCGCCCCACAAATACATCCGCCAACACCTGATTACGCGGTAGGCCCCCCATGTACAGGCGCTTGGCGAAATCTTCAACACTGCCCGGACTGCCGCAAACCAGCGCCATGCTCTTGCGCGACAGCATGCGCAGGTCAGCCAATGTGGTTGCAAGATTCTGCGGTGTGATCAGTTGCACCTGCGCGGCGATTTGCGGGAGCTCGTGGCGCAAGTAGTGCTCACTTTCGTCCCGCGCCAGATGCACTAGCCGGATCGGCCCTTGATGCTCCTGACGCAGGGCTTCTCGCAAAACGCCCCATAGCGGCCCCAGCCCGGTCCCGGCTGCCAGCAACAAAAGTGGTCGTTCCTGCCAATCCGGATCGTATTGCAAAGCGCCGCCGCGCAGCTCGCCAAGGCCAATGGCATCACCAATCTTCAACTGCCGGGCGGCATCGATAAATGCGCCGGGCTGACGGCAATCGAGGTGGAATTCCAGAAAAGGATCCTCGCCGGGCAGGCTCGCCAGGGAATACGGCCTGGCGACACCGCTGGCGGTCCACAGCACCAGATGCTGTCCGGCGCGATAACGCAACGGGCGAGCAGGCTCCAGGCGTAGACGTAATACGGTTGGACTCAGCCAGTCGCAACCCGACACTGTAGCGGGCGAACCGTCACGCAGCGGATCAAACGCCTGAACCGTCAGGTCTCCAACTACGCGGCATTGGCAGGCCAGACGCCAGCCTTGCTGGTGCTTGCCAGCGTCCAGCGCTTCAGGTAGCGCATCGGCTGGCTCGCCGTCAACGCAACGCACCAGACACGCATGGCAACTGCCCGCCCGACAACTGTAGGGAACAGCGACTCCAGCCTGATTGAGGCTGTCTAACAAGTTGCTTCCCGGGGCGACCGTCCAGCGACGCTCCCCCACCTGCAATTCAGGCATCTACGTTTTCCCAGCCAGCCACACATCGATTGCGTCCCGTGCGTTTGGCCAGATACAGCGCCTGATCGGCGCGCTGCAAGGCTTCATCCAGATTGTCGCCACACTCCAGCAAGGTCATGCCGATGGACAGGCTCAGACTCACGTCAGGCAACACGTCGAGTTTGACCTGAGCATAAGACTCGCGAACCCGCTCGCAACACTCGATCAACTGCCGCTCCGTACACAGGGGTATCAACAACACGAACTCTTCTCCACCGTAACGGGCCAGGACATCTGTGTCGCGAAGACAGTTTTCAGCACGCTGAGCGAACGCCTGCAACACTTGATCGCCCGCCGCATGCCCGTAGTTATCGTTAATGCGTTTGAAGTGATCAAGGTCGATCAGCGCCAGACCGTGACAAGCCTCACCTTCCAGCAGGTTGAGCTCACGGGCCGCCATCCGCAAAAAATAACGCCGATTGTACAGGTTGGTGAGTTCATCGGTGGCGGCCAGCTCTTCAAGTTGCACCATCATGCCGCGCAGCGTGTCTTGATGGGCCTGCAAGGCATAGCGGCGCTGACGCAAACGCTGACGCTGGGCATAGACGTAGCCCGCGAAGAGGCTGAGCCACAACAGCATGACAAACAGCGCGCTGAACTGCAGAACGGCCGTTGCCGGGTGCTGCATACGGCCGGTGGAAAACTCCCAGACATTGATCCCGGCAAAGCTGATGAGCACCAGCAGCGAACAACGGGCAAAAACCATGGGCGTGAGTTGGAAAAGGCCGAACAGCAGAATAGGCGCATACAGGATGAGAAACGCCCCGCGCGCGGTATCGAGATAAAACACCAGCCAGGTCAGCCAGGTCAAAGCCAGCGTTACCTGAAACTCGGTGAGGCTTGCGTCAACAAATCGCTGGTTGAACTTGGTGAGAAAAACCACCAGCAGCACAAGCTGGCTGACAATCACAGAGGTGCAACCGATCAACGCGACGTGGAGTGGCTGATGAAGCTCTCCGGCATACACAGCCAGCCAGCTCAGGGACATCACCACCACATAGGTCGCGACAGCCAGACCGAAACGCCTTAAAAACAAAGATTGCGTGGCCGCAGAGATTTGTCTTGTGTTCATCGTGCTCAAAAAGGATTCCTTCCCATACTGGCACCAGGACCAAACTCTAGACTCGCTAGCGAAGAGTTGCCTACCCAAAAGAGTAAATACGTTCAATAAGGTACAAAAGCAATCAGCAAAAGTCCCTACAGCGCCCGTCGTACGTGCGATTGCGCGCAAATCTCAATGTTAGCTGGCACATCTCAGCCTCGGAGCTGACAATAGCGCACTTGATAACCGATGGATGGACCTGCGCGAGCGACGGGTTATACTGCCGCGCCTTTTTGTCGCAGCCAATAAGTTGTTACAGCCCTGATACATCACTGATACAGCAACGGGTTGGAGATGGCTCGGCACATTATTGAATGTTCCCGACCTGATAGAGGAGCGCGCCCCATGACCGTGATCAAGCAAGACGACCTGATTCAAAGCGTCGCCGACGCCCTGCAATTCATTTCCTACTACCATCCGGTAGATTTCATTCAGGCCATGCACGAGGCGTACCTGCGTGAAGAGTCGCCTGCTGCCCGCGACTCCATGGCGCAGATCCTGATCAACTCGCGCATGTGCGCCACCGGTCATCGCCCAATCTGCCAGGACACCGGCATCGTCACCGTATTCGTACGGGTAGGTATGGATGTGCGCTGGGACGGCGCCACCATGGGCCTGGACGACATGATCAACGAGGGCGTGCGTCGCGCCTACAACCTGCCGGAAAACGTCTTGCGTGCATCGATCCTGGCCGACCCGGCAGGCGCGCGCAAAAACACCAAGGACAACACCCCGGCCGTGATCCACTACTCCATCGTCCCGGGTAACACCGTGGAAGTGGACGTGGCAGCCAAAGGCGGCGGCTCGGAAAACAAATCGAAGATGGCGATGCTCAACCCGTCCGACTCGATCGTTGACTGGGTACTGAAAACCGTTCCGACCATGGGCGCTGGCTGGTGCCCGCCGGGCATGCTTGGCATTGGTATCGGCGGCACTGCCGAGAAGGCAGCGGTGATGGCCAAGGAAGTGTTGATGGAATCCATCGACATCCACGAGCTGAAGAAGCGCGGCCCATCCAACCGCATCGAAGAGATGCGCCTGGAGCTGTTCGAGAAGGTCAACCAGCTGGGCATCGGCGCTCAGGGCCTTGGCGGCCTGACCACCGTGCTCGACGTAAAAATCATGGACTACCCGACCCACGCAGCCTCCTTGCCGGTGTGCATGATCCCCAACTGCGCCGCCACTCGTCACGCCCACTTCGTGCTTGATGGATCCGGTCCTGCGTCGCTGGAAGCACCCTCGCTGGACGCCTACCCGGAGATCGTCTGGGAAGCCGGCCCGTCAGCCCGTCGCGTCAACCTCGACACCCTGACCCCGGAAGACGTGCAAAGCTGGAAGCCGGGCGAGACCGTCCTGCTCAACGGCAAAATGCTCACCGGTCGCGATGCTGCCCACAAGCGAATGGTCGAGATGCTCAACAAGGGCGAAACCTTGCCGGTGGACCTCAAAGGTCGCTTCATCTACTACGTCGGCCCGGTTGATCCGGTGCGCGAAGAAGTGGTCGGCCCGGCTGGCCCGACCACCGCAACGCGGATGGACAAATTCACCCGGCAGATCCTCGATCAGACCGGCCTGCTGGGCATGATCGGCAAATCCGAGCGCGGTCCAACGGCCATCGAAGCGATCAAGGACTACAAAGCCGTGTACCTGATGGCGGTCGGCGGCGCAGCCTACCTGGTGGCGCAAGCGATCAAGAAATCCAAAGTCGTGGCCTTTGCCGAACTGGGCATGGAAGCGATCTACGAGTTCGAAGTCAAAGACATGCCGGTCACCGTAGCGGTAGACAGCAAGGGCGAATCCGTCCACGTCACTGGTCCGCAGATCTGGCAGAAAAAGATCAGCGACAGCTTGGCGGTAGAGGTGCAGTAAGCACCTCGGCAACCAATAAAAAACCCGCAGCGATGCGGGTTTTTTATTGTAGAGAAGAGCCTTACCCATTGTGGAAGCGGTGCTTGCCCGCGATAAGGCTGGACGCGGTTCACTTTAGATCGCGTCCAGCCTTATCGCGGGCAAGCACCGCTCCCACAGGATTACGATCACAGTTCCAGCCCGACGCTCACCCCCGCCGATTCAACGCATTCACCACCAACCGATCAACCCACCCCCACAAGCGCTGCTTGATCCGGCTCCACAATGGCCGGGATTTCCACTGTGCGAGAGTGATTTCCTTGCTGACCGCAAAGTCCTTTTCAAAGCTGGCAGCCACATCCCGCGTCAGACCTGAGTCGAGGGCTTCAAGGTTGGCTTCCAGATTGAAGCGCAGATTCCAGTGATCAAAGTTGCAGGAGCCAATGCTGACCCAGTCATCAATCAGCACCATTTTCAGATGCAGGAAGCACGGTTGGTATTCGAAGATCTTCACGCCCGCGCGCAACAGACGCGGGTAATAGCGATGGCCCGCGTAGCGCACTGATGGGTGATCGGTGCGTGGGCCGGTGAGCAGCAGACGAACATCGATGCCACGCGCGGCAGCCCTGCGCAGGGAGCGACGGACTTTCCAGGTCGGCAGGAAATACGGCGTTGCCAGCCAGATGCGTTTTTGGCCGCTGTTCAGGGCTCGCACCAGTGACTGGAGAATATCGCGATGCTGGCGGGCGTCAGCGTAGGCCACGCGGCCCAGGCCATCACCGGAAACCGGCACTTTGGGCAGGCGCGGCAGACCGAAGTTTTCTGCTGGACGCCATGCAGTGCGACGTTCATTGGCGTGAAATTGACGATCAAACAACGCTTGCCAATCGATCACCATCGGACCGGTGATTTCCACCATCACTTCATGCCATTCACTCACGTCTGCCGATGGCTGCCAGAACTCGTCGGTAACCCCGGTGCCGCCCACCACCGCCAGCTGCTTGTCGACCAACAGCAACTTGCGATGGTCGCGATAGAAGTTGCGAATACCGCGCCGCCAATGAATGCGGTTGTAGTAACGCATGATGACGCCTGCATCGGTCAGCCGTTTGCGCAGGCTGAGGGTGAAAGCCTGTGCGCCAAAATCGTCGAACAGGCAGCGCACAATGACTCCGCGCTGTGCCGCATCTACCAATGCTCGGACTACCGCGTCAGCGCAGGCCCCCGCTTCGACCAGATAAAGCTCCAGCTCCACTTGCTGCCTCGCGCCGTCGATGGCAGAGATCATGCGTGGAAAGAAGGCTGGTCCGTCGATCAGCAACTGAAACTGGTTGTCCTTGCGCCAAGGAAAAATCGCTCCGGACATGATCAGCGCGCCGTGAAGATCAAGACGGCGCCCACCGGAACCGACAGACTCACCGCTGATAAACCGGCAGCGCTGCGCAGTGCCGAGAAGCCGGGCACCAGACCAAAGTCCTGAGCATTGACCACCAGCGGTTCGAGTGTCACCACCTGAAAGCGTCGCTCATCGAGCCGCGTCGCGAGCAACTCTGCCCGGTAGCTGTGGGACTTGCCATGCAGTTGCACCATCAGCGGCAGGCGCAATTCCAGCTGTGCGCCAGGTGCCAGATCGTTGATGGGGCGCAGGTCGAGCTGGGCGTTGATTTTCGCCCGGGGAAATTTTTCCACGTCAAAAACCTGCTCGCGGATTCGCTCATCGCGCAGGGCAATGCCAGTGCTGACCGATTCCAGCTCGACCTCGACTTCAGCCAGCCCCTGCCGGTCGACCTTGCCGTGTAGGGTCAGAAAACGATGGACTTCGGCAATGTCAGCATTCTTGGTGGAGGTGAACGACAGTCGTGACGACTCGTTATCCAAATACCAGTTCGCCTGAGCAGACAACGAAAACACTGACAACAAGGCCAGCAGCAGGCGGGTTGTGGTGTGCATGCAAACTCCAGATGCGCATTGAGGGGCAACCTTACCGCCTGTCTGACCGCTGGCAAACTGCTACGTTCGCATGCAGCACTGATCAAGGCGGCAGCAAGCGACAACCCTGTCGCTCACCCTGCCAGACCGCCACGTTGCCGCGGCCTAGTCCTTCGGCGGTTACCCGCTTGTTCGCCGGGTCATCCAGCAGGCTGCTGGGTACGTACTGTTTGACGTAGCCTCGGCAATAGTCGGCGGAATTAAGCATGACGTAGCGACAGGAGCAATACTCCTTGGCGGTATAAGCGCTGATGATGCCCGGAAAGGCACTTAATGAGACGCGGTTTTGCCAGATCAATACCGCGAGCACCGCCAGTATCAATAGCAGCAGACTGCTGAACGGCCGACGTCGTATAAATCCGGTAATCATCTCGACTCTCTCATCCGCGCGATCAACTATCTGAATTGAAATGCACTCTCGGTAGGAGCCAACTTGTTGGCGAGACGGAATGTCTGATTTCATCGTTCCGACGCCTCGCCAACAAGTTGGCTCCTACCGGGTGCGGGGTTCGCTGCCGAATGCCGCCAGCGTCAGCTTGAGCATCTGATCATGTGAGTAGCTCCCGTCGCGATCATCGGCATAACGCACGATCACCAGCCCGGCGCTAGGCACGACATACAGCGCCTGCCCCCAATGCCCCAGCGCAGCGAATGTGTCAGCGGGTGAATGCGGCCACGGGCCTTTATCGCCGTTGGCTGTGCGGTTGAGCCACCACTGGCCTCCCGAGGCTTCGTTTGCCTGCTGGCCTGCAAACGGCGTCAACACGAAATTCACCCAAGCCCTGGGTAGCAGCTGCTGTTCATTCCAGCGCCCGCCGCGCTGCATCAGCACACCGATGCGCGCCAGGTCACGCGCCGTCATGTAGGCATAGGAAGAACCGACAAAGGTCCCGCTGGGGTCCGATTCCCACACCGCGCTGCGAATACCCAACGGGTCGAACAACGCAGTCCAGGGGTAATCGGCATAGGTCTTTTCTCCCACCATGCCGCGCAGCGCTGCCGCCAACACCGTGCTGTCGCCGCTGGAATAAAGGTATGAAGTGCCAGGTGGATGAGCGCGGCGATGCTCGGCCGTGAAGCGCGCCATGTCAGCGCGACCCCGGGTGTAGAGCATGGCGACTACCGAGGAGTTGAGCGGCGCGTATTCATAGTCTTCCTGCCAGTCCAGTCCGGACGACCAGTTCAGCAGATGCCGCAGGGTAATGCCGGGGTGTGCGCTGAAAGGCGGGTAGAACCTGGCCACCGGGTCATCCAGCTGAAAGCGACCCTCGCCGAAGGCGACGCCCAGCACCGTCGCCATGATGCTTTTGCTGATTGACCAGGTGAGGTGCGGCGTCTCGGCGCGGGTTTCGCCGGCATAGCGCTCATAGATCACCTGCCCATCGCGCATCACCAGCAAGGCATCGGTCCGGACGCCCTGGCGCGTTTCGTCGTTACGCACAGGGAACGCGTAGTCCTCAAGGGCTTGCAGGGCGTCGGCATTGGCATTGGCATTGGCATTGATCGAGATGAACAGCAGAAACAGCCAGGCAAACCGCATGGGGCGGACCTCGGAATGGGATGGCCGAACTGTAGCAGTGGCATGTGACAAATTCCGTCCTTGTAGGAGCTGCCGAAGGCTGCGAATCGCGGTGTATCAGATGCATTGCCTTCGCAGCCTTCGGCAGCTCCTAAAGGGCCAGACCACCGCGTCACACAACCATCATTAAACGTTCATGGTCATGACATCGCCTCTGCATAGCCTGAGTTTGTACAGCAGCGCCAGGCCATTTCAGCCGATGCCCGCACTTGCAGGGCTGGCTCACGGAGATTTCGCATGACTCAGATCGCCCGCATTCGCGACACCGCGTCCGACCGCCGCCTTCAGGCTGAACGCCTGACCGGCCCCAAAGCTTTGCAGGAAGCACAGGCATTGCGTTTCACCGTTTTCAGTGGCGAGTTCAACGCCAGACTCAAAGGCGCAGACCAGGGTCTGGATATGGACGACTACGACGTGCACTGCTCGCACATCGGCGTGCGTGACCTCAATACCGGCAAGCTGGTCGCCACCACCCGCCTGCTGGACCACAAGGCGGCCAACACCATTGGCCGTTTCTACAGCGAAGAAGAATTCAGCCTGCATGGCCTTGGCCATCTGCAAGGTCCGATCCTGGAGCTGGGGCGCACCTGTGTCGATCTGCAATACCGCAACGGCGGCACCATCGCCGTGCTGTGGAGCGAACTGGCTGAGATCCTCAATGAAGGCTCCTACAGCTACCTGATGGGTTGCGCGAGCATCTCGATGCAAGACGGCGGCATCCAGGCTCACGCCATCATGCAGCGCTTGCGCGAACGTTATCTGTGTACGGAAAACCTGCGCGCCGAGCCGAAGAATCCGCTGCCGGCCATGGACCTGCCAAGTAACGTGATCTGTGAAATGCCACCTTTGCTCAAGGCCTATATGCGACTGGGTGCGAAGATCTGCGGCGAACCCTGCTGGGATGAGGATTTCCAGGTTGCGGACGTGTTCATTCTGCTCAAGCGTGACGAGCTGTGCCCGCGTTACGCCCGCCACTTCAAGGCAGCTGTGTAATGAGCCGGTTACGTGGCTACGCCCGAGTCGCACGGGTGCTGCTGGTGATCGGGTTGGGCCTGACCATTGCTGGCGCATTCGCCTGCATGGAACGCCTGAAAATCGGCCACTCCATGGCCCGTCGCCAGCGCTGGAGCCGCTGGTTCATGGCTCGCCTGACTGCGGCGTTGCCGTTTCGGGTGACCATCAGCGGCGAACTGCCTCGCCAGCCGATGCTGTGGGTCAGCAATCACGTTTCATGGACCGACATTCCGCTGCTGGGCATGCTCGCCCCGCTATCGTTTCTGTCCAAGGCTGAAGTACGCACCTGGCCGGTAGCAGGCTGGCTGGCGTTGAAGGCCGGAACCCTGTTCATCCGTCGCGGTGCAGGCGACAGTCGGCTGATTCAGAAACAGATGGGCAATCACTTGCAGCAGAACAACGCGCTGGCGATCTTCCCCGAAGGCACTACCACCGACGGCACAGGGTTGTGCACCTTCCACGGGCGCCTGATGTCCAGCGCAATAGACAGCGGTGTAATGATGCAACCGGTGGCGATTCAGTATTCACGGGATGGCAAGCCTGACCCTATCGCCCCGTTCATCGGCGATGACGACCTGCTATCGCATCTGCGTCGGCTGTTCGCCAATGAACAGGGTGATGTGCATATCCAGTTACTGACGCCGATTGCCACTCAGGGCAAGGAACGCGCAGCACTGGCTTATGAAGCACAGCAAGCGGTGCAGATCGCACTGTTCGGCGAACTTCCTGCCACTGCGGAAAAACCGGTTGCTGAGGCACCTCAGGCCGTTGCACAGCCTCAGCCAGCCGAGAGCCCACGCTCGGCCAGAGCGGCCTGAGAAAAATCCTGCAACAACGGATAGAACTCGGCGAAGTCAGCACTCAAGGGTTGGTAAAGCGCATGCAACTCCTGCATGGCGCCCGCCAACCCTTGAGGCCGTGACAAGCGCCGGGAAATCCCCATCAGCACCTGCTCCAGCACGGCGAATTCCTGATACGACCCAAGCCAGTCCTGAGCCGCCATGCGCGGGGCGATCAGTGCCAGGCGCTCGGGCAATTCCGGCTCGGCTTCGAGCACGCGGTAAACCTTGCGAGTGAACGCTGCCAGGGGAACGTCAGCGTAGACGGCCCAGTCGCGAGCCAGACAGTGGTCGAAAAACACATCCAGCACGATGCCCGCGTAACGTCGCCGCTCAGCAGGGAAGCGGGCAATGGCTTGCTTGATCAGCGGATGGCTGTCGGTGAAGGCGTCGATGCTGCGATGCAACTGGATCGCCCGCGCCAGCTCGTCCGGAAACCTCCCGACTACAGGTCCTTTGACGAAATCGCCATACAGACTGCCGAGCAATTGGGCCGGGCGTTGCCCGCCGAGGTGCAGATGAGCGAGGTAATTCATGCCGCCAAGCCTACGCCGAATTGCTCGTCAGGCATATATCGATATAACCCGATATAGCGTTTTGACCCATCCTCAGCAGAAATTCATATTTGTATATCGCGAAATACAGATATAAAGTTCGCCCCATCGCGATATAGCGTTAAACCCATATTGAGAACGACATGCCTATCGACCTCGACGAAATAATAAAAGCCCTGGCTCACCCTGTACGCCGCGACATCCTGGTCTGGCTCAAGGATCCGCTGACCTGCTTTCCGGACCAGACCCACTCTACGGAGAACGGCGTCTGCGCAGGCCAGATCGACCAGCGTGCGGGGCTTTCGCAGTCCACGGTGTCCGCGCATCTGGCGACGTTGCAACGTGCGGGGTTGATCACCAGCAAGAAGGTCGGTCAGTGGAGTTTCTTCCGGCGCAATGAAGAGGTGATCCAGGCCTTTATCGAAGCGCTGGTGCTGGAGCTGAACCCGCCTTCCTGACGGCATGTGCCCCCTGTGACCCCGATTACTTTTCGCCAGATCGCTTACCCGATCTGGCTCCTGCTACCAACTGATCATTCAAGAGGATTTGACGCATGACGACTATCTTTGACCCGATCACCCTGGGCGATCTGCAACTGTCCAACCGCATCATCATGGCCCCGCTGACCCGCTGCCGCGCCGACGAAGGTCGAGTGCCGAACGCGTTGATGGCTGAATACTACGTGCAGCGCGCTTCTGCCGGGCTGATCATCAGCGAAGCAACCTCGGTGACTCCGATGGGTGTGGGCTACCCGGATACGCCGGGCATCTGGTCCAACGATCAAGTGCGCGGCTGGAGCAACATCACCAAGGCCGTCCACGCTGCGGGAGGCAAGATTGTCCTGCAGTTGTGGCACGTCGGGCGCATTTCCCACCCGTCTTATCTCAACGGCGAAACGCCGGTCGCACCGAGCGCGATCAAACCCGATGGCCATGTGAGCCTGGTCCGCCCTCTGTCCGATTACGTCACCCCGCGAGCGCTGGAATTGGCGGAAATTGCCGACGTCGTAGAGGCTTATAGGGTTGGTGCTGAAAACGCCAAAGCCGCCGGTTTTGACGGTGTGGAAGTCCATGGTGCCAACGGTTATCTGCTCGACCAGTTCCTGCAAAGCAGCACCAACCAGCGTACTGACCGGTACGGCGGCTCTGTAGAGAATCGTGCCCGCTTGATGCTCGAAGTGGTGGATGCCGCGATTGAAGTCTGGGGCGCTGGTCGTGTCGGTCTGCACCTGGCACCCCGTGCCGACTCCCATGACATGGGCGATGACAACCTGGCCGAGACGTTCGGTTACGTGGCAGCAGAAATGGGTAAGCGCGGTATCGCCTTCATCTGCTCGCGTGAACGAGAAGCTGGCGACAGCATTGGTCCGCAGTTGAAAAAGGCGTTCGGCGGCGCCTATATCGCCAATGAAAAATTCACCAAGCAAAGCGCCAATGCCTGGCTGGCCAATGGCTCGGCTGATGCGGTGGCATTCGGCGTGCCGTTCATTGCCAACCCCGACCTGCCCGCCCGCCTGAAGCAGGACGCGCCGCTGAATGAAGCGCACCCCGAAACCTTCTACGCCAAGGGGCCGGTGGGTTATATCGATTATCCGGTTCTATAAGCCAGCAGAGCCCTTGTAGGAGCCAACTTGTTGGCGAGGCGGTGTGTCAGATACGGCGTCTCGCGAACAAGTTCGCTCCGACAGGAGGACCTGTGGGAGCAAGCTTGCTTGCGAAGGCAATGTGACAGCCGGTCAAAATGCAGCGGATGTATCGGCCTCTTCGCGAGCAAGCTCGCTCCCACGGATTCTGTGTACTTCAGGTCTACGTTACCTGCGCGCGTTGACCTGCTGAGACAAATTCTGAATCTGGCTCTGCAGCGTATTGATGTTGCGCGTCATCTGGGCGCGGAACGCGTCAAATTCGGCAGTGTTGTTCGCCGCAGCCACCGGCGCCGGGCGGTTTTCCTGTTCGCTCTTGAGCACAATCAGGTCTTGCTCAAGACGTTCAATCGCAGCGCTCGGGTTGCCTTGCTTCTTAAGCGCGGCAACATCGGCATTCAGACTTTTCAGCTGAGTGTCGATTTTCTCCAGTTCGCCCTGGGCAGACTTGGTGTCAGGGATTGCGGCCTTCAGCGCCGTCAGCTCACTGGTCACGGCCTTCAATTGCTCTTGCAGTTGGGTGTTGGCGGCCTGCTGCTGGGAGGCCTGGGTGGTGATCTGCTCCAGACGCTGTTGCAACGTGGCTTGCTGACCAGCTGCGCCTTCCTGCAGTTTGTCCTGATCAGCCAGTTGATCTTCGATCAACTTGATGCGCTGTTTAAGCGCCACGCCGTCCACCACCACAGATTCCGTTGCCACCACTTTGCCGGAGATATCCTGCAAACGGCCGGCGGCTTCTTCACTGATTCGCGCGAAGCTTTCCTGAGTCGCAACCAACTGCTGCTCCATCAAGGAAATCTGCTGAAAGCTCCACCAGCCCAGACCGCAGAAAGCAATGAACAGCGCGCCAACCAGCGCCCACAAAGGGCCAGTGCTGGCCGCCTTGACCTTGACCAGAGGCGTATCGCGAGAGTAAACGGTGGTGCGCTTGCGCGCTGCGGTGGACGCTGGCGCGAAGTCGTCGTCATCGTCCTTGGCGCTGAGATTCGGAACGTCATCGACGTCGTCGTAAGGATCATTACGCATGAGGAACCCTATGTGAAACGGTGATGATGGCTGCTTGAAGAGCGCGAGTATAACCGCTGCGATCGTTGCCTATGACGCGCGCATGTTGTGCTGCACTTTCCACCAGTCGCAAAACTCGTCCAGTGCCGCCCACAGACTGACCTGCGGCTGGTAATCGAGATACTGCTGCGCACGACTGATATCAAGGGTGAAATCCCTGCTCATCACCTGCATTCCCAGGCGCGACAGCGTGGGTTCAGGTCGGCCTGGCCAAAGCAGGCAGGCGCCTTCATTTATAGCAGCTGCGGCGTAAGCCAGGCCAAAGGAACGGTAACGCGTGACCTGCGGCAACTGCATCCGGCGCATCACGTAATTGACCGCGTCCCACACAGGAACCGGCGTGCCATTGCTGATGTTGTACGCCTTGCCCAACGCGGCGCTACCGGCCAGCAAGCTGCTGAGCATCGCCTGATTGAGGTTGTGCATGCTGGTGAAATCGACTTTGTTCAAGCCGTTGCCAATGATCGACAAGCGCTTCTTGCGCTGCATGTTGAGCAGCCTGGGGAAAATGCTGGTGTCTCCAGCGCCCGTCACGAAGCGCGGCCGCAAGGCGATGACCTCCAGACCAAACTCCTCAGCGCCGAACACCTTCTGCTCGGCCAGATATTTGGTTGCCGCATAGTGATTATTGAAGCGTCTGGGCACCTGTTCTTCCTTGATGTTCAGGTGCGAACGGCCATCGAAATAGATCGAAGGCGAGGACAAATGCACCAGCCGGCGCACACGTTGCTTCAGACAGCCTTCGACCACGTTTTCGGTGACTTGCACATTGCCCTGAAGAAAATCCTGTTTGCGTCCCCACACGCCCACTACCCCAGCGCAATGCACCACCGCCTCGACGTCATGGCACAACTCGCGAACCAGTTCAGGGTCAATCAAGTCACCCTGAATGAACTCGGCACCACGCCTTACCAGGTGCTCGACACCTTCAGCGCGACGCCCATTGACCCGAACGCTGAACCCCTGCTCCAGAGCGAACCGCGCAAAGCGCCCGCCAATAAAGCCGCTTGCGCCGGTGACCAGAATCTTCATTTACCGCTCCGTTAAAAATCACTTGGCTCTTTGAAACAACACGACTCAGTAGGAGCGCGCTTGCCCGCGATTGGATCGTTCAGACAACACTTGTATCGACTGACCAGACGCCATCGCGGGCAAGCGCGCTCCTACCTGTCTGACATTATCAATCAACGCATCTTGCTGACGCTCACTTCGCCTCAAGCGGCACCAACCATCGCCCCGCCTGCTGCGCCAGATGCTCGGTCAAGCGGGTCAGCAACTGCCCGCCGTTGCGCCAATGATGCCAGTACAGCGGCACATCCACGGGTTTGTCAGGTGCCAGTTCCACCAATGAACCCCGCTGCAACTGCTCGCGCACCTGGATCTCGGGGACCAGGCCCCAAGCCACGCCAGCTTCAGTCATGCGCAAAAAGCCTTCGGAAGACGGGCATAAATGATGCTCAAAACCACCGGTGACCCCAAGGGAAAGCAGATATCGATGCTGCAACAAATCGTCCGGACCGAAAACCAACGCTGGAACCCGGGCGAGCCGGGCCGCCTCAAACCCATCCGGAAAATGACGCGCGATAAAAGCAGGACTGGCCAACCCACGATAGCGCATGGCGCCCAACAACTGGCTGCGTGCACCAGCAACCGGCCGTTCACTGCCGCATAAGCAGGCCGCTACTTCCCCGGCACGCATGCGTTTGAGGCCGACGTCCTGGTCTTCGACCACCAGATCCAGCAGCAGATTGTTCTGCGCGCAAAAATCGCCAATCGCAGAGGCCCACCATGTCGCCAGGCTGTCGGCATTCAACGCAATACGCAGACGCTCGGGCATGCCCTCTTCGTCCAGGGCTGGGACCTGACTTTGCAGGTCCCGCTCCAGCAGACGGACCTGCTGCACATGATTGAGCAGCCGCCGCCCAATATCGGTCGGGCTCGGCGGCGTGGCGCGCACCAAAACAGGCTGACCAATGCGCGCCTCTAGCAGTTTGATCCGCTGCGAAACCGCCGACTGTGACAGACCCAGCACCTGGGCGGCTCGCTCGAACCCGGCTTGCTCGATCACCGCTGCGAGGGCGGAAAGTAGTTTGTAGTCGAACATCAGTTTCTCTAATGAGCGATCAGCAATATTGGTTTTTCTTATACCGCGCCTGTCACCACAATGGCCAGCCAAACCTGTTGGCCGATCATCATTGTGGAGTACGTTTCATGTGGCAGAGTTACCTCAACGGCCTGTTAGTCGCCGCCGGGTTGATCATGGCCATCGGCACGCAGAACGCGTTCGTTCTGGCCCAGGGCCTGCGCCGCGAGCATCACTTGCCGGTTGCGATGTTGTGTATTGCCTGTGACGTATTGCTGGTCGCTGCCGGGGTTTTCGGCCTCGCGACGATGCTGGCGCAAAACCCTACGCTCCTTGCCGTTGCCCGCTGGGGCGGGGTGATCTTTCTGCTCTGGTACGGCAGCCAGGCATTGCGGCGGGCCTGCTCTCGGCAAAGCCTGCAGCACAGTGAAGCCATCGGCCTGCGCTCACGCCGCGCCGTTTTGCTCAGTGCGTTGGCGGTCACCCTGCTCAATCCCCATGTCTACATCGACACGGTCCTGCTGATCGGTTCCCTCGGCGCGCAACAGAGCGTACCTGGTGCTTACGTTGCGGGTGCAGCAAGTGCGTCATTGCTGTGGTTCACAACCCTGGCAGTGGGCGCCGCATGGTTGGCGCCATGGCTGGCCCGCCCCGCCACCTGGCGGCTGCTGGACTTGATGGTTGCGGTGATGATGTTCAGTGTGGCGGCGCAGTTGGTCAGGGCTGGGTGAGCCAATGATGGACTGTAGGAGCGCGCTTGCCCGCGAGTGGTTTTTTCAAACGAAGAATTAATCGATTGAACTGACGCTATCGCGGGCAAGCGCGCTCCTACAGATTGAACCCCACCTTTCGGCAAACGCTCTGGAACCTCTATCCCACACAGTTGTTGCGTGGTTAAGCCGCAGACCCGGTGCTATGATCCAGACCCTGCGTCGCAAAGAGTACAAACTCACCGGCGTATGTTTTGTTCTGTCTGGCCGCCCGTGATCGGCCTTGCGCTCACCGCAACTGACCTGATTAGGAGATAAACCATGGCTTTTGAATTGCCTCCACTGCCCTACGCCAAAGACGCTCTGGTGCCGCACATTTCCGCAGAGACACTGGAATATCACCACGACAAGCACCACAACACCTACGTCGTGAACCTGAACAACCTGGTGCCAGGCACCGAGTTCGAAGGCAAGACGCTGGAAGAAATCATCAAGACTTCTTCGGGTGGCATCTTCAACAACGCCGCTCAAGTCTGGAACCACACGTTCTACTGGAACTGCCTGGCGCCAAATGCTGGCGGCGAACCTACCGGCGCACTGGCTGATGCCATCAACTCGGCTTTCGGCTCGTTCGACAAGTTCAAAGAAGAATTCAGCAAAACCTCCATCGGCACCTTCGGTTCCGGCTGGGGCTGGCTGGTCAAGAAAACTGACGGTTCCCTGGCTCTGGCCAGCACCATCGGCGCAGGCAACCCAATGACCAGCGGCGATACCCCGTTGCTGACCTGTGACGTCTGGGAACACGCCTACTACATCGACTACCGCAATCTGCGTCCAAAATACGTAGAAGCGTTCTGGAATCTGGTCAACTGGGACTTCGTCGCCAAGCAATACGCGGCCTGATTTCAGTAGCTGTATTTCGGTATCGAAAGAAACCCGGCATTGCCGGGTTTTTTTTCACGCCCGAAATGCGTTTTAGGTATTGTCAGGGAAAGATAGCGGACTAATATCAGCGCTTGGGTTTTACGATCAGGTTCAAGTTTCAGAGGTTTTTGTCCGACACAGTGAAAATGGCTGAATCTGGTTCAAAGCCAGGTCGATACAAGGAATCAGGTGACCAGGCCGCTGGATCGCCAAGCGCCCGTTTCCGGCTCGACTGCTTTTGATGGTGGCAAAGGTTGCAAGTACCCGGCACGGATTAAGGAATGACCATTTGAAGCTGGAACTCAAAAACAGCCTTTCTGTAAAGCTGCTGCGAGTGGTGCTTTTGTCGGCACTGATCGTGGGCGTGGTGTTGAGTTGTGCGCAAATCGTCTACGACGCGTACAAGACCCGGCAGGCCGTAGCCAGCGATGCTGAAAGAATCCTTGATATGTTTCGCGACCCATCGACTCAGGCCGTCTACAGCCTGGATCGAGAGATGGGGATGCAGGTTATCGAAGGGTTGTTTCAGGACGACGCGGTGCGCATGGCTTCCATTGGCCACCCCAATGAAACCTTGTTGGCCGAAAAGGAACGGGCACTCAAAGCTTCGTCGACCCGCTGGCTCACCGATATCATTCTTGGCCAGCAGCGCAGCTTCACCACCCAACTCGTCGGCCGCAGCCCCTACAGCGAATATTACGGGGACTTGCGCATCACCCTGGACACCGCCACCTATGGCGAAGGGTTCATCATCAATGCGGTGATCATTTTCATTTCCGGCGTGCTGCGAGCCCTGGCGATGGGGCTGGTGCTGTACCTGGTCTATCACTGGCTGCTGACCAAGCCCCTGTCCCGAATCATCGAGCATCTGACCAACATCAACCCCGACCGGCCCAGCGAGCACCAGCTGCCGCTACTCAAGGGCCACGAGAAGAACGAGCTGGGTATCTGGGTCAATACCGCCAACCAGCTGCTGGCCTCCATCGAGCGCAACACGCATCTGCGACATGAGGCGGAAAACAGTCTGCTGCGGATGGCCCAATACGACTTTCTGACCGGCCTGCCCAATCGCCAGCAACTGCAACAACAACTGGACAAAATCCTCGTCGATGCCGGTCGCCTGCAACGCCGGGTGGCCGTTATTTGTGTCGGGCTGGATGACTTCAAAGGCATCAACGAACAGTTCAGCTATCAGACTGGCGACCAACTGCTCCTGGCACTGGCCGACCGCCTGCGCGGTCACAGCGGCCGGCTAGGTGCGCTGGCACGCCTGGGCGGCGACCAGTTCGCGCTGGTGCAGGCCGACATCGAGCAGCCCTATGAAGCAGCCGAGCTGGCACAGAATATCCTCGATGACCTGGAAGCACCCTTCGCTCTGGATCATCAGGAAATCTGCCTGCGCGCCACCATCGGTATCACGCTGTTCCCGGAGGACGGCGACAGCACTGAAAAGCTGCTGCAAAAGGCCGAGCAGACCATGACCCTGGCCAAGACACGCTCGCGCAATCGCTATCAGTTCTATATCGCCAGCGTCGACAGCGAAATACGCCGCCGCCGCGAACTGGAAAAAGACCTGCGCGAAGCCTTGCCGCGCAATCAGCTCTATCTGGTGTATCAACCGCAAATCAGCTATCGAGACCATCGCGTAGTAGGCGTGGAGGCGTTGATTCGCTGGCAGCATCCAGAACACGGCATGGTGCCACCCGACCTGTTCATACCACTGGCCGAGCAGAACGGCACCATCATTGCCATTGGCGAATGGGTGCTGGACCAGGCCTGTCGCCAATTGCGTGAATGGCATGATCAGGGCTTCACCGACCTGCGCATGGCGGTCAACCTGTCTACCGTGCAGTTGCACCACTCCGAGCTGCCCCGGGTGGTCAACAACCTCTTGCAGATCTATCGCTTGCCACCGCGCAGCCTTGAGCTGGAAGTCACTGAAACCGGCCTGATGGAAGACATCAGCACCGCCGCCCAGCATCTCCTGAGCCTGCGTCGTTCCGGCGCACTGATCGCCATCGACGATTTCGGGACAGGCTATTCGTCCCTGAGTTACCTCAAGAGCTTGCCCTTGGACAAGATCAAGATCGACAAAAGCTTCGTGCAAGACCTGATCGATGACGATGACGACGCAACCATCGTGCGCGCCATCATCCAACTGGGCAAAAGCCTGGGCATGCAGGTCATCGCTGAAGGGGTGGAAACGGTGGAGCAAGAGGCCTACATCATTTCCGAAGGCTGCCATGAGGGCCAAGGCTACCTCTACAGCAAGCCCCTGCCCGCCCGTGAGCTGCTGGCTTATCTGAAACAGGCGCAACGCAGTAATGTTGAGGTTTTGTAGGATAGCGAAGCGAGCGGACCCAGGTAGGAGCGAACTTGTTCGCGAGGCTTTGTTTCAGACTACGCAGGCCTGACGCCTCGCCAACAAGTTGGCTCCTACCGGGCGATACCTTGAAACACTTTATTACAAGCTCTCCCCACCTCTCATTCCGGTCAGGGCAATATGCCTTTACATCGAATGCAAATCTTTCGCATTATGTCGCAGCTTTTTTTTGGGCGCCGGGCGCCTTAAACCCTCTAGACGCAGGATTCCGTCATGATTCGTATGCCTTTGGCAACCGCTAGTCTGCTGGCCATCGCAATTTCCCTCGCCGGTTGTGGCGACGAGAAAAAAGCCGCCGCGCCAGCCCCCGCATCTGCTCCGGCTCCAGCCCCTGCTGCTGCACCTGCTCCGACTGCGGCGGCTTCAGCTCCAGCCGCGGCTGCGCAAACGACGGACGCTGCTTCCAAAGCGGTAGTCGCCAACTACGCCAACATGGTCTACGCCGTGTTCAGCGACGCTGAAGCCACTGCCAAAACCCTGCGCACTGCCATCGACGCTTTCCTCGCGACGCCTAACGACCAGACCCTCAAGGCAGCCCGCGACGCCTGGGTTGCCGCTCGCGTGCCTTACATGCAGAGCGAAGTTTTCCGCTTCGGCAACACCATCATCGACGACTGGGAAGGACAGGTTAACGCCTGGCCCCTGGACGAAGGCCTGATCGACTACGTGGCCAAGGATTACCAGCACGCGCTGGGCAACCCCGGTGCAACCGCCAACATCATCGCCAATACCGAAGTCCAGGTTGGCGAAGACAAGGTTGACGTCAAAGACATCACCGCTGAAAAACTCGCCAGCCTGAACGAACTGGGCGGCTCTGAAGCCAACGTTGCAACGGGCTACCACGCCATTGAATTCCTGCTGTGGGGCCAGGACCTGCACGGCAACGGTCCGGGTGCTGGCGAGCGTCCAGCTTCGGATTACATCGAAGGCGCTGGCGGCACCGGCGGCCACAATGATCGTCGTCGCGCCTACCTGAAAGCAGTGACCGAGCTGCTGGTCAGCGATCTGGAAGAAATGTCCAACAACTGGAAACCAGGCGTAGCCGATAACTATCGCGCGACTCTGGAAGCTGAATCCGGTGAAAGCGGCCTGCGCAAAATGCTCTTCGGCATGGGCAGCCTGTCCCTGGGCGAGTTGGCCGGCGAGCGCATGAAAGTGGCGCTGGAAGCCAACTCCAGCGAAGACGAACACGACTGCTTCAGCGACAACACGCACAACTCGCACTTCTACAACGGCAAAGGCATTCGCAACGTTTACCTGGGCGAATACACCCGTGTAGACGGCACCAAGGTCAGCGGCCCGAGCCTGTCGTCCCTGGTAGCCAAGGCCGATCCAGCCGCCGACGCCACCCTGCGCGCCGACCTGGACGCCACCCAGGCCAAACTGCAAGCCATCGTCGACCAGGCCAACAAAGGCCAGCACTTCGACCAACTGATCGCCGCGGGTAACACCGAAGGCAACCAGATCGTTCGCGACGCTATCGGCGCGCTGGTCAAACAGACCGGTGCCATCGAGCAAGCCGCTGGCAAGCTGGGCATCACCGACCTGAACCCGGACAACGCTGATCACGAATTCTGATTCGCGAGAGTTGAGCGTTCGCGTCTGAACGCTTCGATCAAATGTCTTGAGAAATGCCAATCGGCTTGCTGATTGGCATTTTTTTATGGCTGAAACTTCCCATAAGCTGGAATGCGTTTGTGCCTGAAAACGCAGGACCTGTAGGAGCAATCGGAGGTTACGACGGTCGCGAATGCGGTGTTACTGACACACCGCGATTCGCAGCCTTCGGCAGCTACTACAGGTCATGCATTTCTTCAGACACACCCCGATCCTGTAGGAGCTCACCGAGGTTACGAGGCCAGCGATAGCGGAGTGTCAGACGAAACGCCATCGCAGCCTGCGGCAGCTCCTACAGGTCATGCATTTCTTCAGGCACACCCCGATCCTGTAGGAGCTCACCGAGGTTACGAGGCCAGCGATAGCGGAGTGTCAGACGAAACGCCATCGCAGCCTGCGGCAGCTCCTACAGGTCATGCATTTCTTCAGGCGCACCACGATCCTGTAGGAGTTGTCGGAGGTTACGACGGCGACGAAAGCGGTGTATCTGACACGCCGCCATTGCGCCTCCAAAGCCCGTCCGAAAGACGACTCCGAGAACGTCGCAGGGCTTTTCCTGATCAGCCTTTGCCGTCATGAAGCTCCCGCCTTCGTGGTCGAATTTTCGCGCCTTCCTTACCGCTCCGTGCAAGGCGCGCTTCGTTAACAGAGCTTGAATCCGGCCCCGATGACCTGCCGTGGTCACAAAACGGCCATCTCCTCTTGAATGCATTGAGAATCCAGCTAGACGCGGAAAGCCGCAGATTCGTAACAACACATTGCGACAAGTCAAGGTAAACGATAATCCCTCTTATTAGACAGGCCCTGGACTGGTAAGCTTGCACGCCCTGATTTTGGGCTGGTTGCAGGATAGTTATGGTGACGCAGCGGCGTGCGGTATTGGTTTTACTCGGTGCTTTGGTGATGGCCGGGTGCGATGACGCCCCGCGTTTCACTCAGGCTGAGCCGGGTGAGGCGTTGGCCGGGGGGCATGCGACGGTGAACAAGCGTGATCGCAATGCGTTTTCCCTGCCTTCGGCCAATCTGTCACCGGTGCGGCGGCTGGATTTCAGTGTCGGCAACAGTTTCTTCCGCAGCCCCTGGGTGATCGCGCCTGCGACCACAACGGCCCGTGACGGGCTGGGGCCGTTGTTCAATACCAACGCTTGCCAGAACTGCCACATCAAGGACGGCCGGGGTCATCCGCCTGGGCCGGACGCCATCAATGCGGTGTCGATGCTGGTGCGTCTGTCCATACCTGACGACCCAGCCTACGCCGAGCTGATCAAGAAGAACGGCATATTGCCCGAGCCGACGTATGGTGGGCAGTTGCAGGACATGTCAGTCCCCGGTGTCGCCCCGGAAGGCAAAGTGCGTATCGAATATGAGCCGATGCCAATTCGCTTCCGCGACGGCTTTCAGGTCGATTTACGCAAGCCGACACTGAGCATTACCCAACTGGGCTACGGCCCTATGCATCCAGAGACCCGCGCGTCGGTGCGGGTTGCGCCGCCCATGATTGGCCTCGGCTTGCTGGAGGCCATACCGGACGCAGCGATTTTGGCCAATGCCGACCCGGATGACAGAGATGGCGATGGAATTTCCGGGCGGCCCAACTATGTCTGGGATGACGTTCAGCAGAAGGTCGTGATGGGCAGATTTGGCTGGAAGGCCGGGCAACCCACGTTGAATCAGCAGAACGTTCATGCCTTTGCGGGTGATATGGGCCTGACCACCAGCCTCAAAATGGCCGACGATTGCACCCCGGCGCAAACCGATTGTCTTGCGGCCCCCAACGGCAACGGTTCCGATGGCGAGCCCGAGGTCAGCGACAATATTCTGCGTCTGGTGCTGTTTTACAGCCGTAACCTGGCGGTCCCGGCAAGGCGCGAAGTGGAAAACCCGCAAGTGCTGGCTGGCAAAAATCTGTTCTACAAGGCAGGCTGCCAGCAGTGTCACACGCCGCAGTTCAAGACCGGCCACGATGCTGCCGAGCCGGAGCTGGCCGATCAGGTGATTCGTCCCTACAGCGATCTGCTGTTGCACGACATGGGCGAGGAACTGGCGGACAACCGAACCGAGTTTCAAGCGACGGGCCGCGAATGGCGAACCCCGCCGCTGTGGGGCATCGGGCTGACACAAACGGTTAGCGGTCACACTCAATTTCTACACGACGGGCGCGCCCGCAATCTGCTCGAAGCAGTGCTCTGGCACGGCGGCGAAGCACAGGCGGCGCAACGTCAGGTTCTGGCTTTTGATGCCGAGCAGCGCGCCGCGCTGCTGGCATTTCTGAATTCGTTATGACGTCTTTTCATTTAAAACTATAAGGAGCCGGACATGTTCCGCCCCAAGTTGCTTTTCACCAGCCTTGCCGCCCTCGCGTTGGGTGCCTGTGCGCCAGCGGATCCGCAGGCGGTTACGTCTGCGTCGATCGCCAAACAAGTCATCCTGCCCACCTACAGCCGTTGGGTGGACGCTGATCGCCAATTGGCAGCCAGCGCTTTGGCGTTCTGTGAAGGCAAGACTGATCTGGCCAGTGCCCGAGCCGATTTCCTGCACGCACAAAAGACCTGGGCTGAACTGCAACCCTTGCTGATAGGCCCATTGGCCGAGGGCAATCGCGCCTGGCAGATTCAGTTCTGGCCGGACAAGAAAAACCTCGTTGGCCGTCAGGTCGAGCAATTGGTCACCGCGCAGCCGCAGATCAGCGTCGATGCCCTGGCCAAATCCAGCGTCGTGGTTCAAGGCTTGTCGGCGTATGAATACATCCTGTTCGATGCGGCCATCGACATGGCCAATGCCGAGCAGAAGGCCCGTTACTGCCCGTTGCTCACAGCCATTGGTGAACGCCAGAAAGCCCTCGCAGAGGAAATTCTCAGCAGCTGGAACAGCACCGACGGCATGCTGGCGCAGTTGAGCAAATTCCCCAACAAACGTTATGCAGACTCCCACGAAGCCATCGCGGAGCTGCTGCGGGTTCAGGTCACCGCGCTGGACAGCCTGAAGAAGAAACTGGGTACCCCACTGGGTCGCCAGACCAAAGGCGCACCACAACCCTTCCAGGCTGATGCATGGCGCAGCAAGTCGTCGCTGAGCAGCCTCGAAGCCAGTCTCGCCAGCGCCGAGACCGTCTGGTCAGGTGTCGATAACAAAGGGCTGCGTGGTCTGTTACCCGCTGAGCAGAAACCACTGGCCGACAAGATCGACGCTGCTTACGCTGCAAGTCGCAAATTGCTGGCTGCGCTGAAGCCACCACTGGCCGACCTGCTGGCCAGCGAAGAAGGCCGCCAGCAACTCAACGCCTTCTACGACAGCCTGAACGTGGTGCATCGTCTGCACGAAGGCGAATTGGCCAAGGCGCTGGGCATCCAGCTGGGCTTTAACGCCAACGACGGCGACTGATCAGAGGTTACCCATCATGTTGCGACGCCAGGCCCTGGCCCTCGGAAGTCTGCTGCTCAGCGCCTGTACGCTGGGCGGCTGGACCCTTTTCCGGCAAAAAGGCAAAAGGCCTTTGCTGCTCTCGGCCCGTGACGACGGCGACGGGCAGCATTACGCCGTGGGTTATCGCCTCGATGGCCAGCAAGTCTTCGCGACCCAGGTCGGCCAACGATGCCACGACATCATCAATCATCCGACCTTGAATCTGGCGCTGTTCGTCGCCCGCCGGCCGGGCACGGAAAGCTACCTGATCGATTTGAGTGACGGCCGTCTGTTGCAGACCATCACCTCGCAACCCAATCGACACTTCTATGGGCACGCCGTCGTTCACAGCAGCGGTGAATGGCTGTACGCCACCGAAAATGACACCACCGACCCGGGTCGGGGCCTGCTGGGTGTTTATCGATTCGTCGATGGCCGGCTGGAGCATTCCGGTGAAATTCCGACTCATGGCATTGGCCCGCATCAGGTGTCGTGGATGCCCGATGGCGAAACCCTGGTGATCGCTAACGGCGGTATCCGCACCGAAGCGGAAAGCCGGGTTGAAATGAACCTCAACGCCATGGAGCCAAGCCTGGTGCTGATGAAGCGCGACGGTACGCTGCTGAGTAAGGAAACCCTCGGGCAATCGATGAACAGCGTGCGGCATCTGAGCATCGGCAGCGACGGCACCATCGTCGCCGGGCAGCAGTTCATGGGGGCTTCTCACGAGTCGGCCGAGCTGTTGGCCATCAAGCGTCCAGGCCAGCCGTTTCAGGCGTTTCCAGTGGACCCTCAGCAGCTGGCGGCCATGGCGCACTACACCGCCAGTGTGGCGGTCCATAGCGAACTGCGTCTGGTGGCGCTCACCGCTCCGAGAGGCAACCGCTTTTTCATCTGGGATCTGGACAGCGGCGCCGTTCGTCTGGACGCGCCATTGCCTGATTGCGCGGGGGTAGGTGCTGTCGCCGACGGTTTCGTCGTGACCTCAGGCCAGGGTCGTTGCCGGTTCTATGACTGCCGCAAACCGGAGCTCGTCGCCAAACCGCTGGATCTGCCTGCCGGGCTTTGGGATAACCACTTGCATCTGGTGTGAAAGCCCCTTTTACCGCCCTTGAGGATGCCTGCGGCCCAGTCCTCGCACCTGCCATTCCAGGCCCTTCAAGAGCCTGGGTCTGGCGCGCACTTACCTGGGCAGCATGCGTCTGAGCGTGTTATCCCGCACGTAGTAGTGATGGAATAATCCCGCAGCGGCATGCATCGCTATCAGCCAGTAACCCGTGCTGCCCAGCCACTCATGCCAGCCTTTGATCTGTTTGGCTAATGCCGGGTCGATCGCGATAGGGGCAGGCATAAAAAACTCGAAATAAGGCATGGGCTTGCCACCGGCCGCCAGCATCAGCCACGCCAGAATCGGTGTCGCAATCATCAGCAGATACAGCAGGCCGTGCATCAGGTGCGAGAGCCCGATCTGCCAGCCAGCCGGGGTTGGGGTAATGACCGGCGTCTTGTACATCAGCCGACCGAGCAGACGAATCCAGAACAAGGCGAATATCCCCAGGCCAAAGATCCCGTGCATACCCAGCAGTGCAGAGCGCAACGTGCTGCCACGGGGTGCGAATCCTTTAAGTTCGATACAGGCATAGACTCCGACAAAAAGCGCGAGCATCAACCAGTGCAGGTAAATGGAAAGTTTGGCGTAACGGTGCAGGGAGGTAGTCATGCGCGGAACTCGTTATAGAGGAGAGAGACTGCGACCGGGACTGTGCTGCACGTGGCTTAAGGAAGTCTGAAGATGGCGCTTAGGCTTATTTTGCTCACCTTCAGATTCGGTTAAGAAACCGCCCTGATACTCCCCCCCATTCGCCACTGGGGAGGAGCCTTACCCATGCAGGGTCTGGACTGGAATATCTGTTTACCGTTGAGTTTCGGCAATGCCGGAGCACCCGCCCTTTCACTCCATCGCGCCTTGGAGCAAGAGCCACTGCGCGATGAGTTCGAAGCGTTTATCCAGGATCGCTTCCGCCAAGCCCACAACGCTGAGATTCACCAGTTCATGCCTGAACTGTTTGGTCTCAAAGACGGCGCAGGCACGCTCTGCGCGGTCACCGGTGCTCGCCTGGCGACCTCCGGTCCGTTATTTCTGGAAAATTATCTGGATAAGCCGATCGACACCGCCATCGAGGCGGTCGCGGGCAGGTCAGTGGACCGCCAAGGGATTGTCGAGGTGGGCAACCTGGCAGCCAGCAACCTGGGCAGCGCACGGCTAAGCATCATCACCATCACCTGGCTGCTCGCCATGGGCGGCCTGGAATGGGTGGCGTTCACGGGGAATGCGAGCCTGGTCAATAGCTTCCATCGCCTGGGCTTGCGCCCGGTCAAATTGTGCGCGGCCGACTCGATGCGGCTGGGCGAAGAGCGGCACAACTGGGGGACCTATTACGACACTCAACCCAATGTGCATGTGGGTGACATCCGCTCCGGGTACCTGCATCTGCGCAACAGCAACCTGTTCGAGCGCTTCGGTTTGCCACTGACCCTGGAGCGAACCTGCCATGTCGCCTGAACTTTCTGATTTTCGCCAACGCCTTATCAATCTTGCCATCGAGCAGCCGCACGCCTGCGCGCTATGGGGCGATGACCTGAAGCTGGACTACGCAACGCTTGATGCTGAAATACGCCTGCGTCAGCAGACCCTCAAAAACCTTGGCGCGCAGATCGTTGTCCTTGCGCTGGAGAATGGCCCAGACTTTCTGATCTGGGATCTGGCGATTCTGTTCGAGGGTTTGACATGCGTGGCCCTCCCCCCTTTCTTCAGCCCGGCCCAGCGGTTGCATTGCCTTTATGAGAGTCAGGCTGACCTGGTCATCGCGGCGCCTGAATACGCTGACGAGCTGCAGCAGTCCGGCTTCCGCTCAACTGATGGGCTCTGGGTGCGGAGCGTTCGCAAACCTTCCGCGCTCCCAAACGGCACTGCAAAGCTGACCTTTACATCGGGAACCACCGGCAATCCGAAAGGCGTGTGTCTGAGCGCCGCAGCGGTTTTGACCGTGGCGTACGAGCTTCACAACGCCAGCCAGTCACGGCAGTCCGAGCACCATCTCTCGTTGCTGCCCTTGGCCATTTTGCTGGAAAACGTCGGCTGCTACGCGGCGCTGTATGCCGGAGCCATGTTGAGCCTGCCCAGCCAAAACACCCTGGGCATTCAAGGCGCCAGCGGTGTGGATATGCCGCGGCTGCTGCAGACCCTGAACATGCGCCAGCCACAAAGCATGATTCTGGTGCCGCAGTTGTTGCTGTTGCTAGTCAGCGCCTGCGAGCTCGGAGCGTTCGATCCTGCGCAATTACGCTTTGTCGCCGTGGGCGGCGCGAGAGTATCCCATGACCTGCTGCTGCGGGCCGAGGCTGCAGGGTTTCCGGTTTACGAGGGTTACGGCCTTTCGGAATGTGCATCGGTCGTGGCCCTGAACCGACCCGGTGCTCATCACCCCGGCAGCGTCGGCAAGCCGCTGCCCCATGTGCAGATACGCCTGGCTGAAGACGGCGAGGTGCTGATTGCAAGCCCAGGCATGCTCGGCTATCTCGGCAACGACCAGGCTGTGCCTGAGTGGTGGCCGAGCGGCGATCTCGGTGAGTTCGATGCGCACGGTTACCTCTACCTCCACGGGCGCAAAAAGCATCAGTTCGTGACCAGCTTCGGTCGCAACGTAAACCCCGAATGGGTCGAGGCCGAGTTGACTCAACGCGGCCTCCTGGGTCAGGCGTTCGTCTATGGCGAGGCCAGAGCCTGCAACCACGCACTGCTCTGGCCACTGCGTGAAGAAACCACCGATTCGCAAATCGCCGATGCCGTCAGTCAGGCCAACCTGGCTCTGCCCGACTACGCCCAGGTGCATAGCTGGACACGCCTTGAACACCCTTTCACCCCGCGTAATGGCATGGCCACGGCGAACGGCCGCCCCAAGCGCGAAGTCATTCTGGCGCACTACCGACAGCACTTCATTGAGCCCAACCACGTTGAGGATATTCAATCATGAGTTTTTTCCAGACACTGCAAGACGCGACCCGCACAGAGCGCGAGACCTTGTTCAACCTGCCCGTGATTCGTCAGGCGTTGGCTGGTGAGGTCACGCTGCACAGTTATCGCGAGTTTCTGACCCAGGCCTATTACCACGTCCGTCATACCGTGCCGTTGATGATGGCCTGCGGTGCCCGGCTGCCCTCGCGTCTTGAATGGCTGCGGGGCGCTGTGTGCGAATACATCGAAGATGAATACGGGCATGAACAATGGATTCTCAACGACCTGCGTGCCTGTGACGCAGATGCCGATGTCGTGCGTGACGGGTCCCCGGGTTTGCCGATCGAGTTGATGATCGCTTATCTGTATGACCGCATCGCCCGAGGCAACCCGGTGGCTTTGTTCGGCATGGTTAACGTACTGGAAGGCACCAGCATTGCACTGGCAACCCATGCCGCCGGCAGTATCCAGCAACGCCTTGGTCTTGGGGCCGACGCCTTCAGTTACCTGAGTTCTCATGGCAGCCTGGATATCGGTCACATGGAAACGTACCGCAAGCTGATGGATCGTCTCGATGATCCAGATGACCAGGCTGCCGTGATCCGCGCGTCAAAAGTGGTGTATGGGCTATACACCGACATGTTTCGCCAACTGCCGGTCGCTGACGGTGAGCTCCTGAAGGAATCCGGTCATGCGCATCTCTGAAGCGCGAGTTGTATTGACCGGTGCCAGTGGCGGCATCGGCATGGCTATCGCCGAAGCGTTGTGCCGCCAGGGCGCCCAAATAATCGCGGTGTCCCGGCATCAGGAACCGCTGCTGCCCTTGCAGGCGCGTTACCCCCTGCAGCTGCATTGGGTCAAAGCGGATCTGACCACGGCCGAAGGTCGCCAGCAGGTATTAGTGGCGGCTCAGGTTATGACGGGTGTCAACCTGCTGATCAATGCCGCGGGCGTGAACCACTTCGCCATGCTTGAGGACCTGCCCGGTCGAGAGATCGACTCGATGCTGGACATCAACCTGGCTGCGCCCATACAACTCACCAGCCTCATGCTTCCCGTATTACGCCAGGCCAGCGCTGCCATGGTGGTCAATGTCGGCTCGATCTATGGCTCGATTGGATACGCTGGCTACGCGACCTACTGCGCCAGCAAGTTTGCCTTGCGCGGTTTTTCCGAGGCCCTGCGCCGAGAGCTGGCTGACACGCGCATTGGCGTGCTTTACGTCGCACCTCGCGCCACCCGCACAACGATGAACAGCCCGGCGGCCCTCGCCCTCAACAATGCGCTCAAAAGTAACGAGGACGATCCGCAGACAGTGGCCGCAGCCGTCGTCAGTGCCATTGCCGGTAATCAACGGGAACTCTACCTCGGATGGCCCGAACGGTTTTTCGTACGCCTCAATGGCCTGCTGCCCACCGTGGTTGATCGTGGACTACGCAAACACTTACCCCTCATACGCCGACTGAGCAGCTCACCTGCCGAAGAGAAATTCAAACCATGAAAAGAACACTATTAGCCCTGCTTGCAATGCTGAGCCTGCCCGTCTGGGCGCTTGATGCGCCTGACCAGCAGCGTCTGTCCTCGATCCAGCAAGAGTGGGCTCACATCCAATATCAGTTGCCGGAAGCACAGCGCGTCAGCGCGTTCGAAAAGCTCGCCGCACAGTCTTCGGCATTCACCCAGCAACGTCCAAAGGTGGCTGAAGCCTGGATCTGGTCAGGCATCGTCACCAGCAGCTGGGCCGGCGCTCAGGGTGGACTGGGCGCGCTGAGCAAGGTGAAACAGGCCAAAGCCGATCTGGAACAGGCGCTGGCCCTGGATCCTGATGCCTTGCAAGGCTCCGCTTACGCCAGTCTGGCCGCACTTTATGACCGGGTTCCCGGTTGGCCGATCGGTTTCGGTGATGCGGATAAAGCCCAGACGTTGCTGGAGCAGGCGCTGAAAATCAATCCCGACGGCATTGATCCGCTGTATTTCTGGGGTGACCACTTATTCCGCCAAGGACGCTATGCTCAAGCACGCCAGGCGCTGGAAAAAGCCTTGCTGGCCCAGCCACGACCTGGGCGTGAGGTGGCCGACACTGGACGCCGCAAGGACATCCAGTTATTGCTGGTCGACGTTAACAAGAAACTCAAATCTTAAATAATGGGGCGTTCATGCGTTTGTTGTTGATCGAAGACGATGTCGCCCTGGGCGAAGGTATTCATCAGGGGTTGATTCGCGAGGGCTACACCGTCGACTGGGTACACGACGGTGCCAGCGCCTTGCATGCGTTACTCAGTGAAGTATTCGACCTGGCCATCCTCGATCTGGGGCTGCCGAAAATGGATGGGCTAACCGTGCTGCGGCGGCTGCGCGAGGGCGGTTCTGCCTTGCCCGTCCTGATCCTCACCGCGCGGGACGCCACTGAAGATCGTATTGCCGGACTCGACGCAGGCGCGGACGACTACCTGGTCAAACCCTTTGACCTCTCCGAGCTCAAGGCCCGGCTGCGCGCCTTGCTGCGGCGCAGCGCTGGCCGCGCGTCGGTAATGATCGAACATGCGGGTATCAGACTCGACCCCTCGACCCAACAGGTTACGTACAACAACGACCCCGTTTCATTGACCCCCAAGGAATACAAACTGCTCTACGAACTGCTGTCACCACCAGGCCGCGTTATGACAAGGGAGCGCCTGATTCAGCTGTTGTACGGCTGGAATGAAGAAGCCGAGAGCAACACCCTTGAAGTGCACATTCATCACCTGCGAAAGAAGTTCTCCAGCGAGCTGATCCGGACCATTCGTGGCGTCGGCTATCTGGTGGAGGATCGTCAGTGACTTCGATCCGTCGCCGCACTCTGACTCTGATCATCGGCCTGGTGCTGATCGGTCTGTTGATTCTCACGTTGGTCAACGTTCACGACAGCAATCATGAAATCGCGGAAGTCTACGACGCCCAACTGGCGACCAACGCCAGGTTGCTGCAGGGCGTCATGCGCATGCCGCTGGCGCGCCAGGAACATGCGCAGCTTTACCAGGCGTTCAATCAGGCATTGGGTCAGGCAGAACCCAGGGTCGATGGGCACCCTTACGAGAGCAAAATCGCGTTTCAGGTGTGGGACATGCAGAACAACCTGCTGGTCCATACCCCCAGCGCGCCGAGCATGACCCACGCACCGCAGTATTCCGGATTCAGCGACATCGATGACGTGAGGAAGCACAAATGGCGCACCTTCGTACTCAAAGACGAGCAACATAATCTGTTGATCTGGGTTGGCGAGCGCGACGATGTCCGTTCCGATCTGGTCAACCGGATCGTACGCCACACGGTGCTGCCCAATCTCTTCGGCAGCCTGGTGTTGATGGCTGCCATCTGGCTGGCGATCGGTTGGGGACTCAAGCCCCTGGCTGACCTGGCATCAACGCTGCGGGCGCGTCACCCGGGCTCTCTCGAACCGTTGCAACTGGCCCCGCTACCCAGCGAGCTTGAGCCCATGCAGGCGGCCCTGAACAGGCTGCTCGGGCAGATCCAGGAAGTCTTGAGCCGTGAACGTCGCTTCATCGCCGATGCCGCGCATGAAATGCGTACGCCCCTGGCAGTTCTTCGGGTGCACGCACAGAACGTTCTGGAAGCGCGCAACGAAGAACAGCGCCGCGAGTCGTTGAACTACCTGATCATCGGCGTTGACCGCACCACTCGGTTGGTCAACCAGCTGCTGACCATTGCCCGACTTGAGCCCAGCGCCGGTGCCGGGAAGGCAACCCGGGGCGATCTCGTCAGCGCCATACGAGAAAGCCTGGTGCAGATGACCCCCTGGGTGTTAAGCCGGGGGATGGAGTTGTCGTTCGACTGCAGTGAACAGGCTCACACTGTGGAAACCAACTTTCCTGCCATCGAAATCGCGCTACAGAACCTGGTCACAAACGCAGTGAACTTCTCCCCTGCGGGTGGGCAGATCAGCGTCTCGCTGGAGTTCACCGGCGACAGTTTTCATCTCATGGTCGCTGATCAGGGGCCGGGGATCGATGAAGCCGAGCGGGAACGACTTTTCGAACGCTTCTACAGCGCCGGCAATGATCAGGGAGTCGGGTTGGGGCTGACCATTGTGCAAACTGTGGCGACGCGTCTGGGCGGCGAAATCAGATTGGAAAACCTCGGGGCGGGAGGTTTGCTAGCGGCTTTGGTAATTCCCATTAGAATGTAGGTTCCCCCGCACGCTGACGTTCGCACCAGTAAGCTCACTGGATCCGGCGCCGCGTACGGTTGGTTCAACCTGATTTTCCAAGGATATGGATATGCTGCGTCGCCGGATGCTGATCATGTTGGGCGTTGTGTTGTTGGTCGTTCTGCTGCTTGCCGGCTACAAAGCGTTTTCTATCTATCAGCAGATTCAACAATTCTCCGCCCCCAAACCCGCCATCAGCGTTGCCGTAGCAACGGCAAGTGAACGTGCGTGGCAAAGCCGCCTTCCCGCCATCGGCACGCTCAAAGCGTTGCAGGGTGTGGACCTGAGTCTCGAAATCGCTGGCACCGTGAAGGTGGTTCAATTCGAGTCAGGGCAAAAGATCCGAAGCGGTCAGCCGTTGTTGCAATTGGACAGCGATGTCGAAAAAGCCCTGCTGGGAACTGCGCAGGCCGACCTCGGACTGGCACAGGTGGAATACGGCCGTGGCAGCCGGCTGGTGGGTGACCAGGCAATCTCCAGGGGGGACTTCGACAAACTCGCCGCGCAACTGAAAAAAGCCAGCGCAACCGTTGCGCAACTGAACGCATCCCTGGCCAAGAAAAGCATCCTGGCTCCCTTCGGCGGCACCATCGGCATTCGTCAGGTGGATGTGGGCGACTACCTCGCCAGCGGCACAGTCATTGCCACCTTGCAGGACCTGAGCAGCCTCTATCTCGACTTCAACGTTCCGGAGCAATCACTGCCCCTGCTGAGCGTGGGCCAGATCGCCGTGGTCAGTGTCGCCGCTTATCCTGAGCAGACCTTCGAAGCCACGATCAGTGCAATCAACCCGAAAGTGGATGACGTCACACGTAACGTGCTGATTCGCGCCACCCTGCCAAACCCGGAAGGCAAGTTACTGCCCGGCATGTTCGCCAACTTGCAGGTGCTGTTGCCTGGGCCGAAAACCCGGATTGTGCTGCCCGAAAGCGCGATCACTTACACCCTCTACGGCAACTCCGTGTATGTCGTGGTGCCGAAAAAAACCGCCGAAGGCGCACCCGAAAAAGACATCAAGGGCGAAGAGCAACTGATCGTCGACCGCCGCTTCGTGGAAACCGGCGAGCGCCGTGACGGGCTGGTCATCATCAGCAAAGGACTCACATCCGGCGAACGCGTGGTCAGTGGCGGGCAGCTCAAGCTCGACAACGGCGCGCACGTCGCCATCAGCGCAGACCAGACCCTGCCAGCCGAACAGAACGGCCAGCCAAAAGCTGACTGATCAAGGAACCCTCATGGCTTTTACAGACCCGTTCATTCGTCGCCCGGTGCTCGCCACGGTGATCAGCCTGCTGATCGTGCTGCTGGGTTTTCAGGCCTTCAGCAAGCTGACCATCCGCCAGTACCCACAGATGGAAAATGCCCTGATCACGGTGACCACGGCCTATCCGGGTGCCAACGCAGAGACCATTCAGGGCTACATCACTCAACCCTTGCAACAAAGCCTGGCCAGTGCCGAGGGCATCGACTACATGACGTCGGTCAGTCGGCAGAATTTTTCGGTGATCTCCATCTATGCGCGGATCGGCTCTGACAGCGACCGGCTGTTCACCGAGCTGCTGGCCAAAGCCAACGAGGTGAAGAACAAACTGCCTCAGGATGCCGAAGATCCGGTGCTGAGCAAGGAAGCGGCTGATGCGTCGGCGCTGATGTACATCAGTTTCTACAGCTCCGAACTGAGCAACCCACAGATCACCGATTATCTGTCCAGGGTCATTCAACCAAAGCTGGCGACCCTTCCCGGCATGGCGGAGGCGCAGATCCTCGGTAATCAAGTGTTCGCCATGCGCCTGTGGCTCGACCCGATTCGTCTGGCAGGCTTTGGCCTGACCGCCGCTGACGTAACTGACGCCGTGCGCCGCTACAATTTCCTGGCCGCTGCCGGTGAGGTAAAAGGCGAGTACGTCGTCACGTCCATCAACGCCACCACTGATCTCAAGTCCGCCGAGGCATTCGGCGCGATTCCTCTGAAGACTTCAGGTGACAGGCGCGTGTTGCTCAGCGATGTGGCCAGGGTCGAAATGGGCGCGGAAAACTACGACACCGTCAGCTCTTTCGATGGCATCCCGTCGGTGTACATCGGCATCAAAGGCACTCCCAGTTCCAACCCCCTGGATGTCATCAAGGAAGTCCGGCGCATCATGCCGGAGCTTGAAAGCCAGCTACCGCCAGGTCTGAAAGTCTCCATTGCCTACGATGCCACGCTGTTCATTCAGGCCTCGATCAACGAAGTGGTGAAGACCCTGATTGAGGCGGTGTTGATCGTGATTGTCGTGGTGTTCCTGTTTCTCGGGGCGTTGCGCTCGGTCCTGATTCCAGTCATCACCATTCCGCTGTCCATGGTCGGCGTACTGTTCTTCATGCAACTGATGGGCTACTCCATCAACCTGCTGACGTTGCTCGCCATGGTCCTGGCAATCGGTCTGGTGGTAGACGATGCCATCGTTGTTGTGGAGAACATCCATCGGCATATCGAACAAGGCAAATCGCCCTTCGATGCTGCCATCGAAGGCGCACGCGAGATCGCCATGCCCGTGGTGTCGATGACCATTACTCTTGCGGCGGTCTATGCGCCCATCGGCTTTCTGCAAGGCCTGACCGGCGCGCTATTCAAGGAGTTCGCCCTGACCCTGGCCGGAGCCGTGGTGATCTCCGGCATCGTCGCCCTGACGCTGTCGCCCATGATGTGCGCCCTGCTCTTGCGACATGACGAAAACCCCAGCGGGCTGGCACATAAACTTGACCAGCTATTCGAACGTCTCAAGCGGCGTTATCGGAGCATGCTGCATGGCACGCTGGATACTCGCCCGGTCGTGCTGGTTTTTGCGCTGATCGTGTTATGTCTGATCCCGGTGCTGCTCAAGTTCACCAAGTCGGAGCTGGCCCCGGATGAGGATCAGGGCATCATTTTCATGATGGCGACGTCGCCACAGCCCACCAACCTGAATTACATCAACCGTTACACCAGTGAATTCATCGAGATCTTCAAAGAATTTCCCGAGTACTACTCCTCATTCCAGATCAATGGCTTCAACGGGGTCCAGACCGGTATTGGTGGCTTCCTGCTTAAGCCCTGGGATGAGCGCAGCCGCACGCAAATGGCGATTCTTCCCGAGGTTCAGGCGAAACTGGCGGGCATCAGCGGCCTGCAGATTTTCGGCTTCAACCTGCCATCGCTGCCAGGCACTGGCGAAGGGCTGCCCTTTCAGTTCGTCGTCAATACGGCCAATGACTATGCCTCACTGTTGCAGGTCGTCGAACGCATCAAGGCTCGTGCCACAGAGTCAGGAAAGTTCGCGTTTCTGGACATCGACCTTGCGTTCGACAAGCCTGAAGTGGTGGTGGAAATCGATCGTGCCAAGGCGGCGCAGATGGGCGTTTCCATGCAGGATCTGGGCGGGACGCTGGCGACGCTGCTGGGCGAGGCAGAAATAAACCGGTTCACCATCGAAGGCCGCAGCTACAAGGTCATTGCTCAGGTGGAACGGCCTTATCGGGACAACCCTGGCTGGCTGAACAACTATTACGTAAGAAGCAGCGACGGCCAGCTGCTGGCATTGTCGACACTGATCAAGGTCACCGATCGAGCGCGGCCCCGCCAGCTGAATCAGTTCCAGCAACTGAACTCAGCGATCATTCAAGGTTTCCCTATCGTCAGCATGGGTGAGGCGATCGACACCATCCGGACGATTGCCAGTGAAGAAGCACCTGCCGGTTACGCTTACGACTACGCAGGCGCGTCCAGGCAGTACGTGCAGGAAGGCAGCGCTCTTTGGGTAACGTTCGCCCTGGCACTGGCGATCATCTTCCTGGTGCTGGCGGCACAATTCGAAAGCTTCCGCGATCCACTGGTCATTCTGGTCACGGTCCCGCTGTCGATTTGCGGAGCGCTGATCCCGTTGTTCCTGGGCTTTTCGAGTATGAACATCTACACCCAGGTCGGTTTGGTGACCTTGATCGGCCTGATCAGCAAGCATGGCATCCTGATCGTTGAGTTCGCCAATCAGCTGCGGCGTGATGGAGGGCTGTCAGCCCGGGAAGCGGTTGAAGAAGCAGCGGCGATTCGGTTGCGCCCGGTATTGATGACCACCGCCGCCATGGTCTTTGGCATGGTGCCGCTGATCCTGGCGAGCGGCGCGGGAGCGGTGAGCCGTTTCGATATCGGCATGGTGATCGCCACCGGCATGTCTGTCGGGACGTTGTTTACCCTGTTCGTGCTGCCTTGCGTCTATACGTTGCTTGCCGCGCCCGACAAGAAACGCGCTGCCGACCCCTATGCGACTCAAGCCCCGCACTGAGGCTTAGGTCAGGATGCAACAAGGCCCCGAAAACGGGGCCTCTGAGTCGGTGATTCGGCGGGGGTCATTCATCGTTGACCGGTGGTCCCTTGAGCCAAACCAAACATCAACAGCAGCAGGTCTTGACTCGGCTGTGCCGAGCCATGAGTCTTGGCCACCCGTGGCAGAGGACAATGTCCCTCACCGTGCGGGGTGCTCAGTACTTTCGTTCCGGGCTCTTCCCAGGCGGCCATCGCCACTGATGCGATAGCGAGTGCGCCGAGAACGAACAAACCTCGTGCCAGTTCTAGTTTCATTAGTCTAAGCCCTTGATAGCGCTGCCAAACGCCGTCTCGTAAAAGTAGACCAACTTCTGCCAATCTGCTGGCTTGAACGACGAGTGGCGACGCAGTTGTTTCATGTCATGACCAGCAGCTGCGGAGGCCGTGAACCGACGACGGCACTTCTCCAGATCCAGCAGTGCGATTTCAGCTTTTGCATCGCTGCCCTCGCCCACGACCCGCACAAACACATGTTTGATATACAGACAGCTGTGCTGCCAACGCCCCAAGTGCATACGGGCCAGATGGGTCGCCAGTTCCTGGAGCAATTGCTCATGCAGCGCTTCACCGTGGTGCTCGCGCCCGCCAGCTGCGTACCAGTTTTCAAGCTCCTGAAAACCATCCAGCGCTTTGGTGACTAACAGCGCGCGCCATTGATTACGCTCATCTCGCTGCGCCCCGCAAAAAATCATTTCAGGCACACGAACACCGAGTTCGCTCAGACCCACCAGCGCGTCACGCTCACGCAACACGGTTGGGCGACCCAGCGGATGTAACCAACTGCGATAGATATGCCCCACCTGACGCTTGATGTAGATCAGCTGACCAGTTTCCGTGATCACCCGCTGAACACCACTCTCCCCACCCCGGCGTTGATTGGGTTCTTCTACCCATTCGCCGCGCTGCTCCCAATAAAAATCAAAGCCTTTACCTTCCGCTACCGTGGGCTCGATGACTGCCTGCACGCCCATTCCTCTTACCTCTTACGCAAAAGATATACCCGCCACATGGCGTAAAACGGCAGAAAATCCAGGCGTTCCTGTATACGGAAACCCGCCTGTTCAAATTCGGCCTCAACTGTTGCAGCCGGTAACACAAAACGATTCTGGTAACTGTCCTGCCCATTTTCAGCATGGCGCTTGCGATCAAGACGCTTGCGTTTCCATGCCTTGAAATTGCCATCCACCCAAAGCGAAACGATGACGCTGTCACGCGTCACTCTCTGAAACTCCCGCAATAGAGCCAGCCGATGCTCTGCTTGCCCGACGTGATGCATCAGACGCATACAGAAGATGCTGTCGACGGCGTTGTCCGGCAGGTCAATCTCGAAGGCAGATGTCTGCAAGGGTCGTACCCGTTTCACGATTTCTGCCGGCTGAGCAGCGCACGCGGTTTTAAGCATATCGGCAGAGTTGTCCGCACCGATGATCACTCGGTTGGGTTTTTCACCCAATAACGGCCAGAACCGACCTGCACCGCAGGGCAGATCCAGTACCAGTCCAGGATCGCCCGCCATATGCAGAGCTTTGCGTGCCAACTGCTCATCGCGCCAATGTGACAAGCGCCGAGCGGTATTGTCCTGGTGCTTCTGCAAATATTGTTGGGCATGGTCCCGGTCATATTTGCGTGAAAACTCGAGTTCGATTCGCTTGCTCATGTCGCATCTCCTGATTCCGATGGCCGCTAAGGTAGTCAGCGAACCGTCATCGTCAGGTCATGCTTATGTGAAAAAAATGTAGCGGTCTACTCTAACTGTTTCGAGATCATTCAAGGAGTTATAAGCGAAAAAGACTGCAAAACGTCGTAGTGACATTTTTTTCTCACACCTGAAACAGAGGTTGTAAAACCGACCGTACAACTCGAAGCGGCTCAGGCTGCCGTAAGCTTTACGCTGAAACGACAACCATGGGGTTCCATGTGGCTCAGGCTCACGCTCCAGCCCTGGTTCTCGCAAATGCGCTGAACCAGAGAGAGCCCAAGACCAAGGCCTTCTCCACGTTGCTCGTTGCCGCGCACGAAAGGCTCGAACATCGCTTCGCGCTTTTCTTCTGGAATGCCGACACCGCTGTCCTCAACAAGAAAGCCGTCGCTCTGTAACGTCAGCGTTATGAAGCCGTCGTCGGTGTAATGCAGCGCATTGCGCAGCAAATTGCCCATCACCGCGTGGAGGAAAGTCGCGTTGTAGGTAATTCCAGACGAATGGTTCGACATCACCGAGCGCAGCGTCAGTTGCAGGCCTTTATTCTCGATAGGGCCACGCCACAGCGAGATCAACTCATCAGCCACGGTTTGCAGGGTCACCTTGGGGGTCATGGTGGCATCTTCACGCTGCGTGCGCGCCAGCATGAGGAAGGTTTGAACCAGATCCCGCATCTCTTCACAAGCGCGGGCAATACGCTCTACCTGGGAACGCGCACGGCTTTCCAGCGCGGGATTGTCCAGCAACAGCTCACAGGAACTGGCGAGCACCATCAACGGGGTACGCAGTTCATGACTTACATCGCTGGTGAACATACGTTCGCGCGTCAATGCCTGACGCAACCGTCCCAGGGTGGCGTCGAACGCCACGGCCAGCTCGCCAACTTCATCAGCGGCATAGTCCGGCGCCAATGGCGGTGCCAAACCCAGCAGCTGGTCACGATGACGAACCTGACGAGCCAGACGTACCACTGGTGCCATGACTCGGCGCGCCAGAACCCAACCCAGAAAAACAGCCAGCGCCAATGCCAGAACGAACCCGACCAATACCACGGCAAACAGCACGCGCTCGCGCTCTTCGAAATCGCTCTGATCCTGCAACAGGACATAACGCCGGCCGTCTACCACCTCAACCATGGCGTGATACGACAAGGGGCCGCGGAAAACTTCATGGAAGCCAGCTTCGAGGTGTTTCAGATCCTTGGGCAGATCGAAATCACCGGGACCGCCACTGAAATAGAACAGTTGATCCGGTTCCGGACGGTGACTCCAGTCGGAAACGCTATCCATCAAAAGCAGGCGATTGAGATCACCGCCCAACCCCGCAGAAATGAGCTTTTCCTCCACAAGATGGACAGTGGCCACGATGCCCATGGCGAAAGATCCTGCAACCAGCGCGCTCATCAACGCAAACGCGATGATGATCCGCTGGGCAAGGCTTTGCTTAAACTCCATCCCGGCCCTCGGCCAAGCGGTAACCGACACCATGAACGGTTTGCAGCAGGGGTTTGCCAAATGGCTTGTCGATCACCTGACGAAGCTGATGCACGTGACTGCGCAGGCTGTCGCTGTCAGGGCAATCGTCACCCCAGAGCGCTTCCTCGAGGATTTCCCGGCGCAACACGTGTGGGCTTTTCTGCATCAGCACCGCCAGTAATTTGAGACCCACCGGGTTGAGCTTGAGGAGCCGTCCCTCGCGCGTGACTTCCAGCGTATCCAGATCGTAGATCAGATCAGCCACTTGCAAGGTCCGTCGACCGCCGCCCTGGGCGCGACGCAGCACCGCCTCGATGCGGGCCGCGAGCTCGGACAGCGCAAAGGGCTTGAGCAGGTAATCATCAGCGCCGGACCGGAAGCCCTGTAGACGATCATCGAGCTGATCCCTGGCGGTCAGCATGATGACGGGCGTGTCACGCCGCGCGTCTTCGCGCAGCCTTTTGCAAAGCGTGTAACCGTCGATGCCGGGCAACATGATGTCCAGCACGATCAGGTCATAATGTTCAGTCGCCGCCAGATGCAATCCGGAAAGGCCATCCTGCGCGCAATCGACGGTGTAGCCCTTCATGCCCAGGTAGTCGGCAAGGTTGGCCAGGATGTCCCGGTTGTCTTCGACAAGAAGAATTCGCATCTGTACGCCCTCCATCTTCAATAATGCTGGCGCAGCTTAGAGCGAAGCTGCGCGCAGAGCCAGCACCATATAGCGCGCCAATGACGAGACCATCTTTGCCACAGGCATAAAAAAACCCCGCGGCTCATACGAGCAACGGGGTTTTATGTTTCAGGCTGACCGCAATCAGAATGCGTATGTCACCAACAACTCTTTGGTCACCTGAAAATCCACCGACATCATCACGCTCAGGGCGCTGATGGTGAAGATGGAGAAGACGAACAGCTTGCGAGCCCAGACAGTGTCATCCACTGCCTTGTAACCTTTCCAGGCCATCCACAGCCAGTACATGCCCATTGCCGCTGCAACCGCCAGATAGTTGAGACCGGCGTAACCGCCGAAGGTCAACATCAGGGTGGCTACGAGGAACGCCAGGATGTATAGCAGGATATGACGCTTGGCAACCCGGATGCCACGCTCAACCGGCAGCACCGGAATCTTGGCAGCCAGGTAGTCATTGAAGCGGAAGATCGCAATGGCATACGAATGAGGCATCTGCCACAGGCTGAACATCACCAGTAGCGTCAGTGCCGCAAAGTCGAAGCTGTTGCTGACGGCGCAATAGCCAATCACCGGAGGCATAGCCCCCGAGAGACTACCAATCAAGGTGCCGTGTACCGACTTGCGCTTGAAATACAGGCTGTAGAAGCCGACGTAGATCACGAAACCGATCACGGCGAGCAACGCTGCCAGCGGGTTGGTTTTGGTGTAAAGCAAACCAACCCCGGCAACACCCAGAACCGTGGCGTAGAGCAAGGCCAGTTTCAACGAAACCAGGCCCTGAACCAGCACGCGATTCTTGGTGCGCTCCATCTTCTGGTCAATGTCCCGGTCGATGCAGTTGTTGAATACACAACCGGATGCAACGACCAGGGAGGTGCCTATGACTGCGGCCAGGAACATGCCGAAGTCAATTTGCCCTTTGGAGGCCAGAAAAAAGCCACCTGCCACCGAAAGCACGTTACCGAAAATGATCCCCGGCTTGGTGATTTGGATAAAGTGCTTAAGGGACATCAGGCGTACCTCATTTAGCCATCATGACGGTGTGGATACTGAACATGATCCACAACGAGAGGCCGACCAACAGAACAATAACCATTGCCGTGAACGCAAACGCGAACACGTTGTTACGTTGCGATGCCGAACGGTCCAGGTGCAGGAAGTACCGCAGGTGAACCAGAACCTGTACCACAGCGAACAGCAGGATGGTGATCAGGGTGGCCGACTTGGACATCACCGGATACATCACCACGCCGAACGGGATGGCGGTCAGGATCAACGACAGGACGAAACCAATGACGTAGTCCCTTACGCTGCCGTGGCTTTCGTGTTCTTCAGCAGAGATATGCGCGTGTGCGTTTGCCATTTACAAAGTCCCCATCAGATAAACAACGGTGAAGACGCAGATCCATACCACGTCCAGGAAGTGCCAGAACAGACTCAGGCAGCTCAGACGAGTGGTGTTGGTCGACGTCAGGCCACGTGTCTTGACCTGATACATCATGATCGCCATCCAGATCAGACCGCTGGTCACGTGCAGACCGTGCAGGCCTACCAGTGCGAAGAAGCCCGACAGGAAGCCGCTGCGGCTAGGGCCGTAGCCCTCGACGATCAGGTGATGGAATTCATAGATTTCCATCGCGATGAAGCCGGCGCCGAACAGGAACGTCAGGGCCAACCAGCCCAGCACCTGATTCTGCTTGCCCTTGTAGACCGACAGCATGGCGAAGCCGTAGGTGATACTACTGAACAGCAGGAACGCGGTTTCGACAGCCACGAATGGCAGTTCGAAGATGTCGTGCCCCGAAGGGCCGCCGGCAATGTTGCCCGCCAGCACCGCGTAGATCGCGAAGAAGGATGCGAACAACACGCAGTCGGTCATCAGATAGAGCCAGAAACCGTAAACGGTCATTGGCCCCGCGTCGTGGTGATCATGCCCGTGGTCGTCGTGACCGTGGGCATCTCCTGGATTCAATACTAAGTTCGACATGTTTAAACCTGTTCCAGTGTGGATTTGACAGGAGTGTATGCACCCTGAGCCACGAGGACCTTGTGCTGCTCACCTTCGATACGCGCCACTTCTTCAGCGGGCACCATGTAACCCTGATCGTCACGGGCGGCGTGGAAGACGAAGGTAATAACCGTCGCTGCCAGGCTGGCGATAGCCAACCACCAGATGTGCCAGATCATGGCGAAACCGAACACCGTCAACAGCAGACCCATGTACAGACCGGTCGCAGTGTTGTTCGGCATGTGAATCGCCGAGTAGTGAGCCGGTACGCTGTAAGCAGTGCCGTTACGCTTGGCTTCGGTGAAGGCATCCAGGTCGGTTGCTTTCGGCAGCTCTGCGAAGTTGTAGAACGGTGGCGGCGAAGAAGTCGACCATTCCAGCGTGTGGCCATTCCACGGGTCACCAGTCAGGTCCAGGTTCTCCGGCTTGTTACGGTCACGGATGCTGACGAAGATCTGGATCAGCTGGCAGGCGATACCCACAGCGATCAGCATTGCGCCCCACCAGGCGATGTCCAGATACAGGTTCCAGGCCGGGTTATCAGTGGTGTTCAGGCGGCGAGTCATACCCAGGAAGCCCAGGAAGTACAGCGGCATGAAAGCAATGAAGAAACCGAAGAACCAGCAGTAGAACGCCGACTTGCCCCACTTCTCGTTCAGCTTGAAGCCGAACGCTTTAGGGAACCAGAACGCGAAACCAGCGATGTAACCGAATACCGCACCGCCGATGATGACGTTGTGGAAGTGAGCGATTACGAACAGGCTGTTGTGCAGTACGAAGTCAGCACCCGGGATCGCCAACAGAACGCCGGTCATGCCGCCGATCGAGAAGGTGATCATGAAGCCCAGGGTCCAGAGTACCGGCGCGGTGAAGCGCAGACGTCCCTGGTAAATGGTGAACAGCCAGTTGAATAGCTTCACCCCCGTCGGTAGTGCAATCAGCATGGTCGCCAGACCGAAGAATGCGTTGACGCTGGCACCCGACCCCATGGTGAAGAAGTGGTGCAGCCATACCATGAAGCCCAGTACGCAGATCCCGCCGCTGGCGTAGATCATCGACTTGTGGCCGAACAGGCGCTTGCCGGTAAAGGTGGAGATAACTTCCGAGAACACACCGAACGCTGGCAGTACCAGGATGTAAACCTCAGGGTGACCCCACGCCCAGAACAGGTTCACGTACATCATCGGGTTACCACCCAATTCGTTCGTGAAGATGTGGAAGTCCAGGTAACGGTCAAGCGTCAGAGCTGCCAGGGTAGCGGTCAGGATCGGGAACGAAGCCACGATCAGAACGTTTGCCCAGGTGCAGGTCCAGGTGAAGATCGGCATTTCCATCAACTTCATGCCAGGCGTACGCATTTTCAGCACGGTGACCAGGAAGTTGACACCCGTGAGTGTCGTCCCGAGTCCCGATAGCTGTAGCGCCCAGATGTAGTAATCGACCCCCACGCCAGGACTGTAGGCCAGACCGGACAGAGGCGGGTAAGCAACCCAACCGGTTTTGGCGAACTCGCCGACGCCCAGGGACAGATTGACCAACAGTACGCCGGACACCAGGAGCCAGAAGCTCAGGGAGTTCAGGAACGGGAAGGCAACGTCACGGGCACCGATCTGCAGCGGCACGACGATGTTCATCAGGCCGGTGAAGAATGGCATCGCCATGAAGATGATCATGATCACACCGTGAGCGGTGAAGATCTGGTCATAGTGCTCAGGAGGCAGGTAGCCCTCTGCGCCATTCTGGGCCAAGGCCAGCTGGGTACGCATCATCACGGCGTCGGCAAAGCCGCGCAACAGCATGATCATGGCAACCACGATGTACATCACACCGATTTTTTTGTGATCGACTGACGTCAGCCATTCGGTCCACAAGTAGGTCCACTTCTTGAAGTAGGTGATTGCCGCAACCAGCGCGATGCCACCCAAGGCGATCATCGCCAGGGTGATCATGACTATCGGCTCGTGATACGGGATCGCGTCCAGACTTAATTTACCAAACATCGTTTACTCCTCTGCCCCAGCAGCTGAATGCTTACCCTTGCCCATGTCCATCACTTTCTCACCAACGTTGGCGTCCGACTCGCGGGCAGTACCTTCCTGCTCGTGAGGGTTCACCTTGCCTGGTTTCATGCCTTCATACTTGTCGATGATGGTATTGAACAGGTTCGGAGTAACCGTGGAGAAGAGCTCGACCGGGTTACGCTCGCTCGGCTTGAGCAAAGCAGCGTATTCAGACGTTCCAAGCTTTTTAGGTGAACCCTTGACTTCAGCGACCCAGGCGTCGAAATCAGCCTGCGATGTTGCTGTCGCCTTGAACTTCATGCCGGTGAAACCCGCGCCGCTGTAGTTGGCGGAGATACCGTTGTATTCGTGGTTTTCGTTGGAGATCAAGTGCAGCTTGGTGAGCATGCCAGCCATGGCATAGACCTGGCCGCCCAGACCCGGAATGAAGAACGAGTTCATCACCGAATCAGAGGTAATCTTGAAATTGACCGGTGTATTGGCCGGGAACACGATCTTGTTGACTGTCGCAATGCCCTGTTCCGGGTAGATGAATACCCATTTCCAGTCCAGCGAAACGACTTCGATGGTGATCGGCGCCACGTCGGATTCGATTGGACGATACGGGTCCAGCGCGTGCGTTGATTTGTAGGTGATGTAGAACAGCACCAGCAGCAGAACCATCGGGATGCCCCAGACGGCGGCTTCGATCTTGGTTGAGTGCGACCAGTCAGGCGTGTAGGTGGCGTCTTTGTTCGTAGCGCGATATTTCCAGGCGAAGATGATCGTCAGGAAGATGACCGGAATCACCACGATCAGCATCAACAGCGTGGCAGTGATGATCAGGTTACGCTCGTCAAGACCCACTTGCCCTTTAGGATCGAGCAGAGGCACGCCCTCGCAACCACTGAGCAAAAGCATGCTGAAAAGGGCCAAGAAGCCAAAAAACCTGGGGTACCTTTTTTTACTCATCTCACGACCTCTAAAAGCAAAAGCAGCTTGCGGGTGCAATTGGTTTTCGACCGCCAACACTGAAACCTGCCCGTGTTGGCATGTTTTTTTGGATTGAACAGGAGCCTGTCACAACGCACGCAAGCGTAACGACAAATCCGTCTGTATCTTTAATTTTCTTATTCGAATGATGGCAACAAACCTGCGTATGCAGGCCATTTCCTTTTGGTGCGGACATTCCTGGTGCTTTCAGAGATCGGTCGGGCAATACCTGCACGACCTGCGCAAGGGCGCAAAGTGACCTCGAAAATGCTCGTCGCGGGCTGACCCGGGTCGGCAAGTGCGGGGATTGTAGATATGTAAATTTTCAATGACTATGTTTTTTTTAGCAACAGTTTGTATCAGTGCCTGTAAAAATCCAGAAACAGCTCACGAAATTTTCACAAAAAACGCCCCGTTTCACTCGGGGCGTTTTTGCTCACAGACCGTTTAGTCCGCGGTACTTGCGGCGGTTGCGAATGATGCCCACAGGCACCAGCACGACAGTCAAAACGAACGCCACCAGCGCCCATTGCGCCAGTGACAATCCGAGGACCGGCGGATAAGGGGTCGTGCAGAAACCACCAACCTGAAATCCGATGGGGAACATCGAGGCCAGCGGCAGGCCGTCGACGATCGGTTGCAGGATGTCGATGCCACAGCTCTCGGTGGGATGCGAAAGAATGTACACGTGACGGCCAGCCGCGACGATCCCGCCAATTGCACTCAGCATAACCAGCGCTTCACAGACAGTAGTGCTTCGGCTGCCGGGCATTGCCGCGCCGATGAACGCGAAAATCGCGATGAACAGCAATGCGTAGCGTTGCAGGATGCACAGCGGGCAAGGGGCTTCGCCCAGGACGATCTGCATGTACAGCGCACCGCCGATCAAGGCCAGGCAAATGATGCCCAGCAAGACCAGGAAGCGCTTTTCGCGTTTTAGGTACAACATGTTGTCGCTCATTGACTTACCTTTCGAAGGGGTATCCATCCGGACCGTTCGATCCCTGCCTGGGCATGTAGCCGCCGCCCATACGACATCCACGGGATTGTAAATGCTCGACGGCTTGATCGCTTGCGATAATCATTGCCGACGCCGGACAACTCAAGCTCCGAACCGCTGTACGGATACATTTGACGGCCGGATGGTGTTGAAGACCTTGCTTCAGGTCAGGCAAAGGACATTGGCCAGCCGCTGCAAGAGTCGCTCCCAGCGCAGGTGAAGCTAACCGTTTCTGACACAGAAAAGCCGCAACGCTTCTTATATATAGAAGCGTGCGGCTTTTTGTCGCAGGTAGTCCTTCTATATATAGAAGAGTGCGGCAGTTTGTCGCAGGACCTGTAGGAGCTGCCGAAGGCTGCGAATCGCGGTACGTCAGGCAAACCGCATTCGTCGTAACCTCCGTCCGAGCAATACCTGACGAAATGCAGTGACCTGTAGGAGCGCGCTTGCCCGCGATGGCGGTGGCTCAGACGACATTTTTTTCGACTGAACCACCGCCATCGCGGGCAAGCGCGCTCCTACAGGGCCTTAGTTCGGCGAAAAATCACTCAAGCGCCGACGCCGGGCCGAAGAACTCGTAGCGACTCTGCTGCTCAGGAACGCCCGCCACCAGAAGCTGACGCTTGATGGATGCCATGAAGCCCTTCGGCCCCAAGAAGTAAGCATCCAGATCCCGCTCCTGTGGCAGCCATTGCTCCAACTGAAGCTGATCCAGCAACCCGACGGCATCGCCCGCCTCGCTGACACCGTCGTCTTCGGCGTAGCAGTAAAAGCGCTTGAGCTGAGGATGACGAGCGGCCAGACCATCCACCCATTCGCGGAAGGCATGCACACCGCCATTGCGGGCGCAGTGTATGAAATGGATCGGGCGTGAAGTTTCCAGTGCGGCTTCGAGCATCGCCAGCGTCGGCGTGATCCCCACTCCCCCACTGATCAACACCAGAGGTTTGTCACTCGGCGCCAGGACGAATTCACCCGACGGCGTATACAGGTTCAGGCTGTCACCGACCTGAACCTCGTCATGCAGGTAGTTGGAAGCCTTGCCCAGCGGCTCGCGCTTGACGCTGATCCGGTATTGATCACCGCCCGCGACCGCCGAGAGCGAATAATTGCGACGCATTTCTACGCCATTGATGTGCAGTTGCAGACCAATATATTGACCCGGCACAAAATCCAGCAACGGCCCACGGTCTGCCGGCTGCAAGTAAAACGAGGTGATCTCGGCGCTTTCTACGACTTTGGCCGCCAGTCTGAACGCCCGCACGCCGCGCCAACCACCCGGAGCCTGGGCCTTCTGGTCATAGATCCGGCCTTCGGCGCCGATCAAAATATCGGCCAGTTGCTGATAAGCATTGCCCCACGCCTGCAACACCTCTGCAGTGGCGATTTCTTCACCCAGCACCTCGGAAATGGCACTCAACAGGCAGCTGCCTACAATCGGGTAATGTTCGGGAAGTATCTGCAAAGCAACGTGCTTATTGATGATTTTTGCCAGCAAATCGCCCAATTGTTCAAGCTCATCGATATGTCGGGCATACATCAGCAGCCCATTCGCCAGCGCGCGGGGTTGATCACCACTAGCCTGATGCGCCGGATTGAACAGCGGCCGGACTTGCGGATACTCCTCAAGCATTTTTTTGTAGAAATGAGTAGTCAGCGTTTCGCCACCGCTTTCCAGCAAGGGCACAGTGGCTTTGACGATCGCACGATCAGAGGCGCTCAACATGATGTACTCCAGGCACATTGCCTTTTAAGAATGTACCCATGCATCATCAGGAATCGTGCCACTATTTATCTCTATCAAATACAACAAGTTAAGAGCATGTAGTCAAATAGACACAAACCAAAAAAGAGTCATTAGGACTAAATGAAGTCATAAAGACAACAGAGATAATTGTTCGGTTGAAAGCCTCGAGGATCAGCTGAAACACTCGTGAATCTGATAAAAATCTAAAGGCTACCCGCGCAGGGCCGATAACCCATTCATAGGAAGCTGTTCACTGTTTCTCGCAGCCGACACCATTGCAGAAGGTTCATATGTCCACCAAAAACGTCCGAGCAGATTCACTTTCGCTGCTGCTGTTCACCCTGCGCAGCGGGAAGTTGATGGCCATTAACTTGCTCAAAGTCAGTGAAATCATCCCCTGCCCCGCTCTGACACGATTGCCCGAATCTCACCCGCACGTCAAAGGCGTCGCTACGCTGCGCGGTGCCTCGCTGTCAGTGATTGATCTGAGTCGGGCCATTGGCGAGCGACCCCTGGCAGACCCGGACGGAGGCTGCCTGATCGTTACCGATGTGAGCCGTTCCAAGCAGGGTTTGCACGTGCAGGCCGTGAGCAAGATCGTGCACTGCCTGACCACTGACATACGCCCACCGCCCTACGGCTCCAGCAACAAGTCATTTATCACCGGCGTAACGCAGGTCGATGGCACGCTGGTCCAGGTGCTGGACATCGAAAAGGTCATCCACGGTATCGCGCCAGCCAGAATCGAACCCACCTCTGACGCCCTGACCATGGAAGAAGCCGAGGTATTGTCCAAGACACGGATTCTGGTAGTCGATGACAGCCATGTGGCGTTGCAGCAATCGCTGATCACCCTGCGCAACCTTGGCCTGGACTGCCACACCGCGCGCAGCGCCAAGGAAGCCATCGACGTTCTGCTTGAACTCCAGGGCTCGCCTGCGCAGATCAACCTGCTGGTGTCCGACATCGAGATGTCCGAAATGGACGGCTACGCGCTGACCCGCACTCTGCGCGAAACCCCGGATTTTCAGCACCTGTATATTCTGCTCCACACCTCGCTGGACAGCGCGATGAACAGCGAAAAAGCCAAGCTGGCCGGAGCCGACGCAGTGTTGACCAAGTTTTCCTCACCTGAGCTGACCAAGTGCTTGATCGTTGCGGCTCAGACCATTGAAGCCCAGGCATCGTGAACGGTCCTGCGCCAGCCGGGCAGCCTGGTACTGACCGGGTTGGCGGTTCTGATCGGCACTGCTGGCTGATGCGCCGGGATTTACACCTGCCATCCCCCGCCATTTTCTGGACGGGAGATATCTGGCCTCAGGCGTTCAATCTCGAAAATGCCAGCGAAGCGCATCAACTCTTGAGCCTGGCTTATGACCAGCACGCGGAGATCACCGACTACAAGGTCTGGCTCGCCGCCTTGCAAACCGACCCCGAGCACAACACGGCACTGTGCTACACGGCCTGGGACCAGCAAGGCATGGTCGGTTTCGTGCAAGGCTGGACCAGTGCGTTCATCAAGGACCTTGTGGTGCATCCACGCGCCCGCCATCAGGGCATCGGCCTTAATCTTCTCAGCCAGGCATTCGAAATCTTTCGTCAGCGGGGCGAAGCGTGGGTCGACCTCAAAGTCATGGAAAACAACTTCTCCGCCCGCTGCCTGTATGAAAAGGCTGGCATGCGTTACATCCAGCGCCTGGAAATCGACCAGCGCTGATCTGGCATACTCCCGCCATACACGATGCTCTTGGAGAATGGAATGAGACTCACCCGCCTGAAAATCACCAGCCTGCTGCTCCTTGCGTTGGCAGGCGCCAGCCAGGCCAATGCTTCCACCACCGACGCGTGGGAGGCGCTGGACAAAGCCGTCGTCGACAGCTGCATAAAAGCCAGTCAGCTCAAGGAAGTCCGCGCAGTCGGCAAGGCCGGGTTCGATGACAGCGTAGGCTACGAAGCCCTGATGCTCAGAGGTCGCTACCCTCAGCCCCACATGAAAAATCAGCCTGGCGCCGAGCTGTGCCTGTACAACCGCCACAGCAAGAAGGCCACCGTCACCGAATGGAATGAGCAAGTGGGCGCGCCAAAAAAATAGCCGTAAACCACTGGCGTAATCCTTGCTTCAGAACCTGTCTCAGCCAGGCCAGCAGCCGTAGCTCCTGTTGCGCCTGGCGTACGCTTTGACGGACCTGAATCGTAATGAATACGCGCTTTTCCTGCGTCGGTTGCGGCAGCTGCTGCACCGACCACCATGTGCCACTGACTCTCGGCGAGGCCCTGCAATGGGCGGTGGACGGCGGTTCGTTGATCGTCCTGACCGAAGCTTTTCTGGCCGATGGCTATGGTGTTGCGGTTGAACAACTGACCCACGCCACCCGCCGGTCGACCCTGGTGCAGAGCGGTTCGACTCACGCCCATGTGGCCATCACCTTTGCGGCTTATAACGTCGGCCCTTGCCGGAATCTTGACGCAGACAAGCGCTGCCGCATCTATGAGCGACGGCCTCTGGTATGCCGGATTTATCCGATGGAAATCAACCCGCATATCCCATTGCGCCCGGAAGCCAAGGACTGCCCGCCCGAGTCGTGGGATCAAGGCCCGGAAATGATCGTTGGGGGCAGGCTGATAGACACTGAGCTGAGCCGCCTGATCGAGCAGTCACGTCAGGCCGACCGGGAGGACATCGCCACCAAGGAAGCGATCTGTCAGCGCCTGGGCATCCGCGCCACCGCACTAAAGGGCAATGGCTTCGTCGCGTATCTTCCAGACATGGAGGCTTTTGCCACGGCCGTCATGGAGGTGGTCGAAGGGGTTGAACCGAATCAGGCCGACACCGGCTGGACTTTCCACGTGACGGGGGAACCGGTGATCAGCACCTTGCAACTGGCCGGTGCCAGACTGACGACCGGAGACCCGGCGGGCTACATGTTTATACCGTTGCAGGCGGGGTGATGGCAGGGACACGTAGGGGCTCACGAGCAGCGCGAGACAGCGATGGCGGCGTGTCAGGCAAACCGCAATCGCTGGCCTCGTAACCTCGGTGAGCTCCTACAGGACCCGGCTTAATCAGGTGTCAGCCTTTGCTTAACGCTTACCCATGGACTTGCGCGTGCCATGTGGCGCGGCGCCGGGGATTTTGTTGTGACCGTGTTTGTTCGACTTCTGGTAATACGGCTGGTCTTTTTTCGCCTGCGCCAGTTCGCCCGGTTTGAAAGGGAAGCTGAAGGCAGGGATGGTCGCTTTAACCTCAGTGGCCGCTTCTTCGGCGACGACTGTTTCGGGAGCGAGTGTTGGGTCAATAGAAGTCATGGTGGCTCCGGAAAATGGAATCAGTCGTCGAAAGGCCGCGCAGCATACCTGAATCATTTGCGACACGCCTGCACAGCCCCGCACCTCCCATCGGCTGATCCTATTTATAAAACAGATCCACCATCACCTCGGCCTCGAAAGGTCCGGCTTTCGGGGTTTGCGTCTGCCACACCAACTCGGCGTTGAAATCGACACTGGCGGCCTTGGTATCGCCGAGCAAATCCGCAAGATGAAACGGCTCGTTGTAACGAATGATCGAATCATCCCGGCTGTTGACCATCCGGATGCCGATTCCAGTATTGCTCGCGGGAATCAGATAATCCCCCACCACGCTGCCAGTCACCGGCTTGAAACGCGCCCCGAGGCTGAACGGCGAATCACAGTCGCGGCTGGTCACCAGCGAAAATGGTCGGCGCTCGATCACCTTACCCACCGCCACTTGCTGGATACCGACGTTGCCGAACTCGACGCTCTCAGGCAGCACCTGCAGCCCGGCGTCACAGGCCACAAAACGCAGGCCGTTCAGGTTATTGATCTGATAACCGAGGCTGGCATCAGGCAAGGGATTCAACCCCGCGCCGCTGTCCAGCTGAAAGACTCGGTAATCCTGCAAGTCACTGGCAACCCCGGAAGGCGGCGTCGGTCCGAACTTTTGAATAAAGACAGAAAACGGCAGATTGAAGCCGACTTTGGGGCACGCTCCGATGTTCGATTCCCCTTCACGGCAAACAGGCAAAAACTGCCCGGTGCTGATGCGCCCACTGCTCTGCAGGTAGTCGATACCCGCCAGCGTCACACCCGCGCGAATGCCCTGGCCAATAGGTCGATTGTCAGGATTGATGTAGAGAAAGATTTCTTCCTGGGTTGCCGGCATACCGTCCTTGGCACACTCCACTTGCAGGTCGAGCCGCTCGGAACGCCAGACCACATCACCCTCCGGTACGTTGCTAGGGATGGCGACACTGCTGCCCAGATCAGCGCGAATGGTAGTCTCGCCTGAGCCCTGGGTTTTGCAGACCAGCGCGAAGCAGGTAGCGGGGCTGAGTAGTAAGGCGAGCAATAACGCTCTGGTAGACGGCAATACGTGGGAGCGAGCTTGCTCGCGAAGAGGCCGGGACATTCCACGATGGTTTGGCGCCTGATATGACGCCTTCGCGAGCAAGCTCGCTCCCACAGGATCTCTGTCGCCAAGTAGATGTTTGTTGAGAATGTTCATCAGCAGTCCTTTTGCCGGTCTTCGGTGATGTTGAATTGATCCCCTGCCGCCGGCGCGCAGTAGCTGCGCAACCCGCCGTAATCGGTAAGAGCCTGAAAGGAAAGCCGGGTGGGAGGCGTCGCTGTACCCACAGGAATTTGCTGGCTGGCACCCGGCGCCAGCAGCAGGTAATCGCTGGCGAAAACGCCGTCGAGCCGCACATCCTGTATCGCAGCATGGAACGGCGTGGGATTGCTCACCCTCAGGGCTGCGTTCGCCCGGGTCCAACGCAGCTGCTGTGGGGTTTGAGCAGGGTCGTCGGTCAACCCTGAGGGGCGGTAGAACACATTGATGCGCTGGCGGATGGCGATGCTCAGCTGGTTGGCGCCTGCAATTTTCCTGGGAATTTCCAGGACGTACAGATGCATCAATGACTCGACACCCTGGGGCATACCCTCGCCTTGATACAAAAGCCTCAAGGCTTGCTTGCCATGACCCTCAAGCCGCGCCAGATGCGGTGTCAGCACAAACGGCAGATCCACCCCTGGTGCCTGCGGGCTGCCGTCGACATCCTCGGGAGCGCTCAGCCACGTCTGGATCAAAACCTCATGGTCACTGCGATTGAGAATCTCCAGATTCGCCTCGGCATAGCGCCCGTCAAAGATCAATCGAGTCCCGTTCAGTGAAACGGCGGCAAGCACGTCCGCGCCGTATAGCAGCGCCGCCAGCAACAGGATGAAGCGGCTCACTGGCACATCACCTTGATCCGCTCATAAGCCCGCGACGGATCCTTTTCAGGCAAGGTGAACGCCGAGCGGCAGCTGCGCCCCGCCCACTTGACGAGCAGCTCGCCCGCGGATTTTTCGCTCAGCACCAGGGCGCGACCCGTGGGATCGACAATCGCCAGCACTTTACCGTCGGCGTCTTCGACACTGGCACCCAGAGGGACGCGGCTGCCATCGGCCTGGACCAGCTCGAATTGCACGCGACGGCCCGTTGCCGCCTTGAAGCGCACCACCGGCATGGCACCCCGGCGCGGCACGACCTGGGAGACCGCGTTATCCAGCTCGACATCGGCGCCCAACTGGCGGGTATCCAGACTGATCCAGTTGATCCGGTAAGGCTGCGCATAAGGCAGCACCGCGTAACCATTGTCAGCCGTTTTGACGTTGCTGAAGCTGCTCAGCCCCGCCCCTGCCACATTCGGCACCTGAACCAGCGCAAAGGTCTCGCCCAGTGACTGACCAAAGTTCATCCCGCCGCCATGGACCAGTACCGAACCGGACGCGCCGAGACTCAGCGCCTCGTAATCGCGCCCCTGACTGTAGCCCGCCTCGAAACGTCCATACGGGCGGACGGTGTTGATCTTGCCTGAGCCAAAACTGCCCGAGCTGCTGTCGTGTCCGGCCTGTACTGAATAGAACGAACTGCGGTCGCCCAGCATCTGCCCATTGAGACCCAATTGCGCGTTGTACTCACCAGAGCTATCGCGCACGCCATTGAAGGACACTCGCGATGAACTGGCGCTGGACCCCAGCGGCATCGTCAGGCTGAGGGCAATCCGGTTGTCGCTGTCACTTAGCCCGTTGCCGCCGGATTCGCGATTGTTCTCCAGCGACAGGCTGTAACTGAGGGTTCGCCACGCAGCGTTATACGCCAGGTAAAACTGCCGGGTTTTACCGCTCGCATTCCAGTAGCGCTGCTCGGACGCGGTCAGGCTCAAGCTGCCGGACTGTTGCGGCAACGCTTGGGTAATGTTCAGTTCCAGGCGATCTTTGGCCCGGCCATTGAATGAGCGAGACACGGTCGGGGCCGTGGCTTCGACATGCTCATTGAGGGTGCGAAATTGCTCGGTGGAATAGCGATAACCCGCCACGGCGAGGGTGGTGGCGGTGGCATCCAGGGTATTGGCATAACGCAAGCGCAGGCTATGTCCGACGTGGCTCTGGTGCCTGGTGTCGCTGGTGGACCGGGTCAGGTCTGCCGATAACGCACCCAGACCGGTATTGATCCCGGCCCCCAGATTACCGGCCTGATAACCCTGCGCCCATTGCAGGCCGCCGAACCCGGTGATCCGCTCGGTTACACCGTAGATCAGGGCTGCACTGGCAAAAGTCGGCGTCTGCGAATCGTCGTTGGCATTCTCGACCTGGCCCACAGCAAGGCTGTACCGAAATGCACCGGCGGGCACCATGATCGGCAGCGACGCGTAGGCTTGGGTGAAGGAGCGACGCCGACCGTCAGCTTCGATGATCGTCACTTGCAGATCACCATTGGAACCGCTGGGGTAGATGTCGTTGATCTCGAAAGGTCCAGGCGAAACATTGCCGCTATACAGCAGAAAACCGTTCTGGCGCACTTCAACCGCGGCGTTGGTTTCAGCGATGCCACGGATCACCGGGGCATAAGTGCGCTCGCTGTCGGGGAGCATCGCGTCGTCGGAACTCAGGCCAACTCCGCGAAAACGCACACTGTCGAAAATCTGCGAATCGGTGAAGGTCTCCCCCAGGGTGAACTGGCTGTGCAGGGAGCTGATATCGCGCTGTAGATATGTACGATTGCTGCGAAAGCGATAGTCCTGATTGTCGCCGTAGACCAGCGACGATTCGTTGCGCAACCGCCACGCGCCCAGGTTCACGCCATTGCGCAAATTCAGGTAGTACTGCTCGGAATCCTGCTGTCGATTGGTACGCCGCGCCGCATTGAAAGCGTAGTTGACGAACCCCACTGGCTCGCCTTCATCCCACAGGTCTGCAGGCACATAACCTCGGGCGCTGCGCTGCATGATCCGTTGCGGCACACTGATGTTCAGGCGCAATGCGTTGGGCTGATACTCGACCTGGGCGAATTCGACTCGGCCAGGCAAATCGAAACAGGCCTGGCTGTCTTGAGGCGCAGAGCCTTCTTCCAGGCGATCTGGATCTAATCCGAAAGCCTGCAACATCTCCAGCGTCAGGCAGGGCTCGATGCGCCCGGTCAGCGGGTTGCTGGAAAATACAATGTCGCGCCGCCCGCTCAGGGTCCGATTGACGAAAATGTCCACTCGATAAGCACCCGGAAGCGGGCTGTTGGCGCGCAGAAACTCGGTCAGTTCAGGCGGCTGATCACTGCCCTGGATGAACGCGGTATTAAATTTCACCGACGCCGACGGTGCACTTTGCGCAGCCCAGACGATTGCTGGCAATAACTGCGCAACACCGAGAACCACAAGCCTGCGCCTGAATGTCGGCTTGAAACCCTCTACCAGCCGCAAGATGGTTCCCGGAGTTGGCTTCCCGATGTTGTTATAAAGCCATTCCATTAGCTGTTTTCCACTCGATTCAAAACCACGCCCGAATTCCTTTCAGGCAGACATACGACTGCTGAGCCCCCTCATCAAAGAGCGCGGCTCAGAACTGAATTGATCAAGGTAATGGCCTACCTAGCGAGGCTCCGTTTTGACCGCGCTGGCCACAACACCGGCTTTCAGCGTGGCTTTGTAGGGGACCTGCCCACCGAAGTCATTGATGCTGATGAAGCTAAGCGTCAGCCCGGCACTGTCGACCGTAGACGTGAGTACAAACTTTCGGCTTTCTCCAGGTGCAAGCATCTGGCTGTCCTGACTCAACAACTGAGCAGCGCCACGTTGTCCGACTATCTTGACCATGGATACGTGATAGGGACCTGGGTTATCGACTTGCAGCGTTGTGTCATTGACCAGCTTCCAACGCAGGTTTTCGGGGGCCCGAGCGACTTCACCCACAAGTCCCTCAGGACGGAAAAAAAGTTTGATTCGCTGGCGAATGGCAACTTGCAAGGCGTTTTCCGCTGCCGCTTGAGGTATTTCCTGCACGTTGAGCCATAGCACCGACTCCCGATCCCTGGGCATGTCAGCACCGGCATAAATGACTCGCAATAACTGTCGGCTATCGCCCGGCAAACGCGCCAGTGCCGGTGTAATAACAAACGGCAAGTTGTTCGCGTCGGTATGTTCGGCATTGGGTTCAAGCCAGCTTTGGACAAGGATTTCGCCACTTCCGGTGTTGTGCACACCGAAACTGACTTCTTTGTCCTGAGCCGGATAAATCACACGCGTCGTATTGATGACAATGCCCGCCTGCGCGCCAGGGCCAAGCAATAACAGTACTAAAGCCGCGCAGCGGTAGAAAAACGGAAACATGATGGCATTCGCTTTGAGTTCAAACGATTGGAGTTCGGACGCTTCTGGACGCTTCAAGTCAAATAGGGACGGAGCGAATCCTGCTCGCTCCGCCCGGCGTATTACTCGTAATCCAGAACAAACGGCATGAAGCCGTCGGCATTACCCGGATTGGTCGTCGTGCCGTTGAGCACATAGACCGCACCAAAATTGAGTTCCGCCGTAGCACCGCCAGCACCATCTTTGATCAGCGGTTTATCGATGGTCTCGGTCCCCCCCAGATCCATGATCTGATTGGCTGCGTTCAGCAGGCCGATACCCACACCATCTGCCGCACCGGTGGTGCGCAACAACTTGGCGTCATTGTTATCCAGGCCACTACCATTGCGGGCGGCAAAGCGCATCTTCACCAGGTTGTATTGATCGGCGCCCGCAGAACAGTTAACCAGCAACTGGATCGGTGTTGCCGTTTCCAGCCGGTTTTGCGCCGAAGTCCCGATGTCCGAAAACGAAACATTGCCCAGATCAACAGCAATTTCACCCGGGTTATTACCCGGCGAAGTCCCGACACCCGGGCCCACATTGCAGGAAATATTGGTCAGGGTTCCGGTGAAGATCAGTTTGCCGTTATTGGCCGCGTTAGCGGTACCGGTCAGCCCCAGAGTCATGGCGCCCGCAGCAGCCAGTGCAAGAGTAAGTTTTTTCATGTTAACGACGTTCCTTGTGTTATTTCGTGTATGCCCTGAATCGGACGCCACGCACTATAAGGATCGATCGGTCTGTTCGATGTCGGCTTTTTTACTTTAATCAAAGGGAATAACCCATTGAACTCGCATGAACTTTCTGTAGGAATAACCGCAATTCTTCTGTAGCCCGCTAATTCCAGGATACGCAGCAAATACCCGAGCAAAAAGATCAGGAAAAACTTCGTCGGTAATTATTCGAATCGTTACTGGATTGCAGGTTCTTGCGAAAGTAAGACTGCCACTCTAGCGAGTGAGCGGCAGTTCCGGTTGACCGGTGTTTTGCAGAATATTATTGATAGGTCAGCGTCAATATGGCTGAAGTGGCACGCCCTGAATCTGCGCTGACTATTGGCTGGTAGTGAGTGGTAATCGGGATGGCCTGGCCGGTACAGGCATTATGGACAGTATCGACAATGATGCTTTGATGCCCAGTGACCTTGACCTCCTTCCCTTGCGCCAGGCCCGTCACCGGCAGCACCGCGCAACTGGCATTGGTGACCTGCCCGGTGAAACCCAGTCGGCCTCCAGCGGCGAAGGCGCAGGTACTCGCGATCAATGTCGGTACGATCAGCAACAGGGTAATGAACTTCATGGGCTTGCTCCGTGGTATCAATCCGAAACGGGCGAAATCAGAAGACACATCTCCATGTAGGAGCGCACGAGCACCGCGACGCCGCGATGGCGTTTTGCCTAACACACCGCCATCGCGGCCTCGCGGTGCTCGTGCGCTCCTACAGGTTCTGACTATGCCCAGGCACATCATCGTTACGACAGGCCCCGGCAAGGATGCAATCTCCTACTCTCCTCTCCCGGGCTATCGCCCGCCTCAGCAAATTCTTGATAACGTTCAGACCCACGGTTTTTTTGCTGACAATCCTGACAGCTTGCCGTCATTCTGCTGACCGGGTTGACGGGCTATAACAGACAAGCCAACAACCGCACCTTCCTTCTTTGACTTTTCGGCGCCTCTCGCATGCGTAAACAGACAAGAACCGTCCTCGCCGTTGCCATCATTGCGGGTTTGATCGGGGCGTCCACCTGGACCCTGACCCGCCCGGCAACCGCCAAAGTCAGTACGCCCAGCGCCGTACCGATCAAGGTCATCAAGGTGAGCGAGGAAGACGTGCCGCGTTTCGTGACGGGCATCGGATCGGTTCTGTCGCTGCAGAGTGTGGTCATTCGTCCGCAGGTGGACGGGATTCTGACCAAGGTGCTGGTCAAGGAAGGGCAAACGGTCAAATCAGGTGACCTGTTGGCAACCATTGACGACCGGGCGATTCGCGCCACTCTTGAGCAGGCCAAGGCGCAGCTTGCGCAAAGCCAGGCCCAGCTTGACGTCGCGCAACTCGACCTCAAGCGCTATCGACTGCTGAGCGCAGACAACGGCATCTCCAAACAGACGTTCGACCAGCAGCAGGCCATGGTTCAACAACTCAAAGCCACGGCGATGGGTAACCAGGCGGCCATCAACGCAGCGCAGGTGCAGCTTTCCTACACGCAGATTCGATCGCCAGTGACCGGCCGGGTCGGCATACGTAACGTCGACGAGGGTAACTTCCTGCGGGTCAGTGACGCTCAGGGCCTGTTTTCGGTGACCCAGATAGATCCAGTCTCGGTGGAGTTTTCCCTGCCGCAGCAAATGTTGCCAACCCTGCAAGGCTTGATCGCCTCAAGCACTCCCGCGGGCGTCAAAGCCTTTCTGGGGGATGGCGACAACGGCACGCTGCTCGGGGATGGCCAGCTCAAACTGATCGACAATCAGGTCTCGGCCACCACCGGAACGATCCGCGCCAAAGCCGAGTTCAGCAACCCGAAACAGCTGCTGTGGCCCGGCCAACTGGTCACCGTGAAAATCCAGACCGCCATCGAGCGCGACGCCTTGCGCGTGCCGCCACAAGTGGTGCAACGCGGTATCGATCAACACTTCGCCTTCCGGGTCAACGGCGACAAAGTCGAGGTGGTTCCGGTGCAGGTCCTGTATCAAGACAGTGACCTGATGCTGATATCCGGCCCCAAGGCCGGTGATGTGCTGGTCAGTGACGGCCAGTCACGACTCAAGGCCGGCTCGCGGGTCGAGGTGCTGCGTGACAACAGCCAAGACCCTCAGCAGCAGCGCCAGACTGCCACGCTGGAGAGTGCACGATGAAAGGCCGTGGATCGGTCTCGGCCTGGTGTGTGGATCATCCGGTCGCCACACTGCTGCTGACTTTCGCCATGGTCCTGCTCGGTGCCATTGCCTTCCCGCGACTGCCGGTGGCGCCGCTGCCCGAAGCGGAATTCCCGACCATCCAGGTGACCGCGCAACTGCCCGGCGCCAGCCCGGAAACCATGGCGTCTTCGGTGGCAACACCCTTGGAAGTGCAATTCAGCGCCATCCCTGGCATGACGCAAATGACCTCCAGCAGTGCCTTGGGCTCGACTAACCTGACGCTGCAATTCACCCTCAACAAAAGCATCGATACCGCCGCTCAGGAGGTTCAAGCCGCGATCAATACTGCGGCGGGCCGTCTGCCCGCCGACATGCCCAACCTGCCCACCTGGCGCAAGGTCAACCCGGCGGACAGCCCGGTGCTGATCCTCAGCGTCAGCTCCAACCTGATGCCTGCCACTGAACTGAGTGACGTCACCGAGTCTTTGCTGGCGCGTCAGTTGAGCCAGATCGATGGGGTAGGTCAGGTATACATCACCGGTCAGCAACGCCCGGCGATTCGAGTCCAGGCGGCGCCGGAAAAGCTCGCCGCCCTGGGCCTGACCCTGGCCGACATCCGCGTCGCGGTGCAACAGACCAGCCTCAACCTCGCCAAAGGCGCGTTGTACGGCAAGGACAGCGTTTCCACCCTGGCCTCCAACGACCAGCTTTTCCGCCCTCAGGATTACGCGCAGCTGATCGTTTCCTACAAGGACGGCGCACCGGTGCATCTCAAGGATGTGGCCCGGGTCATCAATGGCTCGGAGAACGCCTACGTGCGAGCCTGGTCCGGTGATCAGCAAGGCGTCAACGTGACGATTTTCCGTCAGCCCGGGGCTAACATCGTCGAGACCGTGGACCGCATTCAAAGCCAGTTGCCACGCCTGCTGGAAATGCTCCCGGCGTCGGTGGAAGTGTCAGTACTCAACGACCGTACCCGAACCATTCGCGCCTCGCTGCACGAAGTGGAAATGACCCTGGTGATCGCCATTCTGCTGGTGGTGGCGGTGATGGCGCTGTTCCTGCGTCAGCTGTCGGCCACGCTGATTGTCAGCGCCGTGCTGGGGGTCTCGCTGGTCGCCAGTTTCGCGATGATGTATGTGTTCGGCTTCAGCCTCAATAACCTGACGCTGGTAGCGATAGTGGTGGCCGTCGGCTTTGTGGTGGATGACGCCATTGTGGTGGTGGAGAACATTCACCGACACCTGGAAGCCGGCGACGACATGCGCGAAGCGGCGATCAAGGGCTCCGGGGAGATCGGCTTCACTGTGGTTTCCATCAGCTTTTCGCTGGTGGCAGCGTTTATTCCTTTGCTGTTCATGGGTGGCGTGGTCGGGCGGCTGTTCAAGGAGTTCGCCCTCACGGCAACGGCCACCATCCTGATTTCCGTGGTGGTGTCGTTGACCCTGGCGCCGACCCTGGCCGCTTTGTTCATGCGCGCACCGAAACACGATCCTCACGCCAAACCGGGCTTCAGCGAACGGCTGCTGGCACTCTACGAGCGCGGCCTGAACAAGGCACTGGCCCATCAGCGGATCATGCTCGGTATCTTCGGCCTGACGCTGGTGTTGGCGGGCGTCGGCTATGTGCTGATCCCGAAAGGTTTCTTCCCGGTTCAGGACACCGCGTTCGCCCTGGGCACCAGCGAAGCGGCGGCGGACATTTCCTACCCCGACATGGTGGAAAAACACCTGCAACTGGCGAGAATTGTCGGTGCCGACCCTGCGGTGCAGGCGTTCTCCCATTCCGTGGGTGTCAGTGGCAGTAACCAGACCATCGCCAACGGCAGGTTCTGGATTTCCCTGAAACCCCGTGGCGAGCGCGACGTTTCGGTCAGCGAGTTCATTGACCGCATCCGGCCCAAGCTGGCGAAGATCCCCGGCATCGTTCTGTATCTGCGTGCAGGCCAGGACATCAACCTGAGCCCCGGCCCGAGTCGCAGTCAGTATCAATACGTGCTCAAGAGCAACGACGGTCCACTGCTCAATACCTGGACCCAACGTCTGACCGAAAAACTGCGCACTAACCCGGCATTTCGCGATTTGTCCAACGACTTGCAACTGGGCGGCAGCATCACCCACATCGAGATCGACCGCAGCGCGGCGGCTCGTTTCGGGCTGACCACCAACGACGTCGATCAAGCCCTGTACGATGCCTTCGGGCAACGGCAGATCAGCGAGTTTCAGACCGAGATCAACCAGTACAAAGTGATTCTCGAACTGGATGCCAAACAACGCGGCAAAGCCGAAAGCCTCGCGTACTTCTATTTGCGCTCGCCGTTGACCAACGAGATGGTGCCGCTGTCGGCGCTGGCCAAAGTGGGGGCGCCAACCATGGGGCCGCTGTCCATCGCCCATGACGGTATGTTCCCGGCGGCGAATCTGTCGTTCAACCTGTCACCGGGAGTGGCGTTGGGTGATGCCGTGCGCATGCTCGATCAAGCCAAGAACGAAATCGGCATGCCGGCTTCGATCATCGGTAATTTCCAGGGTGCGGCCCAGGCGTTCCAGAGTTCGCTGGCCAATCAGCCCTGGTTGATTCTGGCTGCGCTGGTGGCGGTGTATATCATCCTCGGCGTGCTGTACGAGAGCTTCGTGCATCCGCTGACGATCATTTCGACCTTGCCTTCGGCGGGTATCGGCGCCCTACTGCTGTTGTGGCTGATGGGCCAGGACTTCTCGATCATGGCCTTGATCGGCGTGGTGCTGCTGATCGGTATCGTGAAGAAGAACGGTATTCTGCTGGTGGATTTTGCCCTCGAAGCCCAACGCGAACGCGGCATGACCCCGCTGGATGCGATTCACGAAGCCTGCCTGACGCGCTTCCGGCCGATCATCATGACCACGCTTGCGGCGCTCTTGGGCGCATTGCCTCTGATGCTCGGCTACGGGGTCGGCGCGGAGCTGCGCCAACCTTTGGGCATCGCCGTGGTGGGCGGTTTGCTGGTCAGCCAGATGCTGACACTGTTCACCACGCCGGTGATCTACTTGCAGCTGGAGCGGTTGTTTCATAAGCCCAAAGCCGCCCCGGAACCTGTTGGAGCGAGCGGTGCGGCGATCCGACTTGCCCGCGAATAACGGTAACGCGGTGTGCCTGTAATACCGCGGCGCCCCATTCGCGGGCAAGCCTCGCTCCAACGGATTTGACGAAGAGATTCACCCCATGCGCGTCCTGATTATTGAAGACGAAGAAAAGACTGCCGACTACCTGCATCGCGGCCTGACCGAACAGGGCTATAACGTCGATGTTGCACGGGACGGTATCGAAGGCCTGCACCTGGCACTGGAAAGCGATTACGCGGTCATCATTCTGGATGTGATGCTGCCCGGCCTGGACGGCTTTGGCGTGCTGCGCGCCTTGCGCGCCCGCAAACAGACGCCGGTGATCATGCTGACTGCACGTGAACAGGTTGACGACCGGATTCGAGGTCTGCGTGAAGGGGCTGACGATTATCTGGGCAAGCCATTTTCCTTTCTGGAACTGGTGGCCCGCCTGCAAGCCCTGACTCGCCGCAGCAGCAGCCACGAACCGGTGCAGGTGAGCGTCGCCGATCTTTGGATCGATCTGATCAGCCGCAAGGCAACCCGCAGCGGCGTGCGGCTGGATCTGACCGCCAAAGAGTTCTCGCTGCTCAGCGTACTGGCCCGACGACAGGGTGAAATCCTGTCCAAAACTTCCATCGCCGAGCTGGTATGGGACATCAACTTTGACAGTGACGCCAATGTCGTCGAGGTGGCGATCAAGCGTTTGCGGGCCAAGCTGGACGGTCCATTCGAACAGAAACTGCTGCATACCATTCGCGGCATGGGCTATGTCCTTGAGAGCCGTGAAGGTGAGCCGCAGTGAAAAGTGATTCCATCGCCCTGCGCTTGAGCGGACTGTTCGCGCTGGTGGCGTTGCTGGTCTTCACCCTGATTGGCTGGGCGCTGTACCTGCAAGTCGACAAGAGCATGGCACTGCTGCCGGAAGCCGAGGCCGACGCGCGTTACAGCGTGCTGGAATCAGCAGTCAACCGGCACAGCGACCCCGAACACTGGGGCCGGATCAAGAGCAAACTCAGGCTGCTCAGTGAAGAGGACAAACGCCTGCGTTTCTGGGTGGTCAGCGATAACCCGGTGTACGAGTTTGGCGAGCCTACAGCCGAAATCCGCCGTTTCGCGAGCGGCCCGCCGGGCATGCACAGTCTGCAAATTGCCGGGCACCAATTCCCCTTTAAAGTGCTGGTCAGTCAGTTCGAAGCCAAAGGAGAACGCCCTCCTCTGCGTTTTCTGATCGCCATCGACACCGAGACTTTCTGGCACACCCAGCACGCCCTGATGATTGCGCTGATCAGCCTGGCTGGCGTGGGTATCGTGCTGGCTTCGGTGCTGGGCTACTGGGTGGCACGTATTGGCCTGCGGCCGCTGGCCAGTCTGTCACTGGAGGCCCAGAAACTGACACCACCCAAGCTGTCCGGACGTCTGCAACTGACGCCACTGCCACCGGAGCTGAATCAATTCGTTACTTCGTTCAATTCGACGCTCGAGCGTGTCGAGCAGGCGTATTCGCGGCTGGAGTCGTTCAACGCCGACGTGGCCCACGAGCTGCGCTCGCCACTGACCAATCTGATCGGCCAGACTCAGGTGGCGCTGACCCGAGGGCGTTCCGCCGAACATTACTTCGAAGTGCTGCAATCGAACCTCGAAGAACTGGAGCGGCTGCGTTCGATCATCAACGACATGCTGTTTCTGGCCAGTGCCGATCAGGGCAGCAAGGCCACTGAACTGACCCGCGTATCCCTGGCCCAGGAAGTGGCCACGACTCTCGATTATCTGGATTTCATCCTCGAGGATGCGCAGGTGCAAGTCGTGGTCAACGGTGATGCCAGCGCGCCCATCGATAAACCTCACCTGCGCAGAGCGTTGATCAACCTGTTGCACAATGCCGTGCAGCACACCGAACCAGGTCAGACGATACAGGTGGACATCGTCACCGATGCACAGCAGGTCAGCATCAGTGTTGCCAACCCCGGCATACAGATCGCCAGCGAGCACTTGCCCCATCTGTTCGAACGCTTCTATCGGGTGGACGCCTCACGCGCCAATAGCGGTGCAAATCACGGGCTGGGCCTGGCTATCGTCAAAGCCATTGCCTTGATGCATGGCGGCACGGTCTTCGTGAACAGTCAGCAGGGCATGAATACCTTCGGGATCAGTTTGCCGTTGTGAGTTGGCGGATTTACGCAGCACCGCAGGACCGGCTTCAGCCGGGAGGACGTCGGTGAATGCGCCCTATCTGCTTCTTCAGAAATACAGTTCTCCCGGCTAAAGCCGGTCCCACGGGTTCAAATAAGCCCTGACGGATCCGCACACACCTGTTTCAGCTCGCCCAAGATAGGGTTATAAAGGCGAGGCAGCTCCCCAAAGCGACAACCGTGGCGCTATAAAAACTCCAAAAAATACTACATTGAGGAAAGCCCATCATTTCTGAGTCCATTCAGCCCAATGATTTTTAAATCATCCACGTCAGCCATTGGAAAGAACTGGACTCGACCAGAAATCATTCTGGTGTGCGGCAGTACCGCCGCCATGCTGGTCATTGTGCTGATCGTTGTGTCCTTGCTGATCAGAGAGCGGCAGGATGCCAACGACGCCGCCACCCGTGCTGCTTCGAACATCGTGAATCTGATTGATGCCGATGTGTTGCGCAACGCCGAGCTCTACGACACCTCGTTGCGGGGCATGATCAGCGCCTGGCAGCGTCCTGACCTACACACTATTTCCCCCGAATTACGCCATATGGTCTTATTCGACCGATCCACGGCCGCCTCCTACAAGGGTGATCTGCTGTTGCTGGACAAGCACGGCGATATCCTCGCCGACTCAACTTCGGTTATCCCCAGACCCTACAATCTGGCAGAACGCCCGCACTTCCTGGCGCACAAGGAGGATCCGTCACTGGAGATGAAAGTCGGCGGTCCTTTCATGTCGCGTTGGGGTTTCAAGGATTGGTGCATCAGTTTCAGCCGCAGGATTTCTGCCCAAGACGGATCTTTCGCAGGGATCGCCAGCGCTGCCATGCGACTGGTGTACTTCAAGCAGCTGTTCCGTACGCTGGATGTCGGGCCTGACAGTAATGTCACGCTGCTCAACACCGCTGGCGTGCTGCTCGCGCGTCAGCCGCAAGTCCAAGGCGAGGACCTGATCGGCAAGAGTTTTACCCACAGCCCAAACTTCAAAAAAATCCTCGAAGACGGCAACGGCAGCTTTACCGCGAAGTCGGCGATTGACGGCCAAGAGCGGCTCTACACTTTCTCCCACGTAGGAACGCTGCCATTAATCGTGGTGGTCGGCCAGTCCGTGAAAGAGGTCTATGGCATCTGGCAACGCAACGCGATGCTGGTCGGCGTTGCAACGGGCTTGTTGTGCGTCGGGATCCTGTGGCTGACATTCCTGTTGCGTCGTGAACTCTATCTGCGCCACCAGGCTGAAGGCGAGCTCAAGCAGCGAGCCTCCACCGACGTACTGACCGGACTGGCCAATCGGCGCAAGCTCGATGAGGTGATGAACGTCGAATGGAACCGTGCCGTGCGGGCCAGCCAGTCCTTGGCACTGCTGGTGATAGACGTCGACTCATTCAAAGACTTCAATGATCGCCACGGCCATCACGGCGGCGACGAAGCATTGCGCAATGTGGCCAACGCCATTGCCGCCAATATTCGCCGCCCCGCCGATTTCGTTGCGCGCTATGGCGGCGAGGAGTTTGTCGTGGTGCTGCCGGACACCGGCCTCGAAGGTGCAAAGGTTGTAGCAGAACAAATCAGAGCTGCGGTGCAGGCGCTGCCGCTGTTTGCCACCGATACCAAGCCATTAACGGTAAGCATCGGTATTGCAATGCGTAAGGTGCAATCCGAGGACGTGTTGGACGACCTTTTCAAAGAGGCCGATCTGGCGCTGTATGCCGCCAAAAACAAAGGTCGTAACCGGGTGGAAAGCTGATCTGAGGGCGAAAAAAAACGCCAGACTGGCTGGCGTTTTCTAATGCTGGCTTTACGTCTTAGCTGGCAGCACGAGCCTGATCACGCAGAGCTTTCACTTTGTCGTGGTTAGCCTGTACACCTTGCAGCTGCTTGCTGATCAGCGAGGTGACAGTAGCTGGCAGGTTTTTCTCGGTCGCCTTCTGAAGAGCCTCTTTGTAAGCCTTCAGCGCTACGTCTTCGCCGCGCTCTACTTCATTGAGGATAGCAACGTCGTCTTTACCGGTCAGAGTCGACTTCAGGTCAACCCAGGCGCGGTGCAGAGTGCCCGAAACGCTGGACGAGGTTTCTGGATCGCCGCCGAGTGCACGCACTTCAGCTTGCAGTTCGCGAACAGCGGTCGCGATTTCTGCCGAGCGGCTCATAAAGAACGCCTTCACGTCCGGACGCTTGATGTCTTCTGCACTGGTATGAAAACCTTTCTCGCCATCTTTGCTGGTTTCGATCAGGTCGTTGAGGATAGAGATCGATTCTTTATTGATGTCAGTCATTTTCCAATTCCTTATTGGCAGGTTGATACGAAGGTGTGTAGATGAATAGGTAATTGCAGACGCCGTGCCAGCTTTCGAATTGATATAAAACTCTTTGAAATCAATAAGTTAATTTTTATTCCATACAGAAGCATCGTGATTTCTGCATGAACTGTCCTTTGGCCTGCATGCAGAATGCACGTATGGTTAGGCTGTTTAAGAAATCAGGTGATGCACGTTCATGGATCCGGAAAAACTTTTACTGCTGGTCACCCGCGAGATGCCATTCGGCAAATACAAAGGCCGCCTGCTGGCTGACTTGCCCGGGCCGTACCTGAACTGGTTTGCCCGTGAAGGCTTCCCGAAAAGCGAGCTGGGCAGCTTATTGGCGTTGATGCAGGAGATCGACCATAACGGCCTGTCGGAACTGCTCGATCCGCTGCGCACACGGCCGAGGCAGAAATTTAACGATCGCTGAAACACCCCTGTGGGAGCGGTGCTTGCCCGCGATAAGGCTGGACGCGATTCACTTTAGATCGCGTCCAGCCTTATCGCGGGCAAGCACCGCTCCCACATCAAAATCATTCCAGCCCAAGAGTAGGGTTGTCTGCAAGTGAGGATGCAATGCTCGAGCAACAAGCAAAGGATGAGCTGTTCTGGCAACGCGTCGCGGCGCGCTATGACGTAGAGCCGGGCCCGATCAATCTGGAGAACGGCTATTTCGGCCGCATGACCCGGGACGTGGTGGAGGATTATCGGCGCAACATCGACTACGTGAACCGCAGCAACTCGGTGTACGTGCGTCGCCAGTTCGATGCCCATGACAGCGGCATGATCCATGCGCAGCTGGCAGAAGTGGTTCAAGTCAGCGTTGAAGAAATCGCCATTACCCGTTGCGCGTCCGAGTCTTTGCAGTCGCTGATCCGCAATTACAACCAGCTTCAGCCGGGCGATCAGGTGCTGGTCAGCGATCTGGATTACCTCAGCGTGCAGAGCGCCATGCGCTGGCTGGCCAAAAGCCGCGGTGTGGAAGTTATCGAAATTTCCCACACACACCCCGCCACTTACGAAAGCCTGGTGAACAGCTATCAGCAAGCATTCAAGCAACACCCACGGCTTAAACTCATGGCCCTCACCCATGTCACCCACCGCACTGGTCTGGTGATGCCGGTCAAGGCTATTGCGACGCTGGCTAAGGAACGGGGGGTAGACGTGATCCTGGACGGCGCACATGCGCTGGGGCAGCTGGATTTCAGGCTGGATGAATTGGGCGTTGCGTTCGCGGGTTACAACTTGCAGAAGTGGATGGGTGCGCCATTGAGCCTGGGCTTTATCTATGTAGCACGGGACAGGATCGGTGCCATCGATCCGGACATGGGTGACACGCGCTATGCCAGCGATGACATCCTGTCGCTGGTGCCTTATGGCACGCCGAACATCCCGGCCTGGATGACCCTGCCCAAGGTTTTCGAGGAGCACCTGGCCATAGGCTCAGCCAGCAAAGGTGCGCGCCTGAGTTACCTGCGCGACCTGTGGGTAAAGCCGGCACGAGCGCTGGAACACATCGAGATTCTGACCCCGGACGATCCACGCCTGTATTGCGGGATCACGGCTCTGCGTTTCAAGCGGGACGTCGAGCACGAGCGGATGGTTGAGCGTTTGCTCAATGAGTACAACCTGTTCACCGTGGCCCGTGCGGGTTCGGCCTGTGGGCCATGTATCCGGATCACGCCGGGGTTCAGCACCTCGGCGGCGGATATACAGGTGTTGGTGGGGGCGTTGCAAGAGCTGCGCTGAACGATGATGTGTTGGAGCGAGGCTTGCCCGCGAATCAGGCGCCGAGTTGTGTCTGACACACCTCGTTATCGTTCTTCGCGGGCAAGCCTCGCTCCAACAGAAAGAAGTATCAATCAAACAACGCCATCGCTTCGGCCGTTGCTTCCTGGATGCGGCCCCAGTCGCCGTTCTTGACCCAGGCGTTGTCGATCATCCAGGTCCCGCCGACGCACATGACATTGGGCTGCGCCATGTAGCTCTTGAGGTTGTCGACGTTGACGCCACCAGTCGGGCAGAAGCGCACTTCGTTGAAGGGTCCGCCGAGGGCCTTGATCGCTGCCACGCCGCCGCTGATTTCAGCCGGGAACAGTTTGAAACGGCGATAACCCATGGCGTAGCCGATCATGATTTCTGATGCGCTGCTGATACCCGGCAGCAACGGCAGCGGGCTGTCCAGCGCGGCTTGCAGCAAATCCTGCGTACTGCCCGGCGTCACAATGAACTGCGAACCTGCCGCTTCGGCATCGGCCAGCATCTTGCGATCGAGAATAGTGCCTGCGCCCACGCAAAGCTCAGGGCGCTGCTCACGAAGAATACGGATGGCACTCAGGCCGAACGCTGAGCGCAAGGTCACTTCCAGCGCGGTCATGCCACCGGCGGCCAGGGCGTCGGCCAGCGGCAGCACGTCCTCATCCCGCAGAATGGTAATGACCGGGAGAATTTTCGCTTTGGCGCAGAGTTCGTCGATCTGGGTGATCTTGTTCGCCATGCTATTGAGCGGCTGACTGTTTTCCACGGTGTTCATGGCGGCGGATCCTTTTGTTATGGGCACCAGTAAATCTCAAGTGAAGAGTCAAGGAATGCGCGCACAGGCATTTCGGCGATGTCATCGCCGGCCAATGCGGCGCGCAAGGTATCAAGTTTGGCCTGGCCGGAAATCGACAGGATCGGCAGACGCGCCGAAGCCAGCAGTTGCCGGGTCAGGGTCAGACGCTGATGGGGGACGGTCGGTGCCAGCATCGGCAGACAACGACGCGGGCTGTTCAGGTCCAGGGCTTCGCTGAGGTTCGGGCTTTTCGGGAACAACGAGGCGGTGTGGCCATCGTCGCCCATGCCCAGAACCAGTACGTCAATCGGCGGCAACTCGGCCAGTGTCTGATCGGCGACCAGCGCCGCTTCCTCCAGACTCTGCGCCACGTTGTACAAACCAATGAAGCGCGCCTTGGCAGCCGGGCCTTGCAGCAGAAAACGCTGCAGCAGGCCAGCGTTGCTGTCGGCATGCTCTACCGGCACCCAGCGCTCGTCAGCCAGGCTGACCACCACTTTGGACCAGTCCAGCGGTTGCTCGGCCAGCGCCTGAAAAAACGCCACCGGGCTGCGGCCACCGGACACCACCAGCGTCGCCACGCCATTGGTGGCGACAGCGTTCCTCAGGTGCTCGGCCACATCGCCTGCCAACGCGTTGGCCAGCGCCTGCGGGTTATCGAAATCCCGGGCTATCTGGCCCTGAGGGAATTCAAGTTCACATATCGCCATACCACGATCTCCCATCACGAGTAATCAAGGCAATGGAGCTCATCGGCCCCCAGGATCCGGCCGTATAAGGCTTGGGCGCATCGCCAGCCTTTTTCCAGCCGGCGATCAGCTGATCGCACCATTGCCAGGCGTACTCAATTTCATCTTTGCGAACAAACAGGTTCTGATTGCCGCGCATCACTTCCAGCAACAACCGCTCGTACGCATCGGGGACGCGGGCGCTGCGGTAGGTGTCGGAAAAATTCAGTTGAAGCGGGCCGCTGCGCAACTGCATGCCTTTGTCCAGGCCCTGATCCTTGGTCATCACCTGCAAGGAAATGCCTTCGTCCGGTTGCAGGCGAATGATCAGACGGTTGCTGATCTGCATGCGCTGCTCGGGAGCGAAGATGTAGTGCGGCGGCTCTTTGAAGTGGATCACGATCTGCGACAGCTTCTGCGGCATGCGCTTGCCGGTGCGCAGATAGAACGGCGTGCCCGACCAGCGCCAGTTGCGGATATCGGCACGCAGAGCGACGAAGGTTTCTGTGTCGCTCTGGGTGTTGGAGTTTTCTTCCTCCAGATAACCCGGCACTGCCTTGCCATCGCTGTAGCCAGCGGTGTATTGACCGCGGACCACCTGGGTCGCCAGACGCTCCGGGGTGAACGGCGCGAGGGCCTTGAGCACCTTGACCTTCTCGTCACGAATACTGTCGGCAGACAGGTCGCTCGGCGGGTCCATGGCGATCAGACACAACAGTTGCAGCAAGTGGTTCTGGATCATGTCGCGCAATTGCCCGGCCTGATCGAAATAACCCCAGCGGCCTTCAATGCCCACTTTCTCGGCCACGGTGATTTCAACGTGGGAAATGTGGTTCTGATTCCACTGGGTTTCGAACAGGCTGTTGGCGAATCGCAAGGCGATCAGGTTCTGGACGGTGTCCTTACCCAGATAGTGGTCGATGCGATAGACGCGGCTTTCCGGCAGGAATTGCGCCACGGCATCGTTGACCCGACGCGAAGATGCCAGGTCGTGACCGATAGGTTTTTCCAGCACGGCGCGGGTACGTTCGGTCAGATTGACCGAGGCGAGGTTCTCGCAGATCGCGCCGTAGACCGACGCGGGTGTGGCGAAGTAGGCAATCAGGGTTTCTGCGTCACCGACGCGCTCGGCCAGAGCGACATAATCCTCGGCCTTGAGAAAGTCCACATGCAGGTAGCTCAGGCGTGCCTGAAAACGCTGGACGTGTTCAGCTTCGAGCTGGGTGTCCGGAACAAAACGACGCAACGATTCATCGATGTATGCCAAATGCTGCTGTTCGGTGCCAGGTTCGCGGGCCAACGCGAGGATTCGCGTGTCGGCATGCAGCAATCCTGCGCGGTCGAGCTGATAAAGCGCCGGGAACAGCTTGCGCACTGCCAGGTCACCCAAGGCGCCAAACAAGGCAAAAGTGCACGGTTCAACCGTAATCGAGAGCATAATGTTGGTTCTTTTATCAAGTTAAGCTACAAATACCTTTTTTAAAGGCGTTACTCAAGGCCATATGTAGTAATAACCACAACATTCCATCTAAAAGCATATTCCAGTGGTGATCAACACAGGCCCTGAGTACGATAGGCCACCTTTGCTACAGGCTAAAGGGCCTATATAGAGCCTCGCGAAAAAACCTGTGCAAAACCGCCTGACAAGGACTTGGAATGGACCACTCAAGAAATCTTCTGGAGCAGATCCAGAGCCGCCTCGAAGAACTCAACAAGGCCGAGCGCAAGGTCGCCGAAGCGATCCTGCTCAACCCGCAGCAGGCCACCCGGTTCAGCATTGCAGCACTCGCCCAGGCCGCGAAAGTCAGCGAGCCGACGGTCAATCGCTTCTGCCGGTCATTCGCCGTCAGCGGCTACCCAGAGCTCAAATTACAGCTGGCCCAGAGCCTGGCCAGCGGTGCCGCGTATGTCAGCCGAGCGGTTGAAGCCGACGATGACCCCGAGGCCTACACCAAGAAAATCTTCGGCAGCGCCATCGCGTCTCTGGACAGTGCCGTTCAGCAACTGGACCCGGCGTTGATCAGCAAGTCTGTGGACATGCTGATTCAGGCGCGGCAGATCCACTTCTTCGGATTGGGGGCTTCGGCTCCGGTGGCGCTGGACGCGCAGCATAAGTTCTTCCGCTTCAATCTGGCGGTCACCGCCCATGCGGACGTGCTGATGCAACGCATGATCGCCTCGGTGGCGCACACCGGCGAGCTGTTCGTGATCATTTCCTACACGGGTCGCACCCGGGAACTGGTGGAAGTGGCGCGCATCGCCCGAGCCAACGGCGCTTCCGTGCTGGGTCTGACAGCTGCCGGATCACCGCTGGCCAAGGCCAGCACCGTGAGCCTGAATATCCCGCTGCCGGAGGACACCGACATCTATATGCCGATGACTTCGCGGATCATCCAGCTCACCGTGCTCGACGTTCTCGCCACCGGCATGACCCTGCGCCGTGGCGTGGACTTCCAGCCGCATCTGCGCAAGATCAAGGAAAGCCTGAATGACAGCCGGTATCCGGTTGAGGATCAGGGGTGACGTAACAGAGGTGAACCCGTGTAGGGTCAACCGGTGGGAGCGACCGGGGTGGCGCTCCACCTTGCTCGCGAAGAGGCCAGTACATCCACTAGATTTTCAGTGCATGAAACATAGCCTTCGCAAGCAAGCTTGCTCCCACAGGATCAATTTTATCCGCGAGACCAGCGATCAATGCACCAAATAAGCCTGCAACCTCAACTCCGCCCGCTCCCCCGGTGCCAGGCTCAGGCTTTCATCGCCGCCTGACGCGGCCTCGACGCAAACGAAGCCCGACGTTTCGTTACCCGCCACGCCCAGCAGCGGTCGGCTTCCGGGATGCCAGATGATGGTATTGATGCTGTCTCCAGTATTGATACCCAGACGACGCTGCCAGGCCTGATCGTCCAGTTGCACCGGGCCATTGTGCTCAAACACTCGCTGACAACCGCCCGCGACCCGCAGCTCGCCTTGTTGCTGACAGGCCTGACGACTCAATTGATCGTAGCCCTGAACGCCTTCCAGGCCTTGCAATGCAACGTCCTCGACATCGCCAATCCGCCAGTAGGCGTGCAACGCATGGCCAAACTGACAGGGCTCGCTGTCTTCATGCTGGGTAGTCAAGCGCAGCTCCATGCCCTGCCCCAGCTCGGCATACAGATCGACCTGCCAGTCACACAGTTGCAGGCGCCAGTGCAGGCTGACTCCGTGTTCGCTCTCGTGACTGTCGATCAGTTTCCAGTCCAGCAAACGCGCCCAGCCATGAGCGGGCCAACCCGACTCGGTAGGATGCCGACCCCGCCAGGGCCAGCAGACCGGCACCCCGCCGCGAATGGCTCCTACCAGCGGCCAGCGCGACGCACACCACAACCAGGGTTTCTGCCCGACGGGCTGGAAGTGCAGCAACTGCGCGCCCTGACGACTGAACACCGCCTGGCACAACGGGTGATTGATCAGCAGCACATCTCGACGCTGATAGCGCTCCCACTCAAAGGTGGGTCGGGTGCGTCGGGATTTGAAGAAACGTTGCAGGGGGTGTTCGGACATCCAGACGCTCCAGTACACACAACACTTAACTCCCTTGTTGGAGCGAGGCTTGCCCGCGAAGAACGATAACGCTGTCTGTCTGAGAGAATGCGTCGCCTGGTTCGCGGGCAAGCCTCGCTCCAACGGATGATATTTGGTTACAGGTCGACAAAAAAACGGGCAGCCAGGCTGCCCGCAAAGCACACACGACCCTGAATCGTCTGTTAGAACTTGGTCTGCAGTTTGATGCCTGCCACCAGCGCGTCATCCACCTGATCAACACCGCCCGGGTGTTTGATGTATTGCAGGTTGGGACGAATGGTCAGCCAGTCAGTCACGTGCACGCCGTAGTAAATCTCGGAGTTGTACTCGCTCTTCTGGATTGGCAGGTAGCCTGGGTTGTCGTAGTCGTCGATGCCGTTGGAGGCATTGATCAGGCGGGCGCGGTCGCGCACGTCATCGTTGACGTGAATCCGGGATACGCCGATGCCGATGTCATCTTTCGGACGGGACGCGAAAGGCCCTTTGATGACCATGCCGATCTGCAGGAAGTTATCGACAAAGTTGGTTTCCTTGTCATGCACCGTGGCATTGGCGAACAGGCTCAGGCCACGGGATGGATCGCCACCGAAGGTACTGACTTGTTGCTGCGCCACGACCCACCAGCCGGTTTTCTTGTCGTGGGACTTGAACTGCCCGCCGGTCAGGCCTTGTGGCTGGCCGTTCACGTCTTCATAAAGATCGTCGGCGCTCGGGCTGCTCAGGTAGTAACCCAGACGGTATTCACCAGGCAGTGAGTTGATGGTCGGTGACCACACCACTTCGACAGGAACCAGCGTGCCTTTGGCGCCGCTGCCGCTCAATTTGAAGCCGTTGCCGGTTTCCAGGTTGGACGGGTTCTGCTCGTACACACCGATCTGGGCAAAGAACTCAGGCGTGATGTTGTACTTCACGCGCAGGGCCCACTGGCTGACGGGCCAGTTGTACCAGGTGTTCACGTAGTTGGCGGCCTGAGTGCCGCAGAAGGTCAGGTTCTGGAAGTCGCAAGGGAAGCTGCCAAAGTCTTCGCCCTCACCCATGCGGCCAGCTTTGATATCCAGCTTGCCGTCGAGGAATTTCTGTTTGACCCACATCTGCGTCAGGCGCCAGGTCTGACCACGACCCCAGACTTCCTGCGAGGAACTGAGGGTGCCGACGCGAGGGTCGCCGAGGCGATCGTTGGAGATGTTCTTGCCGCTACGTTCGGTGATGGCGAGTTTGAACTCCGCGTCACTCCAGCCGAACGCCTTCTGCAAGTCGATATTTACACCCAGTGCGAACTGGTCGCTGTAGCGCGCCGTCTTGTCGGTGTCGTAACCGCCGTGAACGTTGGCGCCCATTTCCCCGACGTATTCCAGGGAAAAATCGTAGCCTTTGTCGTAAAGCTCTTGACGGGTTCCACCCCAGTCGCCAGTCATGTGCGCTTTGGCATCAAACGGTTCAATGGCAACCGCCGCACCCGAAAACGCCAACGCACCCAGCACGGATAAACCACCCACAAGCTGGAACTGATTAAGCGATTTGCTGCGTAGCTTCTTCATCCCTTAACTCCTCGTATTATTGTTATTAGCTTTTTTACGGCGTTACTTCGACTACTTCATGTTCGCTTGCTGAGCACGCTTTTCAGGGCAGCCATCGCTCAGCACTGCAGTGCTCGGTTCAGCTGCGGTTGATCTGCGTGACGTTGCCGCCACGCTCAAGGGGCGGCTGCGTTTTTGCCTGCACGCCCAGGCGCTCGCCGGAAGCGGCGTCAAACAGCAGCACCTTGGCCGGATCGAACTGCAGGGTCAGGCTTTCACCCACTTGCGGTGCTACGTCCGGCGCCAGGCGGCAGCAGACTTTGCTTTGGTTGAGATTGACGAAGACCAGAGTGTCGGGTCCGGTCGGCTCGGTGACTTGCACCTCGGCGCGGATGGTCGGCAGGCCATTGGCTTGCGCGGGCGCGAGCATGATTTGCTCAGGGCGCAGACCGAGGATGACCTCACGATCCTCCAGACCGGCATCGGTCATGCCCAACGGCAACTCACAGCGCGCCTGGCCGCTGTCGAGCAGCGCCAACAGCCGACCTTCCTTGCGTTGCAGACGCAGCGGGATGAAGTTCATGGGCGGCGAGCCAATGAAGCTGGCGACGAACAGATTGGCCGGATCGTTGTAGATGTCCTTGGGTGTGCCGAACTGCTGGATGATGCCGTCTTTCATGACCGCGACTTTATCGCCCAGGGTCATCGCCTCAATCTGATCGTGGGTGACATAAACCGTGGTGGTTTTCAGGCGCTGATGCATCAGCTTCATTTCGGTACGCATTTCGACCCGCAACTTGGCGTCGAGGTTGGACAGCGGCTCGTCGAACAGATAAATCTTCGGCCGCCGCGCCAGGGCGCGCCCCATGGCCACCCGCTGCTGCTGCCCACCGGACAGCTGCCCAGGCTTGCGATTGAGCAGGTGCTCGATCTGCAACAGTTTGGCGACGCGCATCACTTCTTCTTCGATGGCGGCCGGGCTCATTTTGCGGATCTTCAGGCCGAATTCGATGTTTTCGCGCACGCTCATCGTCGGGTACAGGGCATAAGACTGAAAGACCATGGCAATGTCACGGTCCTTGGGGCTCATGCCACTGACATCAGCGTCATCGATAAGGATCGAACCGGCACTGATATTTTCCAGCCCCGCGATGCAGTTCATCAGGGTCGATTTACCGCAGCCGGACGGTCCGACCAGAATCAGGAATTCACCATCCTTGATCTGCAGGTCGATGTTCTTCAGCGTGTCCGGAAGGCCCGCGCCGTAGGTCTTGTTTACGTTACGTATCTCGAGCGTTGCCATGTTTACCCCTTGACTGCGCCGGCCGTGAGCCCGCGCACGAAATACTTGCCAGCAACGATGTACACCAGCAGTGTTGGCAACCCGGCGATCATCGCCGCCGCCATATCAACGTTGTATTCCTTGACCCCGGTGCTGGTGTTGACCAGGTTGTTCAGGGCCACGGTGATGGGCTGTGAGTCGCCACTGGAGAACACCACGCCGAACAGGAAGTCGTTCCAGATCTGGGTGAACTGCCAGATCAGGCAAACCATGATGATCGGTGTCGACATCGGCAGGATGATCTTGCCGAAGATGGTGAAGAAGCCCGCGCCATCAAGCCGTGCAGCCTTGACCAGCGCATCAGGGATGCTCACGTAGTAGTTGCGGAAGAACAGCGTGGTGAACGCCAGCCCGTAGACCACATGGACAAACACCAGCCCGGTAGTAGTGCTGGCCAGGCCCATTTTGCCGAGGGTGAAAGACGCTGGCAGCAACACGGTCTGGAACGGCAGGAAGCAGCCGAACAGCAGCAGACCGAAGAACAGTTGCGAACCGCGAAAGCGCCACATCGACAGTACGTAACCGTTGAGTGCACCGATAGCTGTGGAAATGATCACCGCAGGCACGGTGATCTTGATCGAGTTCCAGAAGTAACCATCCAGGGTCGCCCAAGCCTTGACCCAGCCGATGGCGGTGACCACGGTGGGCCAACTCAGCAGGTTGCCGGTGCCGATGTCTTCCGGGCTTTTAAAGCTGGTGAGCAGCATCACCACCAGCGGCACCAGATACAGCAGGCACGCGAGGATCAGGACCGCGTGAATCGCAAGTCGGCTGAGACTGAAAGCCGGTTTGTCAGCAACACTAGTCATGGCGCTTGGTCCTCAGCTCGGAATACAGGTAAGGCACGAGAATCGCCAGAATGGCCCCGAGCATCAGAATCGCACTGGCCGAACCCATACCCATCTGACCGCGGCTGAAGGTGAATGAGTACATGAACATCGCTGGCAGATCAGAGGAGTAGCCTGGCCCGCCAGCCGTCATGGCGGCCACCAGATCGAAGCTCTTGATCGCGATGTGGGCGAGGATCATCACGGAGCTGAAGAACACCGGACGCAGGCTTGGCAGCACTACCTTCCAGTAAATCTTCGGCATGCTGGCGCCATCGATTTGAGCGGCACGGATGATCGACTGATCGACCCCGCGCAGGCCGGCGAGAAACATCGCCATGATGAAACCTGAGGACTGCCAGACGGCCGCGATCACCAGGCAGTACACCACGCGATCCGGATCTACCAGCCAGTCCAGCCGAAAGCCTTCCCAGCCCCAGTCACGGAGCATTTTGTCCAGGCCCATGCCTGGGTTGAGCAACCATTTCCAGGCGGTGCCGGTGACAATCATCGACAGCGCCATCGGGTACAGATAAATGGTGCGGATAAAACCTTCGCGACGAATGCGCTGGTCGAGGAACACCGCCAGCAGCACGCCGATTGCCAGACTGATGGCGATGAACATGCCACCGAAAACCATCAGGTTCTTGCTTGCCACCCACCAACGATCGCTTTCGTACAAGCGCACGTATTGCGACAACCCGGCCCACTTGTAGCTGGGCAGAAAGGTCGAGGTGGTGAACGACAGCACGAACGTCCACAGGATGTAGCCATAAAAACCGACCAGCACGATGAACATGCTCGGCGCCAGCACCAACTTGGGCAGCCAGCGTTGCAGCGCGTCCAGTGGTGAGGCTTTGCTGAGGGCAGCGACAGAGCTCATCGAATCACTCACATTGAAAACATCATTTCCAGTTCGCAGGCGTGCCTGACACCGGGATACGGTGTCATCAGCACGGACTGCGGCCGGGGTGGTTCAGCGACTGTAAAACGGATTACTTGGCTGACTTGATGGCAGAGCCGAGTTTCCTGGCAGCATCGGCCGGGTCAGCTTTCGGGTCGTTGATGTAATTGGTGATGACGTCAAAGAACGCGCCCTGAACTGCCAGGGTGGTCGCCATGTTGTGCGCCATGCTTGGTTGAAGGCCGCCGGATTTGGCATCAGCCAGGAAGTCCTTGGCAGCGGTTTGAGCGCAGGAGTCGAAGCCGTACTTGCCCATGTCACTGAGCATGTCGTTGCGAACCGGGATCGAGCCTTTGTTGATGCTGAAGACTTTCTGGAAGTTTTCACCCAACACGACTTTGGCGATGTCCTGCTGACCGGCAGCAGTACCGGCGTCTTTTTGTTTGAAAACCGCCAGCGAGTCTATGTTGTAGGTGAAGGCTTTTTCGGTGCCAGGGAAAGGTACGCACTCGTAGTCTTTGCCAGCGACTTTCTTGGCAGCGGTCCACTCGCTCTTGGCCCAGTCACCCATGATCTGCATGCCGGCTTTGCCATTGATGACTTTGCCCGCTTCCAGGTTCCAGTCCTGACCTTTGCCGTCGACGTCCATATAGGTCGCGACTTTCTTGAGTTCGGTCAGGGCCTTGACCATTTCCGGCCCGGTCAGCGCGCCGTTGTCCAGATCGACCAGTGCTTTCTTGTAGCCGTCTGCGCCCATAACCGACAGCACGACTGCTTCGAAAACGGTGCTGTCCTGCCATGGCTGACCACCATGGGCCAGCGGGATGAAGCCGGCTTTTTTCAGCTTGTCGCCAGCGGCGTAAAACTCTTCGAGCGTTGTCGGGTTTTTCTCGATACCGGCTTTCTTGAAGACTTCCGGGTTGATCCACAGCCAGTTGACCCGGTGGATGTTCACCGGCACGGCCACGTAATCGCCGTCGTACTTCACGGTGTCGGAGACTTTCTTGTCCAGCAGGCTGTCCCACTTCTCTTCTTTGGCTACGTCCTTGAGAACATCGGTGTCGAGCAAGCCAGTGGACGCCCACTCCTGAATATCAGGGCCTTTGATTTGCGCAACGCCAGGCGGGTTACCTGATACGGCACGGCTCTTGAGCACCGTCATCGCCGTAGCGCCACCACCACCGGCCACAGCGCCGTCTTTCCAGGTGAAGCCGTCTTTCTCGACCTGTGCGCGCAGCACATCTACAGCCGCTTTTTCACCGCCGGAGGTCCACCAATGGACAACTTCCACGGTGCCTTTACTGCCGTTTTCTGAAGTAGCAGCGGCAAGAGCACTCAGAGGGAACAACGAGGCGAGAGAGATGACAACTGCGAGGCGGGACATTGAGTTCATCGATTTAACCTTTCTTGTTGTTATGCATGAGCAAGTCTGTGCTTGCGCTGCATGGAGTCTAACCAAGGGTTTTGAAAGTACAGTAACGAAGCGACGCGCAATGGTCACAGGATGGTTACATTGGAAAAAACAGATCAGGCGCTTTCGACGTCGCGCTGTCTCGCGGCAAACATTGCCCTCCCTGTAGGAGTGAGCTTGCTCGCGATAGCGTTTGATCAGGCGAAGTATTTTTGACTGATGGATTGCTATCGCGAGCAAGCTCACTCCTACAGGGGCAATGCGCTCACTCAACCGTTCTCGGCAAAAACAACGTCACCCGCAACCCACCGCCACGCAGGTTTTGCAGGCTGACTTCGCCCCCATGGCTGTGGGCGATGTTGCGGGCGATGCCCAGGCCAAGGCCGTAACCCTGCTGTTGATTGCCCGCCAACCGGAAGTGTGGCTCGAACACCCGCTCCAGACGTTGCTCCGGCACGCCCGGTCCTTCGTCATCGACATGCAGGACAAACGCCTGGGCGTTGTCTTCAATTTTCAGGTGAGCTTTGCTGCCGTATTTGAGGGCGTTGTCGATCAGGTTGCCGATGCAACGCTTGAGGGCCAGCGGCTTGCCCTGATAAAGCGCAACGGCCTTGCCCTCTTGCGTGGCGTTGCCATTACCGGTGGGCAGCAGATAGGGCTCCACCAGGCAGTCCAGCACTTGATTGAGGTCCACAGGCTCGATGTTCTCGTGAATGTCCGTGTCTTTCACGCATTGCAGTGCGCCTTTGACCAGCAATTCCAGCTCGTCGAGATCACGGCTGAACTTGGCTTGCAGGGCTTCGTCTTCGAGCAGTTCGACTCGCAGACGCAGGCGGGTAATCGGCGTGCGCAGATCATGCGAAATCGCGCTGAACAACTGACCGCGCTCAGTCAGGTAACGGCTGATGCGGGTACGCATGGCGCTGAACGCCCGGCTGACTTCCACCACTTCGCTGGCCCCGCCCTCGACATCCGGCTCAATGTCGGCGCCCAGGGACATGTCCCGCGCGGCCCTTGCCAGGCGCTTGAGCGGGCGACTCTGCCAGTGCACCAGCAGACCGATGAACAGCAGCAGAAAACCGCTGGTGAGCAGAATGAACCAGACCTGCTGCAACGGCAGGTCTTGCTCTTCCAGGGTGGTGTAGGGTTCGGGCAGCAGCGAGGCGATGTACAGCCACTCCCCCGCCGCCAACTCGATTTGAGTCACCAATATCGGCGGGTTTACCGGTTCGAGGCTCAACGCATAATGCGCCCATGAACGCGGCAGTTCGTCGAGCTTCAAGCCGCTGTTGAAGATACGCAGGTCTTCGGGGCGGACGAACCACACGGCAATGGCCGGATCAGTGCCCAGATGCTGACGCAGCACTTCGTCAACCACGCTGAGCACCGCTTGCTTGCGTGGTGTGGCTTCCAGCACCTGCATGTCCAATGGACGGTCATTGAGCGACACCACGAAGCGTGTACCGCCCATGCTGCGCAATTGATCCAGGACCAGCGGCCGATAGGCCAACGGCAGCGAGCGAAAGTAACTGACGCTCGCCGCCATGGAGTAAGCCAGGCTGCGGGCACTGGTGATCAGGCCTTCCATCTGCGTGGCGCGCAACTGCGACAGCCAGATGACACTGGACAGCGCCTGCGCAAGGAACACGGCCAGCAGCGTCAGCAGCAACATGCGCCCCAGCAGCGAGCGCGGCAGGGGCAGACGGCGTTTCGCTATTTCGGCGCTCACGCCTCAGTAACCGTTGCTGACTTGGGGAATGACATTGGCGGCCAGCAGGTAACCGCTGCCGCGTACGGTACGGATCAGGCGCGGAGATTTTCCGGTATCGCGCAAACGCTGACGCAGACGGCTGACTGCCATGTCGACAATGCGCTCCAGGGGCATCAGCTCGCGACCTCGGGTGGCGTTGCCGATGGTGTCGCGATCGAGAATCTGCTGTGGATTGTCGAGAAACAGCTTGAGCAAGGCAAAGTCGGCACCCGACAAGATCACTTCTTCACCATCACGGTGGAACAGCCGGTGACTGACCATGTCCAGCCGCCACTCATCGAAGGTCAACACGTCACCGCCACTGCGCTCCTGGCCAAACTGCGCACGCCTGAGCAAAGCCTTGATCCGCGCCAGCAATTCCCGAGGGCTGAAGGGTTTACCCAGATAATCGTCCGCCCCCAGCTCCAGGCCGATGACCCGGTCGGCTTCGTCGGAGCTGGCGGTGAGCATGATGATGGGCACATGGGGGTAGCGAGCATGCTGGCGGACATAACGGCACAGGCTGAAGCCATCTTCGTCGGGCAGCATCACATCGAGGATCAGCAGATCACTGGGTTCGTCATTGAAGGCCTGACGGAATTCGGCGCCATCGCCAACCGTGCGCACCTGAAAACCGGAGCGGCTCAGGTAGGTTTGCAGCAACTCACGAATCTCCTGGTCATCATCGACCAGCAGGATCGACTTACTGACTGTGCTCACTTTGATCGTCCTTGTCGCATGAATCGTTGTTGTTAGAGATGAATCCTGAAACTAACCGCTTATTTTGTGGGGGCGGCGATTCTGTGGGAGCGGTGCTTGCCCGCGATAAGGTCCACACGATTCAAGACCATGGCGCCCTTATCGCGGGCAAGCACCGCTCCCACAGGGGATGTGTATTCCAAACCTAAATCTCTATCGCCCGCTCTTCACCAAACACCTGCTGCAACGCCACGCCGGCGCCGATCAGCCCTGGATATTCGGCCGTCACCACCCAGACCGGAATGCCTTTGAAATAATCACTCATCACGCCTTTCTCGGCGAAGGCACGCTTGAAGCCACTGTTCATGAAGAAGTCGATAAACCGAGGCACTACGCCGCCGACGATGTATACACCGCCACGCCCACCGACGGTGAGGACGTTGTTGCCCGCCACTCGCCCGAGAAACACACAGAACTGCTCCAGCACCGCAGCCGCCACCGGCTCACCGGCCTCGGCTGCCGAGGTAATGGCCGCCGGCGACTTATGCACCGGTTCGACATCATCAAGCGCACAGCTGACCTGATACAGCCGCAACAGGCCAGCGCCGCTGAGCACGGTTTCGGCGCTGACATGCTCAATGTCGGCCATCATGCGCATCCACAACATGGCTTCCCGGGCGTTGCCGATGGGCAAGTCCACATGCCCGCCTTCACCGGGTAGAGCCATCCAGTGATTGACGCCAACGCTGAGCAAGGTGCCCACGCCCAGCCCGGTCCCGGGGCCGATCACCACGCGTGGTCGATCTGCTTCACCGATCCCGTGGCATACGGTCAGGTACTCGTCGTCGCCCAGACGTGTCATGCCCAGGGCCATGGCGCTGAAATCGTTGATCAGCAGCAGCTCATCGACTTTCAGATTGGCGCAGAACGCCGACTTGCTCAGCCGCCAATTGCTGTTGGTGAAATGAAATTCATCGCCGTCCACAGGTCCAGCCACCGCCAGACACACCAGGCCGATATCGCCACGCTGTAATTCGAGGTCTTGCATGTAGACCTCGACGGCTTTTTCGGGACTGACGTAATCGATGGTCGGGAATACCCGGATCGAATGCAGCTTGTCATCTTCCCAAATGGCAAACCGTGCATTGGTACCGCCAATATCACCGACCAGGGCCAACTTCACTTGAGCGTCTCCAGATTCGAGGTAAAGGCGCTGGCGCCCTGCTCGGCGGAGCTGAAGGCCATGCGCATGAAACCGAACAATTCGCGACCGCAGCCAACGCCGTTATCCAAATGCCCGACTGCAGGTTCTCTGGCGGCCAATTCTGCCGGTTCGACGAGAACTTGCAACGTTCCTTTTACCCCATCAACGCGGATGATGTCTCCATCCTGCACAAGTGCCAAAGGGCCACCATCGAATGCTTCCGGACAGACGTGAATCGCCGCCGGGATCTTGCCTGACGCGCCTGACATGCGTCCGTCCGTTACCAACGCGACCTTGAACCCACGATCCTGCAGGACCCCGAGAAATGGTGTCATTTTGTGTAGTTCAGGCATGCCATTGGAACGCGGCCCCTGGAAGCGCATCACCGCCACAAAGTCGCACTCCAGTTCGCCAGCCTTGAAGGCGTCGGCCAGATCCTGCTGATCCTGGAAGACCTTGGCCGGGGCCTGCACCACTTGATGCTCAAGGGCCACGGCGGAGACTTTCATCACGCCACGGCCGAGGTTGCCTTCCATGACCCGCAGACCGCCCTCCAGGGAGAACGGATTGGCCACAGGCCGCAAAATATTTTCATCCAGACTTTCGATTGGCCCTTCGCGCCACACCAGCTTGCCGTCTTCGAGGAATGGCTCCTTGGTGTAACGGCTCAGGCCACGGCCCATCACGGTATTGACGTCTTCATGGAGGTAACCGGCTTCCAGCAACTCGCGAATCAGGAACGACATGCCTCCCGCCGCCTGGAAGTGGTTGATGTCGGCTTTGCCGTTCGGGTAGACGTGGGTCAGGGTCGGCACCACTTCGGAAAGGTCAGCCATGTCCTGCCAGGTCAGTTGAATACCGGCGGCCTGGGCGATGGCTGGCATGTGCAACGTGTGGTTGGTGGAACCACCGGTGGCATGCAGCGCGACGATGGAATTGACCAGCGCCCGCTCATCGACGATTTCGCCGATGGGCATAAAGTTGCCACTCTGTTTGGTCATGCGCGTGACCTGATGTGCGGCCTCGACAGTCAGCGCATCGCGCAGCGGGGTATAGGGGTTGATGAACGAAGAGCCGGGCAAATGCAGCCCCATGACTTCCATCAGCAACTGGTTGGTGTTGGCGGTGCCGTAGAACGTGCAGGTGCCCGGGCCATGGTAGGACTTCATTTCCGAGTCCAGCAACTCTTCGCGGGTCGCCTTGCCCTCGGCGTAACGCTGCCGTACGTCGGCTTTTTCCTTGTTGGAAATGCCTGACACCATCGGCCCGCCAGGAATGAAAATCGTCGGCAGATGGCCGAAACGCAACGAGCCCATCATCAGACCCGGCACGATCTTGTCGCAGATCCCCAGCATCAGCGCGGCATCGAACATGTTGTGGGACAAGGCAATGGCCGTGGACATGGCGATGATTTCGCGGCTGGCGATGCCCAGCTCCATGCCCGGCTCACCCTGGGTCACGCCGTCACACATGGCGGGCACGCCGCCCGCAAACTGACCGACCGAACCAATGTCACGTAAAGCCTGTTTGATCTGATTCGGGAAATGCTCGTAGGGCTGATGCGCCGAGAGCATGTCGTTGTAGGAAGAAATGATTGCCACATTGGCCGCGTTCATCATCCGCAGGCTGTTTTTGTCTTCGGGACCACAAGCGGCAACGCCATGGGCGAAATTGGCGCATTGCAGTTTGCCACGCATCGGGCCGTCGCTCGCGGCGCCTCGAATCAGTTGAAGATAGCGCTCACGCGTTTCGCGACTACGGGCTATCAGCCGTTCGGTTACCTCAAGAATGCGGGGATGCATGTGCTGAACTCCAGGCTAGCGTATGTGGTCACCCGTTTAAGACCGCGTCAGATATCGAGGCAAATGCCTTGTCTGTAAAAGCTTGATCTCGATCAACTGTTTTGGCCTTACAGGCTTCTCGTTGTAGATAAAACAAAATATTGCCACTAAAAAGGCTTGTTTTCTATTTCTATGCGAATAATCTTGTAATTCCAACAACAAATTCAGAAAGGACGGCTGTATGACTCTTCGTATTGCAATCAATGGTTTTGGCCGCATCGGCCGCAACGTCCTGCGCGCACTCTATACCCAAGGCTACCGCCAAGACCTGCAGGTCGTCGCCATCAATGATCTGGGCGACAGCGAGATGAACGCTCACCTGCTGCGCTTCGACACCGTTCACGGGCCTTTTTCCGGAACCGTCGAGTGTGACAGCGAGAGCCTGACGGTCAATGGTGACCGTATTGCGGTCAGCGCCATTCGCAACCCTGCCGAACTGCCCTGGAAAGCCCAGGACGTCGACGTGGTGTTCGAATGCACCGGGCTGTTCACCAGTCGCGACAAGGCTGCTGCGCACCTCACTGCCGGTGCCCGCAAGGTCATTATTTCGGCTCCGGCCAAGGGTGCAGACGCGACCATCGTCTACGGCGTGAACCACGATACTCTGCGCCAATCGCATCAAATCATTTCCAGCGCATCATGCACCACCAACTGCCTGGCACCTGTCGCCCAGGTACTGCACCGTGAACTGGGTATCGAAAGCGGCCTGATGACCACGATTCACGCCTACACCAATGATCAGAATCTGATCGACGTCTATCACACCGACCCGTATCGCGCGCGCTCGGCCACCCAATCGATGATCCCGAGCAAGACCGGCGCTGCCGAAGCCGTAGGCCTAGTGCTGCCTGAACTGGCAGGCAAACTGACCGGCATGGCGGTGCGCGTCCCGGTGATCAACGTGTCTCTGGTGGACCTGACCGTGCAACTGACCCGTGAAGTCACTGCCGATGAAGTCAACGCATTGATGAAAGAAGCCAGCCAGCACTCCAAGGTACTTGGCTATAACCCCCTGCCGTTGGTGTCCCACGACTTCAACCACAACCCGCTGTCGTCGATCTTCGACGCCAACCACACCAAATCCAGCGGCAAACTGCTCAAGGTCCTGGCTTGGTACGACAACGAATGGGCATTCTCCAACCGCATGCTGGACAACTGCCTGGCGCTGCATAACGCGGAGTAACACTCACCGGGCGTTGAAACGCGATATCTGTGGGAGCGGTGCTTGCCCGCGATAAGGGCACCGCGGTCTGTCAGACAAACCGCGTCATCGTTCTTCGCGAGCAAGCTCCGCTCCCACGGGGATCATTGTCATTTGTTGGAGCGAGGCTTGCCCGCGAACCAGTCGCTGCGGTTTGTCAGATACACTGCTTCATCGTTCTTCGCGGGCAAGCCCAGCGCCAACAGAGATCACCCAACCTGTGCGGTCCCAAGAATGGCACCCACCCTTTGGGAGCGGCTTGGTCTGGGCGGCATTCCGACGATATAGACGCCTCGGTTCATCAGCCATACCGCGCCATCGTTCTTCGCGAGCAAGCTCGGCTCCTACAGACAATCATCGCTCCAGCAGGAGCACGGCTTTGCGAGAATCAGTCGCGGTCAGACGAAATTCTGCGTCCCATAGGCCGTTCCCCAAAACGCTCGCGCTACTCGACTGCATCGCAAATGGCCGAGTCATGATTGTCGGCCCGGCCTGTTAGACTGGCCGGGCTTTTCGATCATGGGATCGAACCACCTCACGATTACTGACGAGATAATGACCAGCAAACCTCCAAGGTCCAGAATCTCTCGCCTGCTGTTCGCCGCACTGGCTTATGTCAGCCTCGGGATAGGCCTGGTCGCGATTTTCATTCCCGGCCTGCCCACTACCGAGTTTGTTCTGCTGGCGGCATGGGCGGCGACAAAGAGCTCACCGCGCCTGAGTGCCTGGCTGGAAAACCACAAGGTCTTCGGCCCGATCCTCAGCAACTGGCGCAATGGCCGCCTGGTTACCCGCAGCGCCAAGATCAGCGCCACCGTCAGCATGCTGCTCTGCGCCTTGCTGATGCTGTACCTGATGCATGGCTGGCCGGTTTACGCCGCCATCGGTGGCATGGTGCTGGGCAACCTGTGGATCTGGTCCCGGCCAGAACCTCCGCGCTCAGCCCCCGTTCGCTGACTCATGTCATGCCTCTGTCACCGGCACTCGGCTATGGTGGAAACCGTGCCACTGCTGAACGCCCGGTGACTGCGAAGGTCAACCGCTACACTCTTCGACCCGCCAAGGGGCAACGTCATGTTCGAACCAGGCCATCTGCACATCAGCCACGCGCCGATTCAAGCATCGGATTTCGGTTATGAAATTCATCTTCGCTACGAAGTCTCTGAAAACCCGTCAGAAGGCACTTCAATGCATTTCACAATGGAAGGTGAAATCGCTGGAAATGCGTTTCAGGACGAGTTTGAGCTGAGCCGTGACATGGCGTTCAACTTCGCTCACAGCGCCAACCAGATCGCGGTCAAACATGGCATGCCACCGATCGCAGTGCTGCCAATTGCCATGCACGAAGATTACGACCGGATGTTCAAGGACATTCACGACAAACTCGGCATTCAGCCGGGCGAACCGGTGAAGCCGGAGCATTTGACCTGATCTTCGCTGTGCTTTTGTAGGAGCTGCCGAAGGCTGCGAACCGCTGCCTGGCAGTGAAATCTTGCTCGCATGTGTTCGCAGCCTTCGGCAGCTCCTACAGAAATAGGCGGTGTCCGTTGGAGTGGGCGGCATCCCTACTTGCCCGCGGTTAGGACGCCGCGGTCTGTCAGGTCCACAGCACCATCGTTCCTCGCGGCAAGCGCGCTCCTACAAGAGGCTGCCATTACTGGCATAATCCCCAACCTCTTCGGCCACAACCGCTAATCCCCCATGCGCATCCACGTCAGTTTCATCGACCGCGTCGGTATCACTCAGGAAGTGCTGGCGATTCTGGGTGGGCGAAATCTGAATCTGGATGCGGTGGAGATGGTCCCGCCCAACGTCTATATCGACGCGCCGACCTTGAGTCATCAAGTGCTCGAAGAACTCAAGGACGCGCTGTTCCGGGTACGAGGGGTCGAGGCCATCACGGTGGTCGACATCCTCCCCGGCCAACGTCGCCACTTGCAGCTAGACGCTCTGCTGGCCGCCATGACCGATCCGGTATTGGCGTTGGACAGTGCTGGCCATGTGTTGCTGGCCAACCCAGCGTTGATTGCCCTGATCGGTCGCGAACCTGCCGGCGAGCCGGTGGCCGAGTTGTTTGCTGATGACGGGTTACAGAACGCCTTGCTGGAAAACGGCTTTCGCCTGCCGCTGCGTGAAGTCACGCTCAACGGCGAAGCGTTTTTACTGGACGCGACTCCCATCACCGACGCAGGCGCGCTGTTGACGTTGTATCAACCGAGCCGCATTGGTGAGCGTTTGTCGGCACTGCACCACGACCATGCCGAGGGTTTCGACGCACTGTTGGGCGAGTCCACCGCCATCCGCACCTTGAAAGCCCGCGCCCAACGGGTCGCGGCGCTGGATGCGCCGCTGTTGATCCAGGGCGAAACCGGTACCGGCAAGGAGCTGGTCGCCCGTGCATGCCACGCCACCAGTGCCAGACACAGTGCGCCGTTTCTGGCCCTCAACTGTGCGGCATTGCCTGAGAACCTCGCTGAAAGCGAGCTGTTTGGTTACGCCCCCGGCGCCTTCACCGGTGCCCAGCGAGGCGGCAAGCCTGGGCTGATGGAATTGGCCAACCAGGGCACGGTGTTCCTCGACGAGATCGGCGAAATGTCGCCTTATCTGCAAGCCAAGCTGCTGCGTTTTCTCAACGACGGCAGCTTTCGCCGGGTCGGCGGTGATCGGGAAGTGAAGGTCAATGTGCGCATCCTCAGCGCCACCCATCGCAACCTGGAAAAGATGGTCGCTGAAGGCACCTTTCGCGAGGACCTCTTCTACCGCCTGAACGTGCTCAATCTGGAAGTCCCGCCGCTACGTGATCGCGGCCAGGACATCCTGCTGCTGGCGCGCTACTTTATGGAGCAGGCCTGCGCGCAGATTCAGCGTCCCGTCTGCCGCCTCACCACGAATACTTACCCAGCGCTGCTGGGCAATCGCTGGCCGGGCAACGTACGTCAGTTGCAGAACGTGATTTTCCGCGCCGCCGCCATCAGTGAAAGCAACCTGGTCGACATCGGTGATCTGGATATTGCAGGCACCGCTGTCGCTGGGGAAAGCGATGGCGAAGTCGGCAGCCTCGAACAAGCCGTCGAAACCTTTGAAAAGAGCCTGCTGGAAAAGCTCTACGCCGACTATCCGTCGACCCGGCAACTGGCGGCGCGATTGCAAACGTCGCACACCGCCATTGCCCATCGACTGCGCAAATACGGGATTGGCGCTAAAAGCTGAGTGCGTCAGGCTTCGACGCACATCTTCCGATAAATCGGCAAAATCGAATCCCGGGTCAGCGGCGCAAGGTTCAGCTGTGGATGGCTGTCCGCACTGATCCACAGCACTTCCTCGATTTCCGCAGCGGGCTGGACGTCCACCTCGATACGAACCTCGAACAATTCGCAGCGCACCTCAAAACCCGGTTCGTTGGCAGCCGGTGCTGCGAACGAACCCAGATAACGCGCCTGAGCAGGATCAACAATCAACCCCAATTCTTCTTCCAGCTCGCGGCTCAACGCTGCGACTGCTGGCTCACCCGCCTCGATCTTGCCGCCCGGCTGCATGAACGCCTGCGTACCGCGCTTACGCACCAGCAAGGTCCGGCCGTCGGCACCGATCAGCAGCGCGGCCGCGATGTGAATCAACTTCATGAAAAGATCTCGGTCTTGAGTTGCCGCGCCTCTACGGCCCGCTCCAGCCCAAAGCAGATCAGCCGGTGGATCAGTTCGGGGTAAGACACACCGCTGGCCTGCCACAACTTGGGATACATGCTGATGGAGGTGAAGCCAGGAATGGTGTTCACCTCATTGATGATGATGCCCCGTGCCTCGGTTACGAAAAAGTCGACCCGTGCCAACCCGGCACAGCCCAGCACCTGATAAGCACGCAGGGCAACTTCACGTACTTCGTTACTGAGATCGTCCGCCAGCTCGGCGGGAATCGCGATACGTGCCTGGTCGCCATTCAGGTACTTGGTGTCGTACGCATAAAACTCGTCGTTGGCGATCACTTCGCCACAGACGCTGACTTGCGGCTGACGATTGCCCAGCACTGCGCATTCGACTTCACGCCCCACGATGCCAGTCTCGATCAGCACTTTATGATCGAACTCGAACGCCAGATTCAACGCCGTCAGATAACCGGCCTGGTCAGTGACTTTACTAACCCCCACTGACGAGCCTTGGCTGGCAGGTTTGACGAACATCGGCAGGCCCAGCTCAGCGACTACCGTCGCGAAGTCCACCGACTCGCCACTGCAAACCACCACAAACGGGGCAACAGCAATGCCCGCATCGCGCAGCAGGCGTTTGGTCACGTCTTTGTCCATGCACGCCGCCGAACTGAGCACATCCGGTCCGACAAACGGGATCGCCAGTAATCGCAGCAAGCCTTGCAGGGAACCGTCTTCACCGAACGCACCATGAATCAGCGGGAACACGACATCAATGCGGGGTAACTCGACGCCCGATGCTACATCGACAAACTGCCCGCCCGCCGAGCCAGGCAACAGCGATACCAGTCGTCCTGATGCACTGAGTCTGATTTTGGCCGGGTCATTGCCATTGACCAGGTAATCGCTCTCGTCAAAGCGCAGCCAGCGGCCTTGCTTGTCGATGCCGATCAACGTGAGGTCGTAAGTGCCGCGGTCGATCGCGTTGATCACGTTCCTGGCTGACTGCAGCGAGACTTCATGCTCGCTGGATTGTCCGCCGAAGAGGATGGCGACTGATGTTTTCAAAGCGACAACTCCTGGATTTTCAGGCCGCAGAGTCAAAAGCAATTTTGCTTACCCGTCCAGTGGTGATGAGCTCCAGTGGTCGTCAGAGGTGAAAAAAAGACAAAAAAAATCTCATGCCAGGGAAGATCGTGTCTGATCGTCCCTGCCATGAGACCTGCACAGCATCATTCAGCCGATTCTGCGTCTTTCTTGCCGCCCGAGCCAAAGGTGGCGAAGCGCTTGTTGAAGCCGGCAATTCGGCCTTCAGTGGTGGTTTTACGCTGCTGCCCGGTGTACATCGGGTGCGAGGCGCTGGATACGTCCAGTGCGACGTAGGGGTAAGTCTTGCCATCGCTGTGCTCTTGGGTCCGGTCGGTGTCAACCGTCGAACCAATCAGAAAATAAGCGTCGGCAGCCGTGTCGTGAAACAGCACGGTACGGTACTCAGGATGGATATCAGGTTTCATGTTGCCTCCAAATGTGTGCGCGATTGACGTGTTACACAATAACATATCACCACGAACCGGCCACAATCGATTGTGATGACTTGCATCATTGGTGAACTTGATTAGGCCAACGTGAGCCGCTAAGGTTCGACCGCCGTTGCTCGATCAACGGGCCGGGACTGATCTCCTGGCGTATTGCCCGGATGGAAGCAAGCCATGTCTGAACCCGATCACTTTCAACTCTCCCCCCACGCCTGGAACCGCCTGATTGAAGCCCGGGACTCACTGCGCCTGCTCGATGGCTACGTCAACAAGACTGATGTTCTGTGCAACCCGTCCATGCTGGTGGGCTACGTTTCCATGCTGCAAAACGCCCTGCAGGACGTGATCAACGCCAGCACGCCTGCTGAACCCCGCGATGCTTTCATGCGTAAGGCCGACGAACTGGGTTTCGTGGCCCTCAATCCCAAGGAACAGGCGCTCATCGAACAGCTGCGCTGGACCAGCCTCGAAGGCCGCGAGGATGTATACGCGCTAGCCCAGCGGGTCCGCTCCATCAAGCCGTGGGTCCTCGAAAGCTGAGCGCCGAAGGCTCTATCCCTATCGTTCAGCTATGCTGGTTTCTGCCGCTAGTGCTATAGATGCAACTCCCGCCTCACGGGCTTAGCCCTCCGACTTGCTGCAACACAGCAGGATAAAGAGAGAGCGCAGCCGGTAAAACCACCGTCATTAGCCCCAGGAATCCGTATGAGTCTGTCCCTTCTCAGTCGTTACGCCTTCTTCGTTGGTTGTGTGCTTTTCACCCTGTGCAGTTTGCCGTTCTGGCATCACGAATGGCTGTGGCCTTTTACTTTGGTCACCGGGGTTTTATCTCTGATAGGCGTTATCGACTTGCTGCAATCGCCGCATTCGGTACGGCGTAACTATCCGATTCTGGGCAACATCCGTTATGCGGTTGAAGCCATCCGCCCGGAGATCCGCCAGTACTTGCTGGAGTCCGACAGTGACGCCCTGCCCTTCTCCCGGGCGCAACGTTCGCTGGTGTATTCCCGAGCGAAGAACGAGTCCGCAGAAAAACCTTTCGGCACGCTACTGGACGTATATGGCACCGGCTTCGAGTTCATCAGCCATTCCATGCGCCCAGCTCCTTTAAGCGATCCCAATGCCTTTCGCGTGATCGTCGGCGGCCCGCAATGCAGCCAGCCGTACTCGGCGTCGATCTTCAATATCTCGGCCATGAGCTTCGGGTCACTAAGCGCCAATGCAATCCGCGCCTTGAACCAGGGCGCCAAACTCGGCAACTTTGCTCACGACACCGGCGAAGGCAGCATCAGTCCCTATCACCGGGAAAACGGCGGCGACCTGACTTGGGAGTTGGGCAGCGGATACTTCGGCTGCCGCGCCGCCGACGGTCGATTCGACCCTGAACGATTCGCCGCACAGGCCAAAGATCCACAAGTGCGCATGATCGAAATCAAATTGAGCCAAGGCGCCAAACCCGGCCACGGCGGCATCTTGCCCAAGCACAAGGTCACCAAAGAGATCGCTGAGACCCGCGGCATCCTGATGGGCGAAGATTGCGTATCGCCCTCCCGGCACAGCGCCTTCTCCACCCCCGTCGAGCTGATGCAGTTCATAGCCCAGTTGCGTGAGCTGTCCGGTGGCAAACCGGTGGGCTTCAAGTTCTGCCTGGGCCACCCCTGGGAATTCATGGGCATCGCCAAGGCCATGCTGGAAACCGGAATATTGCCGGACTTCATCGTGATCGATGGCACTGAAGGCGGCACCGGTGCAGCGCCAGTGGAATTCACTGATCACATGGGCGTACCGATGCGCGAGGGCTTGCTGTTCGTGCATAACACCCTGGTGGGTCTGAACCTGCGGGACAAAATCAAACTGGGTGCCAGCGGCAAAATCGTCAGCGCATTCGATATCGCCAGCGTCCTGGCCATCGGCGCCGACTGGGCCAACTCAGCGCGGGGCTTCATGTTCGCCATCGGCTGCATTCAATCCCAGAGCTGCCACACCAACAAATGCCCTACTGGTGTCGCCACTCAGGACACACTTCGCCAGCGGGCACTCGTCGTGCCGGACAAAGCCCAACGGGTGTTCAACTTTCATCGCAACACCCTGAAAGCCCTGGCGGAGATGCTTGCCGCTGCGGGCCTGGATCATCCCGCACAACTGGAAGCCAGGCACCTGGTGCGGCGCATGTCCGCCACCGAAATCAAACTGTTCTCACAGTCCCATGTATTTCTGACACCGGGGCAATTGTTGAACGGCGAAGTGGATGGCAGTTTTTATTCGAATATGTGGCAGATGGCACGGGCCGATAGTTTTGAGCCGAATGCCCTCGCCTGATGCCCCCCTAAACTACCGAGACATTCTGTAATAGCCCGCTTTTGCTTTTGCCCGAGAAATCCTCCACCCTGCCGCGCCGCCGCCCCAGACAGGACACACCTGAATACATCTGGATGACCGGCGGCGTTGAACCTAGAGCCCTCGCGGCTGATCTTTATACCTACGACATCTAAGAGCCCACCGTTATGACTAACGGACGCGACCTGCGCATCGACTTCTTTCGGGGCCTGGCGCTGATCTTCATTTTTTGGGATCACGTCCCCGACAATCCCCTCGCCCAACTGACCGTGCGGAATTTCGGTTTCAGCGACGCGGCGGAGATCTTTGTCTTTCTGGCAGGCTATGCCGCCATTCTTGCCTACGGCCGTATTTCACAACGCGACGGTTACATGGTCGCCTGCGTGCGCATCCTGCGCCGTACATGGGTGCTGTATGTGGTGCATATCTTCCTGCTGACGCTGTTGATGGGCATTGTGTTCGTCGCCAATCACTACGTCGAAACCCGAGACATGATTCAGGAAATGGGCCTGCAGCACTTCGTCGCCGACCCACAGCAAGCACTGGCCGATCAACTGCTGTTGCGCTTCAAACCCAACCTGACCGACCCATTGCCGCTGTATATCCTGCTGTTATTGGCACTGCCGTTGATCCTGCCGCTGATCCAGCGCAACGCACCGCTGACGGTGGGTTTATCCATTGCCCTGTACATGATGGTGCCGTTATTCGGCTGGAACATGCCCGCTTACGAAGGCGGTGGCGTCTGGTATTTCAACCCCGTGGCCTGGCAACTGCTGTTCGTCCTCGGTGGTGCCTGCGCGCTGCGGTCTGAATCCATGCCCACTACCCAGCATGAACAGCGGCCCCTAAGCCAGCAGCCACTGTTCATGCTGTCAGCGACTTACGTACTGGTGGCCGCTGTCTGCACGTTCAGCTGGAAATTCCCGGAACTGCACGAAGCGGTGAGGCCACAGTTCGTGGCTGATGATTTGTACCCAATTAACAAGACTGACCTGGGGCCACTGCGCTTGCTGCACTTCCTGGCCCTGGCTTACTGCGTCGCCAAACTGCTTCCCGCCGGCAAAGCTTGGGTTAAAAGCTGGCCAGCCCGGCAAGCCTGCCGCATGGGCCGTTACTCGCTGGAAATCTTCTGCCTCGGCGTGCTGCTGGCACCTATGGCCGACATGGTCAACGCACTGGCGGGCGATACCTGGCCCATGCAAATAGTCACCGCCCTGCTCGGCCTCGGCTTGATGATGCTCATGGCCGCCTGGCTGGACTTCAGCAAACGCCTGAGCAACCCCAAACCCACCCGCGCAGTCGCAGTTTGAGAACAGCGTCGCAATAAGCCTTCCTCTCGGAAGTTTCCTACAACTTTATCAGGCCAAGTTTCCGGTGACTTGGCCGTTAAGAAAAGGGTAGGAAAAATTGAGAGGAAGCAATCTTGAATATCAACTCTGCAGCAAGCATCTGCACTATTTATCCGCTGATGCCAAATAAAACGAATGCCGTTGAGATATCGGCCTTGACCGCCGCGGCTTCAGGATCAAGCAAAAAGATCGACGTAGAAAAATCAGCAATAGAAGTTGAAGTTACCCCGAAGAAAAGTGAAGAAATCGAACACTATAAATATGAAGAGAAGCCGTGGCAGGCGGACAAGTGGTACATGGAAAACTTAGACTATGACGACCATAGAAAAGCGTTTTATATGGCTATGCAACGCTTAGAGTCAGAATCGGCGCTCTATACAATAAAACGTGAATTCAAGGAGTTCAGTGACTACATCAGAGATGTTCGACCGGATATTTCCTCAAAGGAGTTTGGGTTCACACTGGATGAAAACGCTAAAATAAAAATACTTAATGGACGTAAGCAGCTCAGCGATACCGATGAACTGTGGCTGACAGAAGAAATCAATAGATTAGGTAAATTAAAAAAAACGATGCATGCCCACTCTAAGACGCTGATGACCTTTGTAGATCACTACGAGAGTTTTGGAGGGAAGTACAGCCTAAATAGATATAATTTCCAGTCAACAGTTGACTACGGAGAAATTCTAAACATCCAGAGTGATCGCTTGCACGATCCTTTTATAAAAATGGTACATAGCTTCGTTCCTAGGCGATCAGAGCCGTTAATCAATACTTACGCCTGATCAGACGAGGTAGTCTGCGGGGAAAGCTCCACAGGCTACGTGCTCTCTCACTGAAAATTCCTCACAGGGAGAGGAACCACGATTCCAAAAAAACAATTGTATGAGAACGGCGCCTCACAACACCACGCCTCGGAAGTTTCCTACAACCTTATCAGGGCAAGTTTTTTGTCACCTGGCCGTTAAGAAAAGGGTAAGACAATTGAGAGGAAGCACCCATGAATATTAGTTCTTCAGCCAACCACAACAACCTCTACTCAATGATACCTGGCAAAGTAAAAAATATAGAAAGGCCCACCACAGAAGCAGACAGCTTGGTGAAAAACAAAATAAAAATCGTAGAAAAAAACGCGATAGATTCCCCTGCAGAATCCCCCGACGTGGTTAAAGACATCGAACATTACGAATATGAAGAGGCACCATGGCTAAAGCGCAAGTACGATGATCCTCTCCTTGAAAGGTGCAAAGATGGATTGTACCTACTCGAGATGGCAGGTGAATCATCTAGCAATCTCAAGAAGATAAACTCGACATTCACCGAATTCTCCGATCGGCTCAAAGATCTCCGCCCCGACATCGCATCATCAAACTATGGATTTACGCTCGACGAGAACGCCAATATAAAAATACTAGACGGCCGTCAGCCGCTTACAGAAGCGGACAAACTGTGGCTGACAGACGAAATCAATAGATTCAAAGACTTCAGAAATACGGTCCATGCTCACTCCAAAGCGCTGATGGGGTTTGTAGATCATGCCAAAAATTTCGACGGCAAGTACAACTTGAACAGGCATAACTTTCAATCGGTCATTGACTACAGAGACATTCTTAATACTTCGCAGCATGATTTTTATGAAAGATCTTTGAAAATGGTACGCAGTTACACACCCATGAGGACAGAGCCGCGAATCAGTACGTACGCTTAGCCTTACAAAGCGGTCTCTCGGATGAAGCTTGGTGGGCCGCACGTCTCTTCTCAGCATAAAAATGCCGCTCACACGGAATGGCATGCCGAATCCAAATAAACATGTGAGAACGGCGTCTCAAACCAATGCATTCTCAGAAGTTTCCTACACCGTTATCAGGCCAATTTTTTGGCCACTTGGCCGTCAATAAAAGGGTAAGACAATTGAGGGGAAGCAATCTTGAATATCAGCTCTGTAATAAACGCCAGCAAACTTTACCCAGTGGTACCTGACAAAGCTAAAGATGTGGAAAAGCCCACCATAGGGAATGATTCCTTGGTGGACAGTGAAATAAAAAATGCAGATCAAGCCTATGTAGCAGTTTCCGAGCAGACTAAAGAAATTGAATATTATAGTCGTGAGGAGAAGCCATGGTTAACGTATGAATCTAAATGGCCATCGCTTCATGACTCCGACAAGAAACAAATGTATTTGTTTGATATGACCGTGGAATCGATGGGACGACTAAGAGACATTAGATTTACATTTAAAGAGTTCTCTGAGCGACTTAAAGATCTTCGACCCGATATCGCGAATACAAACTATGGTTTCACCTTGGACGAGAACGCTAAAATCAAGATACTTGATGGACGCAACAAATTGAGCGAAGCCGACAAATTGTGGCTCACCGATGAAATCAATAAATTCAAGGATTTTGGAACTAGTATTCATGCTCACTCCAAAGCGCTAGTGACACTCGTGGCTCACCGTGAGGATTTTGGAGGCAGGTACAGTTTAAACAGACATAATTTTCAGTCGGTTATTGACTATGGGGAAATTCTTAATATGACATGGGAAAACCAACATGCGCACTTCATTAAGATGGTCCATGACTACGCCCCAAGAAAATCGGAATCCTTGATTGATACGCATGCTTAATAGAAAAGGCGACCCGCAGGAAGCTTTGAAGGGGCGCACGTTCGTCTGACCACAAAATGCTGCTCGCTTAGTATGTAACCCCGAACCTAAATCGTCATGTGAGAACGGCGTCTCAAAACAATCTCTTCTCGGAAGTTTCCTACAAACTTATCAGGGAAAGTTTTTGCGCCCTTGGCCGTTAATAATAGGGTAAGAAAACTGAGAGGAAGCAATCTTGAATATCAACTCTGCAGCAAGCATCGGCACCATTTATCCGCTGATGCCAAATAAAACGAATGCCGTCGAGATATCGGCCTTGAACGCAGCGACTACAGGATCAAGCAAAAGGATCGACGTAGGAAAATCTGCAACAGAAGTTGAAGTTACCCCGAAGAAAAGTGAAGAAGTCGAACACTATAAATATGAAGAGAAGCCGTGGCAGGCAGACAAGTGGTATATGGAAAACTTAGATCATGACGACCATAGAAAAGCGTTTTATATGGCTATGCAAGGTTTAGAGTCAGAATCAGCGCTCTACACAATAAAATGCGAATTCAAGGAGTTCAGTAACTACATCAGAGATGTTCGACCGGATATTGCCTTAAAGGAGTTTGGGTTCACACTGGATGAAAACGCTAAAATAAAAATACTTAATGGACGTAAGCAGCTCAGCGATGCCGATGAACTGTGGCTGACAGAAGAAATCAATAAATTAGGTAAATTAAAAAAAACGATGCATGCCCATTCGAAGACGCTGATGACCTTTGTAGATCACTGCGAGAGTTTTGGAGGGAAGTATAGCCTAAACAGATATAATTTCCAGTCAACAGTTGACTACGGAGAAATTCTAAACATCCAGAGAGGTCGCCTGCACGATTCTTTTATCAAAATGGTGCGTAGCTACGTTCCTAGGCGATCAGAGCCGTTAATCAATACTTACGCTTGATCAGACAGAGCGCCCCGTCGGGTAAGACTTGACGGGGCGCTGCCGCCCTATTACGAGCGTGTACTGCTAATCAAACGCTGATGGCAAATATGTCCAAATTTATAGGATGCAGAAGCACTATTTCCCGCGAAATGAGTTACAAAAACGTAGCTTCCAAGACGATAATTAGTCCTCCATGTATTGTTGTAGCCCTGACTGTGATCAACAAAATCCCTTAACTGATGCCCACCCTGGCATTGCCCAACCTCAACAAGCCTAGACGCTTTGCCCTTTTCGTCCGAGAAGATAGGAACTTTAATGCTGTCCCTGTAGCCTCCGTCAAATTTTAGCCCAAAGCCGACAAGCGCCCCTTCCAATGGCGCACCCGTTGTATCCGTAAATTCCGCTGTCACGGTAACCTCTTTATGAGCCTGCCCGGGTAGCCATTCGGGTTCGGAATAGCCATACGGAATACGCAGCACATTCTCCTCCCCCTTAACCTCGAAATCCTTCAAAACCGGATAAGAGCCAAACACCATCGAGTATCCGCCACCGCCAAAAGCCGCAGCCTGATTATGTGTCACTCTGATAATGATCTCCTCCCCCGGCGTCAGGTTTTTGAGGATATTGAGACCTTTATCGGTGACCAACGTCCATGCTCCACCGACGTGTCGTTCGACCTTGATATGTTGCTGTCCCCGAAGGTCCAATATGACATCCTGCCCTCTAACTGAAGTAAACCCGTGGTAGTGCTCGGAAGCAGCGCTATTCAATCGCGCACTAATGTCGTGAACCTTATCCGTCAGCACACTAAACACCGGCTCTTCCATCACTGGCGCGGTGGCAGTTTGTGGGGCACTGCCCTCTGGAACAGTTTGTGCCCATATAGCATGAGTACTCGCAGAAATAGCGACGGATACAGCAATACCCAACAGCAATTTTTTATTCTTACGCATCGTAAACCTCTAAATAGATTCAATAGTTTTTTAATTCGTTTATGCCAACTAGCTTGAAGCTCTGACAATTCGGAAGTAATCACTACTTAAAACCTGAGTCAACAAATGCGTTTAAAAATCAGAAGCGTCCTACTTATGCGTTTATTTGTAATACATTTCCCACAACCAATCGCCATAAGTTCTTACGTCCAATATCGAAAACAGCACGACTAACTCAACGCTTTAGCTTTTGTATTCAGGCACCCTTTCCGCCCATCGAGCGGCACCTGACGAAGCGCGTCGAGTTTTCGCCCCTTGAGCCGATAAATTCTTCGACGGCTCCCGCCAGCGTCTAAGCTTGAGTCAGGTGCGATTAACAGGTTTAACCGGGCCAATGAAATGGGCGTATTACGGCATTCAGATACGAAACAGACTGTGATTCCAGCTGACAGTCACGACCCCGATCCAATGCCGAAAAGCCCGCGCCGCAAGCGGTACGTGTGGCGTGTGTTCTGGGTGGTGATGGTCATGGGCGTCGGAGCCCTGGCGGCTGCGGCCATGCTGGAGTCTCGCAGTTCGCGGTTGCAGGCCCTGGAGTTCAGTCGCTTTGCGGCGAAGCTGAGCTACTCGATGCAGCCTGGGCCGAGTGATTCGATGCGGTATCCCGGCGATGGGCCTTTCGATAAGCGTCTGGGTTATTCGTCGCTGGGTGAGTTTCTGCCGCGTTTACTCAAGCGTGATTACTTGATTACCGAGCAAGTGCGGTTTTCCCCGGACCTTTTGGCCTACAGCAAGCGTGGCCTGTTCGTTCCTTATCAGGAAAAGACTCAGGCCGGCCTGTCGATCACCGATTGCCGAGGTACGGACCTGTACCAGTTCCGTTATCCACAACAGTTCTATCCCACCTTCGCCGCCATCCCGCCGCTGATCGTGCACAGCCTGTTGTTCATCGAGAACCGCGATTTGCTCGACCCCGAGCAACCACTGGCCAACCCCGCCGTTGACTGGCCACGATTCGTCAAAGCGGCGATCTCCCAAGTGTCGAAAATGGTTGGCCTGCCGGGTCAATCAGCGGGCGGCAGTACCTTGGCAACGCAATTGGAAAAGTATCGCCATTCACCTGACGGCCTGACTCAATCTGGCTCGGAAAAGCTGCGGCAGATGATTTCCGCTAGCGTGCGCGCTTATCAGCCAGGCCAGCAAACGCTACAAGCTCGTCAACGAGTGGTGCGCGATTACTTGAACAGCGTGCCGTTATCGGCGGTGCCGGGGCATGGGGAAGTGCATGGCATGGCCGAGGGTTTGCGAGTCTGGTATGGCGCGGACTTCGTCAAAACCAACGAAATCCTGGCGTCCAGCGCCACGGATGCAAAAAGCCTTGCGGCGCGAGGCCTGGCCTTGCGCGAGGTGCTGTCACTGGTGATCGCTCAGCGGCGGCCTTCGTATTACCTGGCCAAGGGCCGTGAGGAATTGGCCGACCTGACGGACAGTCATATCCGTTTACTGGCGCAGAACCAGGTGATTGACCGGGCGCTCGCTGACGCAGCCTTGAACAGCTCGGTGAGCTATCGCAATTGGGTCGAACAACCAACCCTGCAGCCCATCGAGACCAATAAGGGTATCAGCGTGGCCCGCAGCCGACTGTCAGCGCTGCTCAATCGGCCGCTGTACGATCTGGATCGGCTGGATCTGTCCGCGACCACCACTCTGCAAAGCGACTTGCAGAGTCAGGTCAGCCAGTACCTGCGGGATCTGGCCGACCCGGCGTTTGCGGCTCAGGTTGGGTTACTGGGCGAGCGACTGTTGACCCCGACAAGCACCAGCCAGGTGCGCTACAGCTTTACCCTGTTCGAGCGCGGACCGGATGGGGCGCGGGTCAGGGTGCAAACTGACAGCACGGATCAGCCTTTCGATATCAACGAGGGCAGCAAGCTTGAGCTGGGCTCCACTGCAAAGATGCGGGTGCTGACCACCTACCTGGAAATCATCGCAGAGCTGCATGATCGCTACGCCGCCTCAAGCAACGCAGTGCTGAACAAGACACCGGTGGTGGAGCAGGATCGGCTGACTCGCTGGGCTGTGGATTACTTACTGCAAAACAAGGATCGCGACCTGTCGAAAATGCTCTCGGCAGCCCTGGATAGGCGCTACTCGGCCAGCCCCGGAGAAAGCTTTTTTACCGGTGGCGGCATGCATCACTTCAACAATTTCCGCAAAGAAGACGACGGTCGTCTGCCGACCTTGCGCGAAGCGTTGCGCGAGTCGATCAACCTGCCGTTCATCCGTCTGATGCGCGACGTCGTGCGCTACAGCACCTATCAAGCGCCGAGCAATAGCGCCGAGTTGCTCAAGGACGACAACGATCCCCGCCGTCAGGAATACCTGAGCCGCTTCGCTGATCGCGAAGGCACGGTATTCCTGCTGCGTTTCTGGAAACGCTACAAGGACAAAACCACTCAGGAACGTCTGGATACGTTTCTCGACGGCATCCACCCGACCGCCATCAGACTGGCAGCGGTGCATCGCTATCTGTTGCCGAACGCGGATCAGACGGCTTTCAATGCATTCATTCGGGCGCATCTGGCCGAGGCAAAAGTCGGCCCGAAACTCAGCGAAAAACGCCTTGCTGACTTGTATGAGGGTTACGGCCCCGGCAAATACGATCTGCCGGACCAGGGCTATATCGCCAAGGCTCACCCGCTGGATCTGTGGTTGGTGGGTTACCTGCTTCAACATCCGGATGCTCAGTTCAAGGATGCCGTGGCGGCCAGCCAGTACGAGCGCCAGGAAGTGTATGGCTGGTTATTCAAGAGCCGACACAAAGGCGCACGGGACAGTCGCATCCGCACCATGATGGAGATTGAAGCGTTTCTCGACATCCATCAGCGCTGGCAGCGAGTCGGCTATCCGTTTGATCATCTGGTGCCTTCGCTGGCGACCGCCATCGGTAGCTCCGGCGACCGTCCTGCAGCGCTGGCCGAACTGATTGGCATCATCCAGAACGACGGCATACGCCTGCCAACACTGCGCATCGACAGCCTGCATTTTGCCGCCGATACCCCCTACGAAACCCGGCTGGCCAATAACCCGGAACTGGGCAAAAGGGTTTTGCCGCCTGAAGTGGCGGCCGCCATGCGCGAGGCGCTGTCGCAAGTGGTGGATGGCGGGACTGCCAAGCGCGTGTCTGGCAGCTTCAAACTGAAGAACGGCACGGCGCTGGCGATGGGCGGCAAGACCGGGACCGGCGATAACCGCATCGAAAGCATCGGCTCCGGTGGGCGCATCCTCAGTTCCCGAGCGATCAACCGCACCGCCACCTTTGTGTTCTATCTGGGCGACAACCACTTCGGCACCCTGACCGCCTTCGTACCTGGCCGCAACGCAGAAGGCTTTCGCTTCACCTCGGCATTACCGGTCCAGGTGCTCAAGGGGATGGCGCCGATCCTTAATCCTTACCTGGAGCCGGGAAGTCATACGCGGTGTGAAGTGAACACAACAAACCTGTAGGAGCGAGCTTGCTCGCGATGCGGTTTTTTTGTCGGTACATAAATCGTCTGACCCGACGCAATCGCGAGCAAGCTCGCTCCTACAGGTTATGCGTCTATTAGGCACAACACGGGCCTGGAGGAGCTGACCGAGGTTACGAGGGCTGCGAAGGCGGAGCGTCAGACAGATCGCAGTTCGCAGCCTTCGGCAGCTCCTACAGGCCCGGTGTTTGATGGTGAACAGCGTTTTGTCATCCTGGCGCCAAACAAGAACCATTCGTTTTTATCGCTTGCGTACGCAATAAGATATATCTTAAGGTATATCTAACGTGTAACAGGAGATGAAGAAAATGCGTGATGACCATCACCACAATGACCACCGTCCACACCACCGCGAACATGGCGATGGGAGGGACGGTTTTGAGAAACGTCCAGGTCGCGAACGCGGCGGGCGTGGGCCTCGGGTGTTTGCCCCGGGGGATTTGAAATTACTGCTTTTGGCGCTGATTGCCGAACAGCCCTGCCATGGCTACGACCTCATCCGCCAGATCGAAGGCATGTTCGACGGCGCTTACAGCCCAAGTCCCGGCGTGATCTACCCGACCCTGACTTTTCTGGAAGAAAGCGAGCTGATCGAAGGCGATGCCCAGGGCGGGAAAAAACACTATGCGGTCACGGAGGCTGGTCGAGCCTCGCTAGTGGAGCAGGCGATTGCTCTGGATGGCGTGCGCATGCGCATCGACGTCAGCAAGCGCTCGTTGCGCGGCCATGATCGTCCGGCAGAAATCCATGAGGCTGTGCATAACTTGCGGCATGCCCTGCAACTGCACCACGGTCGCTGGAGCCCGGAAGAAATTCTGCGGGTTCGCGACCTGCTCAATAACACCGCCAAAGCCATCGTCGATGGCCCCTAGTCTATTTCGGAGAAGTCGGTATGAATTCACAGCAGTCCATCCATCGCGTCAGCCATGAGATCAAACGTCGCAAGCTTGAAGTCCTGCGCGTGACAGACGTCACCCCAAAAATGCGCAGGGTTACCCTGCATGGTCCGGACCTGGCGGGTTTCATCAGCCTGGGCACTGATGACCACGTAAAGCTGATATTCGCCACCACGCCAGAAGAGCAAGCCGCACTGGAAAACTTCACGCCGGGGTCGCCCAATGACGGCCCGAAACCGGTCATGCGTGATTACACGCCGCGTCGATATGACCCCGCCAGCGGCGAACTGGACATTGATTTCGTGCTGCACGGCGAAGGCCCTGCCGCGAGCTGGGCCGAACAGGTCGAGCCAGGTCAGTTCCTGCATATCGCCGGCCCACGTGGATCGATGATCGTGCCGGATATCTTCGACAGCTACCTGCTGATCGGCGACGAAACCGCCCTTCCCGCCATCGCTCGGCGTCTCGAAGGGCTTGCCGCCCATCGCAGCGCGTTGGTGGTGGTGGAAGTTGCCGATCAAGGTGAACAGCAGGTTTTCAACAGCCAGGCTCAGGTAGATGTGATCTGGATCGTGCGTGGCGAACAGAACCTGCTGGACGTCACCCGCCGTCTGGAAATGCCGGAAGGCAAGCTCTACGCCTGGGTCGCAACCGAATCAGGGCTGTCGCGCAAACTGCGCCGGGTGCTGCTCGATGAGTTCGGCCTGGAGGAGGAGTTTGTGAAAGCTGCGGGGTATTGGCGGGTTGATGGGGGTGATGCGCAATAACCGCAAAATAAGCATCCAACCCTTGATGCTGCTCCCCAGACGACACCCTTTCGTGCGGCAAACCCGTAGGAGCGCGCTTGCCCGCGATGACATACGCACAAGCGAAAAACATGTCGGCATTGAAATCGCATCGCGGGCAAGCGCGCTCCTACGGATAATCAGTTTTATTCTGCACGTTATGTGGTGTTCGCCAAGACTCAGCGCCCGCCACGAAGTTTATCAACGCCAAGTAACGCGAGAGAAATCGCGATAAACCCCATCAATATCCCGCCAGCATTGGTGAACGCCTCAACGTATCCAATATTTCCGACATTGATAAACGGATACATGTAATCGCCGATGTAGCTACCCCGCAGCAGTACGTAGGAAAAGTAAGCCACGGGATACAGAATCCACAGCAGTACATGCCTGAAGCGCAGCACGCCTTTGGGGACGTACAGCCACCAATAGACCAGGAACGCCAGCGGCATGACATCGTGCAGCAACTCATCGGCGATCCACTGCCAGCCTTCGGGCTGCCATAGATGGCGCAACAGCACGTTATAGGCCAGCCCTACCAGCACGATGCTGGCCGCAATGCCGCTACAAACGGCGGGAAGGCGAAAGAAGCGTTGTACGGCCGAGGTTCTGTGGGTCAAGGCGCAGCTTAAGGCGACGACCACCAGTGTGTTGGTCCATACCGTGAAGAAGCTGAAAAACCGCACCAACCCACCCAACAGACTGGCGTCATCAGCCCAGCGACCAATCAACACCAGATAAAGCTGAATCGCCAATCCTGACCAACCCAGGCAAGCGGCGATGAGCGTGTAATAGCGCGATCCTTGCGCAGTTAGCATGTCTTTGCGGTACATCTTTTATTCCTTGAGACCGGCATTGCATCCGGCCGAAATTACCAACCCTTGCTGCGGTGCAACTTCACGTAGAGCGCCTCGACCTTCTCCCTGGCCCAAGGCGTCTTGCGCAAAAACGTCAGGCTGGACTTGATGCTTGGATCGCTTTTGAAGCAGCGAATATCAATACGCTCAGCCAGCCCCGACCACTCGTAATGCTCAACCAGTGCGTTGAGGATCTGTTCCAGTGTCACGCCGTGCAAAGGATTGGAATGGGGTGTCGTCATGCGGAACCTTCATGCTGAATGAGTACGGGCACTTCCCGAGAGCTGCGCACCTTAGCCGAGGCTTCAGACAGCGGGAAGAGCTTAGCGTGCGAAGACATTGAAATGGCAGTCAGGATTCGCCTCTAGCAAGCGTAGGACGCTTCCGAAAAGTTCCTCTGGCCGATCGATAAAGAGATGTTATATTGTAACTATTAGTATCCATCTCAATGCTTCAAACGGGCTGCCTAAAGCCCATCGCCAAGGAAATCCGTATGTCCCGCCCTTCAAAAAACCTGCTCTGGCACCTCTCGCCATTGGCAACCGCCATGCTGCTCGCTTCACCTTCCCATGCAGCCAATGTGGTGGACCTGCAACCGCAAGTGATTACCGCCAACCCGCTGGGCAGCAATCAACTGGCATCCCCGGCCACGGTGCTTGATGGTGACGATCTGACCTTGCAACAAAAAAGCAGCCTGGGCGAAACCTTGAATAAACAACCCGGTGTTTCTTCGTCGTACTTCGGTCCCGGTGCCAGCCGGCCGATCATTCGCGGCCAGGATGGCGACCGGATTCGCATTCTGCGTAATGGCGTCGGCGCGCTCGACGCCTCGTCGCTGTCTTACGACCATGCGGTCCCGCTGGACCCGGTCAATGTCGAACGCATTGAGATCGTCCGCGGCCCGGCAGCACTGCTGTATGGGGGCAGCGCCATCGGAGGGGTGGTCAACACGTTCGACAACCGCATCCCGACCGAGGCCATCGAAGGCATTCACGGTGCAGGCGAATTACGTTACGGCGGCGCGGATACCACTCGCAGCAGCGCCGGCAAACTCGAAGCCGGCAATGGTCAGTTCGCCTTGCACATCGATGCCAACGCCCGCGAATTCAATGATTTGCGCATCCCCGGCTACGCCCGCACCAGCGAGCAGCGCGCCAGCGAAGAAGGCACCGACAAGAAACATCGGCTGAGCAACAGCGACGGTCGTCAGGATGGCGGCGCAGTGGGCGGTTCCTACACTTGGGACGACGGCTACGCGGGTGTGTCCTACAGCAACTACGACTCCAATTACGGCTCCCCCGCTGAACAGGACGTGCGCATCCGCATGCAGCAGGAGCATTACGCTTTCGCCTCGGAAATCCGCAATCTGTCCGGGCTGTTCACGTCGGTGAAACTGGACGCTGGCTACACCGATTACGAACATCGGGAAATCGAAGGTGGCGAGGTCGGCACCACGTTCAAGAACAAGGGATATGAAGCCCGTGTCGAAGCACGTCATCAGCCGATTGGTCCCGTGGAAGGTGTGATCGGCGCGCAAGTCACCCGTGGCGAATTTTCCGCTCTGGGTGAAGAAGCGTTTGTCCCGCAGAGCGATACCAACGCTGGCGCGTTGTTCATCCTCGAAGAACTGCAAGCCACCGAGCGCCTCAAGTTGAGCCTTGGCGGGCGTATCGAGTACACCACCGTCGACCCCGACGCCAAGGGCAACGAGCGCTTCGCCAGTGCCGATACTTCCAGCAGCTTCACTGCGGGCAGCCTGTCGTCCGGCGCGGTCTATACCCTGACGCCGATCTGGTCGCTGGCGGCAACCCTGGGTTATACCGAGCGCGCACCGACTTTCTATGAGCTGTATGCCAACGGCGCGCACGTGGCCACCGGTACCTTCGAGCGTGGCGATGCCGGGTTGTCCAAGGAGAAAGCCGTGTCCAGCGACCTGGCTTTACGCTTCGACAACGGCACCCATAAAGGCAGCGTTGGCGTGTTCTACAGCCACTTTTCCAATTACATCGGCTTGTTGAACAGTGGTCGCACCTTGAATGACGAAGGCGAAGAAGATGCCGACGGCATTCCTGAATACAACTACTCGGGCGTTCGAGCGCGCTTCAGCGGTTTCGAAGCGCAGGATCACTGGAAGCTTGGGCAAAACCAGTACGGCAGCCTGGCGCTGGAGCTGTCCGGCGACTACACCCGGGCGAAAAACCTGGACACCGACGAAGCCCTGCCGCGCATTGCACCGCTACGTTTGAACAGCGGCCTGTTGTGGGAACTGGACAAATGGCAGGCGCGCATTGATGTGGAACACGCCAGCTCACAGCACCGAGTGCCAGAAAATGAGTCGGGTACCGACGGTTACACCACCCTGGGGGCCAGTGCTGGTTACAAATTCGATCTGGGTGGCAGCCAGTGGCTGGCATTCGTCAACGGCGAAAACCTGACCAACCAGACCGTACGCTACGCCAGCTCGATCCTGCGCGACATCGCCCCGGCCCAGGGCCGCAGTGTTGAAGTGGGGCTGCGGACGACGTTCTGATCAAACGAATAACCGGCCACCCCGTGCAAGATGCGGGTGGCCATGAGGCGAGCGCGCCCCCTGTGGGAGCGAGCTTGCTCGCGAAGGGGCCGGGACATCCGAATATATCTCTGGGGGTAGGAGCATTGCCTTCGCGAGCAAGCTCGCTCCCACCGAGAACTGTGTTGAGCGTGGAGTCCTAGGGGATTTCAGGCAAACATAGAATTTCCCGCGTTAGTTCCCACAGCCCTTCTCTCCCCCCGCACTATTGCAATCCCCGCAATGATCCATGTCAGTTTCAGCGCTGTTTACGCATCCGTTAGCCCCCTATCATTGCAACCTGCCAACTGAAACGATTTTGCAACTGCTTATGCAGTGCAGAGCCGTGGCATAGCGCCGCACGCCTTCTCTCCAAATAACTCGAAAAGAACGATACCCATGTCTGCCAACACGAGACGTTTTTTGGCTTTTGCCCTGCCCTGTCCTTCACGCCTGAGCCTGACCGCAAGCCTCTGCGGATTTGCCGCCGCCGGCATCGCAAGCTTTGCCAACGCGGCTCCCGCCTTCGACAGTGACTCTCCCTGGATGCTGGGCGACTGGAACGGCAAGCGCAGCGAGCTTTCGCAAGCAGGTTATGACTTCAAACTCGATTACACCTCCGAAACAGGCTCCAACCTGCACGGCGGTTACAGCCATGACAAAGCGGTGCGTTACAGCGATCAATACGCGCTTGGCGCTCATCTGGACCTGCAGAAAATCCTCGGCTGGCATGACGCCGAGTTCCAGCTGACGCTGACCAATCGCAACGGTGACAACATCAGCAATGACCGGGTCAGCGATCCGCGCACTGGTACCTTGTCGTCATCCCAGGAGGTCTGGGGTCGGGGCAGCGTCACCCGCCTCACGCAGCTTTGGTATCAGCAGAAGTTTTTTGACCAGGCGCTGAGCATCAAGCTGGGCCGCTTCAATCAGGGTGAAGATTTCGGCAGCTTCCCGTGTGACTTCCAGAACCTTGCGTTGTGTGGCTCCCAGGTGGGCAACTGGGATGGCGGCACGGTTTACAACTGGCCCGTCAGCCAATGGGCGATGCGCGCCAAGTACCAGATCAATCCCGAGCTGTTCGCCCAGATCGGCGTCTTCGAACAGAACCCGTCCAATCTGGACAATGACAACGGCTTCAAACTCAGCGGCAGCGGCACCCAGGGCATGGTTCTGCCGGTCGAGCTGGTCTGGTCACCGAAAGTCGACGGCCTGCCCGGTGAATACCGCGCGGGTTACTACTACAGCACCGCTGACAGCCAGGATGTTTACAAGAACAGCAATGGCCAATCCGCTGCCTTGACCGACAGCACCTATCGCAGTGCGTCGAGCAAACACGGTATGTGGGTCAATCTGCTGCAGCAAGTGACCAGCCGGGCCAGCGATCAAAGCCGCGGCCTGAGCGTGTTTGCCAACGGCACGATGCACGACAAGAAGACCAACATGGTCGACAACTACGTGTCCCTCGGTGCGTTCTACAAGGGCCCGTTCGACGCCCGTCCCAAGGACGACATTGGTCTGGCGGTCGCACGTATCCATGTCAATCCGGCCTACCGCAAGAACGCAGATGCACAAAATCAGGCAGCGGCGGTCTACGACTACAACGACCCGGCCTTCACGCCCTTGCAAGACACCGAATACAACGCCGAGCTGTATTACGGCGTTCACGTAAGCAATTGGCTCACCGTACGCCCCAATCTGCAGTTCATCCGCCATCCCGGCGGTGTGAATCAGGTGGACGATGCGCTGGTGGCTGGCTTGAAAATTCAGTCCTCGTTCTGACCGACGGCTGATTTCTGCTGTCATTAGTTCGTATCAACAACTAGTTTCAAAGTATTGCAGCGAATTCATCACCGAATCCTGCGCAACACAACAAAGCGTCAATCACTTAAATCTGTCTTGGAGATTCACACTATGAGCACTGACGGTGCTTTGAGTAGACATCGCCTGCTACCGACATTGCTCGGGGCGGTGATCCTGCTGATGGGCCTGGTCCTGCTGGGTCTGGGTATCAAACTGCTGCAAGTCGGCGGTTCGATGTATTACCTGCTGGCCGGCATCGGCTTCGCAGTCACGGGCGTGCTGCTCATCACCGGACGGCGCGCAGCCTTCGGCCTGTATGCAGTGATCCTGTTTGCGAGCACCGTCTGGGCATTGTGGGAAGTGGGTCTGGACTGGTGGCAACTGGTGCCGCGTCTGGCCTTGTGGTTCGCACTGGGCATTGTGATGTTGCTGCCTTGGTTCCGTCGCCCGGTTCTGCGTGGGCAACCTGGCGGTCTGGGGACCAGCGGCCTGACCGTTGCCGTGGTTCTGGCCGGTGTTGCTGCACTGGCGAGCCAGTTCACCAACCCGGGTGAAATCAAAGGTCAACTGGATCGTGAGACGGCGGGCACCACCAGCGCCGCGCCAGCGATGCCTGATGGCGACTGGCAGTCCTACGGCCGCACCGGCTTCGGTGATCGCTACTCGCCACTGGCGCAGATCACCCCGGAAAACGCCAACAAGCTGGTTCCTGCCTGGACCTATCGCACCGGTGACATCCCAGGACCAAACGATCCGGGTGAAACCACCGCCGAGAACACGCCGCTCAAAGTCAACGGCATGCTCTACGTCTGTACGCCGCACAGCCAGGTGATCGCCCTGGACCCGGATACCGGCAAGGAAATCTGGCGCTACGATCCAAAAATCAGCACCCAGAACGCCGCCAACTTCAAAGGTTGGGCACACATGACCTGCCGTGGCGTGTCGTATCACGATGACGCCGCCTACGCTGCCGCTCCTGCATCCGATGCAGCGGCTCCAGCACAAAGCCCGACCGCGCCCGCTGTTGCCAGCACCGGCAGCAATGCGTGCCCGCGTCGCATCTTCCTGCCGACCGCCGACACTCGCCTGATCGCACTGAACGCCGACACCGGCAAAGTCTGTGAAGACTTCGGCAACAAAGGCGCCATCGACCTGAGCGCCAATATCGGCACCTTCGCGCCGGGTGGGTACTACTCGACCTCGCCACCGGCTGTGACAAAGGACCTGGTAGTGATCGGCGGTCACGTGACCGACAACGTTTCGGTTGATGAGCCTTCGGGCGTGATCCGTGCGTTCGACGTCCACACTGGCCGTCTGGTCTGGAACTGGGACAGCGGCAATCCGGACGACACCACGCCGATCGCCCCTGGCCAGACTTACACTCGCAACTCGCCCAACATGTGGTCGATGTTCAGCGTCGACGAAAAACTCGGCATGCTCTACCTGCCGATGGGCAACCAGATGCCTGACCAATGGGGCGGCAACCGTACCCCGGCGTCAGAGCGCTTCAGCGCGGGTCTGGTGGCACTGGATATCGCAACGGGTCACGTGAAATGGAATTTCCAGTTCACTCACCATGACCTGTGGGACATGGACGTGGGCGGCCAACCGACCCTCATGGACATGAAAACCGCTGATGGCGTGAAACCCGCTGTATTGGCTTCAACCAAGCAAGGCAGCATTTATGTGCTGGACCGCAGCAATGGTCAGCCAATCGTGCCGATCAACGAAGTGCCGGTTCCAGGTGGCGCGGTAGAGGGCGACCATACTTCGCCAACTCAACCGAAATCCGACCTGAACTTCATGCCGCCACCGCTGCGTGAGCGCGACATGTGGGGTGTGACGCCGTTTGATCAGGCGCTGTGCCGGATCGACTTCAAGTCTCTGCGTTACGAAGGCCCATTCACCCCGCCATCGCTGCAAGGTTCGCTGGTGTATCCAGGTAACTTTGGTGTGTTCGACTGGGGCGGCATTTCGGTTGACCCGGTGCGTCAGATTGCCTTCGTCAACCCAAGCTACATGGCCTTCCGCTCGAAACTGGTACCCGCCGCTGAAGTGGCTGGCGGTCCTGGTCGCAAAAGCGAAACCGAAGGCGTACAGCCGAACAAAGGCGCGCCGTATGGTGTGATCCTCGAAGCGCTGCTGTCGCCAATGGGCCTGCCTTGCCAAGCGCCAGCGTGGGGTTATGTGGCTGCTGTGGACCTGACCAATCATCAGACCATCTGGATGCACAAAAACGGCACCGTGCGTGACAGCTCGCCGGTTCCGATCCCGCTGACCATGGGTGTTCCAAGCCTGGGTGGGACCTTCACCACCGCCAGTGGCGTCGCGTTCCTCAGCGGTACGCTTGACCAGTACCTGCGCGCCTACGATGTTCGTAACGGCAAGCAACTGTGGGAAGGTCGTCTGCCAGCAGGCGCACAAACCACCCCGATGACCTACACCGGCAAGGACGGCAAGCAATATGTGCTGGTCATGGCGGGCGGTCACGGTTCCCTGGGGACCAAACAAGGCGACTACGTGATGGCGTTCAAACTGCCGGATTGATGGGTTGCTGATGTGATGTGGTTGAAAAAGCGGCTATCGAGAGATGGCCGTTTTTTTTGGTGATTATTGGAGGCATATCCGTTGCTGCGGTAATGGCTGCTGACGGTTCCGCTCTTACAGCGGGTCACTTTTGGCAAACAGCCCCAAAAGTGAGGCGCCGTAAGGGCGCAACCAATAGAGGCCATCACCGCAGCAACGGATATGTACACAAAACACAGAAACACAGACACCCTACTTCTCAATCACTTCCCCGCGCACCGGTGCCAACCGCGCAATCAAGCGGTTCTGGTTGGGTACGGAAATACCCTCGGCATCCATCGCATCAATCAAATCCTCGACCAGCGCATTGAAATCGCTGCGGGTCAGGTTCAGCCCCTTGTGAGCCTCCGCAAGCGTATCGCCGGTGTATTTGCACGGCCCGCCTGCTTCAACACACAAATGCTCAGTCAACTTGTCCCGCAGCCGGGTGATGTCCACCTTCTTGAAGTGCTCGACGATGCGCCCGTCCTTGGCCACGTTCAGCAACATGCCCTCAACAATGCGCTGGATCCCCGGCCGCTGGCCAAGGGCGTGGTAAAGGCTGTCATCCTTGGGCGGCTGTTGTGCACAACCGGCCAGGATGACCAGCATCAAACCGGCGAGTAAATTACGACGCATGTCAGAAGCTCCCCTGAATGGACAGATAAGCCCCGTTCTGGTCGTCCAGCGTGGCGATTTCCCCCAGCTTTGCGTAAGCCAGCACCACGGATAAATGTTTGTTGGGGAAATAGCCGACGAACACGTCAGCCCAATCACTCTCACCGGCAAACGACAGGTTGTCCGGTTTTTCCCGATACTCGACACCCAGCGCCCAACGCGGGTTGAAAAGCACCGCCACCGAACCTTCCTTGAGCAGGCTACGGGTATCGCGACGATCACCGCCGAAGCCCAGCAAACCCGTCTCGTTAGCCCGGCTGTAACGCACGCCACCATTGAGCACCACGTTGTAGCCAAAGGCTGCGCCCATGAACAGACGGCTGGCCGTCAGATAGCCCTCAACGTCCGAATCGCGCCTGGCGCCCACCAAGCTGGGGATCAGGAAGTCGTTCTGTTTCTTGTATTCAATGCCCAGGGAAACCTGCGGCAGCGTGTCGTAGATCAGGTCTCCGAACAGACGCACCTTCACACCGAAGATGTCCTGAGTCAGGTTATCTTCCGGCAGGCTCAGGTTTTTCTGCAGGGTGCCCAGGTCAAATCGTTGGTGAGCGTAGGAAAGCTCTACCCGATTGCCATAGGCCACCGACATACCCGCAACGTCCAGGGTGTAATCCGGCAAATCGACATGGGTGGCAAAAACGCTGGTTCCCCATTCGCCCTGCTCACCATAGCCGGTCAGCACCGCCCAGGGAGTGATGCCGCCGCCCGCTGCACCTTCGATGCTGGACGCACCACCGGTGGCAATCAGACGACCGTTATCGGCATGGGCGATCTGTACGAAGGCGCCCAACATGCAACTCAATACCACCGAATATTTGTAAGACATCGCTCAATGAACCATCAGGCTGGGTAAAGACAAAGACTTGGCCATCCACGCTTCAAAGGCGACGGCAGTCAGCGGACGACTGATCAGATAGCCCTGCGCCGTGTCGCAATGCCAGCGGTCGAGCAGGATGAGACTGTGCTCATACTCGACCCCTTCGGCGACGACTTTGAGGCCCAGGTTGTGGCTCATCTCGATGGTTGAACGCACGATCACCGCGTCTTCGCTGGTTTCATCCAGGTTGCGCACAAATGACTGGTCGATTTTCAGTTCTTGCACGGGTAGCCGCTTGAGGTGCGCCAAGGAGGAATAACCAGTACCGAAATCATCCACGGACAGGCTGATGCCACATTCACGCAGACGATTGAGGACCACCAGTGCCTGTTCAGGCTCGCGCATGACGGCGCTTTCGGTGATCTCGAAAATAAGCTGTTCGGCGGGCAGTCGATATAACTTGAGCAGGCTCATGACCCGGTCAGCCAAGTCGCCGCCGAGCAAGTCATCAGCAGAAATGTTCACCGACACCTGCACCACCAGGCCGCGTTGCCTCCACTCGGCCATTTGGCGCATCGACTCTTCAATCACCCAACTGGTGAGGATCTGAATACTGCCGGTGCGCTCGGCAAGCACGATGAATTCAGCCGGCGAGACGTTGCCGAACTGCGGGTGCTGCCAACGCAATAAGGCTTCGGCCTGACGCACGATGCCCTGACGGATATCCAGCTTGGGTTGGTAATGCAGCTGCAACTCGCCTTTCTTCGCCGCCTGGCGCAAATCACGAATAAGGCTGATCTGCCGCTGGTGGGCCAGATCGCGACCATCTTCATAGACTTGCAGACGCCCCGGCATATGCAGCGCATCGCGACGGGCAATGGCGGCACGCTGGAGCAACTCATCCACCGAGTGACCATGGGCGGGATAGCCGACGATGCCGATGCTGCACTCCAGCACCACATCGTTGCCGTCCACATGCTGGGGCTGGCTGAGCAGACGTTGCAGTCTGTCAGCCATTGCCACCGCGCCGTCACTGCCGGTGTGATCCAGCAGGAGCAGGAATTCATGTGCGGTCAGGCGTGCCAGGGTGTCACCAGGCTTGAGGGTTGCTTTCAGTTCCTGGCCGATGCCGCGCAGCAATTGATCAGCGCCGGCAGCGCCGCAGCTTTCATTGATTGCCAAGTAGTTATCGATCCCCAGGCACAGCAGCGCCATGGGTCGCTGGGCAGCAATGGAGCTGCCTAGACGCTCCATGGCCAGCGCGCGGTTAGGCAGACCGGTCTGCGCATCATGCAGGGCGTTATGCGCCAATTGATTCTCACGTACCGCGATGCCTTGCTGCATGGTGTTGATAGCAATTGCCAACATGCCCAATTCATCGCTACGCGCCATCCGCACCGGGGTTTTGTAATCGCCATCACCGATGCGTTTGGCCGCCAGCGCCAAGGCACGAACCGGTAGCGACACACTGCGCGCCAGGATCAGCGTACCCACCAGCGAGGCCAGCAAGGCGATGATCGAGATCCAGAAGATTTTTTCATCCAGTGGCGCGAAAGCCATCAACGCTTTGTCGATGGGGCTTTGCAGCAGGGCAAACACCTGCTCCTGATCGCCGTCGATGTTGTCCAGCACCATGGTTTGACTGAGGAAGCTCAAGTTCGAGTGCTCTGTCATACCGACCTGGCCCTGAGATGAGCTCAGCATCAGTTTGGTCAGACCGGCAAACATCTCTGGCGGCTGAGTACTGATCAGTTGCCCCGGCTTGCCGCCCTCGATGGTCAGAAATGAGACCTCAAGGCCACTCATGGAGCGCAAAGCCTGGGCCAACTCGCCAGTCATGCTGAAGCCCATGACCACGCGACCGATCGGCAAAGGCGCAAGCACGGTACTTTCCACCAGCAGATGGGGCAGACCGCTTTCGGGCACGATCACCATCGACTGACCTTTGCGTTTGGCATCGCGCAGCGAACGATCAAAACGAAACTTGGTGCCCTCCTGCACCGACGCCACGGTACTGGCGACCACGGTGCCATCCATGCTCAACAGGAACATGTCGCTGGCACCGATCCGGCCGCCGTGATTGAGCAGCACCGAGCGAATGGTCGAAGCATCGGAACTGGCCACCGCATCGCGAAAACCGAAGTCAGCCGACATCAACTGCACCCCGTCACGCAGTCGCTTGCCGCGCATGTCCATCAAATCTTCAAACACCCGCGAGCCGACCTCCAGCTGGGTCTGGGCCTGGGAACGCACCGCATCACCGGTTGCCGCCTTGACCGCGAAGTACACCGCTGCGACGACCACGAGCAGCAGGGCAGTCAATACGCAGGCGATGCGCGCCTGAAAACTGGTGCGCAGGTTCATCAGTGGGTGGCCTTGTGGAAGGCATCGCTGAACGAACTCGCGGCAGGTGCAGCCGGTGCGCTTTCGGCGCTGGCTTCAACTTCGAAACTGAAATCCTTTTTCATTCCGGCAGCGGGCACGTCGAATTCGCCGCCGCTGACGGGCTGCATATCGGGCGCTTTGGGATGCCACAGGGTTGCCGAGTAGTGCCCGGCAGGCAATTGATCAAAATTCACGGTGCCATCCTCTGCACTGACTGCGAACCATGGATCATCGGTGACGTAGATATAGCCCAACATCCAGTCATGGATATTGCAGCCGAGGACAACGATGCCTGGTTTATCAAACAGCAGCGGATCGGACGGCGTGCCGCTGTAAAGACGCAGCTCAAACCGTTTGGCGGGCGAGAAGGAATACACCTGATGGCGGATGTTATCGCTGTTGGGGAATTTGACTTCGGTGTTGGTGTGCACGGCCAGTACGCGGGGCGAGAACTCCTGATCGCGCTGGTCCATATTCGCTTTGAGTGAGCCACCTGACTTGCCCGGCCCCTGCAAAGTCAGCACGGCGCCGGATACCGGCTTGCCGTTCATGTCCATCAGACGCGCATTAAGCCCGGTAGCCGAGGCCGATACGGCACACACCAGCAAACATGCGGTTACAAGCGCACAAATAGCTTTGTTCATCAAGTCAGTCCACAACGGCAAGGCCGAGTAAATTAATGCCAGCCTTGGCAACGAAGTGTCTCGCACGCAGATTAACTGCAGCGGCACGGAAGATCACGCACCAATTAAGGCATTAAGCCATCATCGAAACTGGCTCGACGAAAGGTCGCCTGCAGGTCGTGGGCGGTTTTGTTTTTCTGCTCTTGAACAGGCTATCGACCACCGCCATTGAAACCTGAGGAGCATTGCCCCATCTAAGGTTCATGTTCAATCATGCAGGTGCCCCATGAGCAACCAGCAAGCAGATTCCCAAGACTTACCAGATGACGTAGAAGGCGAGCACGAAGTAACGCTGAACTCCACCGGCACCACGCTTGCCTTGCCTGGGCAGAATCTGCCGGACAAGGTCTATATCATCCCGATTCATAACCGACCGTTCTTCCCGGCCCAGGTCTTGCCGGTGATCGTCAATGAAGAGCCGTGGGCCGAAACCCTCGAGCTGGTCAGCAAATCCGATCATCACTCGTTGGCGCTGTTCTTCATGGACACGCCGCCGGAAGATCCCCGGCATTTCAACACCGACGCGCTGCCGGAGTACGGCACGCTGGTCAAGGTGCACCATGCCAGCCGGGAAAACGGCAAGCTGCAGTTCGTCGCTCAGGGTCTGAGCCGGGTACGCATCAAGACCTGGCTCAAACACCATCGCCCGCCGTATCTGGTGGAAGTCGAATACCCGCATCAGCCCAATGAGCCCACCGACGAGGTCAAGGCTTATGGCATGGCCTTGATCAATGCGATCAAGGAACTGCTGCCGCTCAACCCGCTGTACAGCGAAGAGCTGAAGAACTACCTCAATCGCTTCAGTCCCAACGATCCGTCACCACTGACCGACTTCGCCGCCGCGCTGACGTCCGCCACTGGTGTCGATCTGCAGCAGGTGCTTGATTGCGTACCTATGCTCAAGCGCATGGAGAAAGTCCTGCCGATGCTGCGCAAGGAAGTCGAAGTCGCGCGGCTGCAGAAAGAGATTTCTGCCGAGGTGAACCGCAAGATCGGTGAGCATCAGCGCGAATTCTTTCTTAAGGAGCAGCTCAAGGTTATTCAGCAAGAGCTGGGCCTGAGCAAGGACGACCGCAGCGCCGACATCGAACAGTTCGAAGCCCGTCTGGAAGGCAAGACTTTGCCCGCTCAGGCGCGCAAACGTATTGACGAGGAAATCAACAAGCTCAAGGTGCTGGAGACCGGCTCCCCTGAATATGCCGTGACCCGCAACTATCTGGACTGGGCCAGCTCGGTGCCATGGGGTGTGTTCGGCAAGGACAAACTGGACCTCAAGCACGCCCGCAAGGTACTCGATCAGCATCATGCCGGTCTGGACGACATCAAAGCGCGGATTCTCGAATTCCTCGCCGTCGGTGCTTATAAAGGCGAGATCAGCGGCTCGATCGTATTGCTGGTCGGCCCGCCGGGCGTCGGCAAGACCAGCGTCGGCCGCTCGATTGCCGAATCTCTGGGCCGTCCGTTTTATCGCTTCAGCGTCGGCGGGATGCGTGACGAGGCCGAGATCAAGGGTCACCGTCGCACCTACATCGGCGCTCAACCGGGCAAGCTGGTGCAGGCGCTCAAAGATATGGAAGTCATGAACCCGGTCATCATGCTCGATGAAATCGACAAGATGGGCCAGAGCTTCCAGGGCGACCCGGCTTCTGCATTGCTGGAAACTCTCGACCCGGAACAGAATGTCGAATTCCTTGATCACTACTTGGATCTACGTCTGGACCTGTCCAAAGTGCTGTTTATCTGCACTGCCAACACTCTGGACTCAATCCCCGGCCCGCTGCTCGACCGAATGGAAGTGATTCGCCTGTCGGGTTACATCACCGAAGAAAAACTGGCCATTGCCAAACGTCATCTATGGCCAAAGCAACTGGAGAAAGCGGGCGTTTCCAAAGGCAGCCTGTCCATCAGCGACACTGCCCTGCGCTCGATCATCGAAGGTTACGCCCGGGAAGCTGGTGTGCGGCAACTGGAGAAACAGCTCAGCAAGGTGGTGCGCAAAGCCGTCGTGAAGCTCATCGACGAGCCAAAATCGACCATCAAGATCGGCCCAAAAGACCTCGAAGCCTCGCTGGGTATGCCGGTGTTCCGCAATGAGCAGGTACTTGCCGGGACCGGTGTGATTACCGGTCTGGCCTGGACCAGCATGGGCGGCGCGACTCTGCCAATCGAAGCGACGCGCATCCACACTCTGAACCGTGGCTTCAAGCTGACCGGGCAATTGGGCGATGTGATGAAGGAATCTGCCGAGATCGCCTACAGCTACGTGAGCTCCAATCTCAAGCAATTTGGCGGCGATCCGACCTTCTTCGACGAAGCCTTCGTGCACTTGCACGTTCCGGAAGGCGCAACACCGAAAGACGGTCCGAGCGCTGGCGTGACCATGGCTAGCGCTTTGCTGTCCCTGGCTCGCAATCAGGCGCCGAAAAAAGGCGTGGCCATGACCGGCGAACTCACCCTGACCGGGCATGTGTTGCCGATTGGTGGTGTGCGAGAGAAAGTCATCGCAGCCCGCCGGCAGAAAATCAACGAACTGATCCTGCCGGAACCCAACCGCGGTAACTTCGAAGAACTGCCGGATTACCTCAAGGAAGGCATCACCGTGCACTTCGCCAAGCGCTTTGCGGATGTGGCGAAGGTGTTGTTTTAACAGGCAATGATGACCACTGTGGGAGCCGAGCTTGCTCGCGAAGAACGATAACGCGGTGTGTCTGGCTAACCGCGCCGCCTTCATCGCGAGCAAGCTCGGCTCCCACAGGTGATGCGATCCAACCACAATATCGCCTCACTAGTTCCCATCGGTTATGCTCCGGTCTCGTCCGAAGACTGGAGCCACCATGCCCCCTGCCCGTCTGCTAGTCCCGCTAAGCTTTTCTCTTCTGGCTGCCTGTGCCCAGCACCCCAAGCAGATCGTGACCCTGGAAGAACAAGGCGATTGCCCGCTGACGCTGAAAACCGGACAAACCCTGATGCTGACCTTACCCAGCAACCCCACTACGGGTTTCCGCTGGCAGGTGCAGAACCCGGCGCAGTCGATCCTGCGTAGCCTGGGCCCGGAGGTTTATCACAACCCCGAAGACAGAAACATGGTGGGTAGCGCTGGTGAGTCGGTGTGGCGCTATCAGGCGACAACTACTGGCAGCGGCCGGTTGACGATGGTTTATCAGCAGCCATGGGCACCGGAAGTTGCGCCGGAGCAGACCTTCGATTGCGCCATTACCGTCAATTGAGGATCTTTTGCCACCCTGCGGTCAGATGATGTTTCGGCTTCGCTGCGGATTTGGCTAAAATGCCGCACTTTTCAGCCCCTCGCCGGAATCACCGTGAGCAAAGAACCCGACCGCATTTTCGCCCAGCCCCTGGCCCAGGTGCCGGACTTCGCCTTCAACGAAGACGTGGTGCGGGTTTTCCCGGACATGATCAAGCGCTCGGTGCCCGGTTATCCGACCATCGTAGAGAACCTCGGTGTGCTGGCCGCGCAATTCGCTCAACCTAACAGCGTGTTGTATGACTTGGGCAGTTCTCTCGGTGCGGTGACCCAGGCACTGCGTCGTCATGTTCGGAGCGAAGGCTGCAGCGTGATCGCTGTGGATAACTCGGCGGCCATGGTCGAGCGCTGCCGGGAATACTTGAATGCACAAAACTCGATGTTTCAGGAGTTGCTGCCCGTGCAGGTGATTGAGGGCGATATCCTCGCGCTGGAATTTCAGCCGGCGTCGGTGGTGGCCCTGAACTTCACCCTGCAATTCATCGCCCCCGAGCAGCGACTCGCCCTGTTGAGCCGTATCCGCCAGGCGCTGGTACCGGGTGGCGCGCTGATTCTCTCCGAGAAGCTGCGCTTCAACGATGAACAGGAACATGCCTTGCTCACCGACCTGCACATTGCCTTCAAACGCGCCAATGGCTACAGCGATCTGGAGATTGCCCAGAAGCGCAGCGCCATCGAGAACGTGATGAAGCCCGACAGCCTCGAAGAACACCGCCAACGCTTGCTCGACGCAGGCTTCAGCAAGGTGGTTCCGTGGTTCCAATGCTTGAACTTTGCCTCGTTGATTGCCCTGCCATGATTGATCTTGCCCCACTGGTCCGCCGTCTGGCGGGCACACCTCTGGCTGAATGGGCCAATGGCCTGCAAGCCCAGCTCGATACGAAGATGGCCAAGGGTCACGGCGACCTGGAACGCTGGCAAGGCGCACTGAATGCCTTGCCCGACCTCATGCCCACCCGCATCGACCTCAAGGACAGTTTCAGCCTTGACGCCGATTGCGATGAGCAAACCCGCGAACAGACCCGCGCCGCACTGATGGGCCTCTCACCGTGGCGCAAAGGACCGTTCGATGTGTTCGGCGTGCATATCGATACCGAATGGCGCTCGGACTGGAAATGGTCACGGGTCGCCCCGCACCTGGATCTCAAAGGCAAGCGCGTGCTGGATGTGGGATGCGGCAATGGTTATTACCAGTGGCGCATGCTTGGCGCGGGTGCGGACAGCGTGATTGGTGTCGATCCGAACTGGCTGTTCTTCTGTCAGTTCCAGGCCATGCAACGCTATTTGCCTGATCTGCCTGCCTGGCACCTGCCCTTCGCCCTGGAAGACTTGCCTGCGCGACTGGAAGGCTTCGATACGGTGTTTTCCATGGGCGTGCTGTATCACCGCAAATCGCCTATCGATCACCTGCTGGCGCTCAAGGATTGCCTGGTCAAAGGTGGCGAGCTGGTGCTGGAAACCATGGTAGTGGAAGGGGATGTGCATCAAGTGCTGGTGCCGGAAGACCGCTATTCGCAGATGCGTAACGTGTGGTTCCTGCCTTCAGTGCCCGCGCTGGAACTATGGCTGCGCCGGGCTGGCTTCGTGGATGTGCGATGCGTAGATGTCAGCGTGACCACCACTGAAGAACAGCGCGGTACGGAATGGATGCGCTACCAGTCCCTGAGCGACTTCCTTGACCCGCAAGACCAGAGCAAAACCGTAGAAGGCCTGCCCGCGCCCATGCGCGCGGTGATTGTGGGGCGTAAGCCGTAGGTCAGCCCCTCATGATGTCCCTGTGGGTATATGTCCACCTGTAACCCTGGAGATCCCTGCGGGAGCGAGCTTGCTCGCGAAGGCAATGTTCCTGCCCCCAGAAATATCTACGTATGTCCCGGCCTCTTCGCGAGCAAGCTCGCTCCCACAGGTAATCACCGCATAGGCCCGATGATCTACCACAGGTCCAGGGACAAACCCGGTTTTTGCGGTTCAATTCAGGCTTTGTACGCAGCCGCCACAATCAACGCCTTCATCTCGGCCACCGCCGATTTGAAACCAACGAACAGCGCATGCGCCACCAGAGCGTGGCCTATGTTCAGTTCATTGATGCCTTTGATGGCCGCCACGGCTTCAACGTTGTGATAATGCAGGCCATGCCCGGCGTTGACGATCAACCCTTCTGCCAGACCAAACGCCACGCCGTCAGCGATGCGCTGGAGCTCGTCAGCGACTTCGGTCGGCGTTTGCGCGTCGGCGTAACGGCCGGTGTGCAGTTCGATGGCTGGCGCACCCACACGCTTTGACGCGGCAATCTGGCGTTCGTCGGCATCAATGAACAGCGATACCTCACAACCAATCTTGCTCAGACGCTCCACGGCTGCCTGAATGCGCGCTTCCTGCCCGGCAACGTCAAGACCGCCCTCGGTGGTCAGCTCCTGACGGGTTTCCGGCACCAGGCACACGTGAGCAGGACGAATACGCTCGGCAAATGCGAGCATTTCTTCGGTGACGCCCATCTCGAAGTTCATGCGGGTCTGCAGCACGTCCTTGAGCAGCAACACGTCGCGCTCCTGGATGTGCCGGCGGTCTTCACGCAAATGCACGGTGATGCCGTCAGCACCGGCCTCTTCGGCGTCCAGCGCAGCTTTGACCGGGTCTGGATAGCGCGTGCCTCGGGCCTGACGCAAGGTGGCGACGTGATCAATGTTTACGCCAAGCAGAATGCGGGTGCTGTGAGTCACGGGTGTCTCCTGAAAAATGATCGAAACAGGTCGATGAGCATAAAGCCTGATTAAGGCTTGCGAAACAGTTCGCGACTGACCAATGGCCGACCGCCCAGGTGCACGGCCAGCGCCTGACGCATCAGACGCTTGGCAGCAGACAAAGCACCCGGAGCGCTCCAGTCGGCTTCAGCCATGGCCAATAGTTCAGTGCCTTGAAACAGGCCGGGTTGCAACAGATACACGCGCTCAAGCCCGGCGTCCACTTGCAGGCGATACAGACCAGTGGAATCCAAAGGATCGCCGTTGATGTCGGTATCTAGCGCAAAACTGTAGCCAAGGTCATCCAGCAGTCGCCATTCGAACGAGCGCAGCAATGGCTCCAGCGCTCGGCCTTGCGCCAGTGCTTGTAATGTCGCGGCGTAGTGATCGAACACGCCGGGATGGGGATCTTCGGAAGGTAACAGGCGAATCAGTAATTCATTGAGGTACAGCCCGCTGAACAGCGCTTCCCCCACCAGCCAGCTGGCGACGCCAAGGCCTTCCATGCGGCCGACGTTTTTCAGCTCGCCCTTGCCGCGAAATTCGACTTCCAGGGGTACGAACGGCCGCGCCAGGGTTCCAGCCTTGCCCCGGGCGCTGCGCAGTACCGCGCGTAGCCGACCTTGAGGCGTCAGGAAGTCCACCAGTGCGCTGTTTTCACGGTACGCCCGGCTGTGCAACACGTAAGCTGGTTGGCCGATAGGCACGCTGATCATTCAGACGCTCGAAGGAAGCGAAGGCATTACAGGCATCCGCTGCTGCCAGCAAGGCAGCAGTGCGGATGATCAGGCTTACAGGTCGCCGTAGCCCAACGAACGCAGGGCGCGCTCGTCATCGGACCAACCGCCTTTGACCTTGACCCACAGATTGAGCATGACCTTGGAGTCGAACAGCAGCTCCATGTCGCGGCGCGCGTCAGTACCGATACGCTTGATGCGCTCGCCCTTGTCGCCAATGATGATTTTCTTCTGCCCGTCACGTTCTACGAGAATCAGAGCGTGGATATGCAGGGTTTTGCCCTGCTGCTTGAACTCTTCGATTTCCACGGTGATCTGGTAAGGCAGCTCGGCACCCAGCTGACGCATGATCTTCTCGCGAACCAGTTCGGCGGCCAGGAAGCGGCTGCTGCGGTCGGTGATCTGATCTTCCGGGAAGAAGTGATCGTTTTCCGGCAGGTGCGAGGCGATCAGGCCTTCCAGCGCGTCCAGGTTGTGCCCGTGCTGCGCCGAGATCGGCACGATGGACGCATTTGGCAGCTGACCTTGCAGCCACTCCAGATGCGGCATCAGCTCGGCTTTGTCTTCAAGACGGTCGGTCTTGTTGATCGCCAGGATCACCGGGCCCTGTACGTATTGCACGCGCTCAAGGACCATCTGGTCTTCGTCAGTCCAGCGGGTGCGGTCAACGACAAAAATCACCACGTCGACGTCTTTCAACGCAGCCGACGCGGTCTTGTTCATGTAGCGATTGAGGGCTTTCTCGCCATTTTTGTGCATGCCAGGGGTGTCGACGTAGATGGCCTGGATAGCGCCTTCAGTCTTGATACCCAGCATGTTGTGGCGAGTGGTCTGCGGCTTGCGCGAGGTGATCGCCAGCTTTTGACCCAGGATATGGTTGATCAGCGTGGACTTGCCCACGTTTGGCCGGCCGACGATGGCGACATAGCCACAGCGTGTTGCAGTTGAATCAGTCATTGCCGTTCTCCACGCCTAGGGCAATAAGTGCTGCGGCCGCTGCTACCTGTTCGGCAATGCGACGACTGACACCCTGACCCCGGCTTTTTTCATTCAATAAGGTGATCTCACACTCGACGAAGAACATCCGGCAGTGCGGTTCGCCCTGGATATCCACCACTTCGTAACGTGGCAGCTCACAGGCGCGGGACTGAAGAAACTCCTGCAGTCGGGTTTTCGGATCCTTGTTGGTGTCGACCAGCGTCAGGCTGTCAAACTCGGTGGTCAACCACGCCAGCACACGCTCGCGGGCCATTTCCATGCCGGCATCCAGGTAGATCGCGCCAATCAGGGCTTCCAGGGCATCGGCCAGAATCGACTCACGGCGGAAGCCGCCGCTCTTCAATTCACCGGATCCGAGCCGCAGGTACTCGCCAAGGTCAAAACCGCGGGCCAGCAAGGCCAGGGTTTCACCCTTCACCAAACGCGCACGCAGCCGGGACAACTGGCCTTCACGGGCCTGGGGAAAGCGGTCAAACAGCGCTTCACCGGCAACGAAGTTGAGGATAGCGTCACCGAGGAATTCCAGACGCTCGTTGTTGCGACCGGCAAAGCTGCGGTGAGTCAGGGCCAGAACCATCAGTTCCTGATCTTTGAAGGTGTAGCCGAGCTGACGCTCCAGGCGACTCAAGGAAACTGTCACAGGTTACCCACGCAAAAAGTATCGTCGAACATCACAGCCAGCTGGATTGCCTGGTTCAGTGGTTCACGTTGTTCATATTTCAAATGGGCAAGAAGCTTTTTGTTCTTAACCGTCACGTTTAACGCCTTGTTCAAATCTACATCCTGAGTGCTATTGAACTGCTGTTGTCAGCCAGCCCAAATGACATACGGCGCTGATAAACACAGCGCCGCATTGATTACTTGATCAGCCCGACTCGCGAGAAGTTGGGGAAATGACTGAGCTTGGGCTCAGGCCAGCTCATCCAGACCGCGAACGCCTTGCCGACAATGTTTTTGTCCGGAACCATGCCCAACTCATCCTTGGGAATGTTGGGATCATCCCAGTAACGGCTGTCATTGGAGTTGTCGCGGTTGTCACCCATCATGAAGTAATGACCGGCCGGGACTGTCCACTCACGATCAGGCGGCGCGCGGTAGCGGCTCATTTCCTGACGGATTTCGTGTTCAACTTCGCCGAGCTTTTCGCTGTACAGCTCTGCGCTGCCCAGCGTGCCCGGCTCGGTGCCAATCAGCTGCTTGGCGACCAGCTCACCGTTGACGAACAGTTTCTTGTCGCTGGTGTAACGAATCTGATCGCCCGGCAGACCAACCACACGCTTGATGTAGTTGACGCTCGGATCGCTAGGGTAGCGGAACACCATCACATCGCCGTGTTTAGGTTCACCGATGGAAATGACCTTTTCATCGATGACTGGCAAACGAATCCCGTAGGAAAACTTGTTGACCAGGATGAAGTCGCCCACCCGCAGCGTCGGGATCATCGAGCCTGACGGAATCTGAAACGGCTCGACCAGAAACGAGCGCAGAACGAGAACGATAAACAGAACCGGGAAGAAGGACTTGCCGTATTCGACCAGCAAAGGCTCTTTGTTCAAGCGTTCAACGATTTCAATATCCGGCTCGCTGACACTGCCCTGATAAGTCGTGATGGCGGTCCGGCGACGAGGCGCCAGGACGACCAGATCGAGCAACGCCAGCAAACCGCAAACGAAAACGGCGATGACCAGCAACAGCGGGAAATTTAGTGACATAGGACCTGACTATTCCAACCTGAGCACTGCAAGGAAAGCTTCTTGTGGAATTTCCACGTTGCCCACCTGCTTCATGCGTTTTTTACCGGCCTTTTGCTTCTCCAGCAATTTGCGCTTACGGCTGACGTCGCCGCCATAACATTTGGCCAGTACGTTCTTTCTGAGTGCCTTGACGGTTGTACGCGCAATGATCTGGCCGCCGATGGCTGCCTGAATCGCTACGTCGAACATCTGCCGCGGGATCAGTTCTTTCATTTTCTCTGTCAACGCACGGCCTTTATAAGCCGCGTTGTCACGGTGAACGATCAATGCCAGAGCATCGACCTTCTCTGCGTTGATCAACACATCCAGCTTCACCAGATTGGCGGACTGGTAACGGTCGAAATGATAGTCCAGCGACGCATAACCGCGACTTACTGACTTGAGACGGTCGAAGAAGTCCAGGACCACTTCGTTCATCGGCAGGTCGTAGGTCACTTGTACCTGGGTACCGAGGAACAGCATGTCGTGTTGCACGCCGCGCTTTTCGATACACAGGGTAATGACGTTACCCAAGTGCTCCTGCGGCACAAGAATATTCGCCCGAACAATAGGTTCGCGCATGTCTTCGATGGCCGACAGGTCCGGAAGCTTGGACGGGTTATCGACATAAATCGTTTCACCGGTCTTGAGCAGCAGCTCGAAAATAACCGTTGGCGCTGTGGTGATCAGGTCGAGATCGTATTCACGCTCCAGACGCTCCTGAATGATCTCCATGTGCAGCATGCCGAGGAAGCCGCAACGGAAGCCGAAGCCCAGTGCGTCAGAGCTTTCTGGCGAGTACTGCAGGGACGAGTCATTCAGCGTCAGCTTTTGCAGCGCTTCACGGAAGTCTTCGAAATCATCGGAGCTGACCGGGAACAGACCGGCGTAAACCTGCGGCTGGATGCGTTTGAAGCCTGGCAGCACTTCAACGTCCGGCGTGGTGCTCAAGGTCAGGGTGTCACCCACCGGGGCACCATGAATGTCCTTGATACCAGCGATGATGAAGCCCACTTCGCCGGCCTTCAGATCAACGGTAGCGGTGTGCTTGGGGGTAAACACGCCCACGCTGTCGACCAGGTGCATCTTGCCGGTGGACTTGACCAGAATCTTGTCGCCCTTGCGAACCCGACCATGGCGCACGCGCACCAGGGAAACAACACCCAGGTAGTTGTCGAACCAGGAGTCGATGATCAAGGCTTGCAGCGGATCTTCGATGTTGCCGGTCGGTGCGGGGATGGTGTGAACCAGGCGCTCCAGCACTTCATCGACGCCCATGCCGCTCTTGGCGCTGCACGCCACGGCATCAGTGGCGTCAATGCCGATGATCTTCTCGATCTCTTCCTTGACTCGGTCCGGATCGGCCTGCGGCAAGTCCATCTTGTTCAGTACCGGCATGACCTCAAGGCCCTGCTCGATGGCGGTGTAGCAGTTGGCTACCGACTGCGCTTCAACGCCTTGGCCGGCATCGACAACCAACAGAGCACCTTCGCACGCGGCCAGGGAGCGGCTGACTTCATAGGTGAAGTCGACGTGGCCCGGGGTGTCAATGAAGTTCAGCTGGTAGGTCTTGCCGTCATTGGCCTTGTAATGCAGCGTAACGCTGTGCGCCTTGATGGTGATCCCGCGCTCACGCTCGAGGTCCATGGAGTCAAGCACCTGCGCTTCCATTTCGCGCTCGGACAAGCCACCGCACATTTGAATGAAGCGGTCGGCCAGCGTCGACTTGCCATGGTCAATGTGGGCGATGATGGAGAAATTACGGATATGACTCAAATCACTCACGGATCAACACTCAAAAAGGTTGCAGGCAGATTGCCCGCCGAAAAATAGCCGGGAATTGTACCTGAACTAAGCCTTGGGCGTCACGTTTGCAGGCGACTGGTTAAGGAATGGGTCAGTATTGGCAACGCATTAGTGCTAACAAGCCCGGACCTGTAGGAGTGAGCTTGCTCGCGATGGCGTAGTTCAGCGGAAATATTCAGCGCTGCAAAAACCGAATCGCGAGCAAGCTCGCTCCTACAGGGTCCAGTGCACCCCGACGAATCACCATAAAAAAACCCCGCACAAGGCGGGGTTCTTTTGGGTACAGCTAATGGGTGAAGCTGGCTTACATCATGCCGCCCATGCCACCCATACCGCCCATATCTGGCATGCCGCCGCCAGCTGGAGCCTTGTCATCCGGAGCATCAGCGATCATGGCTTCGGTGGTGATCATCAGGCTGGCAATCGAGGACGCAGCCTGCAGAGCAGAGCGAGTCACTTTAGCCGGGTCCAGGATGCCCATTTCGATCATGTCGCCGTATTCGCCGGTAGCAGCGTTGTAACCGAAGTTACCCGAACCCTGCTTGACCTTGTCGACTACAACGCTTGGCTCGTCACCGGAGTTGGCAACGATCTGGCGCAGTGGAGCTTCTACAGCGCGACGCAGCAGAGCGATACCGACGTTCTGATCAGCGTTGTCGCCTTTCAGCTCGGAGATAGCCTGCAGGGAGCGAACCAGTGCCACGCCACCGCCAGGTACCACGCCTTCTTCGACGGCTGCACGAGTTGCGTGCAGGGCGTCTTCAACGCGGGCTTTCTTCTCTTTCATTTCAACTTCGGAACCAGCACCGACTTTGATTACTGCAACGCCGCCGGACAGTTTGGCCAGACGCTCTTGCAGTTTTTCTTTGTCGTAGTCCGAAGACGTGTCACCGATTTGCTGGCGGATCTGAGCGATACGCGAGTCGATGTCGGTTTTAACGCCGGCACCGTCGATAACGGTGGTGTTTTCTTTGTTCAGCACAACGCGCTTGGCATTACCCAGGTGTTCCAGGGTAGTGGTTTCCAGGCTCAGGCCGATTTCTTCGGAGATAACGGTACCGCCGGTCAGGACAGCGATGTCCTGCAGCATTGCCTTGCGACGGTCGCCGAAACCTGGAGCTTTAACAGCTGCAACTTTCACGATACCGCGCATGTTGTTCACGACCAGAGTCGCCAGGGCTTCGCCTTCAACGTCTTCAGCAACGATCAACAGCGGACGGCCGGCTTTGGCCACTGCTTCCAGAACTGGCAGCATTTCGCGGATGTTGGAGATCTTCTTGTCGACCAGCAGGATCAGCGGGCTGTCCAGCTCGGCAACCATGGTGTCCGGCTTGTTGATGAAGTACGGGGACAGGTAGCCACGGTCGAACTGCATGCCTTCTACAACCGACAGTTCGTTCTCCAGACCAGTGCCCTCTTCAACGGTGATAACGCCGTCTTTGGTCACTTTTTCCATGGCTTCAGCAATGATGTCGCCGATGGAGTTGTCGGAGTTGGCCGAGATAGTACCAACCTGAGCGATTGCTTTAGTGTCGGTGCAAGGCTTGGACAGCTTCTTCAGCTCGGCAACGATGGCGATGGTCGCCTTGTCGATACCGCGCTTGAGGTCCATCGGGTTCATGCCGGCAGCGACGGCTTTCAGGCCTTCGTTGACGATAGCCTGAGCCAGAACGGTTGCAGTGGTAGTACCGTCACCAGCGTCATCGTTGGCACGGGAGGCAACGTCTTTGACCAGCTGCGCGCCCATGTTTTCGAAACGGTCTTTGAGTTCGATTTCTTTGGCAACCGAAACACCGTCTTTGGTGATCAGAGGAGCGCCGAAGCTCTTCTCGATGATCACGTTACGGCCTTTAGGGCCCAGAGTTGCTTTTACTGCGTCAGCCAGGACGTTTACACCGGCGAGCATTTTTTTGCGGCCAGAATCGCCGAATTTAACTTCTTTAGCAGCCATGATCGATCTTCCTTAAATACTTGGGGTAGTAACGGAAACTAGTGGGGTGACTCAGGCTTCGACGACCGCGAGAATTTCGTTCTCGCTCATCACCAGCAGGTCTTCGCCATCTACTTTCACAGTGTTGCTGCCGGAGTACGGGCCAAACACCACTTTGTCACCCACTTTCACGGCCAGCGCACGTACTTCACCGTTGTCCAGCACGCGGCCGGTACCTACAGCGAGGATCTCGCCACGGTTTGGCTTTTCAGCAGCCGAACCTGGCAGAACGATACCGCCAGCAGTTTTGGATTCTTCTTCGCTGCGACGGATTACGACGCGGTCATGCAGAGGACGAAGCTTCATTGTCGATCTCCTAATTATGGTTTTTGAGCGGCTGGTGACGACACCAGCAGGTTAAAGCATCCGGCGTTGCCGGTTACGGTTCGACGAGCGAACCGCAGAATACGGTCTGGCTTGACTGCCAGAAACCTTGCGGTGACCCATACATAAGGGCGGGCAAGTTGATTACAAGGCCGGGCGTTGAATTTTTTTGTTGAATATCGGGGATTTTGAAGCGAGCGCGGCACCCGCAAAGACTTCGCAGGTGCCGTGCTACCGGGAGATTGACCGGATTATTTGTCGCGATGCTCGAACTCGCCTTCGATCACATCCGGCTTGCGAGTCGGCGGATGAATTGAGCTCGGACGACCCGGATCATTGCTGGCAGGCATGTCTTCAGCAAAAGCCCGCTGGCGCAAAGCCTGTTCTTCGGCACGCTTGCGCATGGTGCTGACCAGCAGTTTGCGAGTGAACGGCAGCAGACAGATGATGCCCAGCACGTCGCTGATAAAACCTGGCAACAACAACAGACCGCCACCCACGGCAATCATCAGGCCGTCGAGCATTTGCTGGGCAGGCAGCTCGCCGCGAGACAGGCTTTCGCGGGCGCGCATGGCGGTCGCGAAGCCGGCAACCCGGATGATGAACAAACCGGCCAGAGAGGTCATGACCACCAGCAGGAATGTCGCAAAGAAGCCGATCGACATGCCCACGCGAACCAGAATGAACAATTCCAGCACGGGAAAAAGCAGGAACAACAGCAGAAAAACACGCATCAATTGAATTCCTCAACGCAAGAATGCCTTGCAGTAGACCCTACGTGACGTCAGGAAAACGTGAATTCAAGCCTCATGACGTTCACAAACGGGCCATTTTTGCGCGTGAGCCAGTTGGACCAAGGCTTCGCGCACTTGTTTCGGTGTGTTACAGGGCTCACTGAAAGCCAGCCAGTATAGGCGCTGAGCGATGCGCAAGTGCATGCCCTCGCTGTCGATACCCACCAATTGCGCAGGTTCGGTCTGCGGCAGACCGGTGAGCTCCACATAATGCGCGATAGCTTTGGCGTGGTCGGCATTCATGTGTTCAACCATGCTGGTTTCGGCTGCGCCAGCGAAAGGGTTGGGCAGTGCTACATCATCGAGCCAGTGAATGGCACCGAAACCGCCGATGAAACGATAGCGCACAGGCGTGAGCACCCAGAAATCGAAATCATGGGCGCTGTGATAACTCTGGGACTCAGGAAAGTAGCGGTAATAACGGTGTGCCGCGGCCTCGACAGCGTCGGCGTCTAAAAGCTTTTCAGCCTCGGCCATGACGGTGACACGGCCAGTGGCCTGAACGTCATCGGCTTCACGCTCACCAACCAGCAGTGAACACTTGGCGTCTTTGCCCAAATTGTGGGTGTGCTGCGCGATTCGGCTGATCAGAATCAACGGCCGTCCCTGCCCGTCCAGGCAGTAAGGCACCGAAGAGCCAAAGGGGAAGCCGGGCATGGACTTGGAATGTGTCGACAACACACCCCGGTATTCCTTGAGCAACAGCTCTCGTGCCTGGCGGGAAGCCTTTACGCTCATCATGATCACTCCTTAATAACGGATAACGACAACCTGCCGATTGGGCACGCGCAGGCGGCGCCATGACAAGTAAATAATTATCGGGGGAGGATGCAAAGGACGCAGATCGGGGTATCACGCGGACCAGTAGGAGTTGCCGAAGGCTGCGGCCAGCGGCGTGTCAGACAAACCGTTGTTCGCAGCCTTCGGCAGCTCCTACAGATCCTGGACTGCTGCTACCAGGTTACACCAAACCCAGCGGTGTAACGGGTCTTGTCCAGGTCGCCCTGATCAGAGCCGCTGATAACGTTTTTCTCGGCTTTGAGGTTAAGCGAAGCCCAGTCGGTGACTTTGTAGCGCAGGCCAACCTCGGCATCCAGCGAGTAGTCGGCAACGCCGCTGATTGGCTTGCCCAACTCGCCGTTGGTGAAGAACTCGACTTTCTTGCCGATCAGGAAACGGTTGTAATCCCAGGTGCCGGCTACCGAGTAGAAGTTATCCTTCTCGCCCGTGCTGTATTCAAAGTCGGTACGGTTCAACAGCGAACCCAGTTTGAATGCGCCCAGTTCGTCATCCCAGAACTGATAGCCAGGACCGGTACCAACGGTGCGCTGACGGGCCAGATCTTCGACTTTGTCGCGTTTGTAGCTAATTCGCCCGTCCCAGAACCAGTTTTCGGTCAGGAAGCGGTCGATGGAGTATTCAGCGCTCCAGTTGTCAGTGTTGACCACATCATCCTGGGTTTCGCGGTTGTAATCGCCCTTGGCGTTATGACGCCATTGGCCATGTCGTGCGGAAGTCTTGAACGCGATGTTGTAATCGTCGGTATCGTTCTCAGCCTTCTGGAAATCCAGTGCGGCGTCGATGTTCCCCTTCCAGACCAGATCAGTGATGATCGGCTTGGGCTTGAGAATTTGCTGAATGCTCGCCAGTTCGACGGTTTTTGGCGCATCGCCGTTGGCAAGGGTAACCTTGCCATCATCGGCAGGCTGCAATGACTTGGCGATTTCGCCCTGATACTCATCCTGCTTGACCATGAGCTTCTGATCACTCTGCAGCGTTTTGACCTGCTTCATATCCAGCGGAATAGATCCGCCGTAAGCCGTGTCAATCACCAGCTTGCCGCCATCGAACAGCTTGATGGTGCCGGTAATCTTGTCACCATTCTTCAACCAGACGGTATCGGCAAGGAGAGACGTAGACGCGAGGGAAACTGCGAGGCACAACAAGGTTCTGGTCAGCATAAGCAAATACATAGGCTCAGTTAGCGGAAAATCGGGCATTGTCCTGTCGGACAACGTCAAGGCAATCGAAGACCGCCGCGGGCATAGCATTCACAGACCGTAGGATTATTCCGTAGTTCAATGAACGAATGCAGACGACCTTATATACAGGAATAAACCCGTGTTAGACGAGCACTCGCAGCCATCTGGCCTCGATTCGGCTGAAATAAGGCGAACCGCTCTATATATGACGCTGAGCCAGGTCCCGGCAGGGAAAGTCGTGAGTTATGGGCAATTGGCCGAGCTGGCCGGACTGGGGCGCGCGGCCCGCTGGGTTGGGCGCACCTTGAGCCAGCTGCCGGATGGCACTTCACTGCCGTGGCACCGGGTAATTGGCGCTGGCGGTAAAGTCAGCCTAAAGGCCGGAACAGTCTCCGGCGACGAACAGCGGGCCCGTTTACGTGCCGAAGGGGTGTTGGTACAAAACAATCGGATAGATATCCGGCGCCATGGCTGGCGCCCGATGGAGCACAGCGGTTAGAGTGCGCCCTTTGTTTTCGTAACCTGAGGCAGACTCCAGCCCATGCCCCGTAAAACCTGGCGCGCCGCGCTCGCCGCATATGCCAGCCCCTCGACGTTAGTGCTGTTACTGCTGGGCTTTGCCGCCGGCATGCCTTACATGCTGGTGTTCTCTACCTTGTCGGTCTGGTTGCGCGAAGCCGGAGTCGCTCGCGAAACCATCGGCTATGCCAGCCTGATCGGCCTTGCCTATGCCTTCAAATGGGTGTGGTCACCGCTGCTCGACCAATGGCGTCTACCGTTGCTGGGTAAGCTGGGGCGTCGCCGTTCCTGGCTGGTACTGTCGCAATCATTGGTGATTTTGGGCCTGATCGGCATGGGCTTCTGCGACCCGCAGCAGCATTTGTCGTGGCTGATCGCAATTGCCGTGGTCGTGGCCTTCTCGTCTGCCACCCAAGACATCGCCATCGACGCCTATCGCCTGGAAATCGCCAACGACACTCAGCAGGCCGCCCTCGCCGCCAGCTATATGTCCGGCTATCGCGTGGCTGCCCTGCTCGCCACCGCTGGCGCGCTGTATTTCGCTGAAGGCTTCGGCTCAACCGGTTTTGCCTACAAGCACTCGGCATGGACCGGCACTTACGTGCTGTTCGGCCTGCTGATGCTGCCTGCGCTGATCACTACGCTGATCATGCGAGAGCCGCCAGTGGCATTGCGCACCCAGCTTTCAGCGGCGCGTTACGGCTTCACCCATCAGCTGGCATCGGTGTTTGTTCTGATTGTGCTGCTGGTCTCAGTTCCCGCGATGTTTACCCAGCTGTACAACACCGACTTCGCCAGCGTGCTGTTTCAAGGCACCAGCTGGATGGACCTGCTACTGGAAGACCGGGCATTCCTGCGCGCTATTCTGTACACAGTGCTGACCACCGCCTGCCTGTCTTCCATGGGCCGACGCGGCCTCGCGCCGGTTCTGACGCCTATCAACGACTTTATCCTGCGCTATCGCTGGCAGGCATTTCTGCTGCTCGGGTTGATTGCAACCTATCGCATGTCAGACACGGTCATGGGCGTGATGGCCAACGTTTTCTACATCGATCAGGGCTTCACCAAAGATCAGATTGCCAGTGTCAGCAAGATCTTCGGGCTGATCATGACATTGCTGGGGGCTGGTTTTGGCGGGCTGTTGATCGTGCGCTTCGGCATCATGCCGATTCTGTTCATCGGTGGCCTGACTTCAGCGGCGACCAATATTCTGTTCCTGCTGCTGGCCGATATGGGTCCGAATCTGCAGATGCTGGTGTTGACCATCTCCCTGGACAACTTCAGTTCGGGGCTGGCGACGTCAGCCTTTGTGGCGTACCTGTCGAGCCTGACCAACCTCAAGTTCTCCGCGACCCAATACGCACTGCTTAGCTCGATCATGCTGCTGTTGCCGCGGCTGATCGGGGGCTATTCAGGGGTAATGGTGGAGAAGTTCGGCTATCACAACTTCTTCCTGATCACCGCCCTGCTGGGGGTACCGACGCTGATCATGATCATCTTGCAGTGGAGCAAGGAGACGAAGCAGGACAAGGCGACCGAGGAGCTTGAGGCTGAAAAGCCCTCGCAAGAGCAGCTCTGAACCTGTGGGAGCGGTGCTTGCCCGCGATAAGGCTGGACGCGATCTAAGGTCAACCGCGTCCAGCCTTATCGCGGGCAAGCACCGCTCCCACAGGTCATGTGATCATTGAACAACTACTGCGGCGCTGCCTGATCCTGCACCACTCGAATCACCCGCTGCGGGAACGGAATGTCGATGTTGGCGGCGCGCAGCCGGTCGCGGGCTTCGGCGTTGAAGCGGTTCGACACGTCGCCGAAATCACCGGTCTTGACCCAGACCCGCAGTGACACGGTAATCGAGCTATCACCCAGCGCGGCCACTACCGCCTGGGGAGCCGGATCCTGCAGTACCCGAGGGTCGTCAGCCATCTCCATCAGCACCTGCAGCGCCTGCTTGAGGTCAGCGTCGTAATCAACGCCAACATCAAAGGTAATCTTGCGCGTTGGCTGACGGTTGGTATTGGTGATGATCCCGTTGGACAGGTTGCCGTTAGGCAGGATCACGGTCTTGTTGTCGCCGGTACGCAGCACGGTGTGGAAAATCTGGATGTTATCGACGGTACCCGAAACACCTTGAGCCTCGATCCAGTCACCGATCTTGAACGGACGAAACAACAGAATCAGCACCCCGCCGGCGAAGTTCGCCAGACTGCCTTGCAATGCCAGACCGATAGCCAGACCTGCGGCACCGATCGCAGCCACGAATGAGGTGGTTTCCACGCCGATCATCGACGCAACACTCACCACCAGCAAAATCTTCAGAATGATATTGGCCAGGCTGCTGATGAAACCCTGCAATGCCAGATCGGCATTACGCAGTGCCAACAGCGCACCCACCTTGGAGGTCAGACGGTTGATCAGCCACCAACCAATGGTCAACGTGACCAGGGCCAACAGCACGCGGCTGCCGTATTCCATGATCATCGGCAGCCAGGCCTGGGAGGCCCTCACCAAATGATCGACTTCGGCATTCAAATCCATCTTTTTCTCCTCACAATTCGCGAAACGGGTGGCTGAACTTTCAGATCAAGCCTGAAGATTCAGCCACCTGCACTGGCCTCGGACGCGGGTTGAACACAGAGGTTCCCCTCCTCCAGGCCGGACAATCAGTCGCGGAAGTTGTTGAACTGCAGCGGCATGCCGAATTCATGGCCGCGCAACACCGCCATGGCTTCTTGCAGATCATCACGCTTTTTGCCGGTAACCCGGACCTGCTCGCCCTGAATGGCAGCCTGGACCTTGAGCTTGGCTTCTTTGATGTGAGCGACGATTTTCTTCGCCAGCTCTTTGTCGATACCTTCCTTGAGCACGGCGTCCTGTTTCATCAGCTTGCCGGATGCAAATGCATCTTTGACTTCGAGACATTTGACGTCGATCTTGCGCTTGACCAGGCACAGCTTGAGGATTTCGATCATCGCTTCAAGCTGGAACTCGGCCTCGGCAGTCAGATTGACAGTCAGGTCCTTTTCCTTGAATTCGAACTCGCCTTTGCCTTTCAAGTCGTAGCGACGGTCCAGCTCTTTGATGGCGTTGTCGACGGCATTAGTGACTTCGTGTTTATCCAGTTCGGACACTACGTCGAACGAGGGCATGTCATTTCTCCGGTTAAAAGGCGCATGTAAACGCTGGTTTGACGGTATTGAATCGCGGTTATTATAACGGGACTTTTCCCGCGTTCACTGTGAGCGTTCCATGTCGACAGCCGATTTACCGTACTTGTGCCCGCCGATTTTCCTGGCAGTGATTCACAGATGTCGCTGACCTGGCATGTTTTGGGGGCCGGAAGCCTCGGTAGCCTGTGGGCGGCACGTCTTGCACGGGCCGGCATGCCTGTGCGTTTGATCCTGCGTGATGCCGCGCGACTGACCGCCTACGAGGCTAATGGCGCGACGCTGACCCTGATTGAGCAAGGCATCGAGACCCGGCTGGCCATCAGCGCCCAGACCTTCGACAGCGACCAACCCATCGACCGACTGCTGCTGGCCTGCAAGGCTTACGACGCCGAGCAGGCGATTGCATCCCTGGCCTCACGACTGAGCCCGGGTGCCGAGGTCATCCTTTTGCAAAACGGTCTCGGCAGCCAGGATGCCGTTGCTGCGCAAATTCCGCAGGCGCGGTGCATCTTCGCGTCGAGCACCGAAGGCGCGTTTCGCCAGCAGGACTGGCAGGTAGTATTTGCCGGTCATGGCTACACCTGGTTGGGTGACCCGCAGGATCCGCGCCCACCCATTTGGCTTGAAGAGCTGCACGCCAGCGGCATTCCCCATGAATGGACTCCGGACATCCTCTCCCGCCTGTGGCGCAAACTGGCCCTCAATTGCGCGATCAATCCACTGACGGTCCTGCATGGCTGCCGCAACGGTGGGCTGCTTGAGCATCACTGTGAAGTCGCAACCCTCTGCGCCGAACTGGCCGGCCTGCTGGAGCACTGCGGTCAGCCTGCCGCCGTCGAGGACCTGCACAGTGAGGTTCTGCGGGTGATTCAGGCCACAGCGGCCAACTACTCGTCGATGTATCAGGATGTCGCTCAGGGGCGCCGAACCGAGATCAGTTACTTGCTGGGTTATGCCTGTGCCGCTGCCGAACGCCATCAGTACGCCGCTCCTCACTTGCAACAGCTGCAGCATCGGCTCGATGAGCATCTGACAAACAAAGGCCTGCGCACTGAGTAGCGCCGCGTATCAACTTAACGGCTTATTTGCGAGACCAGAGACTCGGTTTGCTCAACCGCTGAACTGCGCGCTACCCTGATTACTTCCCATCAGTGTGTGATTTACCTCATGTCATTGCGCCAACGTCTGGAAAACCTGCCGGTCGGCCAGAAGCTGCTGGCAGCCCTGCTGGTTTTGCTGACCACTGTCCTGCTGGTCGCCAACCTGACTTTCATCAGCGCCGCTTACTATATTTCCCAGGAAGCCATGGCGCCCCAGGCCTTGCAGACCATCGGCCGACTGATCAGCAACCCGAACCTTGCCGAACAGGCACTCAGCTCACCGAGCAACGCCGACGCGCTGCTTAAGGAACTGAGAAGCTACGGCCCATTGCGCGCTGCCGCGCTGTACGACAACAACGGCGACCGATTGGGCCAGTTGCAGCAAGGTGACAAGCTGAAGTTGCCCAGTCACTTCAAGGACATCGACACCTGGCGCATCACTGAATTTCGCAACACGCAGGTGATTCCAGTGCCGAAAACCGGGCAGTCTCCGGGCCACCTGTTATTGGTGGCCAGCAGCGAGTTGCCCACTGCGTTTTATACCGGCACTTTGACCGCCAGCCTGGGCATTCTGGTGTTCAGCGTACTGCTCTGGCTGATCATCGCCCGGCAGATTCGACGTCTGATAACTGAGCCTATCTACCAGCTCGAAGAATTGTCACGACAGGTCACCCGGGAAGAAAGCTATGCGCTGCGGGCCGAGCCAGGCAACAAAGACGAAATCGGCAGCCTGGCCGAGGCGTTCAACACCATGCTGTCGAGGATGGAAGCCCGGGAGCAGCAACTCAAGCGCGCCAGGGACGACTCTCAGGAAGCCTACGATCAGGCTCAGGGGCTCGCCGAAGAAACTCGCAACACCAATCGCAAGCTGGAACTTGAAGTCAAAGTCCGCAGCAAGATCGAGAAAAAACTCACCGGCTTTCAGAACTACCTGAACAGCATCATCGACTCCATGCCTTCGGCGCTGATCGCCCTCGACGAACAGCTCTACGTCACTCAGTGGAACCAGGAGGCGAGCGCGCTTTCCGGTACACCGCTGGACGAAGCCCTCAACCAGCCGATCTTTCTCGCCTTTGCGCCGATGAAGACCTTCCTGCCTCAGCTCAAGCAGACCGTCGAGCGGCACCGAGTGACCAAGATCGAGCGGGTGACCTGGATCAAGGACGAAGAACGCCGCCACTACGCCCTGACCTTTTACCCGCTGACCGGCGATGCAGGACGTGGCGTGGTGATCCGCATCGACGACATCACCCAGCGGCTGTCCCTGGAAGAAATGATGGTGCAATCGGAGAAGATGCTTTCTGTCGGCGGGCTGGCGGCGGGCATGGCCCACGAGATCAATAATCCGCTGGGTGCGATCCTGCATAACGTGCAGAACATCCGCCGGCGACTGTCCAGCGACCTGCCGAAAAACATTGAGCAGGCCGAAGCCGAAGGCATCGAGCTGGAAACCGTCAATCGCTATCTGATCAGCAGGGAGGTGCCGCAGCTACTGGATGGCATTGCGCAAGCCGGCGCCCGGGCGGCGAAGATCGTTAGCCATATGCTCAGTTTCAGCCGCCTCAGCACCCGACAGATGGCGCCTTGCGACCTGCCCGCGCTGATCGATCAGGCGTTGGAAATCGCCAGTAACGACTTTGATCTGACCATCGGTTTCGACTTTAAAGGCCAGGCCATTGTGCGCCAGTTCGACCCGGATCTTGGCCCAGTGCCCGGTACCGCCAACGAACTGGAACAGGTGCTGCTCAACCTGCTGAAAAACGCCGCGCAAGCCATCCATCAGCGTCCAGACGACAGCGAGCCGGGGCGGATCATCCTGCGCACCCGTCTCAACCCGCCCTGGGCGGAGGTTCAGGTAGAAGACAACGGCGTCGGCATGTCGGAAAACGTGCGCAAGCGGACGTTCGAGCCGTTTTTCACCACCAAGGAAATCGGCCAGGGTACCGGTCTTGGGCTGTCGGTTTCGTATTTCATCATCACCAACAATCACAAAGGTCAGATGGAGGTTCAATCCTCGGTTGGCCATGGCACTTGCTTTACCTTGCGCCTGCCATTGGCGGGCAGTCAGGTCGCAGTGCCAGAAGCGGTTATTTCACCGCTATGACGGAGTAATAAGAATGGGCTTTCGCTTGTCGAAAATTTACACGCGCACCGGTGATACCGGCGAAACCGGACTGGGCGATGGGCGTCGGGTTCCCAAGGACCACCCACGGGTCGAAGCCATCGGCGAAGTGGATACCCTCAATAGCCAATTGGGCCTGCTGCTTGCCGGGTTGGCCGAACAGGCCATCGTCAAGCCTGAGCTCAACGAGATGATTGAGGTGCTGGAGCCCTGTCAGCATCGTTTGTTCGACTTGGGCGGAGAACTGGCAATGCCGGTTTATCAGGCCCTGGATCAGGCAGAAATCGACCGCTTGGAAGCTGCCATCGATCTCTGGAATGAAGAGCTGGGCCCTCTGGAAAACTTCATCCTGCCCGGCGGCTCGGCACTGATCGCCCAGGCCCACGTCTGCCGCAGCCTGGCTCGCAGCGCCGAACGCCGCTGCCAGCATCTCAATGCGGTCGAGCCATTGACCGGGTTTGGGTTGGCTTACATCAACCGGCTATCGGACTTACTGTTCGTAGCGGCGCGAATGATCGCCAAGCGCCAAGGGATTGCGGAGATATTGTGGGAGGCGGCGAAGAAGCCGTAGTTTCAGGTTCACCACATCAACCCTGTGGGAGCGGTGCTTGCCCGCGATAAGGTTTCGTTGATCTCTCTGTCAAACCGCGGTGCCTGTATCGCGGGCAAGCACCGCTCCCACAGGTGAGCACCGATTCCGTTGGAGCCGGGGTCACTCCCCCGGCCAGAACGCCCGGATCCCTGCCACACCCTGCGCCCCGCTCTGCCAGGCTCGCTGTTGCTCGGACGGGCCTACTCCACCAAGCAGGTAAACAGGCTTGCCGAAGCTGGAGATCAACTGCTGCGCCTGCTCCCAACCCAACGGCTGAGCCTCTGGATGAGTCTGGGTTGGCTGCACCGGTGACAAGGTCACGAAATCGACCCCCATCTGCTCAGCCAGGCTCAGCTCTTCGGCGTTATGACAGGACGCCGCCAGCCAGCGTTCTTTGGGAAATGGACGACCATTGGCTGCCAGCTTGCGCAGTTGCGCCGAGGTCAGGTGCCAGCCTGCTGCCGGGAAGTCGCCCAACCACTCAAGCGGTCCTTTGAGCATCAATTGCGCCTTGCCGGCACACAAACCCACTGCATCCACAGCCAGGTCGCGATACTGCGGGTCGTAGCCATTCGGTGCACGGAGCTGAATCAGTTTGATACCGCCAGCAATCGCTTTCTGGATGCCACGCAACAGCTGCGGGGTTTCCAGCTCGCCGGGCGTGATCAAGTATTCACCCGGCAGACGAGCCGCCGCGACGATAGGTTGATTGGCAGCCGGGAATTCATAATCGGGCAATTCACGGTTTGAAACCCACGCCAATGGCTGGCCTTCGACACCATGGGGCTCGCCCGTGAATGCTGTGACTTCCCAGACATCCAGCAATACCTGCTTGTCGGGGTAATCATGCTGGATCTTGATCAGCGGACGAGCCTGGGTAACGACGATATTCAGCTCTTCTTGTAGCTCTCGGGCCAAGGCAGCTTCGACTGCTTCACCGGGCTCGACCTTGCCGCCGGGAAATTCCCACAACCCGCCTTGATGCTGGCTGTCGGCGCGGCGTGCGATAAGGATCCTGCCGTCAACACCACGGATGACGGCGGCAGCTACATGAACTCGTTTCACGCGACAGTTTCCTCTAGAGCGGCCTGCTGCCAACGCTGGAAAACAGGCCATTGATAGATGGTTTCGACGTAAGCCGCTGCTTCAGGTGGCAGCACGACCTGATAAGTGCGCAGACGGATAGCAACCGGGGCAAAGAAGGCGTCCGTCGCACTGGCCTTGCCGAACAGAAACGGTCCGCTTTCGCTCGCAGCAGCGCGGCATTCTGCCCACAGCTGAATGATGCGCTCGATATCGCCCTGGGTATCCACCGGGATAACTTCCAGTGCCTCATCGCGACGCAGATCCATAGGCATGTTGGAGCGCAAGCCAGTGAAGCCGCTGTGCATTTGTGCGCAGGCTGAACGCGCCTGAGCGCGGGCGGCGGTGTCAGCAGGCCAGAGGCCGGCTTCAGGGAATTGTTCGGCGAGGTATTCGATGATTGCCAGGGAATCGGCAATGGTGCCATGTGGCGTTTTCAGCAGTGGCACTTTGCCGGTTGGCGAGTGCTCCAGCATCAACTCCCGGGTATTAGCCTGATTCAGCCGTATCAGTTGCTCGCTGTGAGCCGCCCCCGTCATGTACAGCGCCAATGCCGCACGCATAGACCAGGAGGAATAGCGTTTGTCGCCGATGATCAGGTGCAGGGTCATTTCGGTGTCCTTACTTGAATGATGAACCGTAGGAGCGACAGCGCGGTGTCAGGGACACCGCACCATCATTAGAACCGCCTTACGTCCGGTATTCCGCATTGATCTTGACGTACTCGTGGGACAGGTCGGTGGTCCAGATGGTTTCGCTGCAATCACCACGGCCCAGCTCGATGCGGATGGTGATTTCTGCTTCTGCCATGACGGCCGAGCCCTGCTCTTCAGTGTAGGTGGTCGCGCGGCAACCTTTACTGGCGATGCACACCGAACCCAGGAATACATCGATCTTGCTGACATCCAGATCAGGAACGCCGGCACGGCCCACAGCAGCGAGGATCCGACCCCAGTTTGGATCGGACGCAAACAGTGCCGTCTTGATCAGCGGCGAGTGCGCGACAGCGTAGCCAACGTCCAGGCACTCCTGATGATTGCCGCCACCGTTGACTTCGACGGTCACGAACTTGGTCGCGCCTTCACCGTCACGGACGATGGCCTGAGCCACTTCCATGCACACCTCGAACACAGCCTTCTTCAGCGCGTCGAACAGCGGGCCTTTGGCTTCGGTGACTTCAGGCAGGTTAGCCTGACCAGTGGCAATCAGCATGCAGCAGTCGTTGGTCGAGGTATCGCCATCGATGGTGATGCGGTTGAACGACTTGTTGGCGCCGTCGCGAATCAAGTCCTGCAACACGCTCTGCGAGACTTTGGCGTCAGTGGCGATATAACCCAGCATGGTCGCCATGTTCGGGCGGATCATGCCCGCGCCTTTGCTAATGCCGGTGACGGTGATAGTCACGCCGTCGATCTGGAACTGACGGCTAGCGCCTTTGGGCAAGGTGTCGGTGGTCATGATACCGGTCGCAGCAGCGGCCCAGTTATCCACAGACAGATCGTCGAGCGCTGCTTGCAGGGCGCCCTCGATCTTCTCGACAGGCAGCGGCTCGCCGATCACACCGGTGGAGTACGGGAGTACGGCAGAGGCATCAACGCCGGTCAGCTCAGCCAGCTTGGCGCAGGTGCGCGCAGCGTTGGCCAGGCCTGACTCGCCAGTGCCCGCGTTGGCATTGCCGGTGTTGGTCAGCAGATAGCGTACAGCGCCGCCCACGCGTTGCTTGGCGAGGATGACTGGAGCCGCGCAAAACGCATTGAGGGTAAACACGCCTGCAACGCTTGAGCCTTCGGCACAGCGCATGACCACAATATCCTTGCGACCCGGGCGTTTGATGCCGGCAGAGGAAATACCCAGTTCAAAACCTGGAACCGGGTGCAGTGTCGGCAAAGGACCAAGACCAACAGCCATGAGGTGCGCTCCTTGAAATAGTGTCTGTGCCGCCCTGATCGGTACGGCAATCGATTGTAAAACGCCGCGACGGCAGAGCCGGTCGCGGCGTTGGTGCTACAGATTCAGATCGGCCTTAACTGATCTGACCGTGGCAATGCTTGTACTTCTTGCCCGAACCGCACCAGCAGAGCTCGTTTCGGCCCTGCTTCTGATCGTTCCGGACTGGTAACGTGGCGACTTCGACGCCCTCTTCAACCAGAGCTTCCGGCTGTTCCAGACCTGGTGCTTCAGCGTGTTCGAACTGCATGCGTTGCGCCAGTTCTTCGGCGTCGCGGCGCAGACGAGCTTCCTCTTCTTCTGGATCTTCGCGGCGCACCTGAACGTGTGACAGCACACGGATGGTGTCGCGCTTGATCGAATCCAGGAGCTCCTGGAACAGGGTGAAGGATTCGCGCTTGTATTCCTGCTTCGGGTTTTTCTGAGCGTAACCGCGCAGGTGAATACCGTGACGCAGGTGGTCCATGGTCGACAGGTGGTCTTTCCACAAGTCATCCAGTACGCGCAACAGAATCTGCTTCTCGAAGGAGCGCAACGCTTCAGCGCTGGCCTGCTCTTCTTTCTCGTTGTAAGCCGCGAGCAGCTCTTCCATCAACTTGGTACGCAGGGTTTCTTCGTGCAGGTGATCGTCGTCATCGAGCCACTGCTGAACCGGCAGCTTCACGCCAAAATCGGTCTCCAGCGCAGCTTCCAGACCTGCAACGTCCCATTGCTCAGGCAATGATTGAGGCGGAATGTGCTGGCTGATCAGACTGTTGAGCACGTCCTGACGGAAGTCGGCAATGGTGTCACCAATGTTCGTCGCAGCCAGCAGGCTGTTACGCATGTGGTAGATCACCTTACGCTGCTCGTTGGAGACGTCGTCGAATTCCAGCAATTGCTTGCGGATATCGAAGTTGCGGCCTTCAACCTTGCGCTGCGCTTTTTCGATCGCGTTGGTCACCATGCGGTGCTCGATCGCTTCACCGGACTGCATGCCCAGCGCTTTCATGAAGTTCTTCACCCGATCAGAGGCAAAGATGCGCATCAGGCTGTCTTCCAGCGACAAGTAGAAACGACTTGAACCGGTGTCGCCCTGACGACCGGCACGACCACGCAGCTGGTTGTCGATACGGCGCGATTCGTGACGCTCGGAAGCAATTACGTGCAGGCCGCCCGCTTCAATCACTTGCTGATGGCGTTTCTGCCAATCAGCCTTGATCTGTGCAATCTGCTCTGGACTAGGGTCTTCCAGTGCCGCGACTTCCACTTCCCAGTTACCGCCCAACAGGATGTCGGTACCGCGACCGGCCATGTTGGTGGCGATGGTCAGCGCGCCCGGGCGACCGGCCTGAGCGATGATCTCGGCTTCTTTTTCGTGGAACTTGGCGTTCAGAACCTTGTGACCGATACCTTCCTCATTGAGCAGACGGGACATGTGCTCGGAGGTTTCGATGGTTGCGGTACCCACCAGGACCGGACGATTCTCGGCCAGACAGGCCTTGATGTCGGTAACGATGGCAGCGTACTTCTCTTCCGCAGTCAGGTAGACCAGGTCGTTGAAGTCTTTACGCGCCAGCGGCTTGTTCGGCGGGATGACCACGACCGACAAGGTATAGATCTGGTGGAACTCGAACGCCTCGGTGTCGGCTGTACCGGTCATGCCTGAGAGCTTGTTGTACAGACGGAAGTAGTTCTGGAAAGTGGTCGAAGCCAGGGTCTGGCTTTCGGCCTGAATGTTCAGGTTTTCCTTCGCTTCGATAGCCTGGTGCAGGCCTTCGGACAGACGGCGACCCGGCATGGTACGACCGGTGTGCTCGTCGACCAGCAGGATCTGGCCGTCCTGGACGATGTATTCAACGTTGCGGTTGAACAGAGTATGCGCACGCAGCCCGGCGTAAACGTGAGTCAGCAGACCCAGGTTGTGTGCCGAGTACAGGCTTTCGCCTTCAGCCAGCAGACCGACTTCGGTGAGCATCTCTTCAATGAACTGGTGACCGGCTTCGTTCAGCTCAACCTGACGGGTTTTCTCGTCAACGGTGTAGTGACCAGCTTTGGTGACCTCGCCTTCCACTTCCTCGATGTGCTGCACAAGGCGCGGGATCAGGCGGTTGATTTCGGTGTACAGCTTGGAGCTGTCTTCAGCCTGGCCGGAGATGATCAGCGGCGTACGGGCTTCGTCGATGAGGATCGAGTCCACTTCGTCGATCACGGCAAAATTGAGCTCGCGCTGGAACTTGTCTTCCATGCTGAAAGCCATGTTGTCGCGCAGGTAATCGAAACCGAATTCGTTGTTGGTGCCGTAGGTGATGTCAGCGGCGTAGGCTTCGCGCTTTTCCTCAGGCGGCTGGAAAGGCGTGACGATGCCAACGCTCAGGCCGAGGAACTCATACAACGGACGCATCCAGTTGGCATCTCGACGAGCCAGGTAGTCGTTCACGGTAATCACGTGAACGCCCTTGCCGGACAAGGCGTTGAGATAGACCGCCAGCGTACCCACCAGGGTCTTGCCTTCACCGGTACGCATCTCGGCAATCATGCCTTCGTGCAAGGTCATGCCGCCGATCAACTGAACGTCAAAGTGGCGCATGCCCATGACACGCTTGCCGGCTTCACGAGCAACCGCGAAAGCTTCAGGAAGCAGCTTATCGAGGGTCTCACCTTTGGCTAAGCGGGCCTTGAACTCTTCGGTCTTGGCACGCAATTGCTCGTCCGAAAGGGCCACCATTTGCTCTTCGAAGGCATTGACGAGTTGAACCGTCTTGAGCATGCGCTTCACTTCACGCTCGTTCTTGCTTCCAAAAAGTTTTTTTAACAAAGGCGCAAACATATCGACAGGATCTTCCACACATAGGAATGGAGGGCGGCCCCGTGAGTCGCCCGTGCAGCCCTCATGGCCGCATGCGAACGAGCATTCTACCCGGAAACGATGGTGAGGAAAGTGGCGTTATTCCACGATGCTGGCGCAGCGCTGTGACGGGGCTGTCTGTAGATAGGGGCATTTTCCCCAAGTTCAACCCATGAGCCAAAGAAGTTAATCATTGATTTTGCGGATAAAACCCCGGATCGGCGGCGGACACCGGCGAACCAGGTGCTTTCTGCTAACATGACGAACTTGTCACCTCAGGTCACTCGCTCATGGCATTTCGCCCCCTCACCGCCCGGGCACCCGCTGTACTTCTGCGCGAAGCCAAGCCGCTTAAAGCCATTTTTCATCACGCGCAGCGTCTTGGTCACCTTCAGCGTCTGCTGGAGAGCCAGTTGCAGCCCGCCGCCCGCGAACATTGCCACGTCGCCTCATGGCGCGAAGGCAGCCTTTTGCTGATCGTCACCGACGGCCATTGGGCCACACGCCTGCGTTACCAGCAAAAGCGCCTGCAGCGACAATTAACCGCATTTGAAGAGTTCGCCAACCTGACTCGCATCGTGTTCAAGGTTCAGCCCCCCTCTGCCCGCCAGGGCGCAGCCGGGCATACCATGGATTTGTCGCCGGTCGCCGCCGAAAGTATTCAGGCCACGGCTGAGGGAATTACCGATCCGAAACTGCGCGCAGCGCTTGAGCGGTTGGCGGCGCATGCGAAGGATCCGAAGGCATAGCTCAACTATGTAGGAGCGCGCTTGCCCGCGATAGCGTGCGGTCAGCCAATACATGCCTTGCTGACACACTGCATCGCGGGCAAGCGCGCTCCTACAGGGGCTGCGGCAACCGAAAAATCCCATAAAAAAAGGCGGCCCAAAGGCAGCCTTTAAAAACAACAAAAAGGAAGGAGAGTAAAACTGACCTTACACGGCCGCTACAGGGCGCATGTAAGAAATCGGTGCGGTACTGGCGTCCTCAAAAGTCACGACTTCCCAAGCGTCAGTCTGCTCGATCAAGGCGCGCAGAAGACGATTGTTCAGTGCATGGCCGGACTTGAAGCCGCGGAACTCACCAATCAGGCTATTGCCCAGCAGGTAGAGGTCACCGATTGCATCCAGAATCTTGTGTTTGACGAATTCGTCCTCGTACCGCAGGCCGTCTTCGTTCAATACGCCATCTTTATCAACCACGATAGCGTTTTCAACGCTGCCGCCGAGTGCGAGGTTGTGCTTGCGCAGGTACTCGATATCACTCATGAACCCGAACGTACGGGCACGGCTGACTTCCTTCACGAAGGAAGTGCTGGAGAAGTCCACGCTGGCGCTTTGTGTGCGATCGCGGAAGACCGGGTGATCGAAATCGATCTCGAAACTGACCTTGAACCCTTCGAAAGGCACGAAAGTAGCGCGTTTACCGCCCTCTTCCACTGTGACTTCCCGCAGGATCCGGATGAATTTCTTCGGCGCGTCCTGTTCTTCCAGGCCTGCCGATTGAATCAGGAATACGAAGGGACCCGCGCTGCCGTCCATGATCGGAACTTCGGAGGCAGAGAGTTCAACGTAGGCGTTATCAATGCCAAGGCCAGCCATGGCCGAAAGCAAGTGTTCGACGGTGTCGACTTTGACATCACCGCTGACCAGCGTGGTCGACAGTGTGGTGTCTCCGACATTTTCCGCACGGGCAGCAATATGCACGACGGGGTCGAGGTCAGCACGAACAAACACGATGCCGGTATCCACAGGCGCAGGCTTGAGGGTCAGGTAGACCTTCTCACCGGAGTGCAGACCGACGCCTGTGGCACGGATAATATTTTTCAGGGTGCGTTGTTTAATCATGGCATTGGCCGCTTCAGCGCAAGTTGCGAACTGGTATCAACAAAGGCTGGCGATAATAGCAGACCCGGCCTTTGCTGAACACCAATCACC